>Ga0307968_1001424_pt1 | contig 19480 bp, 16 predicted proteins | sample OrgLakmetagen650_FD_201834 | JGI IMG/M metagenome (GOLD analysis project Ga0307968, IMG submission 201834) | Saline water microbial communities from Organic Lake, Antarctica - #650 | ecosystem: Environmental > Aquatic > Non-marine Saline and Alkaline > Saline | place: Antarctica: Organic Lake...
GTTTTTGCTCGTGTGTGTGTGTGTGTGCTCGTGCGTACGTGTGTTCTTGTGTGTGTGTGTGTGTGCGTGTGTGTGTGTGTGTGTGTGTGTGTGTGTGTGTGTGTGTGTGTGTGTGCACGTGCGTACGTGTGTGCATGTGTGTGTGTATGTGTGCGTGCATGTGTGTATGTGCATGCGTGTGTGTATGTATGTATGTGCACGTGTGTTTTATGTGTGTGTGTATGTGTGCATGCATATGTGTGCGTGTGCGTGTGCGTGTGTATGTGTGTATGCGCATGTGTTGTGTGTGTGTGTGTGTGTGTATGTGTGCGTGCACACGCGCTTGCATGGGCGATTCTTTGTGCTTTACTGTTGCTTGCCTGCTTGATGAGCGATTCGAGCTCCATATATTTTATTTGCATGCTTCTGGAAAATCAATACTCGATTGAATTGACGCGACGATTACGATCTTGAGGGCATTTATGAATTCAATTTGTTATGAAAGGAACGACGCCAAAACGATGGCCGAAAGATTTCAGCAGAAAAGCAAGCGAGGGTTTAGCTCTTGGTGTCTAGTTAGGAAGCTGTGCCCGCCTAAGTCCAACAACTCTTATCCTGTGAATCATTGATCAATAATGACCTTAAATGTTTGACAAAGCAACCGACAACATACAGCCATACCCAACCCGCAATGTACAAGATTGCGTGACTGACACATTGATGGCATGCAGCCTCCAACAGAACAAAGAAGCGAGGGCGAGACACGGACTAGGGGTATACCACCATCGGTAATCACCTAAACATGATCCAATGTTTATCATATATATGGTGCCTCTAAGTCCCGGCATATATGATTTTCAGGCGCTCCATTTGCTTTTAACGAAACTGCTTTACAACACAACAATGCTGAAAGGCTAAAGGTGTGCAACTGACTTAATATTATCTAAGACTGTGATTTTATGGTACGACGCTCATCAAACGTAGTAATACACTCAATGTGTCACAAAAAGTGCCTTACGTTCAACGCTGCAAAAATGACTCTAAATGGAAAACCATGGCTTTTGCTTCAAAAAAAATCTAAGCAGGCTGTGAAAAACCACTCCTCACATTAAGTGAGGAAAAGGAGCCACTATGGTACCGAGTACCGTAAATTTCCTCCACCGAAAGAAGATGAAATAGATTGATGGGGATCAGGAGGGTTGCAGGCTGGACCTGAAATCGTCTCCTCATGAGAGCTGATAATAGTGTTGAAAAGAGCACGTCTGGTATGCACAAGTTTGGCAGCGTAATTGACAAAATGAACATGAAGCTTGGAAGCACGTTTCTTAAGTCTTTGAGAATCAAGACCCAGCTCCTTAAAAGGCTGAGCGTGTGGAAGCGATAGATGTGATTGCTGTAGATGGTGCAACACACTTTTAAAAGGACGGTGCGGAGGGTAATAGAGGGTATTGAAGGAAGGAGCAAAGGCCTTTATGCTGTTACTGCGCTGCTCCTGCGCTTTTACAGCATATTTTATGATGCACACTAAAATTACGACACGTTGCCTGCTTTTAAGGAGCTTATAATGTTCGCTCTGAGATCTGACCAATGCATCATCACCTAAGATCATCTCACAGCCTGAGATCTGTGGACCTTCTTATCATGGTGCATTTGTGTTCGCTAAGGGGGGACACTGGTGTCAAAAAAATAACGATACCACGAATCAAGAGGGCTTAGGGATTAATTTAACGTTTTCTCATGGCTTCATGATTGACAAGCAACAAGCCCAGTGAAAAAACTCTAGGCAGGTTTTGAGGCCCCAAACTCTCACCATTTCCGAACAGCATGCCTCTCACCTCTCCATTTTGGTGACATTTAAGCTAAAGACCGGGCAAACAGGGGATGGGAAAAGTACCTTCCAATCAGGAAGCGCAAAGTCAAAGGTGGCCGGGCATCCAGGGTAAACGCCATTTATTGTAGTTTGCCGTTAATACCAGATCACTCATGTAGTGAATAGTGAGCAATCTCCATGCCACTCGCGTGCTTCAAGATTCTGCACAAATTGTAGGTCTAGTGTGCTGCCCAAATGGCGTCAAGGCCAATTGCCTTGTGTAGCGTTCAACAGTTTGCTGCGTTGTAAAATCTTATATTATTTAGGCCAAAAAATCCAGAAATGCCTGTTTCATGCTGCTATTGGTTCCTAATTACTTGTGAATGAAATGCTTCCTTTAGATGCCAATTTTTATCTTGCAGGGGCTGCTGGTTCTAGCACCTCACTGCCATTGAGCCTTTTGGGGTGCAATGCTTCTGGGTGCATCAAATCATAGATCCCTGCTGAAGGGTTGTGGCGCAAGATCTCCTGCATTATTTCCTGCAACAGGATAAAACAAACAAAGGTACAGAGTGCTGTTTTGCTTGAAAAGAGAATCTCCACTGCTCATTCCCTAACATAAGTATCACAGCAAAAGGTGCCAAACCTGTTAAGCAGGAAACAACCTTGTGTGGTGCAGCGGCAGGATTTTCTTAGGCCAACGCTGATTCACTCACCTGCAGCTCTCTTTGCCTGAATTCCTGTTCTGACATTGTGGGAGTGGCATGCCACTCATTATGCTTGCTGAAGCCTTTCAGCCCAGACGGGAAGGTGCAGTTGTTCTGCACATGGGAAGTGTAAAAAGAGAACGTTGGTCTGGGAACGAGCTACAAACATATTTAATCCACTGCGCTCTATGATGTGCAATGAAAATGACTGCCAGCAGGAGGGGAGAATGGACAGGGAATCGCAATACCTGTACCTTTGAAATGACATCAAGTCATCACGGCTGTACTTCTTTTTGGCACTCTCAACGCGACTGCCTCCTTCCTCTGCCGCTTTCTCCCCCCACCCAGGAGGTGGCCCCGCAGGAGACTGGTTGACTCGAGCCTGCTTTGGTACGTTTAATTATGAGGGAATCTTGTGTATGCTTGTGACCAACGCCCACAATAAACTATAAAGAGGCATTATTGTTGTTATTGTTGGCACTGGAAAGAACTCAGGCCTGGAAAAGAAAGAGAGCTTTGTAGCGACCGCTCTCAAACCTCACAAAGCCCCCCATATAACAAGTGCTGCAATATGCACTGACCACCCTCAAAAGTCTGACAAAGCGACCCAACAAAGCTCCAGTCCAATCCTGATCCGCAAGGTAAAAGATAGGCAGGACTGGACCTGCACTGATGGCAGCCTCTAAAAGAACGATGAAGGGCAAGACACAGGATCAGGTGTATACCACCCTTGCTTAAACGTATCCCATTACGTGAACGCAAGAGGCGTAGGTGTAACCAACACCATCTCACGTGCGGAGCTAGCAGCTGTAGCAGCCGCAATCATTCACGGCTACTCCCACATAGCCACAGACAGCCTAACCTCACTACATCAGACTAAAATACAGCTCTCACACCCAAATAACCACCGCTAAGCACATCCAAGGAGGTGTCTTTCATTCCTTTTCCAAAGCAATTCGCCAGTCACAATCGTCCATTCCTTTCTACAGCGTCAAGTCCCACGCCGGCATCACTGGCAAAGAATATGCTGACGCTCTTGCTAGAAGGTCAGTCACCACCTACTCCGACATTGTTGGTACCTCCGTCAGAACATCATGGTCTGAAGGGAATCCCTTTGCTAACAGCTACTGGCTTGCAAAAGAGGATAAGGGTCACCAAAGTGTACAGACCATACCCATCTGAACATAGCTCAGTTCTATCCAAATCACGGAATACCACTTAATCATTACAGCACCCTAATAAACACATGTGTCTTCTTCATAAAACGAAAAATGTCAATACCAAAGTAAACTACCATTGCGCACCTGGGCCCAGACCCTTAAAAAAACAGCACCGCCTTAGAGCCGCTACTAACGCTGACATCTATTGTCCTTGCTAATACTAAATGCTTTGTTTTGAAGTACAGAACAGGAGCCCTATAAAACCAAAAGCATGCGGTATGGTTTCAGCACTCAACAGGTCTAACCCATCCCCTCAGTCTACAACTAGACAGCACCCTGCACTTTCTGGTTGCCAAAACACGCAAATAAGAAATACAACATGACTTAGCATGCAGCATTATCATAAAAACCGCCAGAGTCCTGCTTCATCTCCATCGATTTAGGCAGCAACAAATGGCTGGCTATACAACATCTGCAGATTTCTGAAACTAGGATTATACCAAAGTGGTTCTTTCTGACCCGCTTCTGAGACAAAAACATGTTTGACCCCACTTGTTCAGATGCTGTACTGGTTGCTCCCATCTCCGCGAATATCATAAAGCAACAAACAAATAATGGAGGTGGATTGGAGTGGCAGGGGCAACTGAGGGAGATTGGGAGCGCGTCAGCAGCATCGCCAGCCGCCACCAGCAGATTCACCTTCTCCAGACAGAACCGACCCATGTTTATATCTCAGCATGCTACAACGGAATATCCACCTCATTGAGATCAAGAACTGTGAGGACACTAGACATCAGAACCAGCTGAGCGTCGCGCAGGAACAGCACAAAGATCTCTGCACCACCCTTTTGTGCGTGCACCATTTACAACACTCACACGTTGGAGCCTTTCAAGGACTTCACAAAGAGTTACAAAACTTGCCACTAATCTCCATCTTGTCAACTATGCTGCTAAACTTGTCCAGGCGTGGCGGTCCACTACCACTATCAACTTTCATCTGGAGCCGGTTCAGGCTATGCCTGCAACCCTCTTGAGGGTCATTCTCCTGTTCTGTGATGCGATATGTTTTCGGTGCCCAGTTACCAGTAAGTGATCCGCTCTCAAATTTATGTGGGGAGTCGTTGTTCACTGCCTAAGTAGTTATTCCTTTTTCTTTCGGTTGTTAATGGGCACAGGTGCTCTGTTTTGCATTGGGCATTTGAAGGTGAGATGTATGACAAAGAGTTGCACGGATTGATTTTCTTCAGCAGAAAATACCTTATGATCAAGTCGGTGACAGGTCAAACAAAAACAAGTGCACTCGTTTTCATGCTGCTGCGTGCAAGGATTCTGGCTCAAAGTACTCCCTTGTACACAGCAGAGTGACAAATATGTGTATGGTTTTAGGTCAAACAACAAACAGAGAGTTTGCTTTAGCCTTGAAATCGTTGGTTTGTATATTTTGCAGTTTATAAATTGCTAGGAATCAATCATCCAGAGTCACAGGATAAGATCTCAAACGCTCAAGTGAAAATTTGCAACCTGTAATGGCGGGCATGATTTGTGCTTTTCTTTATGGTAGGAAGTGCGAGCAAAAAAGCACGCTGATCATTAATTCAGTGTCAAGCCTATGCGATTAGTGATATTACTCCCTACATAAATGAAGGAAAGGAACCACTTTTGGTGCCGGATACAAGACAACTCCATAGCAATTCAGAGCTTCCAACAATGAATCTCGGGTGCAACAAAATACCACGAATGAGGTCACAAACACACTAGATTTCCAGGCTCTTATACAAGCAGAACAGTAAGTAGTATAGGAGAGATGGAATAAACTGATTTGAACTGTTTGAAATGTCTACCTGACACACAATGGGAAGCATGTTTACCTGCAATTGCTCCAATTGCCTCCTCAGGTCCTCCTCCGAATGTATACGCATTGCGTTTGCCGCTTGAAGTGCCTGAAGGGTTAGAAAAGGATCACTGAGCTCTGCAAACGTAACAGCATTGAATGTGTGTAATCTGGAGTCGTACCTCAATGCATGCAAAAGTGTCGATGCTTATAATTTTACTGGAGCACTAAGGTAGCGCCAAGGACACGCTGCTGTTTGTGTTTTATACAATTTAAAAGGTGCCTGCTTACAAGCTAGACGCTGCCGCTGTCCAAACACACGTGAGGTATAGCACTGCAGCAGTAACCCGCTCGTCGGCTCAGATTTGCCTGGCCATGAAGCACAGAATCACCACGTCATAGCGTTGAGAGTCCATAGAAACAAACCTGGTTGACCTTGCGTAGATTATCCACCTCCTCTTCCTGCTTTTGCAGCCTTTTATCAGCGTCCAACTGCGTTCATGTATGTGCTAACTCATTGATTGAGAAGTGAGTAAAGTCTGCATATACACGAATAAAACGGTATTGCAGTTTTTTTACGGCTCGTTTAGAAGGCGGAGGAACTCAGATGTAACAAATGCGCAGGCAAGCAGAACTAAACGTGCCTCTAAAAATCCAGTATTATAGAGATGGACAAGAAAGAGAGGCATGCACACTTGTGCGAAAGCGCATTACACAAGTCGCTCGCCTGCAAGAATTAGAGTTCTTCTGCAAAGAGAAGAACTCTGCAGTTGTTGAGTCGAATGCATTACACAGCATCTACATATACAAGACGCCTACAACAATATTCAATTCTGTTTTAACTTATCACCTACACAATCAGTGCCGCCTTTATTGAAAATGCATTGCGACATTATATCTAGCAACAGCAAGGCTAATTTCGATCGTAGTGAACAGCTTGGTTACGGACCTTGATGATCTTTAGCTTGTTTTCCAGGTTGTCCAGATCATTTAAAGCTCGCTCTTTTTGGAGTTCATTTTCCTGCATGAGTGGAATCACAGAAGTCAGTGGCAGCAAAGGAGAAGAAAAGAGTAGGTTACCATTAGCCATTAAATATCCTGACAATTGAACACAATGCAATGTTTGCGACAAATGCCAGGCACTGCCATAAGAACTAGGACACCTTGAATTGCTGACACGTTTCAGGTATGTGGACGTTACGAATGGTTTAAATAAGCTATGGCTACTATTAAAGGACTTCAGAAATTCCCTACCCTTAACTCGCAAACAGCAATCTCTGAAAGCCCATGGTCGTGTTTGCACAAAACCTGTAATACTCCTTTCTCGCCCCTACCTTGATGTGTGAGTGCAGGTCATGTATGTCTCTCCTTTGAAACAATGCAGCAGCCTGAAATGTTAGGATTTGAAACAAGAAAAAGCTCGTACAATTGTATCCACTGCAAGCGTGGCAATGCTGATCAAAAACAGGAACAAATTGGTAGGGAGATATCTTGAGACAATGACGCACCTCTTGCACATCAAAGGCAGTGTACATAATGACCCGCAAATCGTACTCCCCGATCACGCCCCCCCGTGCCTGTTTGAATAAGTGGTGTTGCCTTAAATTTCAAAATTTACAGACCGGAGGATGCTGAATGACAAGCACGCTGCAGCAAAGGCTTGCAGGGGACACGCCTAAGCACAGGCTGTGAGATGTGCCAGTGCACAGCATTAAAACACCATACATGTTGGGTATTCCCTTTTGATCTATGTCACACCCTCATCAAACAGAACATGTGAGAGCATCGTCTTTCTACACATCTCCTCACCATGAAGCTCGAGGTGCTAAGAATTGCAAGTGCACAGTGGCGCAGCTGGTCGTCCAAGTCTTTAGGGCTGTCTTTCTTGAACCTCAAAGGCTTGCCTTTAGATTAGGCACGAGGGGAATATGTGAACATGATTGTGATTTGGTTGATCTGTCCAGCAACACAACCTGCAGTATGTTCGGCTCACAAACATTCGCAGCCGTCTGAAATATATTCCTACCCATCTGCACAATGCACAACTCCGTTGTGCCCAACATGATCCAAGGTACTTGTTCCAACTTGATCCAAGGTATTCGGTCATAAAGCCTCACTCCAGGCCGCTGGTTTAGTCTCTACGTGCGTACTTATTGCAGATGCTGCACGCCCTTATTAACCCTCTCCCTTCCTTGGCCACACGGTGACTTGTGCCATGCCTCTTAACTACACACCTGGATGCAAGGTCCATGTCCGGTTGCCAGCAGGAAGACGCTGCTCGCTGCCTCTGCCAGTACACAGGCCCTGCTGGATGATGAGAGTTGCTGTGATGAAATGGAAGTTTTTGCTTGCACACGCCATAGCAGCTCCTACCAGCACGATGTCCTCAAAAGCAAGAGACCTGGACGCGCCAAGGAGCGTCGCAATCTCCCCAATGGCAACCTGGCAGGAGGGAAATCACAAGATGTGCGTGGCTGGTAATGAGCGGCAATATTACGCCGAGCAAGTATAATCATATCAGGAGCAAGTGACCTAAGGTGTCCCCTCATCACCGCCAGGATAAAAACGCCAACTGCAAGTTATTCAAGATCCAATTGGCTATGACTTTCACCTGCACTTGCTCTTCCGTTTTTGCGATGCTGCTGAGCGTCCATAGGCAGCTTATCACCTTCCGTGCATCTGACCTCTCCAACAGGACACTGCTAGCAGCCATGCTCGCTCCGCACTGATATCCGTGATGTAGTGCTGCGCTACACAGATAGGCGAGGGAAACGAAAAACGTGCATATTGGTTATGAAACATAACGCAGCAAATGATGGATTCCACAGGAGATCAGACATCCATCTGTTTTGCGCAGGATGACCATGGCTGAAAGCTAGACTAGACCCCAAGTGCTTGCCTTGGGAGATTGAGACTGTCCTAACACACGATAGACTAATGCTAAATGGGATATTCTAAATAATTCAGTAAATTGCTTAAAGAAACTCTATGCCGAATTTTTGAGTCCGAGGCAAACAAATACCGCATGTATGATATAATTTATTCGACATCCATTTCTGGCTTAAAACACATTGCGGACTTTTATAACGAGCGAAAAATAGGCAGTGAAAAACCACTCTTCACATTAAAAGCAACTTTGGCACCGGGTACCATAAAACCCTTTTTTTAAAGCTTGCGTTCTTTTCAGAGATTTTATTGTAAGCAGAAAACTCCAAGGGGAATCGAAGTGGGGCGAACCCTATTGTCCTAGTTCAAATACTAACCCAACTTAAAGGTTGAGCGCCGTTGGGTGCGTGCCTGCTGAGGGGGCCTGCCACCATTTGCTTGCCTTGCTTTGTGCATCAATTCAAGTCACGGCTTAAAGCGGAAATTAAGTCCACCACGCCTGCCGTATGCGTTTGGATTTCAATTGGTTGAGTGGCAAGTGATCAAATGCTGCCTTTTTAATATAAGCATTTACAAGTTCATAAGTGCGCCAAACTTTTTGTTTGGGACCTAGAGGTTGAGCAACCATGCCAGGCTGGAGGCCTCTGTAATCCAAAACTAAACTAATATCAGTGCCACTTTGCCATCGCACGCACAACACCTTTACGCTTGCTTTTGGTCTGTTATGTGATGATTGCATTTTTAAAAAAACAAATGAGCATGGTCTGTTGACAGCACTGCTCCAATACCTTTTGCAATTGGGATCAGATGGTCGAGAGGCAGAGGCCTGCGCACCACCGTACTGTCATCTGCAGTTGTTGTGTGGAATTTACCAGGATTGAGTGGCCCTTCCTTGTGGAGAAAAGAAAAAGAACGCAGATGGTGTAAACACTACCGGCATGGATTAGAAAAGGATGTTGTTTTGTGTTCTGCACCACCCAATGGATGCAGAGACACACAACATCCTACCTGGAGAATAAAATAAGAAGCATTTCAGTGAGGATCAGGTGGATGGGAGGCAGAAGCCTGCACACCACCAGGAGTAGTGCTCAGGTATTTTTGGAGGTTTTATTTAATGTCCCGTCTCATCTTTATGGTTTTTGTTGCGGATCTGATTGCATGTAGGCTTCAATTGCCACGAACGCTGTGGCATGTAGACCAGCATGTAACTCCGAGGCTGTGGAGTAGGTTCCGTGTGTGGTTGCTGTAGGTGGTGCCTGTTGCTCCTAGTAGGATGGTGTGAAGGGTTTTACGGTGTCCGAGCAAGCGAGGCATTAGCATATGTTGTTCTTGTGCCTTTTCTGCTTGTTGAGTAGGGGAAGTGTGTCTACACAGTACTTAATTTCTATTAAATGTCATCGCGTTTGCTTTGTTGTATGTCTCTTGGTTTAATAGCCAGGGGATATGGATTGGCAGCGTCATCTGCTAGGTTATCACGGGCAACTCTTCTTGCAGTATTGGCAGACCTAGTTGATACGTGTGTGTTGGGTTCCGTCTGGGGCGTGGTTGTTGGGTTGGGCAACTATGATTGCATTTGGCTTGCTAAATTTCCGCCGCTGTTGTGCATTAAGATTGAAATAAAGTAAGAGCCAGGTTGGAATCATTCCTACCTGTGTCTCTTCTGAAGGGCGTATGATGCCTTGTTGTACCATTTTTTCACAACTGCCTACTGTTGTGCTAGCAGGCATGCACCCTGTGCACCTTGTTGGACCGCTTTTAGAATCATTTGCGCAGCAGCACTGCGCCTGTGGGATGACTGCAGCCTGACAGCATGTAGTAGATGCCGTCTAGCTTCTGGCAGAAGGGGCAGATTGGTGGGCCTTCTATATGGTTGCACTGAGCGGCACGCTTTTTGTTGTATATCAAATCAGTGCGGCAGAGCGTGAAATTTTTCTTTTCTCTAGAGGTGACACTTGTATTTTTCCAAAATGAGTTACTTATGTCTTTCTTGACAATGCCTTCCTTGATCAGTTCTTGGTATTTAGTGTAGCACTCAATGGACTGGTGGTGCAAAACCTGTTTTGATTCAGGACCTAGTTTGTGTTGGACGTGCATGTGTGCTTTTACAGCATCAAAAATCTGAGAAAATGAAGAGCCTTTCTGCTGGAGGCCCTGGTTGGCAGGTGTTAAGAGTATATGGTACGCAAGCCACCCTTGCTCGCTAGAACATGGCTAAATGGGGATGGGCGTTGGTGTTAATGTGGATAGAAAAGAAAAGAAAAGAAAAACTACGCAGGCAGTGAAAACCACTCCCCACATAAAATAAGGAAAAAGAGCCACTTTGGTACCGAGTACTGTAAAGCTCCTCCGCCGCGAAAAGGAAATGAAAAATCAATGGGGATCAAGAGGGTTGCAAGCTTGGCCTGAAACCGGCTCCTGGTGAGAGTTGATAACAGTGCTGGAAAGGGCACGTCTGGTATGGACAAGTTTAGCAGCAAAATTCACGGAGTGCACATGGAGCTTGGAGGCAAGATTCTTAACTCTTTGAGAATCAAGACCCAGTTCCTTGAAAGGTTTCAGAGTGTGAGTGTTGTAGATGGTGCCACCCACACCCAAAAGGATGATGTGGAGAGTAACGGAGGCTCCTTGGAGAATGACAACACATCCAGCATGATTAGTAAGGGAGGGGCTATGTAAGTGCGCGCACCAGGCAACCCCCCACTGCGAAACAGTTAAAAAAATTTAATGTGGTCAAATTGGGGAGCCTACATATGTATGTTTGCCATTCTTGGCAGTATCCTTTCAAATGACGGTTCAAGGAAAAGCTTGGTGCCTGCTTTTTTAAAGTCGCTGAGCCTAGTGATAGGTCCTGTTTCTTTTTTATAACCAAGATGGGTTGTTTGCAATAAGATGCTCCCCGGCAGCTTTGATCCAGACTATACTAAGATTTGTAAACCCTTTGTTCCCGAATACTAAGATGTGTATGCCGCATGTTGCTTCTGGCAGGGGCGGTGTTTTGCTTTGCTGGTAGAGGCCTCTAGCGTGTAGCGCACTTTTGTCTTTGGGATATTTCCAAGTATAGTGCAAACATCCTAGTTGTCAGTGCACGTTTTGTAAAAAGCGTTGGTGCTGTTTTTTTCCATCCAGATTAGGAGCAGCCTTAATCATGCTGACTGTGTCAACACTGCCAGCGGAGTCATTTCCTTTTTCTTTTAGGAGCAGCAGGAAGGTAGCAATTGCCTCTTGGTTATTCAAGGCAGATGCCCTTCCTTGTGTAAATTGGCGGCCGAAGCAGGCTAACACCTGAAAGGTCTGGAAAGTAAGCATTTTTTCTACACGCACAGCAACTCCCGCACCAATACACAAGGAGTGGTCAGTTATAAGCTCAAACGAGCTTCATAGGTAGCGGTGAGGAGGTAACGATGCGATACTAGGGAGCAGGAAGAACACTGTACAAAAACAATAAAATTCCCTCACATCCACAGCATTAGCCAAGCTCTAAGCTGCTTACATAGTTCACCTGCTGTACTGCTCAAGCCCAGCATTACGGCTGGTTAGGGCGCACACACATAATAGTACACTGGCAGACGTCAAGGCCGCCTGCTCTGTTGGAGGAAACAGCTGAACAAGCACTTGCATTCGAATCAGATTATGAAGATAGGGTCTTGAAGTACTCTTGGCTCTTCACGGGGTCGCCCTTCATGGTCTTGGCACCGGGGGTCCAGTTGGCTGGGCACACCTCACCGTGCTCATCGGTGAACTGTAAAAACATCCAAAACAACAGATTTCCAAGCATGTGACTTTTTGCAGCATGGACTACGTGTCTGGACGACACATTACATGCAACTGCTATGATAACGGGTGAGGGAAACTGGACATACATGTGAACGCGTTCATTAGGACTGAGAAAACAAGGGGAAAAACCACAGTGAAGTTGCTACTACAGCAAACAATACAGGCGTGTGTCGTCATGCTGTTCATTAATTTATTATGTTTATTATTCTGAAAACATAAGAGCAGAAGAAAATGCTTTTGCTCTCATGTTCAGTCTGAAAAAATAGGCATTTGGTACTTGCAGGCAAAAAAGACGCTCCAAAAATAGGTTGCCTGTTGTGACGAGTGCATGCAATGTTACAATCAGTACTTTCCAGCAGAAGGATCGCCTCTTTTAAAAGTGAGTATAGAAAGAGATAGAGGCTTGGGATTTGAAAGAGTGCTTCCAACGATTCGTTGGAAAAATGTCTCACTACACTTTCCGAAAACACACACACACGGGAAGGGGTTTTGCACTCGAGTGAGTGAGGTGCACAAGTGTTTACCATGACCAGTTGTGCAAGAGCGTGAGCATGTCCCTTACCTGGAATGCCTTCACAAGGCGGATGACCTCGTCCACGCTGCGTCCGACTGGGAGGTCGTTGATGGTGATCTGGCGCAAGATGCCATCGGGGGAGATGATGAACAGGCCCCTGCGCGGTGCGCGGTTATGGGTGTTGGGGTAAGAACACTTATGCTAGTATGCATTGCTATTGAAAAGCATCGTTGGCCAACGCACTGTCATTGCAGATTTGCGGCAAACATAGAGAGGTCGTAAAAAAGCCAAAGTGGGGACACTGCGCCAAAGGGAAATGCTTTTGAGTGTTCCTCAGGTACGTGACCCTGACTGGCAGCTTTTAAGCACAGCACGGATGTTCAGCAGCACCTTTGAAAGCTGCTGCCAGTCATGGGGCAAAAGTCTAATCTACATTTAAAGCACCCTACATTTAAAGCACCCTTGCATCACAACTCACCCCGTCCATATCTATTCAGCCAAAACTCAATGAATGTCCAGCTTTATAATATCATGTTGCATAACTTCAAGAAAGCAAAATTTTTGGATTCGCACAACCAAGTCAACTAACACCTTTCCAGCTTTCTCCTCCGGTCATTTTTGGACTCATTCCCAAGGCCCCCCCTCTGCAAAGAAGCCCCATGCTGGAGAGAATGACAACTTCTATCAATATGAAGATTCCAGCACAGGGTGGCAACAAATAAGATAGGTGCAGCTTGTTTGTCAACACTTAACGTAAATAGCAACAAATAAGATAGGTGCAGCTTGATTGTCAACACCTACAATAATCGCCTCATCTATTATTTTCCACCGACTTCCTCCTTGTTGATGCAGAGCCAGCAACCAATTACGTGGCCTTTAATGGCAGACCACACATGTATGAAACCCAACAAACACGTACGCACATACTCACGTTACAAATCGGCACAAACAAACACACACCTGAAGGTAGCGCCAGCCTCGCCATACGAGTCATCATCAATCACGACACCGTAGTCTGTGGCAATCTTCCTGTTTTTGTCTGAGAGCAGAGGGTAGTTGCAGCCGCCCAGGCCTCCCTTGTTGCGTGGCGTGTTGACGAACGCCAGGTGGGTGAACTCGCTATCAATGCTGCAGCCCACAAGCTGTGGACGCGTGTGTGTTGTGCGGGGTGTGTGTGTGCTTGTGTGTGTGTGTGTGTGTGTGTGTGTGTGTGTGTGAGTGTGGGTGTGTGCGCGTGTGTATGTGCGCGGTGTTTGTGTGTGTGTGTGTGTGTGTGTGTGAGCGTGTGTGTGTGTGTGTGTGTGTGTGTGCGCGCGTGAGCTTGCGTGTGTGCGTGTGCGTGTGCGTGCGTGCGTGCGTGCATGTATGTGTGTGCACGTGTATGTGTGTGTGTGCATGTGTGTGTGTGTGAGTGAGTGCATGTGTATGTGTGTATATCACAGGGACACTTTACTCTTGTGTGAGTGTCCCTCGACGGGTCGGTGTACTCAATGTGTGGTTACAGGGATCGATCTGGCCCCCCACCCCCACTCCCCGTGCAATCACCTGGCAGTTGATGTCCTTGAAATCCTTGATACGGTCGCTGAAGGCGACGATCTCGGTGGGGCACACGAAAGTGAAGTCCAGTGGGTAGAAGAAGAGGACCGTGTACTTGCCCTTGAGGCTTTCCAAGCTGATGTCCTTCATCTGAGTTGGATCAGGCACAGCACCGGCATCATGGATGTAAGCACGGCGTGGGACGGCGTGGGCAGGCAGGCAGGCAGACATCATGCTCATGATGAGAGAAGAGAGAACTCAAAACTTCCAAGCATCTCAAACCAGTTTATAAATCCCCTCGCGCAGTAAAAGTGATCAAAGTCGTGCATGTCGTGTCCACAGCAACAAACAACAGCAGAGGGAGAGAACACGCCCAGGGGGAAATTGGCGTACCTGGCCATCCACCACAGCAGGCGCCTGCGAACCATGTCGAGGGCAGAGCAGAGAAAGAGGGGTCAGACAAGAATGTCAGCCAACACATAGACCAGGAGCAAAGGCCAGAACACAGCAAACGCGCCTTGAAGGCTGGAGCAGGGCGTCCAATGGTCGGAACAGGCATTGTGCAAAAAGAAAAATTAGAAAATGTAGGGCCGTAGGTTGAGATGCAAACAAATACGAACGGACTGTCCTGTCAGTGGTCCATCTAATAGTGACAGTAATAGTAATAATGAGCAGCTTGAAAGTCTTGCTAGCTCAGCAATGAAGGATGCCGCGAAACCTGTTCATTTCCTGTTGTACTTTTTCTTTATTTCGGGCTGCCCCCACCACTCCTATGGATCTATGCTCTCCCTCTGCCTCTTTAACAAGGTAGTTTTGGTTACTTTATACTTTACCCCTTGTACAGCAGCCACAGCTACCCGTACGGGGGGACAGACTCCAGTACGGAGCGGACTTGATTGGAAGTTTGTTGCTTGTTGCTTTTTATTTGCCAGTAATAAGCTCGTATTCGTTACTGTCAGTATCACATTGTCTATTGTCTATACTTCAGCAAGTTGACCTATTCCAGTAGCATACATCTCTCTTTTCTACTCTAGATTCTTGTGACGTTCCACATTAACACATTACCATCAAAACTACTGCTCGTGAGCAGGACTGCTGGGCTCTACCTCGAATGCGCCTGCGGAGACAATTGTTGCAACTGCCAGTTACTCTCCCTCAGCCTCCACGACTGCCTGATCCACGGCCGCCAGAGCTTCCTACATTTCCACGACGGCCTGATCCACGGCCGCTAGAGCTTCCTACATTTCCACCAAGGCTTCCAGGTGGCATCTTAGACGACGGCTTCTTTGGTCGATCAGGTGCAGGGAGCCCTGGCCAGAAGCGCACGTTTTTTGCTTTTAATTGTTACAATTTGAAAATAACCCTTCACTTCCAGCAGGCATGCAACAATGTCTAAGCATGTGTAATGTATTTATTTCCTGTCGTATCAGGAGCGCCTGATTCGCCGGAGAAGAACGGTGGAGCAAAAGATAGCAATGGTGAAGAGAGCACCGAAAAAGAAGTGATGAGCCGTGAAGAAGGGGGAGAGGGAGACACAGATGAAAGTGCTTGGTCTATGTGGAATGAGGAAGTGGATGATGAAAGAAACGAAAATGAAAAAATGAATGAGGACAGCAAGGAGCACAGCGAGGGCAAGGAAGTTCGCGTTGCAAGTGATGAGCAAACTACTTCAGCTATTGAGCAGCCTTTGATGGTCTCCATGGATGACGTGCCAGCTTTTTCAGGGTTCTTTAGCAACAGCATTTAGTTGAGAAGTGCTTGCCGTCACCATTTTCTTTGGAGGTTGCTGCACTTGATCTGTGACAATTGCTTCATACAAGAGATTTCCCCCTCATTCATGCTAGCTGTGTGTTCATAATACCAGCGGAGCAATTGAAACAGCATATAGTTTTCTGTACCGATAATGAGGAAAGCATTTGCTTTTACTGAAGTATCCAGAGGAAAGGAATTTTAGTGGAATTTGTTTACCTGATAAATCAAATTTTGTGCTGCCAAGGGTTGGTAGCTGGTAGGATGAATTGTAGGCTGAGGGAAGTTGCCGATACCATACGTACCTGAACTCCCTTTTGAAGGTTAAAGAAACAAAAGTTTGCAGATAAGCCACTTATTAGACTTGTGGCATCTGGCAGTTGGGTTTGAAATTGGGAATGAATTGCTATCTTAAAAAAGCAGAAATGGGCCCGTTTTGATTGATTTAGGAAAAAACAGATAGGCGACGAAGCACGGGCCACGCCTCATCGTAGCGTATGCAATGCTATTGTGGCCTCTTATCTAAGAGTACCACAGAGCGGGTGTGTGTATGTTCGCTGGAAGGGATCAAACTACACTTCTGGTAGATCAGAAGCCTGAAAAGCCTCAATGATTCACGTGCAGATGATTATGAAATGCTTTTATTATTAAGCCTGGATCCTGGCAGGTTTAGTTTTTACAAGGCAACATTAAATAAATAACACAGATACTGCAATTGATACGTTGCAGCTTTTGTCTGGTTACCAGCTGTTTCTCCAAATGTCGAGCGTAATATATTCTGGTAATGCAGGGCCTGGTAGATTTTATCCTCCACAAAATGTCATAACTCCAATTGCACACATACATCAGCTTACGCAGCAAATCCACCAAGTCATTAAACTTCCCCCTATAATTATAAGGTTAGTAATAAAACAGCTCAAGAGTGGTTTGCAAATCCTGTAGGAATGTATGTAGCACATGAACATCAACACAAACGCGCTCATCACTTGCTGCCTTAGAATAGAAAAAGAGAAACAACCCTAGGAAACTACAGGCCTGCGGAGCCGGTCCTTGTTTGAGTGCAGTATGCGAGCAGGGAATCCCTCGCCAAAAACAATGGGTTAGAATCATCACGCACACCGGAGACTGTGTCTACTTGTAAGCAGCACCTTGCCATCTTTCCATGCCAAGCTCGCCCCCAAAAATCCATGCTTAATCTTACAGACTCGTGGCTATTAACATAACGCTTGGAGCAGCACAAACTCGTTTGCAGTTTGCATGCTCGACAGTAACAGAAGATGCTGAAGATGCTCGACAGAAATGTGAGCTGATAAATCATGAATTATAAAAGAATTTACGGGTAATCGGCCTAAACCAATTGAATTCGCCATGCAAGCCAAAAACGTGTTGTGATGGGGAGCAGCCTGTCTGAGCGGGTCCCTCTGACTGGGTTTGAGATTGATGATGGGGATGATGATTTCTCCTTGGTCTACCCAACAAGAGGCATCCAGGCACAGCGCCCGTGGCTAGTCTGGCGCCCATGGTTAATCTGCTCTGCGGCCTCGTCTGCGCTCAGTCTCGTAATAGCAGTCGTAGCAATTGCGTTTGCACTAAAAGGGAACATCCCAGCAGAGGGTAACGTGCCTAGGCACTCTCAGAAGGACTCTCAGAAGGAAGTCAGCAGGTGCGATGGGATGACTTGATGGGCTTGTTTGTGTGTGCCAACCAATTCTCGAAAAGAAAGGAGCTTCCTGCTCACACTGTGCTCCCAGGATAGCTTTTGGGTCTTGCACGGCATACGACGTGCGCCCACAGCCAATTTGGGAGCAGGTATCTTCCCTCTTCCCTGTGTGCATATGCAGTGAAGTACAATGTTCCTGCTTGTTTGACTTTGAAGATGGAGGCATGTTAGAAGAATTGGTTTCTAATATGGGCATGTGTATGTTTTGATTAAATAAATAGACTACCTGCAGGGTACAAATTTGCGTTTCCCCTACCTCTCCACCTCATTCACCATGCAGGCAATCATACCATCAGCGCCTGATGCATGGGTTTGGTTGGGTGACATTGCGTACTTAGATGACACTGCGGTGAGCGGACACGTTTGACCTTAAAGAGTAATTTGTGCTCCTGTTCTTGTGAGTTCCTCGGAGGATAAAGGGATGTTTGGTTTTGCAAGGGGGATAAACCAGGCTTAGAGTGTTTTTCAGAAGCAGCAGGGTGATTTTTCGATTACCTTCAAAGGTTAGGAAAAGAGGTGATGACACAAAGCCGGGATAGCAGGTGTATTTGGAGGATGACTTTTGAGTTGTATTGATGAGATATTGGGATAGATAGGCGCATGGTGACAACAGTGTGACAAGCCCTGTCTACGCCAATTATTTTCCTCCTTTCATGGTGTAAGAAAATCACAGAAAAAGATTCAGGAGTTCCTGAACCTGAGAATCGCTAACACTAAATTCCCACGCTCCCTGGTGCAGCACTGTTAACGTTTGATGCGCAAGGTACTGATGATAAAAGAGCGTAGGTGTCCGAGTGAGTTTAGGACTCATGGATCACGTTTGCCATTACCAAGCGTTTCCAACCCTATTAAAAAGAGAAAGCAGTGGAAATTCCAACGTGCCTTGAAACTATTATGTTGAAGATGCAACCCAAAAAAACGCTTATTTCTATCTTACATTCTTGCATTGTTTTTTGCAGGTAAGCCAGTGTTCCACAAAACAGACGCACGACCAAACCACATTTTGTCATTGCCACATCGTCAAGTGAATGCACATTATGATACCATTGTGTGCAGGTGAAATGCAGTGCAACTCCCAGTGCCCCACAGTGCAACTGTACAGCCACCTACATGCAGCCGTGCTTGGCCGGGAATTTGGATGTTGCACGGACTCGCATGGCTAACCAGGTAGCCATTTTGTGTTCTGTGTTGAAACGGCGGTGTGTGAGGGGTGACATCTCACGTATCCGGCCACAGCCGTGCACTACGATTTGCACTTCGTTGTTTAGTCAGGGTGCTTTTCGAACACAATAAGACAGAACCGCGTTCATATGTACTTACATCTTATACGCTACTTCTAGCTTACCAAAAATAGATGGAGTGCGTGTGAACTTTGCCAAACCCTTAGCCTTTATAATTTATAATACCAGTCAAGCAAGCCTTTTGTTCACACACATGGCTGGAACAAAGATGCCCGAATACGTACAAACATCCATACGTGCCACACACATACACACATCTAGCACGTGCTGTGACCTATGCACGTCACATATCATTTGTGACATATCATATGTGACTATGTGACGGATGTAGGTAAATCATCCTGGGTACAGGAAGTTCCTGGAGTACATGTGCCCTGGCAATGGAGACGTCTCATCTAACCCAGCCCCGCCTGAAGGTTCAGCCTGTCTGAGGCCTGTTCTGGGGGTGTATGATGGTGAGTGGTAGAGCTGGGCGATGGTGAGTGGTAGAGCTGGGCGGTGGTGAGTGGTAGAGCTGGGCGGTGGTGAGTGGTAGAGCTGGGCGATGGTGAGTGGTAGAGCTGGGTGGTGGTG
>Ga0307968_1001425_pt1 | contig 19477 bp, 20 predicted proteins | sample OrgLakmetagen650_FD_201834 | JGI IMG/M metagenome (GOLD analysis project Ga0307968, IMG submission 201834) | Saline water microbial communities from Organic Lake, Antarctica - #650 | ecosystem: Environmental > Aquatic > Non-marine Saline and Alkaline > Saline | place: Antarctica: Organic Lake...
CACTTGGGTATAGGGTACCGTAGTCCTCCTTGACTAATATGGTAATGTAAAGTCATGCACATGAGGACCATAGAGAAGACACAAACGACTGCGTTGGCCAGGAGTGAATGAGAGGGTAGCCACTTGGGTACGGGTACCGTAGTTCTCCTTGACTAGCACCGTAATGTAGAGTTACGCACATGAGGACCATAGAGAAGACACAAACGACTGCGTTGGCCAGGAGTGAAGGAGAAGGTAGCCACTTGGGTACCGGGTACCGTAGTTTTCCTTGACTAGAGCCGTAATGTAGAGTTATAGACATGATAGTCATTGTTTCTTGAGCTCTGGACATGTGTAGGTTAATGACAGCATAGGACCTCACAAATCGTGAAACTTGTCTGTACATGTGGAAATGTGTGTGTGTGTGAGTGTGTGTGTGCGTGTGTGTGTGTTTGAGAGTGAGTGTGAGTGTGAATGTGTGTGTGAGAGTTTGTGTGTGTCAGGCGAGTGCGGTATGCGCAGTCATCAGCATGTACCGTTTATGTGCACCATACACACCCAAGTACAGACTAGGATGATGTACATGACAAATCACACAGACGGCAGCTTTTTTTCTCACTCATGGACACCTGTAGCTTGGTGCCCATTGAAAATTTACACAAATGGCAATGCTTGTATCTAAACTTTGATTCGTGTGGGGAGGTGATCAGGTGCTGTTAGCTCAAAGCACCGTCCACTCATGACTTTGGATCTTGCCTGAGGTTGTGAATGACAGAAGAAATGCACAAGGAACTGGGAAGCGTGAAAAGCACACCAGCTTCACATAGATAGTACAATTATAACAGCACGCATGCACACGTATACACACAGAGCGCGCACGTTCATTCACATACAGAGACATGCTCTCACACCCATGCAAGTGAATGTGCAGCTAAAACCTCTCATTCTTTGTGTGAGGGTGGTTTGCAACCCACCAGCTACCAACACAGTCCTCCAGCGCAAGATGCGTGTGATAAGAAAGCACAATGGCTTTGCTCTCACAAAATTGCTAATCCTGTGCTTTTGCAGTTTCATTCATGGTGTTCAGCAAAATGGCTACTTATCCCAATTGACATGGGGAGTGATTTACTGCCTGCATGATTTTCTTTCTGCTCATTCACGGATACATAATGTTGGCTAGCAAAGCAATGGCTTGGGCTAAATCTAATAATATAACATTCGGTGCTGGTGCTGCATTGTGTGCAGCTTTTTTTGCCTGGCAGGAAGGGAGTACCTATACACAGGCAATGCTAACAATCCAGCATTTTACATTAGTCAAGCAAATTTTGCACGCAAGGTCTAGCAAGTCACAGGTGCTTCCACATCTCCCAGCTTGCTGCCGTTTGCTCTCAAACATTTCAGTAGATCCCTTCCACAATGTCTAGCAGGTCGTGTGTACACCCTCCAGCAGATTGCTAGTGCGTATTTTAGCAGATTGCTTGCACAAAATTCCAGCAGATCACTTGCATGCTGCCTAGCAGACCACTCGCACGCTGCCTAGCAGATCGCTTTCACACCCTCCAACAAGGAGCTTGCGTACCTTCTGATCGATTGTGCGTTAGGATGCAGCCCAGAAGGGAGGCATCGTTGCATTGGTACATGGAGCACAGCTCCAGTGCCGTACGCCACTCGCCTCTCAAGTACTGCATACACAATGCAATACATACACATGTCGTCACACACACACGTAATTGAAAGGCAAGGCTGTTATTGCTTTACGGTCAAAGAAATTTATTGCTTCAGATCCAGGTGGTCGCAATCAAGGTCAGCAAAGTGACAAACAAAAAAATTAACGCAAAAGGTGAACTGGGATACACCCTGGCTTGCCACCTGCTCTGAGGACTAAACAAAATAAGCGATGCTTCCAGAACAAACACAAATGACAAATGACCATTGGTAATAAGGCAAGCAATGCCGCAAGTCTGCTGTACTACAGACGCACATTCCCCCCTATCGACCTTTGTCTATTCACCAAGATGGCCTCAGATACCTTTTTGAAGAAAGAACAGAAGTGACACTCCTCTGCAGGACAGTGACACTGACGACCTCTCGCACATGTGTACCTGCTTTGGAGTGCTGCTGTCATAAACCTGCCCCTCAAAAGCGTAGCCCCAGGCCTTGTTTGGGCCTTCCATGCTTGCCAACTGGAACACCATCGCACCTCTGCAATAGTTGCAGTATATCGCGTCGCAGTCCAGAGAGTCCCTGCAATAGTTCGCAGTCCAGAGAGTCTCTGCAATAGTTGCATTTGTATATCGCGTCGCAGTCCAAAGAGTCTCTGCAATAGTTCGCAGTCCAGAGAGTCCCTGCAATAGTTGCAGTATATCGCGTCGCAGTCTAGGGAGTCCCTGCGCTTGTGGATGGAATGGAATAACAAGGTAATTAGTAACATCTGCAATAGTTGCGGTAGTTAATGGAATAGCATAGTTATGAGTAACATCTGCAATAGTTGCGGCTTAGCAACTATGTATATCGCGTCACAGTCCAGAGGGTCCCTGCGCTTGTGGATGGAACAACATCTTAGTTTAGAAGGTAAGTACGTGTATCATCACATCAAAACCTTTTTTTTGCTAGGCGTTTTTGTCAGCTTTAATGAAGCAGTTTGACGATCCCAAATCACCAAAATGACTCCTTTGTTTACGGGGGATGTACTTTCACTGCCTTACTCCTTTGCCTTTTTTTCATTGCATGTAGAATGATACTGCCACAAGAGGAGGGGGAGGGGATGGGGGACACACCGCACTGCCTTATTTCTTTGCCTTTTTTTCATTGCAGAATGCTACTGCCACAAGAGGAGGGGGAGGGGGGAGGGGGGCACACCGCAACAGCAGATAGCTTTGATCGAATGAACGGCATCTTTGACCTCCCTCACGCGTATATAAAACCCAATATTCCTCATCCGTGCGTAAAGTTGACCTACTTTTGGTATGTGGGGCTGTCTTTTCCCAGCAATCCAACCTTTCTCGTTCATTTCGCTTTGGTTTTCACTTCCTCTTCACTTTCTTTTCCCCCCTTATTGACTGAGCAGGCCACAGCCAACAACAAGGATGCTCGTAAGAGCGTGACCTTAAACGCTTGGCGCACCTGCACTGTATTTTCTTAACACGGCTACAAAGGCGCTGGCGCAGGCTATTTACGACGGAGCACCAAAATTTGTTAATCGTTGCCTGCAGCCACTTTTGATGGCCACGCGCCTCAGCAGCGTACACATCATCGGCACTCCTCTTCGTGCGGACCTCCATCGTCCTGCAGTAATGGAGTGAGCATAGAGTAATGCAGTAAGCACAGAGTAAGCACAGCACAGAGCACACTCCATAGCACAGCACATAGCACACTCCATCGTCCTGCAGTAATGGAGTGAGCATAGAGTAATGCAGTAAGCACAGAGTAAGCACAGCACAGAGCACACTGCATAGCACAGCACATAGCACACTCCATCGTCCTGCAGAAATGGAGTGAGCATAGATTAAGCGCAGCACAGAGTAAGCGCAGCACAGAGTGCAATAAGCACAGAGTAATGCAGTGAGCATAGATTAAGCGCAGCGCAGAGTGCAATAAGCTCAGAGTAATGCAGTAAGCATAGATTAAGCGCAGCACATGAGAGGCTCCTGCCCTTAGCAACAAAAAAGTCCAATCTTGAGGCACCTGAATTTCGGACACAATCAGGGATATCGAACAAAATAGTTACAGGTCATGTACGTTGTCTTGGGCAGGCAGTGGGGTGCAATGCACATTGCAGGTCAGCCCTGCTCACAACTGCTCTCACACAAACAAAATGTCAGACATCCCTGGGGAAACAAGAGGCGGCCCTTCTCTAATTCTAGCCTCCATGATCTGTAGCTGGCACTCAGCGCGCCCCCTGAATCATATGCTAAAAATTCCCAATTCCAGCCCCATAATCTGCAGCTGGCACTCAGCACACCCCCTGAATTGTATGCGATGAATCCCCAAGTTTGGCCCATTGTCGGCAGCTGGCACTCAGCACGCCTTCTGAATCATATGCTATAAATCCCCAATTCTAGCCCCCATGATCTGCTGCTAAAATTCAGAACCCCTTAACTTAATTGCAATGAATCTTCATTTCAAGCCCATGATCTACCGCTGGAACTCAGCGCACCCCCCTTACTTGTGCTCTACCATCCCTGGTATTGCATCCGCCACTTGTTGTAAGGCAAGAGCCATCTTTGCTGAATCGTACTCCACGTGGTGAAGAGCTGCGGACACACACACGAAAGATGGCCATCACGCCGCAAAATATTTGGGGCACGCTAATTAGCAAGCGGAAAAAGGCGATCGGTCACTTAGTGCAACTTAAGGGTCATCCGAGCAGCAAGTCAACACAAAAAATGAGAGATGTCTCTCTCTCCCTCTCTCTCTCTCTCTCTCTCTCTCTCTCTCTCTCTCTCTCACTCACTCTCTCTCTCTCTCTCTCTCTCTCTCTCTCTCTCTCTCTCTCTCTCTCTCTCTCACTCACTCTCTCTCTCTCTCTCTCTCTCTCTCTCTCTCTCTCTCTCTCTCTCTCCCTCTCTCACACACACACACACACACAATGACGTATGTAGGGCATGCTCACTCCACTATCAAGCCAAAGATGCATTCACTAAACAAAAGTAAAAGAGGAGCAAGAGCAATGCAGTACATGTAAGCAATCAAAGGTCTCATACAGCGCTGCCTGAGTCCAGATGGAAAACACACTACATGCTCAGCTCTGTCATCACAATACCCAAAAGATGCAGCCTTACTGCTCAGTCATTTGTTGCATTGACTTGGCTGTTTAAATACGTCTCCCCCCCCCTCCCGCCCACCATCACTGTATCCCCTCCCACCTCCATGGAATTACTTGGGCAGTTGGCGCTGAGCTTGATGCAAGGGGCCTTGCTTAACGTGTGCACTCACACACACTTAACGTGTGCAGTGACACACACTTAACGTGTGCAACCACACACACTTTACGTGTGCACCCACCCACACTTTTAAAATATACTCACGCAATCGCACATGAGGGCACCTTTATGGGACCCACCTTCGTTCACACAAACTGAGCTTGACGCTTGAAACGCTTTGCGCGCGCACGCACGCATGATGGTCTCGTACTTGACCCTCCCCACGCCCCAAATGCCCCACTTAGGGAGGCTGCCAGGCTCAAGGACATCCACTAGAAGCACTGCTGGGATGAAGGTCGCCACTGCAACCTACGTATGTAGTATGTAAGGAAGCAAATGTGGCATGTTGCGGGCAAACACCAAGAGCCTTTCTATGCTTTGTGATGCAGCGCTGAGAAGACCACGAGAAGATGCAAAGCACTGTAACGCTGTAGGCAGGCCAGAACAAGTAAGCCGTAAGAACAACACTGCTGGGTTGCTGCTGCGTTGTACCTAGGGTTGGCCAGAACCGTATATATACACAGTATATGACCGTATATTTGGTGATTTCTCTGCCAAAAATACCGTATACACACCGTATACATATGGTTCTGGCCAACCCTAGTTGTACCGCTGTGCTGCAGTCTGCAATGCTACAAGCAAGCCACGAAAACAAGCAATGCTGGGTTGCAAAGCTAGGCAGACCATCGCTTGCATGTATACTGTGTGTCACGGAAGGCATGCCAAACAAATTCCGCAATTTACTGATGTGCTGTCAATTTTAGGTGCCTATCAGGTTCCACACACAAATACTTGCACACACATACACACATAAACCAACACACTGTAACACACATACACACCTCTTCTTCCCTGTTGTACGTGCAGGCTACCTCAAGCACCCGGTGATTCTCTGTGATAGTGAGAGAAACTGAATTATATTCGGTACGCATTATATGACCCACCCAGGAGGCGTCAAGGATCATAACTTTTTGGACACACGCGTTGATCCCAATAGAAATTACATATTTGGAATCCTGACTTCAAGAGCTATCGATTGGTATATAAATGAGTCAATTCTGAGGGGGTCAGGGGGGGGTCTGATAATTTGGGGGGGGTCTCCAGAATTTTACTGGGCCACTTTCACGAAATATTTAATGTATTTTTGAAATCCTCAGCTCAAGCCCAGTCGATTGGCACCCTTGTTGTGTGATTAGATTAAAGGGTGGGGTCTGGGTGCCTGGTCATAGAAATGCATGGAATGTCCCCAAGTGGGCCGCGGGAGTGTGTTCAGGCAAATTACCAGCAATTGACTCCAAACTCGCAGTTTACGCATTCCATTATGCATAAGTTGCATGAATGAAGTAAAAAAGTGCTTTGGCAAAGTTTTTGGCTGGATTTGTGCACTAAACAGGTGGTCAGTGCAAGAGCGTGCGCAAACCAGTTTTTGCCCTGTAGCTCGTCAGTCCATGAAAAGAGTGTAGGTTTCTAGCGGCTCTAATTCTGAGCAGATTGACACTTTTTCATTAGTGTGGGGGGTTTGGGGGGGGGTATTTTGGGTCGGAGGCCCAAAATTTACACGTGACTGTCATGATTTTTTTACGCCTCCTGCCCTACCACTAAGTAATTGCGGGGGTTTCAGAGAGATTCAAAAAGGTGAGTAGAAGTAGTATGGATTATTAATGATGACATTTCGCTACTCCCACCCTCTTTATTGGATGCAAAGTAATGCTGCCTTGACATGCACACACACAAACTCACACACACACACACGCACGCACGTATGCACGCATGCACGCACACACGCACGCACGCACGCACGCACGCACGCACGCACGCACACACTCATGCACACATGCAGACACAGGTCTCCTAAATCCTTGGATCTAAGCCCTATCCTGCTCCAATATCATGCATGAAGCTTGACCAATGCTGCGTAATATTCCTCACCTACTGCACACAACTCCGAGATGGTTGACCACTTCACGGGTACGTCATTTGGCTTGCCCTCCAACATTTCCTTGGAGGCGGTTGCTGTCACCATTCCCCTGTAAAGCCTGCAGCTTCGCGGCGTACAGCCCTGTCCAAAAGGTGGATGAGTGCATGTGCGTAATATGCTCATGCGTGAGGGGGGAAAGAGCGCAGGAGTTGCCAGTTGTTGAGCTGGGTCAAATCGTCTAAGCACGCAGCATGTTTGACCGTGACCCCTGGTACCTTTGTGTTACACGCATTTACTGTATCACTGAGACTGCGTGCTGACAGAGCAAGCTTCTCATTCACTGCTTTGTAAAGCAGTGCCTTGAATTTTGTGAACTTCTCAATGTCCTTAACATCAGTGGGAGCAAGTGGGGACCACTCCATTGACTATTCGGATTTTATTCAGATTTTTAAAACCTGCAAGCAAAAAACGTGCCCCGAGAGGATCCCATCGAAATCCGATCGAAATTTATATTTGATACAGTGAAATACCGGTAATATAGGACGTGGACAAAAGAGGGAGAAATGAGAGAGGGGAAAAAGGGGCTAACTCTAAGAACCACACTCCAATACACAAAAACTTGGCGTAAGAAAGCTGCTATTTATGAAACACACACTTCTATTAAACACAAAAATGTCACGGCAATTCTTGTTATTAACCTTGCCTAAGTACAGAGCGTAGCCGACTCGTCATATTATTAAAACTCCAACATTATCAGCCAAGGGCGTGCTGCGAAACGAATCCAGAGAAGGAAGTACACGCAAAATCTGCTGCGAAACGAATCCAGAGAAGGAAGTACACGCAAAATCTCATAAATTTTGCTCATTCTGGTCCTCCTGCTTCTGCTGCTGCTGCTCCTTGCTTGGCAAGGGTGCACGCACGCCCTGTACGTGCAAAAAGTGAAAACTTAAATTGTAATGTCGCATCTGGATGACTCCGCTGTCAGATTCTCAATAGCTTCTTTTCCAAAACGGAAAAAAAACACTGGTTGTCATTGCAATCTGCAACATTGCTAACTTTGTGAACAGCAGAGCTAATCTGTCACGTATGTTTTGGCTGTTTATTTCTCTCATTACCATCCTCTTATTGCCATGTTTTAATCCTCATATATTGCCAGGGAAGACCCACCTTGATGGCTGACAGAAATTGGGTACGGAAGCTGCTGCTGAAGGGGAAGAGGAAGGGCCACGCGAGAACGAGCAAGGGCCGGTACTTGGGTGAATATCTGAATGCGTTGAGTGGTGCCGCAGACGTGAGAGGGATAGGCACGGGCTTGAGAGGTGTATGTGGCGTCACAGAAGTGGTCAGGTTAGGGTTGCAGTTAAGAGGCCATTTGTGCGCATGTACTGCATGCAGAGCGTTGACATTCTGTGTTGTTTGAGCATGAGGCCACTTTTGGCCACATGCGAGACATTTGTAGGAAAGCGTGTCTTTTTCAACAACGCGCGTCCCAAATATAGCGCATGCGCTGCCTTATGATTGTGGTGCCCCTAAGCTTTGAGATTTCAATCTGGTCATCTGCACCCTTGTCATAGTGCAGGAGGCGTGGGCAGAATGCCCGTCGGTCAGGCCATTTTGGTCCCAGGAAAAGCGACGTAGAAACAGAAAGAGATATTTACAACCGCCATGTGGAGCAGGATACTTACGAAAATAAGGCAAGGACTCCTAGCATGCGACCTGACCACAACCCCTTACATTGTTAAATTGTAGCCTTTGGCAAAAGCAGCAGCAAGGGTTGCAAACGCCCCTGCAAGCATGGCTGCGATGAATACAAGGGGAGATATGCCCGTGGCCTGCAAGGGCTGTTGGTGTGAGCCTGCCGAGTAGTACCTGCAGTGTTGCATGGTAGATGGTATACAATTTGATGTCCATTCTTTGTATACTGGGGCGCATGTACCGCACGTACCATGCAGCATGAATAAATGAATTAAAACAAAGAGATGAATGGTACTCATTGTTTGTACGAGGCTGGCCAAAACCGTACACAGACACAATGCTTATATAGCAGGGAACCTCTAGTTATGCGGGCATGTGCTTGAAATATAGTTCCAGCTATAAAATGACATAAGAGGCATGTATGTGCTGCTCATTGCAGCACGGATCATTTGGCACAAATGCGTGCGTTTTGTGGCAGCACAAACAAAAGCATAAGACAGGAAAAATGCAAATATATGGATAGACACGTTGCAGCGCCAAAAATTGCCGCAGGCAGTGTCAAGGCAAATTGTGGTAAAGTGTGAGCTGCCCAAGGACTAGGAAAAAGGGGGAAATGTTGTACAGCGTGAAGAAGGGAAAAGGCTGTGTGTGTTCCAGCACCAAACATTAAGAAATAAATAGTCAGCAACTGATTTATTCTCTGGAAACAGATGTTATGGCCAACATGAAAGGAGCAGCGGAGAGGAGCAGCGAGCAGCAACTGCCGTTTGATTAGCAGGGTGTTCGCCCAGAGCTTTTAAAATCAATTTTTTTAAGAAGTAAGGAGGGGCACAAAATTTGGAATCCAGCACGCCTTGAATGGCAAAAAGACCAAAAATCATACTTGTAATTGTCTTGTTCAGAGCTTAAACTTCTTAAGATCTTCCTGAGAAGGCGCAGTGCCAAATGGCAAAATGGCAAATGGCAAGCAACATTAGGTGTATTTCTGCGCAGGGTTTGAAAGCATCACGCTGTGCGCAATAAATTGTTGCTGATGCCAGCATTGCTGCTGATGCCAAAAATTTATCATGGACATAGGGTGAAGGAGCTTAGGTATGAATTTAGGGATTTTTAGCCATTTTTGAACAATTGAGGCGTTTCATGTTAACCTCCCTGGAAGCCGGACACACTCACCCTGGGCCACTGCTGATGGAGATGCTCTGGTAATAGCTGTAAGAGTTTCCCCCTTGCTCTTCCCCCCTACATTTCAAGAAATGTGTGAGCATGTTCATACCGTCAGTATCAGGGCTGTGCAATGACGGCGTGACGGTACGGTCCGTCAAAATACGGTCTGACGGTGGACGCCGTATATGACGGTGTCAGACAGTCATTTCGAAATTTAGGGACCGTCATGACGGTGCATGATGATACGAGGGACGGTACGGTCAAAACATTGCAAAAAGGCCAAAAGATGGCTTTTTGAACCCAAAATGGCCATTTTGGCTCTTTTCCCCTCATTTCAAAATGTTGCATGTGTGTTATTTACACAAACAAACGATTGGTGTAATAATAAATGGTAAAGGAAAGGAAAAAGAATAGCAAAAGGTTTGTATCTTGACCAGGATTCGAAACCTGGTCTCAACTTTTCACAGCAAAAAAGCACTTGACAGTGGGTTTACACAGTAATTACAGTGGACGGTCCCCTCAACCGTCTGGACGGTAGACACTTTTGACGCTCTGACGGTACGGACCGTCCACCGTACCGTAATTACGGTGCAAAATTGCTCTGACGGTGTCATTGCACAGCCCTGGTCAGTATATACCGTCAATCCTGGTGATTTGCCACCGCGTGAACAATGTGCTTGTAATAACCGGTGCATAGCATGCTAGCATGCTAGTGACACAATAAACAAAGATGCGACAGCGACGGCAAATAGTACCTTTGAATCCGGATGTCGCCATTAACCTTTTCATAGCGTAGAGCCTCTGCAGTTTTAGAGGTGGTGAAGTTGAGGGTAAAATGTCAAATTGTCATGGATCAGTTATGAGTTATGACCATTTGCAGGTCGTGGCGCAATTCTGTTACGTGCGCAGACCAAGGAAACAACAGAGAAGCAGACTAACAGCAAGAGTGATAAAGTAGCATATTACTTTTGCCGCATTACAAAAAAACAAAACCTGCGTAACATGAACTCAGCAGCTGATGCAAAAACATACTTGCTTGTCCTGTTGCTTCTGTTTCACATTGTAGTGTAAATTCACAGATTGAAAGTGCAATTTTTTGTTTTAGCCTAGATCATATTGCAGCCTGCAATGTAGGCTCTCTCACGCATTCCACACCTGAGGCCGCATGTTGGCCGTCCTGCAACACCATTGTACATATTTTTGCCATCATTGTTTGCACCAGTATTGTTTGCACACCACACACACACACACACACACACACACACACAATTGATCAATAGCCCTGAACCATTCCATAGCTTACACACCTGAAGCTGCACGTTGCGCGTCCTGCTCCACTTGCCTCGCCTGCGCCATCATGCTGTCTACATCACGGTTCATCTGGGGCCATAACAGAGGAATATAGATAGGGTTGGCCAGGACCGTATATATATACACCGTGTATGACCGTATATATGGTGATTTCCCTGCCAAAAATACCATATACGCACCGTATATATATGGTTCTGGCCAACCCTAAATATAGAGAACAGAAACATTACGACGCTCTGTACTTATCCGCAACATCATTGCAGAGGTGATAGGAGCAATCGTTGCGGTGCTGTAATGCAACATCTACTTCATTACAGAGTGAGGCAGCAGAATGTTGGACATTGCACGACTCATGTCCTTAGATTAAAATTGCCTCCAATGGCTTGGTGTCCTCGGGAGTCCTCACCCAACCGCCCTCTATTGGCAAGAAAAATGTGCCATTCGTATTGTTCAGTTTCGAAACTCTGCTCGCCGTCACCGGGGGTCGCTCCTAGTGCGGCCTCTTAACAGCTGTTTAGGGGCATAATCAGTCCCTATCATTCCAAGCCATTGCAGCTTTAGCTCACAAATTGTGGCCTTCTGCTTTTACTGGCAAGGTAAACACACTCAGGCACTCAACACCCTCGACCCAGCGTATTTTCTCCTCACCTGTCTCATTTGAGTGTCCATGAAGCCCATTTGCGTGTCCATCATCAAGTCAATGGCCGTAAAGGGGTCACTGCAAAGGGCGTGTACGTGTGCAATTTGTGTGTGTGTGTGTGTGTGCGTGTGTAATTTGCTCACACATGGAGTGCGCGTGCGCAAGTGCGTATGAACGTGTACGTATGTGCATGTGTACGTGTGCATGTGTGCGTGTACCTTTCTTGGGCTGCCCGCGCAGAACATATTCGCCTTGGGCCCTGCAAGTACGGTGCGCAATGAGCGCTAAGTCCTCGCCATTGGCAACAGAATGACAAGCACGTCAGGAACAAGGGGAGGAAAACTCACAACGCGCAACACAGAAGGGCCCAGAAGCAAGTGCAAGGGCCTAGAAGCAACTGCATTTCTTGCAGCAAATGCAGGTGCAGGTGCGTGCATTTTCATTTCCTTTGCTAAATAATGATTTTATTTGAAACCCTAATTAGGCAAACAAAATGCAGCTCTCAATTTATTTATATTCCGTAAATATCATGAATTTTCATGCTCGATTAAGCAGGACGTTGGTTTCCTTGTCTCGACACAGAGAGTTTTTCTGTCCCTCTCCATTTAGCAACAGCTACATTGCCACACCACACTCAAACAGTGGAGAGGAATGGGCGTGTTTCCCTCGTCAATCTCGTGCCGTCGATTCTAGCATCATCAGTAATTCCCTGCCGCCCTGTCTCCCCTCTACCTTCAGCTACTCATCAGATGCATCCTTGCAACATGAAGATTCGGTGTTGCATCGTGAACCTGAGGCCCTGGGGGAGCCAGAGGTAGGTTTAGGAAATGATTTCGTCCTGCTGCAGCGCTGGATCTAGCTTTTGATAGCAACTGCGTGTATCATTGTGAGACTTCCTGAGGTGTAAAATACAACAAACTATATTGTGTGCACACGTGGGGGTAAGAAATGCGCGGCAAAACAAACAAGGATTTACCGCCGCTATTTGATAAATGGCGGGAGACAAATTATCCTCACACCAATTTAAACATCAGCACCCAACTTATAACTCCATGAACGCGTGTATTCAGATTTGCAGTCCAGGAGGTTCAGAGATTTTCTCTTTCCCCCTCGCCCAGGTACGAGCGTCTGAATACACCCATGCTTGCTCTTCTTAGTGTTGGCCCCTTCACTCATACTTATAGATCTCTATCATTGAAGCATTTTAAATCGTTATGCTCAAATAGCGCTAGATCACCTGAATTGTGGTACTTTCCTGGAGAGAAAGGAAAGGAATGCATGTCCGCGCTGCTCTTTTTTTACAGACAGGCGAAGGGATTGCAGAGTGTGAGCTCATGGAATGGACTTGTAAGGTACGCTTTCATTTTCTTTCTATCTCACCAGATGCGGCTCGCTTGGATGTTTAGATGCAGCTCGAAAGGCCTCCCTCGTGCATCTTAAAACAACCAACATACACATGTCATCTTCTAATCGTGTTCACTGCTCACATTGGTCTTGCGGTTGTGCAGGGTTGAAATCAGCTACGAGCACTAACATCATGATAGGCATATCCCGGCGTGCACACATTCTTGCACATGTTCACAGGAGGGAGACGTTGTAGAGGAATTCGACCAGATATGCACGGTGCAGAGGTGTGTAATTTGCTCATGTTCAGAAGCGCACCAAGGAGCCCTATCACAAACAGATGGTTTTAGCGTTGTGCGGTGGAGAATGAGAGAAGTTCAGATCGTGTGTGTGGTGTCACACCTTTTTGTAACCAACCTGATACCTAACTTGCAGTGACAAGGCGTCGATTGACATTACTGTTACTGATTGCTACTGATTGTTACTGATTGTTACTGATTGTTACTAATTGTTACTGATTGTTACTGATTGTTACTGATTGACACCTAACTTGCAGTGACAAGGCGTCGATTGACATTACTGTTACTGATTCTTATTGATTGTGACTGATTGACACCTAACTCGCAGTGACAAGGCGTCGATTGACATTACTGTTACTGATTGTTACTGATTGTTACTGATTGACACCTAACTTGCAGTGACAAGGCGTCGATTGACATCACTGTTACTGATTGCTACTGATTGTTACTGATTGTTACTAATTGTTACTGATTGTTACTGATTGACACCTAACTTGCAGTGACAAGGCGTCGATTGACATTACCAGCCCTTATTGCGGCGTTGTGCGCAAGCTGCATCATGATCCAGGAAGCATCGTCAAGGTGCACTTACTATCTGCACACTCTTCCCTGAACACAAGAAAGTTTGGCCCACAGCTTACTGCCAAGACAGCCTATCTGCATATTCTTCCCTGAACACAAGAAAGTTTGTAACACAGCTTACCGCCAAGATAGCCAAGGGAGGATAGCTTTTATTCTAGAACCTTGCCTGATTGATGCTACCCTAAACTAGCTACTTGCATGACACAGCATCTGAACTGTGATGCAGGTAGGAGAGCCCCTAGCGGATTTCGAGATCCCGTCAGATGCAGGGCGCCAAGAGCGCATGGTGGCACACGATCCGGCAAACCGACCCCAAGAAGTGGCATTGCAAGGTGGGCGAACCACAAAGCATACATGGCAACATTCGTAGAAGCGATCCGTTTCATACGCCTTGCGGTGGAGGAGCTTTACGGAACTCGTTACCAACGTGGCTTCTTTTCCTTCATTAATGTGGGGAGTGGTTTCCGATGCCTGCATGGTTTTCTTGTTCATACACTTACACAATACATGACCTGATTGTTATTACATTACCTGATTGTCCTTTTCATACACCTACTTCATGACCTGATTGTTATCACAAGTTTTGATTAGCAAGCACAGAGGGCGGAACGTGTAATGCTGCTCTGAGCCTATGATAGCATTGCCCACCCCTTTCAAATTGAAAAGAAAACTGCTTAAAGGGATTGCATAAACCTAGTTTTGTTACCATTGTATCGCCATCTATGCGTATGGAAGGATTGCATAATACTTTTAGTTGTGTTACAATTGTATTGCCACCTATGAGCATGGAGGGATCCCATAAACCTGGTTGTGTTACCTTTGTATTGCCATCTATGAGGCTGCAGGTCCTGCCGAGGGTCATGTGGAGGAGAGCAAGGTCCGAAACAAGGCCACACCAGCAGTACGTCAATTAGCACAGGATCTAGGGCTGGACCTCAAGCATGTGCAGTTTGAGGGATCTGGCCCTGAGGGGCGTATCTTGGCTGAGGATGTGACAAGGTGGGCGTGCAAGAAACAGAGATCTAGGGCTAGACCTCAAGCATGGGCATTTTGAGGGATCTGGCCCTGAGGGGCGTATCTTGGCCGAGGTTGTAACAAGGTGGGCGTGCAATAGGGCTGGACCTAAAGCATGGGCATTTTGAGGGATCTGGCCCTGAGGGGCGTATTTTGGCCGAGGATGTGACAAGGTGGCGTGCAATAGGGCTGGACATCGAGCATGTGCATTTTGAGGGATCTGGCCCTGAGGGGCGTATCTTGGCCAAGGATGTGACAAGGTGGGCGTGCAAGGAACAGAGAGCACTGTTGAGGTACATATCGGAGGTCATTCACACCATTGGCAAGCCAACGCGTTTGCTTGCCAATAATGGTGTGTAAGACCTCCGATATGTGCTTCAACAAGCACCACTCGAAGAACGAAGTGAAAAGGCAAAGGAACACATACAGATAGATGGGCATAAGTACGATGTGACGCATATAAATTAGGTGACAAGCTTGCTGTTCTGGTAGCTTTTACTTACTCCACGCACATAGGGATCTTATGCATACAACATGACTCCTGACTAAAATAAATGGCAGCCCTTGAGCCTGCAACTAAAGCACTAATTTTGTTTTGTCAATTGCAGCATGTGCTTAATCTATATGTTTTGCCTGCGTGGGTAGGCCCATACCTTTTTCGCTTAAAAGCAGCTTGAGCTTGAGCACAAGTCATTTTCAGCCCTCTTGCACCAAGCACGCACTTTATGCATGCAAAGTTTCACTTTTCCTTCCATTGTACCTGCAGAGCGGTGGCAGCAGCAGCAGCAGCAGCAGCAGCAGCAGCTCCTACTCCTTTTTTGCCTTCTTGTTCCCCTCTTCCTCCCCCCCGTCCGCCTTTTCCTAGTGACACATTCATTCCAGCAAGAGGCTACCGCCGTGCGATGATCAAGGTCATGACCGCCTCCGCACACGTGCCTGTTTTTCACTTGCACGATCAGGTGTGTGAGTAGTTGCACATCAACTTGATTTGGTTCACGTGATCGTCGAAGCACGTGTGATGACTCGTGTCTCCATTTTTTGCATGAAAAAAAAAAACTACGCAGGCAGTGAAAAACCACTCCCCACATTGATTAAGGAAAAGGAGCCACTTTGGTACCGGGTCACTTCATTTGCCGTTAGAAACATGATGACGGATGTGCAACACTGCCCCCTGATATTTGTAGCCGGATTAATTTCCTCGCTCAAACTTCACCGTGCCAACCCTGTGTTTATCTCTGCATTCTGCTGCCTGCGTAGTTATCCTTTTCTTTTCTTTCTGCATTCAGATTGATATGGGCGCCCTGTTGGCTGTGCGCCAAGCCCTACAAGGCAGCCCAGAAATGCATGGCGCTAAACTGACTCTCCTGCCACTCATGATCAAGGTACTTGTCAAGACAATCCCAACCTTGAGCCGTGCTTGTATCTTTAAATTGGCTTCATTCCCTGACATCTAAACAGAGTAACCTTCTTGGCGCGCTTGTGCGCTCAGCTTACAGTTGTTAGTGGCCCCTCACCACATTCAATCCTAGCACGGTCACCTACAAATACTGCCAGAATTTGCTGCTTTCCCTTTCACATTCCACCACATTGAATCCTAGCACGGTCACCTACAAATACTGCCAGAATTTGCTGCTTTCCCTCTCACATTCCACCCAGGCACTGTCCGTTATGCTGTCCAACCCCGACCATGCCCTCCTCAACTCTAGCCTCATCTTGCCTCTCACGAGTGAAGGCAGTGGCAGTGGTGCTCAAGCGAAATCCCACGAGGAGGGTAGTGACAAACACCTACCGGAGCCAGCCATCATTGTGCACAGCCAGCACAATATTGGTGATTGGAGGCTTGAAATGCACAAGCTTGAATTTAGGATTGTGGCTGCTGGGAAGAACTTGTTCTTCAGCAACGATCTGACTTGATGCACGAGCAGTAGGATTGCTTGTCCTTGTAATAGGATGCACATTACACGCTTCCTTTGTACACGAGTTCAATAGGATTCACTTTACGCGTCTTTTTAACACGAGTTGCGTCATACCCTATCTTTGTGCACGAGTTTAATAGGATGCACTTTACACGCTTCCGTTGTACACGAGTTGCGTCATACCCTTTCACTGCAACCCAACCATTGGGGTTCACCCTTTGTGTGACTTGTTTCCACTCCTGCCTTCTGTCTAAATTTTCTTAGCCCCTTTCTCTTGCTCTTGCCTGTACAATCCCTTGACAATACCGCTTTTGACGGTGTGCAGGTGTCGCTATGACCACCCCACATGGCTTGGTTGTGCGTTCTTGCCTGTGAAATCCCTTGACCTATACCGCTTGTTGATGGTGTGCAGGTGTCGCTATGAACACCCCATATGGCTTGGTTGTGCCAAACGTCAAACAGGTGGGAGTTCACCGTGACATGCTGAGTGTAACGACAAGCTATGTATTACAACAAGCTGAGTGTACCTACCGTGCTGAGTGTACCTAAGCTGAGTTATCTAAGCTGAGTGTACCTAAGCTGAGTTACCTAAGCTGAGTGCACCTAAGCTGAGTGAACCTAAGCTGAGTGTACCTAAGCTGAGTTACCTAAGCTGAGTGCACCTAAGCTGAGTGTACCTAAGCTGAGTGTACCTAAGCTGAGTGTACCTAAGCTGAGTTACCTAAGCTGAGTGCACTCAAGCTGAGTGAACCCAAGCTGAGTTTACCTACGCTGAGTGCACCTAAGCTGAGTTATCTAAGCTGAGTGTTCCTATGCTGAGTTATCTAAAGCTGAGTGTACCTACGCTGAGTGCACCTAAGCTGAGTTATCTAAGCTGAGTGTACCTAAGCTGAGTGAACCCAAGCTGAGTTTACCTTCCATGCTGAGTGTACCTAAGCACAGGGTACCTCCCATGCTGAGTGTACCTAGCTAAAATTCCTACCATGCGTGATTGTAACTGCAAGCTCAGCATTACCACAAGCTGGGTGTAACTACAAGTCTAACTAAAAGCTGACCTCACAATCGCGCTGCATTCACACATCCGCGCACCACTGAATACAGATTCAGAAGAACATGTCCATTGTCGGCCCAAAATTAGTTGCTTGCCGGTTTCACGCCTTGCCTGTAACCCTCTTATCCCCATTTAATTCTTCCATCTTCTTACTTATGGTAGAGGGATTTCCTAAGGTGCTCAGTACCATTGTGGCTTCCTTTTCCTGTCTAATGTGGGGAGTGGCTCTGCCAGCACAGAATTTTATCAAACAACACATGCATTTGCTGAGGTGGTTTGCGTGCCTGTGCAGGTTCAAAGCAAATCTGTGCCGGAAATTGCTCATGAGCTTATCAGCCTGCAGGTGAGTCCACGAGCTTTATTATTTCAGCCTTTTTTACTACGTAGATCTGTGCCAGTCTGTGCATTGAAAAGCAAGGTGTTTCATTAAACTTGCAGTTTTATAAATGGTCTTAACTGCAACCCAAACGTTGCAAAACTGGAGGACGGTAGTGTATTTGAGCACAAAGCACGCAAGCCATGCATGCAGCCATTGCATTTCAGTTTTTTCATTTGTTACCCCCCCTCTTTTTTCTGCATGAACTGATATTTTTTATGAGCAGGCTAGCAGTTGCACGCTTTGGCTGAAGGCCTTTCCTTGTAAACCTTGTAAATCTTGCCCCCCCTCTGTCTGACAACCAGGCAGCTGCAGCACAGGCAAAACTGGGTCCTCGTGATCTGGAGGGTGGCACAATCACAGTGAGCAACATCGGCTCAATTGGTGTGTATCGGAGATTGAATGTACTGATAATGGTCAGGAAAGAATGTATGCAACATGTAACCAAGTGACTTTGTTACCAACTATTGGGCTGTCCCAGACAGTCTCACTGCAAACAGGCATTCTCTATCTATCACTGACTTCATCGTCAACAAAACACGTGGTATGACACGTGTTTCAGCTGCAACTGCTTCTTTCTGACTGTACAATCCAGGCGGGCTGTTTGCAAACCCCCTTGTTGCTCCACCGGAAGTGGCAATTGTGGCGTTAGGCCGGATGCAGAACACGGTGCGATTAACTTCTTCCTAGCTTCCTTTGTGCAGAAGGGGTAATAATCATTTCAGCGCCTTGAACGAAGTTATAGGTGTGCGCTAGGCTGTCGGTTGCTGCTTCAGGCAACTTGAGTGTTTCTGCCCGCCTCTCTACTTTGTCCACTGCTGCTACATTAAGATACAATGTAATCGGCTTGTACAGGCACCCTGGACAAATAGCCCTGGTAGTGTGCCCAGCAGTATCCTCGGAATATCGTGGGGGGCGGATCATCGTGTCGTGGACGGTGCTGGTGAGTAAAACCTGAGCTTGCATATCTGGGTGTCAATAAAAGTTGCGCCTTTGCTTGCCAATGGCGTGTAAGTCATCTGGTATGTGTAGGGTTGGCCAGAACCATATATTTATAGGTATGTACGGTACATACGGTCATATACGGTGCAGATATACGGTTCTGGCCAACCCTAGATATGTGCCTCAACATTCGGTGCCTGTCGTTATTTTTGCCTGTCGTCAGAGCTGTGAACATTTAGTGTCTGTCAGTCAGAGCTGTGAACAGTCTGTGCCTGTCAGTCAGAGCTGTGAACAGTAAGTGCCTGTCAGTCAGAGCTGTGAACA
>Ga0307968_1001427_pt1 | contig 19473 bp, 22 predicted proteins | sample OrgLakmetagen650_FD_201834 | JGI IMG/M metagenome (GOLD analysis project Ga0307968, IMG submission 201834) | Saline water microbial communities from Organic Lake, Antarctica - #650 | ecosystem: Environmental > Aquatic > Non-marine Saline and Alkaline > Saline | place: Antarctica: Organic Lake...
CGTGTGCGTGTGCGTGTGCGTGTGCGTGTGCGTGTGCGTGTGCGTGTGCGTGTGCGTGTGCGTGTGCGTGTGCGTGTGCGTGTGCGTGTGCGTGTGCGTGTGTGTGTGTGTGTGTGTGTGTGTGTGTGTGTGTGTGTGTGTGTGTGTGTGTGTGTGTGTGTGTGTGGAACCCTCCGTGGGGCATTATCCGGATGGGTATTCCAGAGAGCTTTGCAATGTTTATGGACAAGTTTTGAATTGTTTGCTTTGTCTGGATATCAAGATCCAACATTGCTCTTTTGCCCCAAAGCATGATACATTCCAGACATTACATATGAAAGTTATATTAAGCTTGCATCGTGAGATGCATAGGGCTCTGTCATTATTACCAAGGCAGACTACAGTCGTGGTTCAGTAGTGCATGGCCCTGGTTGGAAGCAATGTATTGGCAATAGGCCTCTCAATGTATGCGTGCATGGCCTGGCTTGACCTCCAGGCTCCATGAGCCTGGAACATATGACCAGTAACACCCTCCTTGGCAACGAGGGTAGCACCCCCAGAGCGAAGGGAATGCAGGCCGTATCTGTCAGTAAAATCTGCGAAGGAAATGTGAGCAGAATCAGCCAAAGCTTGCAGAACGCGAGCTCGAGCAAAGGAGTAAGACCAGGGCTGATTTGAGGGGCAAAACCTTTCAGAAAAACCCTCCCTGAAGGAGCGAGAAACGGGAACGTGCTTGCCCAGGGATCCTGACTTCACCAACAAGGGTTTTAGGAGAGAGACTGGGCAGGAAAGGGACTTTCCCCTTTAGGGTTTAGGGTTTAGAGAATTCGACGGAAACGTAGCAACGTGCATAGAATCAGCTGGCAAGAAAAAAAGCTTGTTTTGTTGACACCAACTTCTGAAACGGAACCAGTGAGCGTTATATCTGAGCAACGTTTTCTGACAACGTGACTGAGAAATGCAGCTCAAAGTGTATGTGTAATCAGCTTTTAAGGTAGGTGTAGGTCATTTACCAAACAAAAACTTTAAAAATCGGACTCAAGGGTGCACCTGTGTCCTGCAAGCATAGGAGGGGATTGGGATTGGTTGAGGAGGGGGTTTAGCGGAGAAGCACAAGACGGCCAGAAAAGTCCAGCGCGTGAATGCACGCGGGGCTGAGGCTGTGCTGGGGCCTGGAGTTCTCTAAGCGTGGTAGCACGCGACAACCGTGTACAAAAGGAGAGAAGTGCTGTCCTTTAGACAGTAGAGGCCACCAAGGGCTAGATGGCCAGAGAGGTAGGACAAGGATAGAGCTGCACTGAATTGCCGGATGATGGATATGACCGATGGAATCAAGTTGAAAGGTGGGAAGCACCAGTTGAAATGTCCTGACCAGTCTCTTTGAGCAAGCCCATTGATACCGACTGAACCTGGGCACCGCAACATAGAGTTGAACCTATCAAGTAAATGATTGGAGTGGCTTGCAAAACGGTCAATGGTAGGAAGGCCCCACTGTGCAACGAATTTTTGGAAAACGTCAGCATTCAGAGTCCAGTCACAAGGGTCTTCAAGGTGAGTAAGGCCATCAGCAATCTTGTTCTGATCACGTGGGACCCATGTGGGAAGCAGGGTAAATTCATGTCCCATTGTGAGTGAGATAATTCTGAGTACAATGTCATTCAAGCGCAAGTCTGTACTGTCCTGTTAAAAGCCCATAACTCTGACCACGTTGGAGTTGTCAGTGAAGATCTGAATGGACTTGTGCCTAATGATGTCCAAAAAGGATTCAAGACTGCGAAGAAGTCCCCACATTTCTCGCAGTGTGCTGCTGGATGTGCCATGCCACAACTCGGGGGGGAAGAAACCTTGTGCCTGCAATTTTTGATTCTTCACCGTGGCACCCCAACTTGCTGCTCCAGCATCACACCATATTGAAAGGTCAGAGGTAAAGGGGGAAGGCCAAATCTTTTTGCGAAAATGCGTACGAGACAAGTGGGACCAGTAGGTGAGTTCGTCTCGCAAGCCGTCAGAGATAGCAACGTAGAATTGCAAGCTGTACTGCTGCAGGTAAGAGTGGCATTGCCTTGATTTGATGAGAGCAATAGGACCAATTGCCAGAATCATGCTGCTAAGGTGGCCAGCAATTCGCAAAAGCAGGTGCACTAGCACTTTCTGTCTTGACAATAATGCTACTGTGATCAGCTGTTGCAAACTCTCCCATCTTTCTAGCGGCACTTCAAAGAAACCAGAATCCAAGTCAATGACAAAACCGAGGTGGGTCAGGAGGCGTGTGAATTGCAGATGAGACTTGGACTCATTAATTGCCAGGCCAGCTGATTTGAAAGTGTCCAAAACCAACTGCCTGTGTGCTGTAGACTGAGAATCAGAGACCAGGAAAAGGAAGTCATCCAATTAGTTTATAAGCCGGACCTCCCGAAAGCGCAGGTATAAAGAGATGGTTCTCATAATTTTTGTGAAGCACCAGGGGGCAGAAGCAAGACCGAAAGGAAGGACTCTGAAAACATAGAATCCACCCTCCCATTGAAACCCTCCCATTGAAACCCAAGGTACGTGTAATATCTGGTATCCATATCCACCTGGTGGTAGCCGCTGGCAAGGTCAAGAGAAAACATGAGGTCACCCAGGTCTGCCAGGTCAGTCAGTAGATCGAGAGAGTCCATGCGAAAGGAAGGTACCATCAGAAATTGATTCACGTGTCTAAGGTCCAAGATCAAACATTGTTTGCCATTTGATCTAGTAACAACGTTCAAGGGGGACTCACATTTGGCCTGGGTATGCCACTTCATAATAGTATTTGCGCAAAGAAGGTCAAAAATGGAAGATGTGACAAAATCGCTGCAGGCCAGTGCCTCTTTGTTATTTTTTCGGAAAAAAGGTGGTGCTGGGCTTGGGAGAAAGGACCAAAATAAGGGGAAGCCATGCTGCACCCACGAAAGTACCCACTTGTCTGAACAATTTTCCAAACACCAAGAACGATGCCGCTTCAGCCCACCTGAAGACGGAACTGCCGGCTTTGCTGGGCCTGCATCAAAGGAAAGTGAAAAGGAAGCCCGAGCCCTGAAATATGGGAAGGTTACATACATGTTCTTTGGGGCAAGAAAATAAAGAATAATAAATAATAACAAGGTCAAAGTGGTAGGCCCTGGGCCTCCGTGGTGCCTGGCACCTTGCAGGCCTGGCCCAAATCAGTTCAAGGATCAAGGTAATAAATGCGTGGGTTCAGGCCTGGCCTGGATGAGATTAGGGATCAAGGGAATTAATTATGCAAATACAGGCCTGGCCTGGGTCAGTTGTGAACATGTGGGGCAGGCCCTGGGCCTCCACGGTGCTTGGCACCCTTCAGGCCTGGCCCGGAAAAAGTACCTAATAAAGAGAATTAATAGCCGGGTGCGTAGTGGTGCCAGAAAAGAAATTGCTTCAAGAAAGAAGGTTTGTAGGAATGGAAGTAATTAAAAGTTACGTGTGTCCAAAGTTCCCCAAATCAGCGTGGAGTGCCGTTGAAATTGTTGTAGCCGTTGTACCCTGGCCTACGGAAACCGTTTACAGCAGATTGGTTGTGGCCATGTGTATGTGCACCAGATGTGTAAGGTGGGCCACTACGATTCCCTCCCGCATGACCATTAACATAAGGGGGTGGAGCGGGGGGCAGCATAGGAAAAGATTGCTCAAAAGTAGGGGCCGGATGGAGTGGTGCATTATAATGTTGTTGAGGCAAGGAGTGGTTCAAAGTCTGAGTGGTAAAAGGTGGGCGGCGTTTGGGAAGAAAGGGAACAGGTGCTTTACTGACATCACCAGCCTTCACGCCCAACTTCTTAGCAAATTTCTTTGTACTAGATGGCAGATGACTGTGGTTTAGTGCGTTGTCTAGTTTGTCCCAACTGTATGTCGCTCCAAAAAAGAGATGATTAGATTGCTTCTCAAGCACCCTCAACACACCTTAAATCTCTGCCACCACTTTTTTGGCAGTCTTGTGTGGAGCACCCGTTTTCTGGATGTCGTTAAGGTTATACTCGGCATGCTTGAGTGCCCTGTGTAGCGGCTTGTTGAGCTCAACTAACCTGTCATCCCTCTCTTTCGCTGGATGCTTGTCGTTGAGGTTCGGAATATTTTTTGAAGCCAGCTTCACTTTAAACTTCTTCTTGCTCTTATTCTTGCAGTGATAGGCAGAGTCAGAATCGGTATCAGAGTTAGAAGAGGAAGAAGAGGTAGAAGAGGAAGAAGAAGACGACGAAGATGACGAGTCAGAGTCAGAGGAGGAATGTTGCGTTTGCGATTCTTGCTGCGCTTCTTGGACTTCTTGGACCGTTTCTTCTTATTAGCTTCTTTGTTTCTTTGGGCAGGGCGCGCATCAGGTTCAGGTTCCTCAGTGCCATACTCATTGCCGTTCTCCCCATCAGGAGCAATATCAGCTTCTTCGTGCATATATCCATCACCTCTACCACGGCTCCTAGTCCTAGGTCTGGAAGGTGGAGGAGGGGGGAGAACATCGATATCAACAACATTGCTACCAGGTTGTACACCACCACGACCACCACCACGACCACGACCACCACGACCACCACGACCACTCCCCCTTGACATGAAAAATTTGATTGCCGCAGCAGTGATAGAGGGGAAAGCGTCAAAGAATTCTCATCGTCCAGCAAGTCGTAGGAGTCGTCTTCGTTAAGAAGGATAGCCCAGAACATAACCAGCATCACCGAAGCAAGAAAGTACGTGGGGCTCATCACAAAATCAGAAGAAAATTGTCGTAAGGTAGTAGGGTCCCAAAAGTCAGGCGCAAAAAGGCGCGTGTCAAACTTAAGCCCAGAATCAATAACGGCTGCCCCGACGACGAGTCCCCAAGCCAGAGATATGACGTGCGCTCTCATGAAACTCAACAGGGTTGATGGAAAGGTCAGCTGGTGTGGACAAAGGTGCGGGAGAGGAGGAAGTATGTTTCAGCGGCAAGAACAAAAGCGAGTGCCCCGCCGTGTACAAGCCAGGTTGCAGCCTCCTCCATCAGGGCTGCAGCGAGCCCACCAGCGAACATTGCGACAGAGTCAAGAGCCTCAAGCGTCAGGAGCGAGAAAAGCCATGAGACAAGGGCCCACTGGGCCGTGGGTCGAGAATTGGGGCGCATAGCGCCTTGCAGGAAGCGACCTAGAATAGAAATATGCTAAAGAGAGAGTTGTGTTCTCCAAGGAATAAATAGAATGGAGAAGGGAAGCAGAAACCGGAGAAAACCAGAAAGTGAGGACATCTCACTTTATGCTACACTACAAGAACCTGAGTTCAGGTGTTTCACACTGAACTCATAAGTTCATAGACAAAGCAAGCACGATGGCTCTCATATATTGTCGCAGCCTATCAGGCGTCAGGGTTTGATAAACCTAAGAGTACATGCCTTTTTCCCCCCCCTAGTGTGTCGACATATATGGATCTGGGCAACCCTATAAAAGCAGCAAACTTAGGAAGTTACAGGCAACGCACAGTAAGCGCGCAGCAACAGTTTTTGCAGGGCTGGTTTTTACAGGTTACCAACATCTCGTGCCTCAGGCTTGTTGCTGCTTTGCCAGCTAAAGCCAAAGCCAGGCATGCAATTGACGTTTCTGACTCGCTCTCCCTAGTGTTTAAAATTATCACAGCAACAGTTTTTGTCGGCTGCCCGCCTGCCCGCCCACACACGACAACAACAACAACCCTCCGTCTCCTTTTTAACTTGTACAACAAGTCTAAACCTTTTAATGCACAAGATGTGCTCACCTGCGCACGATGACGCATCGTGTTGTGCGCTCCTGCCGCAGCACATCAAGGACACCAATCAATTCGCGCAGCATCTGCCGACCGATGGCGTTCCGGGCGTGCGTACGAGTGAGGCTGCATATGATGGAACAAAAGTGCTCTGTGTCAAAGCTGTGAGGGTTGTAAACGGGGTCAAGCAAGAACCAAGAACGTTGGCCTTAATTCCTCCCAAAAATGTGCCTGAGATCTCCTGTTTCAAGGTTCACTGCCGCCCTCAAATCGTTAAACATGTGCACGTGCATGCCCATTTCATCATACGCCGTGCTTAAGCGCACCGACTAAGCACACAGAAAAATACGAACGGTGGTCCCAACATTGTACGCAACTACCGGTATGGCCCTTCTCAGAGGTTACCTACCTCAAGACAGAGACCCCCTCCAAATCTGACAATGGCTCCACGGACACATGCAACTCGTTTTGCAACTCGTTGTTGCTGCCACTGTAGGTGCTGTCACTGCTGCTGCTGCTGCTGCTGCTGCTTGGGTCCGAAGCCTTGTCACGCAAGGCAGCAGAGCTGCACAGGGAACGGCAGGAAGCGAAAGCTGGTACCGCCGATGCAGACCAGCCAGGGGGATTGGCATGCAGCCTGGCGGAAGCGCAGCGCGCAAGCAGCAAAGCCATATGGCCTTGTTTCTGCTGCATCTCTTGCTGATCGTGAGGAGAGGGCGAGGGGCCTAGGAGCGAGGACTAGCCTGTTTCTGAGAAGGCTGCTTGCTCTTGCTGCGGAGGTGGGAGGCCGCAAGAGGAAGCACTGCAAGCCACAAGTGAATGTGATTTTGTGCGTATGTGTTATGTGTATGATGTGTATGAGTGCGTATGCAAGTAGGTGTGCACGCATCTGCGCATGCGTGTTTGTGTAATATGTGTGTGTGTGTGTGTGTGTGTGTGTTAGTTTTTGTGGATGTGTATGTGTGGGTATGTGAGTGTTGTGTATATGCGCGCGTGCACGTGTTTTTTGTGTGTGTGTGTGTGTTTGTGTGTGTGTGTGTGTGTGTGTGTGTGTGTGTGTGTGTGTGTGTGTGTGTGTGTGTGTGATTGTGTGTGTTGTGTGTGTGCGTGCGTGTGTGCGTGCGTGTGTGCGTGCGTGTGTGTTTGTGTGTGTTTTTGTGTGTTTGTGTGTATGTTTTGTGTGTGTATGTGCGTGTGCGTGTGTGTGTGTGTGTGTGTGTACGTGTGCGTACGTGTGTGTGTGTGTGTGTATGTGCGTGTGTGCGTGTGTGCATTCGTCCTTAAGATCTGACCACTTACCTACTCCGCAAAGCATTACTAACACTCCGATAATGTATCTGAACGCTCCTGTGTACGCAAGTGGGTTTTGTAGTTTACACATTTATGTGCACAGGCATCACCATTGGTGCTCATGACTCACCATTGGTGCTCATGACTCACCTGGCTGTTCAATCTCCAGCAGAGAACGCATAAAAGTTCAGCCTGATGCAATCTGTTGTGTATTAAACAAAATATATTTTCCGTCATTACGACTAAACGCAAACTTGCATTCTAAGGGCCCTGGTCATTTGGTGAAGCCAGCCCCAGCTCTGGATGGGTTGGCTGACCTAGCGCTTATGAATGGTGGAGATGTGGAACCACCTCAACCAGAAAACTGGGTGTTACCCGGTGTTGATGTTTTGCTTCAGGAATTGGAGGAGTCAAGCAGGGTGAGGAGGGAAAAACTTGGCAATTGTTTGACTCACACGCACACATGCACACAAACAGACATATGCTTGCGCGCGCGCACACACACACACACTCTCACACACACACACACACACACACACACACACACACACACACACACACACACACATACACACACACAGGACACAGGCACACACACACACACAAACACAAACACACACGTACACACGCACAAACACTCGTGTAAGGACGCGCGCATGCACGCACGGATGCACGCACACAGGTACACGCACACACTATAATGTAGGGACGCTTGCACGCACACACACGCACACACGCACACACAGGCACACACACACACACAGGCACACACACATACACACACACAAGCACACACATATACACACACAAACACACAGGAAACACACTACTTATAAAATAAGGAGGAATCACCTTGTATGCGTGCTGCACTGACTCCAAGCTTAGCCTGATGTTTTTGGCCATTGCACAAATGTTCTGTTGCACAGGCGGTTGAACAGCAGTTGAGCCAGCCACCTGGAACCCCGCCCGTTTTGCCCAGCTCCCAATCACCTCAGCAGCAGCAGCAGCAGGAGCAGAGACAAAGTTCCCACAGTGCCCCTAAGTCAAGAATAACAGGGGGGGGGACAGGCCACGACCCTCCCTCCCAAGCACATGATGTTGACCCCCTATCTTCTTCGGCACGTAACCCCAAACTAATTGGACGCAAGCCTCCCCCCTACTCCTCAGCCACTCAGGCCGCTCTACAAATGGCACGCAGCAGCGTTCTCGGCCCACACACAGTGAAGAGCAACTCAATATGCCAACTGGGGGGGCCAGGGCCGCTGGGCTCCCCTCTAGCAAAGCTCATGAAAAAGTGCGTAGGGCTGGCAGCATGTTCTGGAGCTGATCTAGGTTTCAGGGTGTTTTTATGCATCCTTTGTATATGTAACATGGCCAACATGGCTGTGCAAAAAGTGTGTTTTGTGTGTAAAAGGAAGCATGCACGCACATACACATACACACACGCATGCACGCACGCACTTGCACCTCCAATGGGATTTGCAGCAGAGCACACAGACCTACTCCACGCCCTTTTACTATAACGTGGGCCTCTTTAATGACAAAGCATGTGACTCACCTGCAACTGGATCAGGCGCACGTGTTCATGCGTGTGTGCATGTGCAGGTACAGCAAGCCTCCTGCTAGTTCACACGACATGTCCAGCAGTGATACCACCCCAGAGCAGGACGCAGCCTCCCCTCGCGGCCGAAAGAAGAAGCAAGGCCTGGTTGCTTCTGGCACGTCCACCCCAGACAACGCTGCCGCTAAGACGCCCCCTCCAAAATGGGCACAGCCTAGAGATGTTCCTCAGGCGGGCCCGGGGGCGAGGCTGTCTCAGGACCATCCCGGAAGGCTGGGTGCTTCTTGGCAGCAATCAGAGGGTGGGGGAGGGGGAGGGGGCACGGCCAGGTTGTTCCACACGCTTCCGGGCCAGGTGAGGCAACACACGTGTCTTCAACGATGATAACATTTGAAAAAATAGGTGCCAAGCGCAAAGGTCACGCGTGCAAGGGGGAAGGGAACGTTGGTGGGATACGTGCACACTGGTGGGTGTGTGCGTGTAGGCAAGGTGGTTGTGCCTGCCATGCTCCTGAGAACACATGCTACAAGATGTTGCGTACACACACACACAAGCGCAACATATACACAAGTGCAAACACACAGCCATTCATACGCACACGTGTCAATGTTCACACATGTTAGGGTCATTACAGAGAGACGCAAGCTCGTGCACTCTTTGATGCTACGACACGGCCCAAGGGTACAAGCAACGGAGTAACTTTTGATTTCCAAAAGGTGTGTGTGTGTTTGTGTGTATGCAGGTTTGTAGACTGCCTTCTGTGTCTTGTGCGTCTTTTTCTTAGGAGTACATCTCAGTACATACAAGCCTTCCAGGTTGCGGTTGGCCATAGGCATACATACACCCAACAAACTGTGTGCGTCTGCGGAACTGTGTAGCTTTTGGTTGGGGCTTCACGTATGCTTAGATTAGAGGCAGTGGTAAACAGCTGAGGTTATTAATTGCAAACATTGGTAAGCTATTGGAAAATTAAAAATATTGATAAAATATTGTTCTGTGTTTGTAGAAGCAAGGGGTTCATGCCACATTACCTTGTCTGGGTTGAAAGAAAGGGGATGTTGCAAATGTAGGCCTGCAGAGGAGCAATCAATTAGTCCTTGCGATTGAAAAGCTGCACCTCTAAAAAAAGCTTGGTCATATTTTGTGTTTAGTTTGCTTGATGATTTACTTGGCTTGAAGGATGGGGCGGTTGGACGTCCTGTGTGGTTTTTGGAGGGGGTCGATACCTCAGCCCTAGATCTCGCTTTTATTTTTCACAGGTCTTCAATGAGCCGCTCTTTTAATGCAACGATGTGAGGCGCGTACATTTTTTCACGAGCACACACTCCTATTTGTATATTTTATCTTTTGTAAGCTTGGAACCAGACATATATCATGCACACACCTAAACCCTCATGCGCACATAGGTATAGCAGCTAGAAGGGAAGGATTACACTTATTGCAGGCGTGTGTGCAGGCGTACTGTCACATGACCCGCAATTCTGAAAAAGCTTAGCGCTCACACACAAGAGACGAGTAGGGTTGGCCAGAGCCAAATACTTACACCGTATATACGGTATATGACCATAAGACTGGGGGATTTTCCTGCCAAAATACAATACTGTAGGTGTAGTGTGTAATGAATGTACAGCCAACCCTAAGACCCTAAGAGTGAGGGACACGCAAAAGCACCCAGTGGCAAGAGGGAAAGCTGCAACATGTGTTACATGCATGGAGTTTACCAAAATTGTGTATTGTATAAAACTGTACGGGAGGCAGTTTCCTGCTAGCAGCACCGTGTATGCACCTTGTGTACGTTAACACGTATGGGTTTTACCCCCCTGGTAATACGTGAATGGTTTTTGTTGCACATTGCTTAGTTCACTATCTTTTGGCCACTCCGTTTCAGGGAAAAAACATGTATCACTCAAGCAAGCAGGTTCTGTGCTCTTCATCGTGCAAACCTGCCTGTTTTCCACACAGGAGATGGGCAACATGGACGGAGAGATAGACGCCTACTTGCGCGGGGAGCGCTTTGTGCGTGCAGCGCCAGGTGCTGTTTCTCTTCTGCAGGCCAGCTGGCGCGCACGTGGACCTCGTCTGGCTTTTGCTGAATTTAAGAGGTGAGATAACGCTGTTTTTCACGGGTGAGCACGCCTGTGTTGATGGTGGGCACGTCTGTATGGAAGGCGTAATGAGCTCCCTTCCCTGAGCAGAGAGGCACCCTTATATCTGTGACATTGAGGCTGTTTGTGTGTGTGTGGTGTGTGTGTGTGTGTTGTGTGTGTATGTGTGTGTGTGTGTGTGTGTGTGTGTGTGAGAGAGAGAGAGAGAAAGAGAGAGAGAGAGAGAGAGAGAGAGGGATAGATATAGAGGAGAAAGGTCCGGATAAGCTTTTTCTGATGCTGCATAAACCAGCCGTGTTTGCAGAGAAAGTGTGGTGACATGCATGGAATCTATCCCAATGGAGATTGAACTGCATGCCAAACTGTGCCTCTCATCCTTCACAGGCAGCGTGCACGTGCCGAGGGCTCAGAACTGCAAGTCTACTTTGGGTGCCTGTGCCAGCTTGTTGCTGCTGTGCGGCACTGGCGAAACGGGCTTATGGCCTACTGCTTTTACGAGTGGCGTGAGCTGGGCGTGCTGAAGATAGAGCTGTACAAAAAGGTGTGAGCGTGCGTGTGCTGGCGCTGGATCTGAACAGTACACGCTAACAAGCTGCGTGTACGTGTGTCGTAGCTCTTTCTGCTGCTGTCCAAGAGTGGCAAGTTGTGTTTGTGAATGGGTAGCGTGAGGTGGAAGAACTGAGGATGAGGCTGTACAAGGTGTTTGTGCAGTAGGATGGTGGCTTGTTGCTGGTAGCAATCAATGTGCGCATAAGCTGCTGTCGAGGTTGGTGCAGGAACATTGAACCCAATGACTTGTGTTGCTGGCACACTAAAGCACATCTACTGGTGTCGCATCAACAATTCTGCTGTCGCTGGCTGAACTCACCGCTAAGGCATGTTACTGTTGAAAAGCTCAACACACATGACGTTATATTTAGGGCAGTGCAATGAAGGTCTGGCGGTTTGTCAACCGTACCGTACTTAAGGTGCAAACTATCTCTGATGGTGACATTTCACAGCCCTGGTTATATTGCACCTCACCTTTGCTTAGCGTGGCTTTACACACCTGACGGTAAGTTGAACCTTGCACGTAAGTCTGGTAAAAAGGTTCCTATCCGCCCCTCTCATGTGTCTAGCACATGCGCATGCCCCCCACTACCCTACCTCCACTGACCCGCTCAGGTCTTGCTGCGGCTGAAGGCAAGCATAGTTGGCGTGCGGGGCTAACACTCTCTTCTCTTGTTTTGTCCCTACGTTGACTTGCACACATATAAACAGCATGCCACTACCCTACCTCTACTGACCCGCTCAGGTCTTGCTGCGGCTGAAGGCGGGCATTGTTGGCGTGTGGGACTAACACTCTCTTCTCTTGTTTTGTCCCTACGTTTAACTTGCACACATATAAATAGCATGCCACTACCCTACCTCCACTGACCCACTCAGGTCTTGCTGCGGCTGAAGGCGAGCATGATTGACGTGCGGGACTCCCAGTCTCCCTCTCACCTGTGGAGGCTTTGCATGAGGGAGGGCCAGGACCCGTGGGTGGCTCACATCAGCCTAGGCACACTCTGCCGCAACCTCATCATTGGCCAGGTGTGGCTTCTCACATCAGCCTAGGCACACTCTGCCGCAACCTCATCATTGGCCAGGTGTGGCTTTTAAAGTGCGCTGATGCTGACCTTGCAAGTCCACCGGGGTTATCGCATTCACACACTGCGCCGCAACCCAAATACTGAAATTTAGGTTTCGGCTGGTGCCAATATTACTTGTGTGATCATAGGATATAACTGAGGTTGCCTAGGAGCGTAACTGTACGAATTTGACCGTTAATATTTTAAATTCCTTGCTACATTGCTGTATATTCCCGGTATGTATGTATAATTGTATGGCTCTGGCCAACTGGATATATACAATATATGGCTCTGGCCAACTAGATATAACCACATAAATTTAGCAGCACGTTGTGCCTTCGTCTCAATCCAGGTGCTCTGCTCAACATTCCTTGTCCTAGAACACAGGGCAACAAAGTATTGCAAAACATTATACCGTACGTCACCCTGCACTTAAAGCCGTGTTTAAAAAAGAACATCCTCTCCACTCGCTGTCTCTGTCCGTTGCTAGGTGAGTGAGATCCTTCATGTATCAAGGAAAGTATACGCTAATGGAGGTATCATATGCAAAGGCTACACTGGTAGTACAATACACCCAGCGTGATTAGGGAAGGAGTGCTTAGGTGCCAGCACCTAAGGAACCCTCATCACCGAAATTAAGTCATAGACCACTTGATGAGGATCAGGTGGGTTGTGTGCAGAAGCATCTGTACCCACCGCTTGTCAAATAAATATGCTGTGTAAAGCGTGTCTTTTTTAGATTGGTGATAAGGCATATTTGATAGATAGTTTTGATAGATATTTGATAGATAGTTTCACTGAGCTTTGTTTTCAGTGTTTTGCCTAAGATTCCAGTCCCAGATCTGAGAGAGGTTCCTCAGTGTATTCTTTGTAGATGGTGCCCTTTAATCCAACCAATACCACAGATTGTGTAATAATTTATGGTTGTCTGACAGATCACTCAGGAATTGCAACAGCACCCTTGTTGTGACTCACGCCTTGCCACACAGCCTTTATCCAGCTTGTTCTTCTTGCGCAATGTTTTTGAAGTACAGCCATTTTGAAAGGCGTGGAATAGACAGCTTTCCACCGCACGCATGCTGTTTCCATGCATGCTGTTTCCATCCATGCTTTGTTTCCATGCATGCTGTTTCCATGCATGCTGTTTCCATCGCATGCTGTTTCCACCGCACGCATGCTGCTACTGCATGCGCACACACACATACACAAACTCACTCCTACACAAACACTCACACACACAATGACGAACCAATTTTCTTCCTGCACATTAGGCTCCGCGTCGGAAACTGGTGTCCTACTTCAGCGCATGGCGCGAGCGGCTGCATTTCAAGATCCAGAAGCGTCAGCAAGCTGCCACGGTGTTGAAGCAGATGCAGGCTTACAGTGAGCGCGCCAGGCTGCTGATGCTATTCAGGTGCGTGCAGCGTCTGTGTGTGCACTGATGCTGTTCAAGGTGCGTGCAACAGTCGTGCATAGGTGTGCATTATTTGTGTGAGGCTGCTGACGCTGCTGTGGTGGCATTCAATAATCATTGTGCCGTGCAGCAATGTCAATAGGCTTGCAGTGATGGCGTCGTGCTGCTGACGCTGCTGTGGTGGCATTCAATGATCGTTGTGCCGTGCAGCAATGTCAATAGGCTTGTAATAATGGCATCACGCTGCTGCTGCTGCTGCTGCTGCTGCTGCTGCTGCTGTTGTGGCATGCAATCATTGTTTTTTGCTGTGCAGCAACGTCACCAGACTTGCATTATCTGTGTGTGGCTGCTGATGTTGCTTTGGTGATGTGCAGTGGTTTGGTTCGCTCAGTGCTTGCAGTAGTTTATACCTAAGTGTGCAGTGACTGTGAGTATCAGTGGGTTGAAGTGCTTGGGTGCGTGCAGCAGTCATGCCGAGGGATGCAGTGAGGCGGCTGATACTGCCTAAGTGCACACATAGCATTTGTGTGTCGACCCAGCTTTCAGTGTGTGAAACTGCGCTTCAGCATGCAAATAAGCGCAACGCAGCAGGCTGGTGCTGCTGTTTAGGTGTACTCACAGCGGCTGCAAAGGTCAGTGCCTGCAATCACAGGTGCAGTTGTGATGCTGCAACGGCTGCTGTGTCAGCGCAGTGTTGCTGTCCCTTAGCTGTCGCCCTTTTAGCTTTGTTGCTGAAATCCACCCTCCTCTGTTTCTAACCCCAGCTCCACTCACCTTGCACATCCATCCGTCCCTCTGCGCTCACATGCCTGCATCCAACGCACATTTACAAACACAGGTTTTGGTATCGTTGGTCCGTGGTCTGTCAGAGCGAACACCTGAACCTGCGCCCCCCCTTGTTCCGGCCCCCAATTTTGGTCTGGGATGAGTGGTTGAGCAATCACAACAGAAGCAAAGATCTTACAGCTCAGATCCCAGTGCTGCACTGGGGTTTCCGTGTGCGTCACTGCTTGCGCTTCTGGCACTTCTTCACCGACCGCAACAAGGTGTGTATGTTTGTGTGCTTGTGTTGGTATGTGTGTTTGTGGGTGCATGTGAGCGCGTATTGGGGTGTTGTGCATGTATGCCTGGCAGTTTGATCTTCAACCATGATACTTATTATCATAGACCTGATAACAGCAAAAGGGCAACCCACAAAGTCGGCACAACCTTTCTTTCCCTTACACGGCATCGTGTGGTTGTGCATGTTTTGTTGTACTTTCGTTTGCTCCCTCTGTAGGTGACCTGAATTTGAACACACCTTGCCTCTGCCCACTCCTCCAATCTTTACAGCGCATGCGCTCAGCCTGGGTGGCAGCTGCTGCCAACCAGATTGAGGCTGTGCTGCGCCAATGTGTGAACAGCTTGAAGGCAAACTGGCATAAAGCGCGACACGGACGTCGGCTGTGCAGCTCAGTGCTGAAAGAGTGGTACCGAGTGGCGCAGGTAATGATAATGAGGAGCTTGTAATCCACATGCGTCTTTTTAATGGGATGTCATGCAGCCAGTGCAAGCTCTAGTCTGGAGGCTTTCCGGAATGCATGCCGGTTGTGCACCTGCTTTGCTCATGTTTCTGCATGCTTCATTCCGTTAACATATGCATTGCATAAGAACAGAAATGCAGCAGAGTTGTACGCAAGCTGTGGAGTTGAAAATGCTTACTATTCTGCAAAAAATTGAGAATGCAGTGTTCACTGTCTAACCATACCTGCAACACAACGTGCTGGTGTAAGTCCACATACAAGCCCATGCGCATGCATATACATATATGCGTGCACACACTCTTGCGCACACACACATGCACACACACACGTGCAGCGCAATATGCTTGTGCACGTTATTTCTGCTGAGGTCGTGGTCGTCAGTCGAAGGGCCCTTCTCAGACAGACGTTCAGGTGCGTATTTGTTTCTTGTTTTGCCAGTGTGAGTCTGTTTCCTCCTGATAACTAGATAGCAGGTTCGATATGGTGACATAAACTAAGGAAGGAGAGGGAGAGAGAGAGAGAGAGAGAGAGAGAGAGAGAGAGAGAGAGGGAGAGAGAGGGGGAGAGAGAAAGAGAGAGAGAGAGAGAGAGAGAGAGAGAGAGAGAGAGAGCACAAGCTAATTTTTGACCCTGCCAATCCTTTCTAATTCCAGGAGCACCATGCAGCAATAGTATGGGTGACATAGATCGCATAATATTTCTATTTACTTTATGCCGTGTCATCTTGCAATGCTGCGCTTGTGGAATTGCAATAGTCAGCTTATGAATGTTCGATAAATTTTAAGGGCGATGCTCGGCATTCTCCAGCTTTCATGCGCAATTTAGTGCGCGATTAATTGCTATATTACTTGCAGGTACTACATTTGAAGAAAAACTTTGGTTCCACTCCCAGCACAAGGTTTCATATACGTCATGAAGCACACACAGGGTTGCCCATAACCACACATGTATGGTGCATGTACAATGTTTTTGGCAGGGAAATCACCAAATATGCGGACATATACGGTGCATATTTACGGTTCAAATTAACCCTAAGCATTCCCATCATGAAGCATACTCATTATGAAGCACAAGCTTACATACACGTCATGGAGCACACACGTTCTGAAGCACAACTGTCGGACATGAACCATGTTGCTGTGTTTCTTGGTCACTTTCAGGATGATGCGTGAATGGACATGTTTGTCGGTCATGCTATCCACCGCTGCCAGCATCCAAATGTGGCAGCAGAAGACGGTGTGCCTCATCCCACTATTTGCCTGGACGGGTGATCACACACACATGTGGTACGTTGTCAAAGCTCATTTCGTGTATGCTGGTGTCAGGCCTCATCACTTTAGCACCTTACGGGTTTAGGGAAGTTGCCCATGATTAACACAAGCGAAAGTGAAGCTCTATTTTGCTCAATGGCCGCTGCTTGCTGCACGGGTTAAAGAAAGTCGAAACATTGTTGCATGCCAAGCTGCCAAGTGATTCACCAGAAACGCAACTTCACGGACACTCAACCAAGTTGCTACTTGATTCTTTGCCTGGAAGCACATGGTGCAAGCTAAGGCCGTCCAGCTACCTCCCCTCAGCAGGAAAGCGCGTCTGGTGCACAATTACTTTGTCTTAACTCCCTGTCACTTGTCTGACCATGCAAGCATGTGTGTCCACTGTGGATTTCCATAGTTGAATAAGATAAGCAGGACTCAACCCAGTCTACAACAATTAATCCTGGCGCATGGCATGCCTGGCGCATGCATGGCATGCTGGCGAAACAAGGTTACCAACACAATCGTTTCAGCAATCACTGCAGCCAAGGCTTAGCAATTGCCAATCCAAGTTGCTCGGCTCTTTTCTATTTTTGTTGACAGGTTCTTTTCTGTTTGGCATGCCTGGCGCAACCTTGCCATTGGGCGGCTGCGCTTAAGGTGCATGCTGGGGATGCACATCAGTCGTCTTGGTCTGCTAGGGCCTCAGCAAAAGCCTGGAATGGGTTTGGAGTTGTGTTTCAAAGGGTGGGCCAAAGCGGCACGCTCCCAGGTGTGTGTGTGTGTGTGTGTGTGTGTGTGTGTGTGTGTGTGTGTGTGTGTGTGTTTGATTAGACCAAACATTTCGCTGCACCTGCTCGTTATGCTACTTTTAGGAAGTCTGGAAGAGTACAAACGGATACGATGATTTAGAATTGCAAGGGTACAATGATCTATAAATGCAATGATTTGGAAAATACTCATCCATCTTGCCTCTTTTAGTCCCTTGCTCTCCTGATGTGCTATTTGAGCTTTGCCTTTTCAATGCAGCCAGCGCCACAGCTTAAGTTTTGCAGCCAGCGCCATGGCCTAAGCTTTGCCTTTTCAATGCAGCCAGCGCCCCGGCTTCGCCTTTTCAATGCAGCCAGCGCCACGCTGGACACGGTTTATTTCCATCCCAGGCCCTCCTGGCTAAGCACTTAAATGCGGCCAACGTTTTAAGTGCACTGCCGCTCATGTCCTTATAGCTGTCCCAGGCTCCTCTGGCTGCTCATGTCCATATACAGAAGTATCGTTGTGCACCTGCACCTGAGCTCGCGCAGAAGAAGAGGACATAGGGACACGCAGAATGAACTGAGTGTCTTTTCCTCTCTGCCCTACCTCAGGCGCTCCTCCGTGCTGAAGTAGCTAGGTACCATGTGCAGCAACAACGCAAGCAGCAAGGCTTACGACAGGGGCAGATGGCAGAGCAGCTTCAGCAAAGCTTGGACGCGCTAGAGGAGCAGCAGGTGTGTGGTCGTGACTACAGCATAAGGGTGTGGCATAGGTAAGCCGGGCACACACCCTGATATAGCAGGTATGCGGCAGCAGGTGATCTATCCCCTGTAGCATGACCTGGGTGCATATTGACAAATACAGCGAGGTGATCTTTGTCAGTTGCTCAAGCTGATTCAAAATGGGCGTGCTCTGCGGTAAGAAATGGGAGTTGGCGTGCAGGAGTTGCTCTGCGATAAGTAATGGTCTTGGTGTGTTTAATGAGCACGTACTTGTGACCTGCATGACAAGGATACAATACAGAACATGGATTTAATGTGAGCTATAAAATGCGATAAGTAATGGTCTTGGTGTGTTTAATGAGCACGTACTTGTGACCTGCATGACAAGGATACATTACAGAACATGGATTTAATGTGAGCTATAATTTGCGATAAGTTATGGTCTTGGTGTGTTTAATGAGCACGTACTTGTGACCTGCATGACAAGGATACAATACAGCACATGGATTTAATGTGAGCTATAATTTGCGATAAGTAATGGTCTTGGTGTGTTTAATGAGCACGTACTTGTGACCTGCATGACAAGGATACAATACAGAACATGGATTTAATGTGAGCTATAATTTGCGATAAGTAATGGTCTTGGTGTGTTTAATGAGCACGTACTTGTGACCTGCATGACAAGGATACAATACAGAACATGGAATTAATGTGAGCTATAATTTGCGATAAGTAATGGTCTTGGTGTGTTTAATGAGCACGTACTTGTGACCTGCATGACAAGGATACAATACAGAACATGGATTTAGTGTGAGCTATAATTTGCGATAAGCAATGGTCTTGTGTTTAATGAGCACGTACTTGTGACCTGCATGACAAGGATTCAATACAGAACATGGATTTAGTGTGAGCTATAAAATGCCAGCAACTGAAGCCAGCGATATCGACCTTATGCTTTTATTTAGAATGAATTGGAATGGCGCTGGAGGACTGAAAACTGGGGAAAGCAGTGGGTTGGGATTTGCTCTTATTATCCATCAAGATATACTGCAGTTCTTTGGCGTGCTAGCGCTCCCTAAATCACTGAGATCAAATTCATGGCGTGCTACTGTTCCCTTAATCAATCTCACAGGACCCTGAAATTTCGGATGCCTCTGACCAGGCTGAGGCTATTGAAAGGGGGGGGGTTCTGCTCTCCCATTTGAAGCAGAGCATGAAGGGGGGCAAGGCTTTCCCTGCCCTTGACACTCAAGATCAGAGCTGTAGCAGTGACGATGACATGGAGTGGCCCATCCCGGGCACGCGTGTGTCTGCAGAAAGCGAAGTGGAGCTGCAAGACGACAGCGTGCTGGTACGGGGAGGGAATGTGAAGCGTATACAAATGTATGTATGTATGCATGCATGCCATGAATGTATGTATGAATGAATGAGAGATATGTATGTGTGTGTACAGGGATCTATAGAGATAGAGGTTAGGGAGATATAGAAGGAGGCATCTCTCTCTCTCTCTCTCTCTCTCTCTCTCTC
>Ga0307968_1001428_pt1 | contig 19468 bp, 23 predicted proteins | sample OrgLakmetagen650_FD_201834 | JGI IMG/M metagenome (GOLD analysis project Ga0307968, IMG submission 201834) | Saline water microbial communities from Organic Lake, Antarctica - #650 | ecosystem: Environmental > Aquatic > Non-marine Saline and Alkaline > Saline | place: Antarctica: Organic Lake...
AAGCGAGTGCTGTGTGGGGTATGTGTGGGGGGGGGGGAAGGGGGAAGCGAGTGCCGTGTGCAGGCTGTGTGGGGTCTGTGTTGGGGGGGGGGAAGCGAGTACTGTGTGGGAAGCGAGTACTGTGCCCCCACCTGCGTGTGGGGGTGGGTGGGGGCTGTTGCAGCAGTTAAGCATGCACAGCAGGCAGCATCAAGTGCGTATAGGGTTGGCCAGAACCAGTATATACAGTGAATATACGGTATTTTTGGCAGGGTAATCATCAAATATACGGTCATATACGGCGTGTATATATATACGATTCTAGCCAGCCCTAAGTGCGTGCGACCCTTGCGACTTCAAGCACTGGCGGCGTGCCTGATGTAGGTTGCACGTGTATGTGCTTTGTGCTTGGGTTGTGGTTTGTGCTCCGGGTTGTAGGCGAGCAGTCATACGTCTTGACTGGAGGCCTATTCCTTGTAAACTTTGTATGTGCTTTGTGCTTGGGTTGTGCAGAGCCTACAGCAGCAGCAATTTCTTGCCTATCCTGCCAAACCAATCCTGAGTTTTTTATGTCAGGCTCCAAAATAATTCTGCCGTGCCTTTTTGTCCGGTCTGGGCCTTAAATGCCATGCCATTTGGTACCCAAATTGAATGTACAGTGCATTATGTGTGTAGTGTGTATAGCAGCTATATGCACGATTTTGCAGGTGTGTCTGGTCTGGACGTACAGGCATTTTAATTGTTAAGTCCACCACACGAAAAGGATTCAGCTTTTATGTGCTCAATGCAACTGTTAACAGCTGATTAAACACACACACACACATTGTTTGCAGATGTGTCCGGTCTAGGCGTGAAGCAATTGAAAGATGCTTTAAACGCTAGACGTGTGGACTCTTCAAAGTGCGTAGAGAGGCAGGATCTTGTCAAGGTGAGCTGCATGACGTACAGGATCATACTTTTCGACTGGATGTGATGATAGCATCGTATGATTGCCTCACACTCACACCCTTAATGTGCACGGCTACTAGCAGCGACAAGTTCACAAAGCAAAGCCTGCAGTATAGAAGCTTGGCTACCTCAGTAAACAACGTCCGTCAAAAACACTTGCTCACATTTGAAAGAGCCATAAGAGAGCTCAAAACAAATCACTCGCTCAGGTTTATGCAAGTCAAAAAACATATGCTCTGGTCTAAAAAGTGTGTGAACAGCAGACCTTTTTGAGGCCAGTAACGGACGCGCGTGTGTGTGCGTGTGTGTGCGTGTTTGTCAGCCTAGCATGTTGAGGCAAGTAACAGGACGCGCGTGTGTGTCAGCCTAACATGTTGAGGCGAGTATTTGACATTGAATCAGAAAGGGTACGGTTCTTCAGTGAGGATGCAAAAAGGCAATGAGGCGGTCTAGAAGTCTGATGCCTAGCTGGATAGGCCAGGATAGGATAGCTGGATAGGCCAGGATAGGTTGCTGGATAGGCCAGGATAGGATAGCTGGATAGGCCAGAGTCAGGATTATAAACAATGCACGTGCAACGCATATTCAATTTGACGCACAAGTTTTGTAAGCTACTCGAGTACACGCTTTGGAGCAGGATGCCTTCATATCCATGAACACACATTTCCCCACCCTCCCTCTCCACAAACACACACATGCACACACCCTCACACACACGCATGCGTACACACACGTACGGACGCACATACATACACATGCAAACACATGCACATGCATTAGCACACGAGCACACACACACACACACGCACACACACACTCACTCACTCACACACACACACATGCGTACACACACACGTCCGCAGCTCCTTCACGCCAGCTTGGTGTCTGCGTGGCAGAACGAGCAGCTCCGCCTTGTGCAGCTTGCACATAAGCAGCAGTACACGCACAAGACACGATGCTTGCAACAGCAGAACCAGCACGCGCTGGAGCAGCATGCACGTGCCCTGCAGCAGCCCCACGCAATTTGGCTGGCCATGGAGACAAGTTGGGTAAACCAGCGGTTGCAGCTACTGTGTGTGCTGCTGGAGGAGGAGGATAAGGTGTGTTGGTTGGGGAAGGGGGGGGCTGCTTCAGTCTATTGTTTGTGGTGTGCCTCATGATGTACTTGTTTTGTACGTGTACGTGTACGTGTACGTGTACGTTTACGTGTACGTGCACATGCACGTGTATGTGTACGTGTGTGTGTGAATGTGCTGTATGTATTCAGATGTAGCTGTTTTTATCAAGCTGTTTTTCCAATGCGTGTGTGCCTCACGGTGTAACGCACGTAAAGAATACACTCGCCCCTTATTTTGCGGTGGTCTCTATTTTAAGAGGGGGGATTGTCATGAGGTATGGTCACAAGAATGTTACTGTGCTTTCCTTGCCGACCACGATGACATCTTCACTCAGTGAACCCCCTCTGGCAAATCCCTTGTTACCAAGCCTGCACGTCCCTTTTCGCCCAGCGACGCCCCTCTGGTAATAAGCCTACACGTCCTTATTTTTGGTGCAGCTGAGGCAGGAGCACCAGCCTGGACCTGCTCTTCCTCAACAGCAGCAGCAGCAGCAGCAGCAGCAAGGACGTCAGCAGCAGGCGCAGCAGCAGCAGCAGCAGCAGCCTAAACCTGCTCTTCCTCAACAGCAGCAGCAGCAGCAGCAGCAAGTACGTCAGCAGCAGACGCAGCAGCACCAGCAACAGCAACAACAGCAGCAACAGCAGCAACAGCAACAGCAGAAGCAAGAGCCTTCTTCAATGATCCAGGTGTGCGACGGATTATGTGTCATATGGGTGAACTGTTTTTGAAATGAGCGGATTTTTTGTCCTATGGGTGAAATGTTTTTGAAATGAGCGGATTATGTGTCATATGGGTGAACTATTTTTGAAATGAGCGGATTCTTTGTCCTATAGGTAGACAGACAATGGACTCTTCCAACAGTTTACAACAGTTTTTAACAGTTTCCAACCGCTTTGGAAAAGGAGGGACGCCGTTTTTTTTCCTGAAGCTTTGGACTGACAAAGTCGAGATGTAGCATTCATGTTTCATCAATATAACTTATCAATCTGATGGTCATGGTCATAAGACAACGACCACACAAATACACACACAAACACACACACACATATATATACACTCCCAAATGCCCACACATGGGCACGCGTACATGCATGCAAGCACGCATATACACACAGAAACTCACACATACACATATGCATGCATGCAAGCACGCATGTATGCACACACAAACTCACACATACACATATACATGCATGCACACATGTATACACACACAAGCTCACACATACACACACACATGGACAGGTGCTCGAGTCCGCCACAAGCCCTCTTCCTGAAGGAGTGGTGTTGCCGCCACAGCTCAACCGCACTGCTCTTGAATTGCTGCCGCTCAGCTTGCCTGTGAGTGTGTTGCTTGTCCGCACCCTGTTTGTGAGTGTCATGATTTGTACGTGAGTGTGTTGCTTGTCCGCACTGTCTATTTATGAGTGAAATGATTGTATGTGAGTGTGCTGCTTAATGACTAGGGTTGGCCAGAACCATATATATACGGTGTACATACGGTATTTTGGCTTGGAAATCACAAAATCTACGGTGTATATATACGTATATATACGGTTCTGGCCAACCCTATTAATGACGCTGTTTGTTAGTAACTGTATTTTTGTGTGTACCTGTGAGCACACGTGGCTCTTACTCTGGGCTTGAACGCTTTGGTTTTGGTATGCAATTTGCATGTATTTGCGACTTGTTGTGCTGCTATTCTTCATAAATTTCCTGTGATGACACGTGTGTTTCTGCTGGTGTTGCGTGCAGAACTGCTTTCTTAGTGTGCCAGCATTGTTTGCTTTGTGCTTGCATTGCGTGCGTCTGTGAGCATTGGAGCACGTGCTCTAAATTAAGCACTTGTTTTAAATCTACGTGCACATCTGTGCACAGTAAGGTGATCAAGTAAAAATGCAGATAGCACGTACGAGTGGAAATCTGCTCTCTATCTCTATCAGAGTATAACACACAAACTCCAGTTCTTGTAGTGCAGCAGAATTGACACGCTATTTATCACTCTTACTTCTTATCTGTCTTGTTTCCTTGACTTAAGCTTAGTTTTCCCTACTCTGTGTTTGTTTTCTTGTCCCGTTGTATATGCTGTTTTTCTTAGAGCAAGTTTTTAGGGCTTTGAGCAGTTGTGTCATTTCCTTGGTAATAAATCCCCCGCCTACTGCATCTCACGATGCAACGAAAAAGAACTTGCACGTATACAAACGTGCGCACACACAGTTACAAAAATGCAACAGCTCTGCAAACACACGTTCACAAACACACACACATAGGACCTGGTTCAATGCACCTCCCTGTGCCAGCAAAGCATACACGTGGCGCTCAAGCATGCACAAAGACGTGCATAAATACACACACACACACACACACACACACACACACAAACGTTTACACAAACACACTTACACACACAGGACCTGACCCAATACGCCTCCCTACGCCAGCAAAGCATACAAATGGCCCTCAAGCATACAAAGCAGCAACGGCAGCCGCAGCACCAGCAAAAACAGCAGCACCAGCACCAGCACCAGCAGCCACCGCATCAATCCCCTGTACCCACACCCTCATCAGACTCACAGCAGGAAGCGCACGCACAACAATCACAAGTAGACACCTTTGTTGATGCTCACATTTCCCCTGCCACCACCACCACCACCGCCATCATCACCCATCCTCCTGTCTCCGCCCCAGACACGGTCCAAAAGCACTCTTCTCTTCCCAACGCAGCTAGCACTGCCCAGCGCTTGCCCCCTGCCAATCCCCATTCCTCTAGACCTGCCCCCAAGGTAACGCTAACCAGCCCATCCCCTCCCTCAAAAGATCATGTGGACGCCAGCTCCAAAAAGACGCTCCACCTTCCCACCTCACTCCCGCCACAAGCTGCCCTTACCGAACAACAATTGCCCGCACTGCAATCTGTTGTGGCTGCTGCCAGGGTGGCCTCCACACCCATAGCAGCCAACACTGCTGCTTCAGCTCCTGCTATGGGTGCAGCTGGTGCTATGGGTGCCGCTGGTGCCGCTGGTGCTGCTGCTATGGGTGCAGCTGGTGCTATGGGTGCCGCTGGTGCTGCTGCTATGGGTGCAGCTGGTGCTATGGGTGCAGCTCCTGCTTCAGCTCCTGCTGCTGCTATGGGTGTCGCTGGTGCTGCTGGCAAAACTGCTGCCTCCACTGCAGCTCCTCGCAACGCTGCTCCAGCACATGACCCCATTTCTCCTCACACTCTTGCTGCTGCGAGCCCTACTGATGCTGATGCTGCTGCGGCTGCTGCTGCTGCTGCGGCTGGGCTCATGCATTCAGCCCACCCTGCTTCTCTGAAGCCTGTTGGCAGGACTGACGCTATTCCTGTGGCTGCCGCCATTTCTCCTCGCAACGCTGCCCAGACCAGTGTTGCCGCTTCCTTTAAAGCTACTGCTGCTGATGATGCTGATGCCAACGCTGCTTTGCCAAGCGCTTTAGATCTCACCGCTTCAGCCTCCCCTCCTCCTCCTCCTCCTCCTCCTCCTCCTCCCCTCAATCAAACGCCCCAAGAGATTCAGCAGCTACGCCTCCACGAAAGGCGTGAGAGAAGAGGAGAGATGCAGCAGCAGCAGCAGCAGCAGCAGGGACAGCAGCAGCAAAGCAAGCCCAGCGGCGTGCTGCAGGAAATTGACTTGGCTTGCATGGAAGCCTGCCCTGACTGTGTGCCCTCAGAAAAGCTGGCACGCAGAGCGCTGGTGCATATCTTCAACGGGCTTGTAAAGCAGGTGTGTGTGTACGTGCGTGCGTGTGTGTGCGTGCATGTGGGTGTGCGTGTGTATGTGCGTGCGTGCGTGCGTGTGTATGTGCATGCGTGCGTGTGTGTGTGCGTGCGTGTGTGCGTGCGTGTGCACGTGTGGTAGAGTGTGTGTGAGTGTATGTGTGTGTATGTACGTGTGTGTGTGTGAGTGTGCGTGTGTATGTGTGTGTGTGCGTGCGTGTGTGTGCGTGCGTGTGCGTGTGCGTGCGTGTGCGTGTGCGTATGTGTTTGTGTGAGTATGTGTGTATGTGTGTGACATACTCAGGTATTATTGTTAATCCAGGCGTGCACGGCAGAGACAGTGGCACACAGGATGCTGATGCATTTGTTTTGGAGGGGTTGTCAGGCAGGTGCGTTGTGTGTTGTGAATTGCGTGCGACGTTCCCTGTGAATCGTCAAAGGCATGTTCGGGTGCCTAAGGGAATCAAGCGGACAGCAAGCGTATTCTATTTTGCACAGTGTATTTCAGGTGTGAGTGGTACATAGAGTACTGACACATTGATGCCATGTGTCTGTGCATTGTGTTTGCATGTGTATTTGGTTTTTGGAGTACTGCCACGTTGATGCCACATGTCTGTGCATTGTGTTTGCAGGTGTACGTTGTATGTGGAGTACTGACTTGTTGATGCCACATGTCTGTGCATTGTGTTTGCAGGTGTACGTTGTATGTGGAGTACTGACATGTTGATGCCACATGTCTGTGCATTGTGTTTGTAGGTGTACCTGGTGCGTGAGGAGACCATGCGGTCCTCTGAGCTGGCCGCCAAAGACCAGAGCTTCATGCACGATGCTGCCCAAAAGTTTCGTGAACAGGTGCGGTTCCACAATGCACGATGCTGCCCAACAGACTCGATGCATGATGCACGATGCTGCCCAACAGACTCGATGCATGATGCTGCCCAACAGACTCAATGCATGATGCTGCCCAACAGACTCGATGCACGATGCTGCCCAACAGACTCGATGCACGATGCTGCCCAACAGACTCGATGCACGATGCTGCCCAACAGACTCGATGCACGATGCTGCCCAACAGACTCGATGCACGATGCTGCCCAACAGACTCGATGCATGATGCTGCCCAACAGACTCGATGCATGATGCTGCCCAACAGACTCGATGCACGATGCTGCCCAACAGACTCGATGCATGATGCTGCCCAACAGACTTGATGCACGATGCTGCCCAACAGACTCGATGCACGATGCTGCCCAACAGACTCGATGCACGATGCTGCCCAACAGACTCGATGCATGATGCTGCCCAACAGACTCGATGCATGATGCTATGATGCTGCCCAACAGACTTGATGCACAATGCTGCCTAAAAGTTCCGTGGACAGGTGAGGAAGGAATAACAGTATGTTGGAGCACACTCATTTATTCAGTGCAAACAGGCTTTGGTCGAGAAAACAGAGGGCACAGGAGAACTCACTGGCTGCTGAGCCAAGCAGGTTGTGTTTGGCGATAGCTATGACCATGAATGCACAGTGGTGCTCATACTTCCGTGTTCAGTTTATAGTTTATAATGATTATAGATGTGCGTAATGCTGAAGCAGCCGTGATCAGTACTTCCGTGTTCGGTTTATAATGATTATAGATGTGCGTAATGCTGAAGCAGCCGTGTTCAGTACTTCTGTGTTCAGTATATAATGATTATAGATGTGCGTAATGCTTAAGGAGCCGTGATCAGGCAAGTGAGCAAGGAAGATGCACATAAAGCTGAAGTGGCGTGGAACTTCCGTGAACAGGTGCAGTCATGTTTGTGTACAGCTTTTGTATGAACAGTGTACAGCCATGTTTGTGTACAGCCATGTTTGTGTACAGCTTTTGTATGAACAGCATGGCCAGGGCGCGGCAAGAACATGGTACATGGTACATGGTAGGAGCAAGTACATGGTGCAAGAACATATGGTAGGAGCAAGAACATGGAGCACTTACATGGTACCCGGCAAGAACATGGTACGCGGTAAGAACATGGTACACGGTAGAAGCAGCAGGAAGGGGGAGTTGGCTGGGCTAGCTGGTATTGCAGCAAACGGTCTCAGGTGAAGCTGTGTGTCCAAAAAAGTAGTTTTTGCCTCCTGCGTGTTATGCCCAATGCAAGCACATCAAGCTGTCATTTTTGTGACAACAGGTGTGGACAGGAAGAAACGTGCATACTGTCGTTTTAAACTGTGCGGGTTGGAATTGCTTTGCATGTCTGCTGTGTGATGAATGCGCATGCACTCACACTCTTGCTTATAACGCAAACTACGTTGCTAAGGATCAATGTGCATTTAGGACAGGAGATGTGCATCATTGTTCATGTGCATAAGTAGCACTGTGCATGTGCATAAGGATCAATGTGCATTCAGGACAGGAGCTGTGCATCAATGTTCATCATAAGGATCAATGTGCATGTGCATAAGGATCAATGTGCTTTTAGGACAGGAGCTCCATGGACCCTTGCTGAAGGTGTTGACCTACATAGGGAGGACTTATTGCCCGGTCAAGAAGCTGAGCAAACAACAAATCAGGCAGGCAATAAGTCCTCCCTATGTAGGTTAACAGAGGGACTACTGAAAATGATCACTGCTTGATGAATGCTTCACTGCTTGTGAATACTTTACTGCTTGATAAACGCATCACTGGAAATGCTTCACAGATCACTGCTTGATGCATGCTTCACTGCTTGTGAATGCTTCACTTGTGATGAGCGCTTCGATGCTTGATGAATGCGTCACTGGAAATACTTCACGGATCACTGCTTGATGCTTCACGGATCACTGCTTGATGATTTACGGATCACTGCTTGATGCTTCACGGATCACTGCTTGATGCTTCACGGATCACTGCTTGATGCTTTATGGTACACTACTTGATGGTTCACGGATCACTGCCTGATGATTTGATGAGGCTTACTTGAGGGCCCTCAAGAATACACGTCATTTGGTATCCAACGCTTGGGTTTAATCCGTATTTCTGCTGGTGGAGTTGGGCAGTACCACCAATCATGCACAACTGCGAGTGTGCTTGTTGAGGTGTACTTTGAAAGAGCACCTTGCTAGATGCACTCCTCTTATTATGTGAGCACTCCTATTGCTCTGTGAGCACCCCTATTATTATGTGAGCACTCATATTATTATGTGAGCTCCTAATAAATATGTTAGCAACCATTTCCACTTAAGCATTGATTGCCAGTCACCCAGCACGTGTCGCACTTATTTGTTTGCTCTATACCATTAAAAAAAATCAAGCACTTGAAACGTGTCTCAAGCCTGGTTTAGGTGCGCTTGGATCTTGTTTGAGCTCATGTGTGCATGCATGCCTAAATAGGCTGTGTGTGTACATTCCGTGCAGGTGAAAGACCTTGGCAGCCTGGCCTCAAGTCTTGCCTCCAGCCTGGCTCAAACAGGCAACCCGCCAGCCCCACTTTCTAGCGGACTCCTGCTCTCATGCCTGCCGCAGGTGTGTGTATGTGTGTGTGTGTGCGTGTGTGTACTCACCTGACTATAGGGCTGGCTGGAACCACGTAAATGCAGCTTGATAGTGTTGAGATTCGACATGGGCTTTTAAGCATACGATACCTATAGGCTTTTAAGCTTACGATACCTGTAAACACGTGTGTAATCATACGTTGTTGGACGACTTTGCATGACCCGAAACTCCTGCGCTGTGTGTGCCTTGTATGATTGAAATCAGCACAACGAGGGTGTTGTTTTCAAACTCCCTTGACTTTATCAGTCCCCTGTACAAATGCTTGTCCTGTAATAGAGGAGGTCTGAGGTCTGCGTTATACTGGCCTGCAAGAAGAGGGCTCAAAATAAAAAGTCTGGCAATTTGCGCTAGTTCAGAACCCAAGCCCCTTGAAAAGGACTCCATCTGCGTATATAGGAATTTGGCACCAAATACAATCATACTAAAACTTCTTTGCATGCAAACTCTCCCACAAAGAAGCCGCACGTATTCCCTATGGGGACAAGGGGGAGGAGAACTTTCCCTGCATTGGAATTCCAAACCCCGTGCTGCTCCCTTATGGGTTCATGCATTGGGTTCCGAACCCCGTGCTGGCTCCCTTGTGAGTCCATGCATTGGGATTCACAACCCCGTACTGTTCCCTTGTAGGCCCTTCATGTTTTTTTATCTTTGAAATTCCAATTTTGCAACATTACATCGACCAATCGTTCCAACCCTGCAACATTGCATTGAAATTTCGAACCCTGTGCTGCACCCTTGTAGGCCCTTTCTGAGCTCAAAAGGATTGAGGTGGTCAATGAAGGGTGGCCACTGCCCTCACAGCCGCAACCGCAACCGCAGCCACAGCAGCATGCCCACACACAGCCACAGCAGCAGCAGCACCAGCACCAGCACCAGCACCAGCAGCAGCACCAGCATACCCAGCCACAGCCACAGCAGCATGCCCACACACAGCCACAGCAGCATGCCCACACACAGCCACAGCAGCATGCCCACACACAGCCACAGCAGCATGCCCACACACAGGCACAGCAGCAGCAGCACCAGCAGCATACCCAGCCACAGACACAGCAGCATGCCCACACACAGCCACAGCAGCAGCAGCAGTCACAGCAGCAACCCCTTCAATCATCACCACAAGAGCACCACCACCACCACCACCAGAATCAGCAGCCCATGTTAAACATGCAGCCACAGCAGCGACATGGCTCGCAGGTACCTCCAACCCCCCAGCAGCCTCTGCATTCTAAGGACTGTGACACGCACGTACCCTCCCAACACTTGCACAAGTATTCAGACCGGGAAGTTAAGAAGGGCAGGGGGCTGCGGCTTATAGCATCCCCTGAGCTGCAGCGACAGCAGCAGCAGCAGCAGCAGCAGCACCACCACCAACACCATCTTTACCAGCAGCAATGCCAGGTACAACAGCAGCAGCAGCAGCAAACACAGGCCGCCCCACACAGCGGTCAATTGCGCCTGGTCTCACCCCAACAGACGGGAGGTGCTCAACTATCGCCCTCCGTACTAAAGCACCAGCAACAACAACACCCTCACCCTCACCCAACCCTGCAACAGCAGCAACAGCGTCATGTACATGCTCCTGCTCAAGAACACCGGCAGCCACAACATATACTGCAGCAACAGCAACAGCAGCAGCAGCAGCAGCAGCAGCAGCAACAGCATTGGCAGAGATCAGAGCCTCTGCCTGATCCTGAGATCATTGTGATTGACAGTGACTGAACGAGCATTTTTCGTGCTGGCAGAAGCATTGCCTGCTCTTAATGTTCCGTAAACTGGGACAAGAATTGTGTAGAGCCGCGGACCAGACTCAAGGCTGCACTGTAATTTTCATCAAATGTTTTTGCCACAAAACCTGAACGAGCGTGCCCCCACATTGATTAGTATGGTACGAACTTTATATCATGATACAACACCATCCATTTAGAACAAAATAGGGGGAGTATTTGACTCATGTTAGCAGGTTTTGACTCATATTGACCCTTTTGCGATAAACTTTTATGGCATTTAGTAGGGTGAAATCCGTGTATATAAAATAATGCGTGTATACCTTATATGAAACGCATACAAGGAGTAAGGGGGTAAGGGTAACGTATACAAGATAGGTGCTGCACACAAAAGGATACCAATTCACATATCTCTCCATTTGCTCAATCATTTCACTCCAAATCTTTGTGGTGATTTGTTTGCTCAAAGGACTCCAAAGCATTAGAAATGTGTGCAATACCAATACCTGTGGGAGTTTGATAGCAAATAGTGGGATTTACGCCACAGCATAAGCGCCGAAAAGTGCCAATCAACAACTTTCATACACAAAACAGTTCAATAACACATCACCAACTCATAATACGTACTCAAAGAGTTGAGAAGCTTTGCCTCCAAGCTCCATGTGCACTCTGTAAACGTTGCTGCTAAACTGTCCGTACCAGACGTGCCCCAGTACTGTTATCAACTCTCATCACGAGCCAGTTTCAGGCCAAGCCTGCAACCCTCTTGATCCCCATTGATTTTTCCTTCCTTTTTGCGGTGGAGGAGCTTTATGGTACTCGGTACCAAAGTGGCTCCTTTCGATTAATTATTGTGGGGAGTGGCTTTCACTGCCTGCGTAGTTTTTCCTTTTTATTTTCGTAGACAATTGCTTCACTCACGTGCCACAGAGCACATTGTCAGAAAGCACGTCAAATTATGCCGCGGGCCTCAGTTGCCTCTCTCTTGCTTAACTCTAAAACAACTTCTGAACTGGCTGATTTTTTACGGTTCAATTAGCTATTAAGAGTATTTGAGCTTGCTACAGTCAATTAAACGTGTGTCTCATGCTTCACACTTTCCGCCGAGCTCTTCTGCTTTGAAATGCGTATCAGTGTTGTCAGATCGAATCACTGTCACTGCAAAGTATAAGACTCAGCACATCTACTGAAATGGTAGCGCCTTCGGATTGAGAAAGGCCTCCGAGGTGGAAAAACCATCCAGCAGAGGAGTGAGTTATTTGCAACGCTGGTCCCTAATGCTTCTACTAGTTCTCTGGCTCATGCCCTTGCACTCTTTGCACACATGTATCTGTGTCTACTCAGCTTTGCGTGCCTGCCACACTGCTGCTCCTTCCGGAGGTGGGACCCATGACTCAGACGGACCTCTTGGCCTCAATGTGGTAACGTATTAACATCGCTAAACAAACGAACAAATAGAATCGGAGACCTTACACGGCACAGGGTCTCTTGAGGATCCCCTCTAATGGTACCTCTTAGTTCACATACATGTCAATTGATTACCAAAACTATCAAATCCAGAAGATAAAGGTTATCAATAAGACTGGCCATCCAGCTTATTGAACAAGACATAAAGAAACTATCAACTGTCAACCAATTCAACTGCTCCGTCTCACGATTCGTCGCTGCCAACGATTGGGCGTGACAGTGTTGGGCTAAAAAGTGCAATTTATGCAGTTTATGGAACACATACCACACATTAGAACACATGAAAACCATGCCCTTTGGGGCAACTGTTGGCCCCCTCTGCCATTTTGAAGTCATAATGCAGTTCAAAAGTAGGGCAAGAAAACCGTTGACAGGCAGGTAAACAAATTGGGTTCTATGCTACAGTTCGCTGTAGGCTTCGTCATTACACCAAGCTGCCGTGGAGGGGAATTAAAACCAAAAATGGGCTGCAGGCCCTCACAAAAGCAAAACAACGCAAAGAAGCAAGCAGCAAGTCCAAAAGTCAGATCCAAGCGAGCTTAGATGGTAACACTCACAAGTCAAAGCACAAGCTGAGGGGGGGGGGCGGGAAAAACAACCCGAACAAAAGCAAGGCAAAAAAAGAGTACACAGCACTTTATGCAAAGTGCCTGCCAGATCTCAGCCTACGCTCACTACGCAAGAACTCCAGTTCTACAGCTGAAGCAGAGAACTGGTGAATTTCCAGCCCATAATTCCCCCCCTCCTCCTACTAATTATCCCCCTTTCTGGCCACTACACAAACAACGGGTGGCATTCTGCACCATTTTACAATGGGCATTCTTGTTTATTCTTGCTATTTCGAGGTAATTTAGTAGTATTTATGCATTTTTATCACTCCACGCACGCACGGTCATGACAATCCATGGGCAGTTAAGCAGCAGCAGTAGGACATGCAGCTGGAGTGACACACTCCACGCACCGTCTGGCATGAAAACAAGAGCAAACACGCACAATGGTTTCTTATCCCCCGCACATTGTCAATGGCGGACAGCCAGACAAACAAATGAAATGTGCATCCACACTCCAAGCACAGTCAAACAGGAGCGCATACAAACATGTGTCCACGCTCCAACTCTCTATAACAATGACATTGACAGATTCTTGACTGTGCAAAGAGGTGCTGCCATTGCCCTGGATTCAGTTCAGGTCCCTCACTGTGATATGCTGATGACATTGCTCTCACTTCAAACACGGTTTAAAGTCAGCAGTTCCAGCTGAAAACTCTTTGACCACACTCCACGAACAGCAGCAAAGCTTGCAAGCAAAGACAATTCACACAGGCACACAGACACACATCTTCCACACTCCACACTCCACGCACAGCAGCCAACATATCAATGGCTAAGGAACACAGCAACAACAACTCACAAGGACCCACACATAGGCTACACACAAACACACAAACACACACACATACACACAACACACAACACACATATACACGTAGACATACATACACACAGACGTACATACACAACCAGGCATACGTATGCACTTGTTTTTTGCACAAACCTAACTGAAACCTGTGTGAGCAATGCTACTTTCCATGTAATTTGATGCCTGCAAGTTTAGATTTTGGAGTCATTTTCTATTCGTTTGCCTAAACACACCTCTGCGGCCTACCAAGAGGCATTCCATATATATCCACCCCTATATTAAAAATTTCCATAAACGTGCCTTAAACCAGGGTTTCTTCCCTGCTTTAGCTGTAATGCAGAGGCATACGCCTGCCTGCTGCAGGGTGATGGAAGCGTTCTGTGCCTTGTGTGCCAGAGGCTGTCCAGACGCTCAAGATCTTGCAGCTGCAATTCTCCCGTCTTCCACCCATTATTTCTTCATGCTGCTACTAACGATGCCGTGGCAATTGTTTTGCTCTCACGGCGCTGACATCGGGCTGTGACTGACCGCTCTGTGACTGGTGGTTTACTTGGATGGTCGACCAGTGCAATTCCCCTCCAACAATGGATGGAACCAAGCCGGAGTAGAACTGTAGAGTACTCTGCAGCTTGCTGCAGAAGTACTCACGTTCTTGGAGGCGAGTGCAACCAATGTTAGTCGGAACTGTCTTTCCGCAGCTTGCGCAGTCAGAACCATCTTTCGTGCACTTGGTCCTTGGTCAGGGTTTAGGTTGAGTTTCCCATCTTGTTGCTTCCTTGCCACTGTCTTTGTTGGCAGGTATGGGTGTCAACGGCCCAATTGGTAACTTTCTTGTTCTCTTTGAGGAGGGCTTTATTTCTAGCCAGTTCAGTGCTTCTTAGGTTTTTCAGGCGGCTTTCTCTTCCTTCAGTTTTCCTCGGCAGAGTCTTTGGGCAGTGTTTTTGAGTCTGTCTTGGTTGGCCATGTGTAAATTTCCTTTTGACATTCGGTGGAGCCAAGCCGGAGTAGAACTGCTCAAGGACCCTCACAACTTGCTGTAAACAAAAGAAGAAAAGGACAGGGACCTGGAAGAAGGGGATAATAAAATTAAGCTTAAACTAGAGCAAGCTGTGAGGACCAAGATATTAAAAGGTGGAGAAACAACAAAGAAACATAAATAAAGAGATAAATTGACAAACCTATCATTTCACTGATCTAAAAAATCGGAGTACGGTATGTGAGTTTTGCACCGTCAGCAGATTTTGCAAAACATTGGATAAGTGACACAACCATTTTTTCTTCCAAACCGCATTATCAACATTGGCAGTGGTTAATTCAAAAGCGACAGAACATTACGACCTTGAGGCTGTTACTTATGATCGCATTTTGTGGTTATGGAAACGCATTTATTGTCACCAAGCTATACCAGCTAAACAAAATAAAAGTAACAAAAGTTTTGATTAAGGCACTACGTTCACATCGTGAGTTTAGTTTTCGACGGGATAAACCAGCCAAAATAGCATCCGCTCATCACACGTTTTGTTGCTGCCACTTGCTGCACTTGCCAGTTCATCTAATCCAAAGATTAAGCAGTCTCGATCTTGTCTCATATTTCTGGGATTTGCTTGGTCACCCCTTCAAGCACCTCGCGCTTGGCCTGTATCATTGCCTTGACTTGCCCTAGCTCTGCAGCTACTGCCTCCCTTACCTTGGTATTTTTGTTGTTTCTACCTGCTTTAAATTTTGACGTTAATCAAAACTTTAACGTCAAAGGTTAGGGTGGACTGGTAAGGTGGTTAATTCTTTGCCAGCAAAAAAGACATTGGCCAGCGAGGGCGTCCACGTTTTGGTAAGGAAACTCATGAAATTGAGCGTAAATGTCCTAATTGTTTGAATGATTTGCGCACTCCAATCAATTTGATGGATAACGCGTATTCTCAAGCCCACAAGGTGAAATGAATCGACCATTAAATTAAAACCCTGTTATTAAGAAATTCTACCATTAGAAAGAGGGTACTTCTTATCGGACATGAAACGCATCATTTGCTCCAAATTCTGCAGCTCGTTTTTTACCCACCAGATATTTTCATGGTATTTTAGTACTAATGATAAAGAAGTGCCACAATTTGAGGGCCGAGTGAACTGCAGAAAATAATGTTTTAATCATAAGCAACAAATTAAGGTGAGGATAGCTATTGCCAAGCCTTGTTTGCGCTCAGTCCTCTTTGGAAATTTAAAACACCGACCCCATAGGAGATGACGACGCAAAGTGGCAAGGTCAGGCCTGCGCCAGCATTTAGTGGGTGCATGAAACTGACTCCTTAAGTACTTAAAAATTAGATTTATGATAGAACTGGGGGCACAAGCTGTAAACTGTATAGGTTCTAGAGAATTTGCTGTTTTAGGAGGAACAAGTTCCAAAAGAATTCTTTTTATAAATTAGAAATGTGTTGCGTTTTGGCCCATGTTAGCCCATGTTAGCCCATGTTAGCTAAAACGTGTTCATTTCACAGCTATTTCACAGTCAAACGCCACACCCAATCTCATAAAAATCTCATGACCCTTATTAGAAAGGAACCTGTTGTACCTAGTTTCCAGTCATCAATGCAGGCAGCCCCAAGCGCACATCACAACTTAAGCGGGTCCTGCAGAATCATCAATTGTCGACCTGTAAGAGATGAGAGCATTCTACATGTAAAAGAGTCACAAAGTACGAACAAATCACCAGGCACAAACGCGTGTGCAATGCAACAAACGTACAGCATCAGTGTTCAGAAATAGCACGTATGCTTTTCGACTTTGTCAAACTACTTGCTCTGATTAATAATGCCTGTACACGTGGCTTATTGCCAGCGGATACTTATTAGCAAACCAAGGCCAACAGCCTAGTTGTTTTGCAATTGTGAGTGGGGGACACACCTAGTTCTTGGTCTTTGGGGGCCTTCCACGCCTCTTTTTAACAGTGCCCTCCATCTGCTGGGACTGTTCCTCCTTTTTGGCTTTATCCTTGGGAGGTCGACCGCGCTTCTTTCCGTGCCCTCCTTGCCGCAGTTGCTTTGCCTTTTCCTCCTGCTCCTGACACAAAGAAAAACGATCAAACATTGCAAGAGCGCAGAGGCAAGCTTGATTCTATTGCTAGGTACAATTCAATTGCCAGCAAGGCAATTTGCCATCAAAAACATTGACGCAAGGGCTTCACTGGAAAGCATTGCCAGTGAAAATTGCAATTTGAGGAGTGATACACAGAATACGTATCAGAGAAGCAACAACTTCACTGCAAAGGAACTTCCTACCTTAAATTTCTCAACAGTGGAGCGCATCTGGCTGGTCTCCTCTTTAGACACCCAGGTGTCTTTCCACCTCACCATGTAAAAGCGCGTACCAGCGTCGACCCTGCTGTACAGCACCTTCTTGACCTCCCAATCAGGCTGGTGGCTGCCTTCCTCCTGAAGATCCCTGTACAACTTCACCATCTCCAGCAGCTTCAGCTCCAAATCTACATCCTCCCTGTTTAAAAATGCCAGCACCCCCCCCTCTTCCTCACTTGCCCCCTCCTCCACCCCATCGCTCTCACTCTCCTCCTTCTCGCTCCCCTCCTCACTTCCTTTCTTCTCCATCTCCTGCTCTACACCCTCGCTCCCCTCTGTCTCTTCCGCCCCACCATCCCCACCCTCCTCTTTCTCCATGTGCCCTGAACCCTCTTCCTCCTCCCTCTTTTCCTCCACGCCCCCTCCCTTCTCCCTCTCTTCATCACTCCTATTCACCACCCCCTTACACTCATCTGTCTGCTCCCTGCCCTTTGTCCTCCTTAGCTCTCTTTTCTGCCTTCTTTTTTGCTTGTTTCTCCCTTTTCCTTGTTTCCTTCTCTGCCTCCTCCTTCTGTTCCCCACTACGCTTTAAAGCCTTCCTGGACCTGTTTATGGCCTTCTCCAGACGCTTAGTGTTGCCTGCTTCTTCCGTCCCCATCCTCCTGCCCCCTCCTCCTTTTCCCCTCTCCAGCTCCTCCTCCTTCCATGAATTTCCAGCACTTCTCCCACTCTCCTCCTCTCTGCTGCTGTCACCATTTCTTGAAACCCCAAACCCGCCACAATCTCCTCCATGCTCGTATCCTTCAAGTGCATCAAAATCTTGCTGCCTTTGCCTTTGCCTCTGCTGCTGCTGCTGCTGCTGACTAAGCTGTCTCTGCGTGTATTTGATTAAAAATTGAATTAGGCAATTATTGGATTTGTTTTCTCTGACACAGCTTGCCATTTTGTTTGGATTTGTATTTTGCCTAGCCTTTAGCAACCTTTGTAGCAAGCCTTTGTGATGCCACAGTAAACTGGAATTCACCTTGTGTACATGCTTGAGCAAATAAATGCCTGTTTGGCCCATGCACAAAATGCTAGGTACTTAGGATATAGGATACCTATGGCTCTTCTCGTGTGGCGTTGCCTGGACAGTTTACTGCAGTACTGAACTTACCTTTGCCATTGGAGTAGACTGAGTGAGCAGCTGCATCTTGCTCACGAGTGTGTTGGCCTTTTCCCTGCGTTAGTCCAGCCATGAGCACAATACATCGTGGCAACAGGCCCTCATTATTAAACTACGCTGGTAGAAATTGATTTGCGCTTCTCCTTGTGATCATGCAGTGAGTGGTTTTTTTGGAAGAGGGAAGCACTTCAAGCAAGGATATGCAAGCATGCAAGGAGTGCAACCCTCATGACACATACACACACGATAAAAGAAGCACACGTCTTGATGATACCTCCGTTCAGCAATACATAAACCGGTGGTGTTTGTGAAAGGCATGCACAGAAGGAGTGCTTGCATGCTCATCAGCTGTCAAGCTCTGGCTTGTGTGTGTACAACCAAAGTCAGGCTTTAACAGTAGCATTGGGATGCATAATCAGGGTCTTCGAATGACGAAGCAATGTTTGGCAAGCGAACAAACTGACCCCAAAAAAAGTCGCATGTTTGCCATGTCAATGCCATTGCCCACCTCGAGACTCAGGTTGCAGCCGCCTCCGCAGTTGAAACTGAGGTTGGTCGAGATGGCACTAAATATGTCGAATTGGCGTATAAATTCTATTTTTCAGGACAAGGCAACGCTGGAGTTTCTCCATGGCATTACATTTTTCATGGTGAAATTTCTTGATACCAGCCCTGGCCCGTCTAAATCTAAAAATAAAGCTTAAAAGTCGTTTGGATACTTTTGCGAGATTTTGTCGCAAAAAAGGTGAGTTTCCAGCTGTATGGTTCTTGTATGGCCATGCCTTGCACATGCCATTCGTTGCACTACTCTACCAGACACATTGCAATCAGCCTCACTGGAGCAGTCCAATGAGCTGCATGTGCACAAATTGCATTGTTAAGCACATGATGAGAATGTTAAGAGCATCCCTTACATTGTTTGCAAGCTGTAGAGACCTGACTTAGTGGTAAGGGATGGGACAACAGGGCTGTTGCCTACCAAAGAAATCAATCAGTTTAAAAGAGAGCACGGTTGCTGCACATGTATGCTGACACATACATACATACATACATACATACATACATACATACATACATACATACATACATACATACATACATACATAC
>Ga0307968_1001429_pt1 | contig 19465 bp, 21 predicted proteins | sample OrgLakmetagen650_FD_201834 | JGI IMG/M metagenome (GOLD analysis project Ga0307968, IMG submission 201834) | Saline water microbial communities from Organic Lake, Antarctica - #650 | ecosystem: Environmental > Aquatic > Non-marine Saline and Alkaline > Saline | place: Antarctica: Organic Lake...
CGCATGAAAATTCGAAAAGACTGACTGTGCCCCCCACACACTCTCAGGTACAACGCATGAATGCACGTTTTGGGCGTCCCGCTGCTAGCTTGAAAGCACACCCCAACGACTACCCAAAGCTGGATGAAAAGAACATCATGCCTGAACGACAGCTCGCGCAGATGCTTGCGAGCGCGTTGCTGGATCCTACGTCCTCACTGCCGATGGACTCAAAGACGTTGCATGACAGGGTGCGTGTGTATGTACCTGTGTGCGTGCGCACGTGTGCACGTTGACGTGGATGTGGGTGATTTTTTTTGTGGACTTTTTTTGCGCGTTTATGCAGCGTCTTCTCCGTATGCACTTTTGAAGCACATCCTTACTGATGTTAGAATTAAAGACGTTACACATGGACACGTGTGCATACCTTATTGTGTGTTCTTTGTACTATCCTTTGCTTGTTCCCCCCCTCCCCTTATCTTCTTTGAATCCTTGTTGCTGTCTACCTAAATATGCTGGTGCGTGTGTGCGTGCGTTTCATGCTTGTTTTCCTGTTTAATTCCTATTTTAACGTGGCCGTTGCATACGCACCACATAGAAGTGGAGGGGCCCAGCTGATGTGAAGTATTCGCGGCACGCAACAACAAGTGCAAACAAAGTCCACTGTATCAGTCCATTGTACATATATACATATACCACACAGTTATTGAGGGGCCCAGCTGGCGAGAAGTACTTGCGGCTTCTGAGTCATGTCGAACTGCCAGGTCCTGAGGCCCTGCTGGTGAAGTTCTGCCACCTTCAGTGCCTTGAGGCGCTGTCCCTTGAAGTGGCTGACATGCCTCGCCTGTTCATCTCAAATATGGACCGGAGGAGTCTCTCAGGGTGAGCGTGTCCAAGTATGCGCATGTTTGCGTAAGAGTGCATGAGGTTGCGTGAGGGTGTGTGGGTGTTTGTGTATAAGAGTGCCAGATTGGAGGAGTCTCTGCAGGTAAGCGTGTACGAGTATGCGTGTATGAGCGTGCATGTGCATGAGGGTGCGTGAGGGTGTGTAAGTGTATGTGTTTGTGTGTGCGCATGTGTGTGTGTGCCCATGCAAGAGCGTGTGTATAAAATATCGAATGGGCCCTTTGAGGAGGGGCAGATGGGGGAGTGGGTCTAGTAAGAATTTGGGCTGTGCTCAAGATGTTGAAATACGTCGCAAGCTATGCAGTTAGCTTGAAGTTTGTAAGAGAGAAGAAGAAAATGCAATGTATGGATGTAAGAGAGAAGAGAAGTGCGATGGTGTAGCGGGTGCTGTTGTGTGCGTCAGTGGCCTGCAGTGAACGCCAAATGATGCAGTGCTAATGCAGCACGCGAGGCTTTGTCGGTGGCTACGTGAGAACAAGAATATGGTATGAATAGCTTGAAGAGCTGACAGCAGACAAATATTTTTGGGCTGCGGTGTCTTTGGATGCAAGGCTACGAAGATCGCTATGAATTGTATACCTGCTGCTGCCTACTACCTACTGATTCATATGTTTTAAGGTAGTCTCTTATCAAACTGTTTGTTCATGTGAGCAGATCGCACATTATTTTAAGCTACTGAACCAATATTATAAAAGGTAGCCCTCTTATTAAATTGTTTGTCCATGTGTGGCAGATCGCATATTAATTTAAAGCTACTGAACCATACTTTCAAAAGGTAGCCCTCTTATCAACCGGTCTGTCCATGTGAGCAATTTTTGCATCGTTGGCTGATTGTGCACATGCACTTGCAAGGCCCAATAGCTGGCACACCGTCCTTTCACATTTGTAAAAGACAAATCTGCATGAAGTATGTATGAAAATTTGTGCAGGCTTCAAGCCATCCTTCGTGCACGCGTGCCTTTTTCCCTCTGTGCATGCACGCATGCACGTACGCATACACATACACATGCACATGCATACACACACGAGTATGCATGCAAACACCCTGCTCACTGTAGCAGGAGAAATAGAATAAAACGCAAATATCTCCCCCTAAATAGATCAAGAAGATTGCGCCATCTACGGACCGAATACCGCACAACTTCCTCACCCCAAAAAATACCTACCTTATTCCTGCCACTTACACACACACGCGCACACACACACACACATGCACCATGCAGCCTGCTACAAGTGGACGACCCGTTGGTTGGGATGCTGCCCCCTGGCATGGGCATGCCCCCCAACCCTATGCTGATGGGACTTCCTGCAGGCCCACAGGGGATGCCTATGATGATGGGGGGAGGGGGAGGCATGATGCCAGGGCTACCCGGCGGTCCGTTCATGGGGGGGCGCATCCCAATAAGTAAGTGCTCGTCGTTGTGTGTGTGTGTGTGTTTGTGTGTGTGTCTGTGTGTGTGTGTGTGTGTGTGTGAACGTGTGTGTGTGTGTGTGTGTGAACGTGTGTGAATGTGTGTTTTTATATCTGTGTGTGCTTCCTTGTGTAGGTATGTTTGAATGTTTGAATGTGTATGTATGTATGCGCGTGTGTGTGCCAAGCAAGATACACAATTGTTCTTTGTCGTATGAGTCTGTGTAACAGTTGCTATAATTTGGAAGTGATTTGGTAGCAACTGAACTTGCCTTGATCGTATTCCAATCTATGCTTTTTAGTTCATTTTTTGTTTAGTACGACAGCCTGTTTGTTGCGAGTAGGTTTGTTATCATCATCATATGTCGTCTAAACCATGGATGTCATCAATGTGATACGAACACCACACACAGGCAATGGCCCAGGCGCTGGAGGCTTGATGCAGCTATCATCAATGTAATACAAACACCACACACAGGCAATGGCCCAGGTGCTGGAGGCATGATGCAACAGCCACCGGGGCCTCCGCCCATAGCCCCAGGAGGACAACAACTCCCAGTACGTTTTTTTGCAGGCTTTTTTACCGTGGCCTTTACAAGCATTGCGCATCTTTCACTTTTATGGTCACACACTGAAGAAACAAAGCTGCACCAGCGAGCCTCCTTGTGATGTATGTTGGATGTTATGATGCTGGCATTTAGCCTCTAAAAACTGGAAGTGTCACTGATGCATTGCTTGCACATGAGTCGTTTTTGCTGAAATTCCGGGCTAAGAGCTCTGTTATTGCCCAACAGCTGTACACTTTTTCTGCGATGAGAAAATTTGAACAGTATTTAAGTGGCTCCTCTTCAAATATATGAGGAGTGGCTTAACTAGCCTGCGCGTCTTCCAGAAGATGAAAAGTGGTTAATTTTTGGCTAGGAAGCAAGTGCTTCTCAACCTTTGGTGTTAAATCTCGATGAACGGTAAATAATGTCTGGTTGGTAGTTTGGTTCCTCACTAGCGTGGCAACTTTACTACCTAAGCTAGTTCAGCTTTATGTTAATAGTAAGCTACAACCCTCTGACCTCTACAGGTGTTTCTTTCTGGTCATAGTAGAGTAGTTTCTTGGTACTTAAGCGGCTCCGTTTCCTTGAATTAAAGCGTGGAGCAATTTTCACAGCGTGCGTGTTGCTTTCCCCTTGCACTGTTTAAGCACTTGCTTGTTGCTGGATAGCAATGAAGCTGCAGGCACTGCTTGCCTGCCTGCCTCCCTGCGTAGTCCTTCATTCAACTCTAAGCACCTTTTCTCGATTTAACGTGCGTCATAAGCCCTTTTCAGGCAGCTCTTACCCTCTCATCCCCTCTTTCCTTTGCTTGTGCAGCCGCCGCCTCCTGGTCGAGGCACCCCTCCAAATGCAGGTGGAATGCATATGCCAGGTGTGTGTGTGTGTGCGTTTTGGTTTGTGCATGTGTGTGCGTGTGTCCATGTGTGAGTTTGTGTGCGTGTGCATGTGCTTATTACATAGGTATGTGTGTGTGTGTATTGTCCCAATCATGTGATGACGGACCAATACACACAAACTGTATACTTGGGACAATGTTCGTTTTTACCACACGCATCCACTGTCAATTTTTAAGTCGTCTTTCTTCCTTGTACGCACACAAGATTTAGTTCACTACAAAATTATAATGGCTTAAACAGCTTCCTTGTGGGGGAAAGAGATGAAAACGAACATGTCACGTGTGCCCGTATAATTCTTGTAGTTATGCTCTCATGTATTACACACACACATGCACGCACGCACACACACACACATACACACACGTACGCACAGGCATGATGGCAGGAAGTGGCGCCGCTGAGCATGACGCCCTGCCTCCTATGATGAACGGTGGAGGTGGAGGTGGGGTCGGGGGCATGGGCGGTTTGCAAGGCCCAGGGGATCCTCCTGGTGGCGGCAGCAATAAGGGCATGGAGGTCGGCAGCAGAAAAAGGGGGCGGGACACAGAGATGGACGGGGGATCAGACCTGGCTGCTCTATTAAATTACAAGCCCTCCTCTGTGACGGCGGGAGGGCAGATGGCACGGTGTGTGGTGTGAGTGTGTGTGTGTGTGTGCGCGCGTGTTTTTTTGTGTTTGTGTGAGTGTGAGTATACGTGCGTGAATGTGAGTGAAAGTGTGTGTATATATGTGTGTGAGTGTCTAGGTGAGGCATGGATGTTTGGCTGGGTAGGTTTGCGAGGGGTGTTGGGGGTCCAATGTAAAATGATCATTTGAAGACCTGCAGTGCGGCCACGGCCAATGCTACACTAAGTGCTTGTGTGAAGAGATATATTTGGTGTTTGGCTAGATGGTACATCTGTGTGTGTATGTGTGTATGTGTATATCTGTGTATGTTTCCCACAGCGTTTTGTGTGGTACGTGCCAGGCGTGTCAAAAAGCAGGTGTACTACATGTTTTGAGCATCTTTCGACTGGGCACCTTAATCCCAGCTTAGAACTACCAGGGTTTGCCATCGACCCAATTTGAGATCTGCTGCACATGCTGTTGTGTGAAGCATAATTCTTTGGAAATTTGTGTGCCGCATCTTGTGGATTTTGTTCTGTTTCAGCCCCTTGCACTTTATGTGCCTGCTGTAGCAGCAGTAGCACACTGCCAAAAGCCGCTCGCAGAAACAATGCTGATATGCGTTTGTTATTATCCCAATACCCTTGCAATATTTATCAAAATAGCGATGCTGAAGGCCGGCCAGAAATTATAATGTGCGCCATATATTCCTGTATACTTTCGGAGACTTCCCTGCTAGAAAACACTGCATTTGCAGTCTATGTATATTTATAGCCATTCCAGTATGATATAGGCTTTGAACGGCTCTCCTGCATTGGCGATGGTACAATACAAATACACGCAAGCCTGAGCATTTGAATGCAGCACCCTCATTCACCACTATGTGAATGTTAAATGATATTTGTGCTGTATAGGAGGAGTGAGGGCCAATGCTTGTGTATTTCAAACACACACACACACACACACACACACACACACGCTCACACAAATACATACACACGCAAGCGCAAGCGTGCACACACACACATACACGCTCACACACATGCACGTGCACAGCACACACACGCACACACATGCACGTGCGTACACACACAGGGTTATGGGTACGAACCACCACACATGAGCATGCACGCATCACACATACACATGCGCAGGGGGGGGGGCACTGACCAGCTTTTAGAAGTCCTTGCCAAGCCCAGCGCGCGAGAAAAAGCCACGCTGCAGTATTTCAAGAGTGAGGGGCAGCCAGCCATCAAGGAGCACTGTCCCCACCTCACTAGAGAAGAGTGTTTTAAGAGGTGCGCGTGTGTATATGTGTATGTGTTTGTGTGTGTATGTGTGTATGTGTATGTGTGTGTTTACGTGCGTTAGTGGGCATGCAACGCTCGTATCATGCTTGTGTATGTATGTATTTGTGTGTAAGCATGTGTGTGTGCGGGTTCACGTATGTTCACGTGTGCGTTTCACACACAAGGATCTGTGCGTTGGAGCTTGCTTACGTGCTCGTCCTTCTACGCCCATTACCCTTCACAGCTGAATATGGTGTACCTAAAAAGAAAAGAGCTTTGAAGTAATGCATTTTTTTAAGAGGCTTCTGCATGCTCCTCTCGGTCACTCCAAGGAACTAATGCCAGCATGTGATGCACACTAACAGCATCGCTTTCTCAGCACTCCTCATCTTCAAGTTTAACAGGAACAAGTACAGTACAGATTCCGTGATTAAACCGAGCACCTCAGCACGTCGGCATCGCTTATTACAGGCACTTTGCTCCTTTTCTTGCACGTATGCATGCAGAGGTCAAGGCCCCCGACGATGCTGTTGCAGTCCTAATTAACTCACGCTGCCTGCTCATTTTACCGTCACATGTTCTTTTATTCTTCTGTTCCAACCCCTTTTGTGCATATATAACGTGACAGGAGTCAGTGCTCCCAGCTTTTATTCTTCTGTCCCAACCCCTTTTGTGCATATATATAACGTGACAGGAGTCAGTGCCCCCAGCTGTGTGGGAAACTGCACTTTCGACGCATCATCCACCCGTGGACCGATGAGCGCCTAGGCAACTGCTCCTACCTCAACACCTGCCGCAACATACGGAACTGCAAGTGAGTCAATGTTTGTTCTTCGTATCTCTTTAGGGCCTTTAATCTGTTCCTTACGTTTCCTTGTGTTTGCAATGTTTCACGGTTAAGAGCTTCCGTGACTGATCAAACATACACCCTCTCACACACACACATACACATACACACACGGAAGCATACAACACACGTAGACACACATACGCATACAGACATGCACACATGCAAACAAAAATGCACGCATACATATGTACACACGTGCACCTACTTTCAAGTTCCTTTGCTTCTGCCCTCAGGTACATCCACTATGAGGTAGACCCAGATAGCTCCATGGACATCTTTACAATGAACCAGGCCCCTGGCATGGGTGGCATGGGCATGGGCATCCCTTCCAAAGCCAACCCAGTCCCAAAGTGAGCAAGGCCCTGTGCAAGACTATATTGAGCTGCATTGCTTTGCGTGAGGTGTCTTTTAAGCCCTGAGTGCTTTTAACTTATCCCCAAACAAATAGCCCTCCCCCTATTTAACTGAGCCCCCGCGCTTGTGTCCTACAAACCAACTCATTATTCTCCACTTACCTATCAGCCTTGACCACTGTCATTTGCGTGGACACAAAAGTCAAAATGCTGTCCCAACCCCACAATTCCGGCAGGCTTTGCGTAGAAAAATAAAATAAATCATAAAAGAAAAAGGCCCTCTGCACCCGTGTGACTGTCTTACGCATACCTTACTTACCTGTCTTTAGCATACCGTATTAACCTTGCAGGTACCTGCAAGCGCTGCCAGAGCCCCAATGGCTTCAATGTGATATCCGCACACTGGACATGCCTGTGCTGGGCAAGTTTGGCGTCATTATGGCAGATCCGCCTTGGCAGGTGGGTCATGCACCTGATAACCCCAACCTCAGTCCGGCGCAAACTTGCTTTCACCCCCCCCTACACCCTGATATAAAGCACTCACAGTGAAATCATCAGTTACCGCTCCAGAAATGTATGTGTCCAGCATTGGACCTCCAGGTCTCATGGGTTTCTCTACCTGCCTGGACTCATTTCAAACTGGTTTTGGTGAGGAGGCCAGGTTTCTGCTCTCGGCCAAACAATCATCTGCTTTTGCATGACCGCTTTGCTCCCTAAAAATGACAAAAAAGGTAGTACTTGCAGCTGTTGTGTCCAAACAGCCAACTCCTACCACTGCTACGATTACCAAGTACCTATTCACGGTATTCACTATTCTTTGGCCGTTTGATCACTCGCCTCCAACCAAAGATGTATAATCCTTACTAGGAAGTGAACATTATCAAGTCAAAACAAGCCCCGTCCATCAATTCAATTTTCACATTAATCTTGCAAAGAGTGCTGAGCTAGCAACTGCGGCAGAGTAACCAGACTGGATCATGTTTGTGTCTCTACAGTAAAGCAGAAAAAAAGTTATGCACGACATCTTCTGACTTTGTTGAAGCACTTAACTGAGCTGTCTTCTCTGCGCACCGACTCTTTCATTTCCTACCGAGGCCTCCGTCCCTTCCCTGCCGATTTCCCCCTTCATCCGACTAAAATTCCCCACTCCCGCCCCCTGCTTTGCTGCTCATAGATCCACCAAGACCTGCCGTATGGCACCATGGAGGACGACGAAATGCGCAATATGAACATTGGGTGCTTACAAGATCACGGGGTCATCTTTCTGTGGGTCACAGGTAGGGAGGGGCTTCTGCCATAAGATGTGCGCTAGGTGCAAGCATGGGGTCACGGGGTCGTTATTTTTGTGGGTCACACAGGGAATAGTTCAGCCAAGAGATTTGTGCTAGGTTCATGTACAAGATCACTGGGTCGTTATTTTTGTGGGTCACACAGGGGGGAAGGGTTTAGCCAAGAGATTTGTGCTAGGTTCATGTACAAGATCACGGGGTCGTTATTTTTGTGGGTTACACAGGGAAGGGTTTGGCCGAGAGATTTGTGCTGGGTTCATGTACAAGATCACGGGGTCGTAATTTTTGTGGGTCACACAGGGAAGGGTTTGGCCAAGAGATCTGTGCTAGGTTCATGTACAAGATCACGAGGTCGTTATTTTTGTGGGTCACACAGGGGGGAAGGGTTTAGTCAAGAGATTTGTGCTAGATTCATGTACAAGATCACGGGGTTGTCTTTCTGTGGGTCACATGGGTAGGGGTTCTGCCAAGAAGTATGCGCTAGGTGCATATGTGGGATCACAGAGTCATTTTATTGTGGGTCACACAGGTAAGGGTTCTGCCAAGAGATGTTCTAGGGGTGTGCTTGTCAAGCGTATAAAGCACAAATCGGACTTTGCTCGCAGTCAAGGACTTTGGGATCAGTCATTGGGGAGGGGGCCTGCCTTCATGCGATTAAGGATGCAGTACATGTTTTATCGTTGCTTTATTTGTACAAAACACACATGTGCCACGGAGGACATGCATTGCTTGAACACAAAACGCAAGGCAATTCTGAATGACCCAATAATCTTTTATTGTTTACAAAAGAAACACCTGTTTTGCAATCACACAGGCCGTGCAATGGAGCTCGCGCGTGAATGCCTTAAAATCTGGGGCTACGATCGGGTGGATGAGCTGATCTGGGTCAAGACCAACCAGCTGCAGCGTCTCATTCGTACTGGCCGCACAGGCCACTGGCTGAACCACTCCAAGGAGCACTGCCTCATAGGAGTCAAGGGCAAGCCTGCGCTGAACAAGTGCGTGTTGGCCTGTAAATGCAATATTAGAAGTTAGGAGGCTGTGGCTGAACCACTTTAAGGAGCACTGCCTTATTGGCCTTATCAAGTGCAATCTTTTGCGAGGCAGTAAGTACTGATGGATTTGATTGATGCAGCATGTTTTTGGGTGGTTGAGAGCTATGAGAAGGAAATGTGCGTGATTTGTATTGGCAAATTGTCCTGATGACAAAAGTCTCCGTTAGGTCGACCTTAATAGGTAAATGGCTGTTAAAAGTATGTTACAGACGCATTCATAAATAAATGGCTGTTAAAATGTTTCAGACGCATACATGGGTAAATGGCTGTTAAAATTATGTTTCAGACGCATACACAGCATACAGAAGCAAACGAAAAGAAACAAGAGCTGGGCATGCATCCTGTACTGCACTTGTTGTGCTTAGGATTAGTGTGGATGCCCTAGGAAGCTGACCACAGTCAAATCCGAATCTTGTTTGAAATTATGCCACCCGCCTTTTTGTCGCATCAGGCATGTTGACGTTGAATAACTTGGCATTCATACTCCTACTCCAACACAGTGTCAAATGCAAAGCGATTAAGTGCTAAATTTGATCAGAATTGCTGATATAAGAGGAAGTGCGCTGTTGCTTGCAGGCATGTCGATTGCGACGTGTTGGTGTCAGAGGTGCGGGAAACCTCGCGGAAGCCGGATGAGATGTACTCCTTGCTAGAGCGTCTAAGTCCAGGAACACGGAAGCTAGAGGTGCGTGTTTTGCAACCTTACCTTGCTGTTCTTGGATGATGACATCTATTCCTCAAATCATTGCTGACGCGCTTTCAATACTCTTTTGAGATGGCCCTCGTTGCCTAAATAAAACAGCCCCAAACCGAGCCCGGGTTCACATTGACATACGTGTGTCATTCTGTTTGGTACCTTTTTTGCAGATCTTTGCACGCTCGCATAACCTCAAGCCAGGCTGGGTGGGGCTTGGAAATCAGCTGGAGGGAGTGCAGATTCTGGAGCCCGAAATGCGTGCACGCTACGAGGCGCGCTACGGCAGAGCAGGCCCAGACGGTCACCTGCCGCTCAACTTCCCAGCCTAGCCCTTTTTTTTGCCTCAAACCCATGCGCGCTATTTCGAGGCCCTCTGTCATTTGGAGGGCCACTCTGTTGTGCTTGAACGTAATGCTCTCGGTTGTGTACCTTCTGAGGTCGAAAAATGGGACTGCTTCGTTTGGGCTTGTCTTGTGCAAGGGCAAGTGGGGCTAGCATAGAGGCAGCATTAAAACACCCGGACCAGAAGTGCTGCGATGCCAAACACGCTTCAAAGACAAATGTTCTTGTAACCTGGACAGCCTCCTTAAAATCTTTTGAGGAATGCGTTGCACACTTGTGACCGCTTAGTAGTTGATTCATTGTGGCACGCACATGTGTTGGCACATTCATTTTTTTTGTTGGCATGTGGGTTGATTGTCTTACCTTTTTGGTCCGAGCTTTGGTGCATTACACCCTCGTAGGAAATGGCTGTTCTCTACCTACCTGCAGAGTGCTAGTTGGCATTGGTTTGGGACTTGAGTTTGTCTTAAGTCCCAAAGATCCAGCAGGGTGCCTTGATATTACGCCTCGGCCTGCCTTTCTTTCATTGCTGTCTTTCTTTCTGAGGGAAGGTCTCCATTGTGTGATCAATGCTGTACTTACTGTCTGTTATTGCGCCGAGCAGTGCAGCTAAATAATAAGAAAAGTCACCAACATAAGAAGGGCCGAAGCTACCTCAAGGGACCTCAATTACTACATACCTACCTATTCAAAGCCAAAAATCGTGCAAGGTGCAGGTTGTACATACGCTCGTGTGCAAACATGATTGTGCTCGTGAGTGTGTGGGCGTGAGTGAGTTTGGGTCTGTATATGTGTATGTGTGTGTGTGCGTGTGCGTGCGCGTGTCTGTGTGTGTGTGTGCGTGTGTGTGTGTGTGTGTGTGTGTGTGTGTGTGTGTGTGTGTGTGTGTGTGTGTGTGTTGTGTGTGTGTATGTGTGTGTGATAGTGTGTGTGTGTGAGATAGTGTGTGTGTGTGCGTGCTCGTGTATGTGTGTGTGTATGTGTGTGTGTGTGTGTGTGTGTGTGTGTGTGCGTGTGTGTGTGTGTGTGTGCGCGCGCGTGCGTGCGTGTGTGCGTGCGTGCGTGTATGTGTATAAATTTGTGTGCATGCGCGTGTGTGCTTTGCATATGAGTGTGCTATGAGTGTCATGTGGATGGGAGTGGGGAATATGTTTTTGTGACTATTTTTTCCGCAGTTGTGATGACAAATTTAAAACAAAAGCATCAGTGCTACAATGATGTGGCCATTTGAAACTTCGTCTTTTCTTTCGTGCGTAGCCTCGTTCTCCCCCTTCGGATAATGCCTGCACTTACACTAGTAGACGGGACCCCTGGGTGGGTTTTTTGTCTTTGTAGCTGTTGTTGTGAAAAATAGCTGCTGACAGCCAGAAGTCAGACCGTGTTCACCCTTTCACTTTATCTTTCATGTCCATGTTGCTCCGAAAGTCCTCCCTTGCACATGTCCCCACGCTCCTCCTTTCTCCACGCACATGCTTCAGGACTAATCAAGCCTGAGGAAAGCATGGATTCAGAGGAGCGTGTGTGCCAAATCCTGCGCAAGTTTTATAGCGCTTTCCACAGCCTTGGCCACGATTGGGAGGTGGGTTTCTGTCTATTGGAGAAGCGCGAAACCAAGCTCTCGTTGTTACACTCACTTGGGTTCTATAAGGCCACACAGCAAAGCCAAGACAGATGCGCCCAAAACCGACAGATGACGGAGATTCACATTCTATTGACAGATGCACTCAAACATTCCCTAATATGCGTGGACATGTTCACACACACAACGCACACACAAGCACACACACACATACACACACACACACACTTCTTTAACCACATACATACTCGTGCGTACACTCACACACACACACACACACACACACACACACACACACACACACACGCACACACACACACATACACACACACACACACGCACACACACGCGCGCAGAGTGTGAGCCGTGCATTACAGTATGACATAGGGCCTGACCGCTGCGAAGCCCTGTACTCCGCCAACCAGGCCTTCCTCCAGCTGCCTTTCCAGCCACTTCTAGCTGATGCGTTTGTGGCCATGGTCAAGGACCACTGCCACAACCTTCTGGATGCTCGGGAGGGCACAGCAGGGGGTGCCTCCAACTCAGAGGGGGGGCCTCACTCCCAGCAGCAGCTCTCGCACTTGCAGGCGGCAGGGGGGGGAAGAGGGGGGGAAGCTGGCCATCCTCACCTCACCGCCAACACCTCCCACAACACAGCTGGAGCGGACGAAGACAGGGGCAGCGGACGCTCCTCGCAGCCGCCTGCTGGAGGAGGTGGGGCTGGGGCGGCCGTGAGCGGCAGCTTGCCCTCCTCGCTCAAGCAAAATGACCCTGCGGTGGCTGCCCTGAGTAGGGAAGGGACTGCTGCAATTGGAGGGGGAGGAGGAGGAGGAGGAGGAGATGCTGGGGAAGGCTCGCCGAGGAAGAGGAGCCTACTTGGTGCCGCCGCCTTGGGCGGGCCAACCTGTTCTACTTCAGAAAGCCCTCGTGCGTCGTCACGCAGCAGACGGGCCGCAGCTGCTGCAGCTCCTGCTGGTGGGGGTGGGGAAAGGAGGGGTGAAGGAGGCACGCCACGCAAGGGCGTCCGATCCCCTGCAGCTCCCAGCTCCCCGCGCGTGCCACGACAGAACAAGACGCAGAAGAAGGAGATGGAGCAGGGGGTGGACGCGCTGCTGCAGCTGGCTCGCCACGCTCCACACTTGGAGCCGGAGGGCAGCCACAACAGCAACGGGGGTGGGGAGGGCAAGAATGGAAAGGGAGGGGGGGGTGTAGGGGAAGGGGGATCTGCATCAGAGGGAGGACTGCAGCAGGAGGGGTGTGACACGCCAAGCAGGGCAGGCAAGCGAAAGACCCGGCCCCCCACGCGCTTGGACTATCAGGTGGGCGGCAGTGTGCGTGGATGTGTTAGCGTGTAGGTATGGATGTGGGTGCGGATGTCTGGCTGTGTGTGTGAGAACCGTTTTGGTGCGGCGTATGAGCAAGCTGCTTGATTTAGGGGGTGTATCCAGGGTTGGCCAGAACCATACATACACGGTGTACATACGGTGTATTTGGCAGAGGAATTACCAAATATACAATCATACCTATACGGTGTATATATACGGTTCTGGCCAACCCCAGGTTTATTATAAACAACATAGGGATGGCCAGTGCCACATACTCTTGCGATACTTTTTCGACCGTCACTTTCAAGCGCTCGCTACTCGTTTCCAGCCGTTTCATGTTCCAGTTTCACTTAATAGTCATGAACAAGATAAAACTGAAGAGCTTGACGTCCTGTATCACCTTTTGTCAAGTTGGTAGACGCACTTTGCTGCAATTAGAGTGGTCTGCCCAGTTTCTGGCTGTAGAAACAGCGCCGCCCACCAATATTTTATTGCAAGCTTTGTGTGGTCTGACCAATGCTCTGCTGCACAAACAATGTAGCACAACCACGGTTTCGCTGCGCAGAGAGTGTGATCTGACCCACGTAATGCTGCTGAAATGCGTGGTCTGATCTATGTTTTGCTGCTGACTTGGTGCAGTTCAATGAGTGTTTTGCTGCTGCGTCACCCTCCATAACTAGGCAGATCCGCTCGTCGTAGTGAGGCCGTCCAGTCTCCGCCACTCGTCCGTCTTCAATCTATCGCAACCCTACATGCACATACGCACACGCATCCAATGATTGCATCCCTTACTTCCAGTGAAAGCACAAGTGATCCAGCCCCCATCTTGCCATGCTCGCAATAATTGCACCCCCTACTTAAATAAAAGCACAAGTGACCCAGCCCCCCAAACTTATAATACTTGCATTGATTGCACCCCTTACATCAAATAAAAGCACAAGTGACCCAGCCCCCTGACATGCAATCATGTGCAGGTGGGCGAGCAGCCCATCTCCCCTCGCTCCATGGTATCCTCCCCCAGCAAACGCGGTCGCATGGCCCCCAACCCCAACGCAGTGCTCATGCCTCCTGCCGGCCCTGTTGCCGCTGCATCTGCTCGAACAAGGAGCCCCGTCAAATCACCGCACGCTCAGGTAAGGACTTGTTTTGTGATGTTGACATTGCGTGTTGTTTTACGGTCAAAGGACGGAGTCTGACGTAGGGAGGGGTGGACGATACTTGGGTCCGTGATTTTTGCTTGCTGCTGTGCTACATGGTTTGTTACATTTGTTTGTGTGTATGTGTGTGGGGGGTAGGGTGGGTGGATGTTGCAGTTTGTCACATGTGTACAGGGTTGGCCAGAACCGTACATATACACCGTATATGACCGTATGTTTGGTGATTTCCCTGCCCAAAATACCGTATATATATATGGTTTTGGCCAACCCTACATCTATGTATGCTACATAGTTTGTCACATTTGTGCGTGTATTACATAGTTTCACATTTGTGGGTGTGTTACATTGTTGACGAAATGTGTGTATGTGCTAAACAGCAATAAAATGTGTGCGTGCGCCACGCAGTTTTTCAGCAGTTTGCACATACGCTGCGCGGTGCTGCACAGGAAAATATGTACGTGCTGTAGTGTTGTGAAGGTGCAGGACAGGAAAAACGAAAGAGCAAGCAAAATGTGGTTTTATCGTTGTGATCTACAGCGTGAGAATTCCAGGCCCCTGCTTATGTCCACAGTTTGTAAGTTTGTGCTTACAGCATGCAGAAGAGCTAGCGGACTGCAATCACTGCAGCTGCTGGGGCAAGGCAAAACTTTTGTTTTTGTCCAAATCTGTATTTACAGTTTGACCAGTAGTGGTGTGTGATCACGTGCAGCGCTCGTAGGCAGTGACAGCTGGCAATGGGGCGATGGCTGTGTGACAATGTATTAAATTGTACCACAGCGTTCCATTGTATGCTGTGTGCACAACACCTGATACACCGCCAAAATATATCGCAATACAGCAGGCTGCTGCTCGTGGCAGGGGTCAGGGCGATGTGTGGCAGCTGCCAGTGAACCCGTAGGGTGTCAGCACCTTTTTTGCCTGTGTTGTTGTATGTGTGTGTGTGTTTGTGTGTGTGTGTGCGTGTGTGTGTGCGTAACTGCGTAAATACAGCAGGCTGCTACTGTTCATGGCACTGTTCGGCAAGTTAAGCGGTCCAGTGCCAAACCAGCACCTGAGGTGTGGTGTATATCGTGTGCGCCTGTAGTCCTGCAGCCTGTTTTATTGCAGGCTGTATTCCTGCAGGCTATATTGCGGCTGTATTCTTGCAGCCTGTGTTCCTGCAGGCTGCAGCGGCTGCTGCTCGTGGCAAAGAGTAATGTGCGGCAGACAGGACAGCATGGATCTTCGTGTGTAGATTCAGCACCTGACTGACGCCTGTATTGTATGTGTATGTGTGTTTGCGTCACTGCAGGCTGCAGCCGCTGCTGCTCGTGGCAAGGGGCAGGGCGCGATCCGAAGGCAGCTCAAGCTGGATGAGGATGGCGTGCAGCATCAGCAACATGAGGCGGACGGGATGGCTGACGATGTCAGGAATGCTGGCCTGCAAGGTCTGTGTTTATGTGCGTGTGCATGTGTGCGTGTATGTGTGTGTGTGTGTCAGTTGGAGGCGGTGATTAGTGCATATTGCAATGATAAGTTGGTGGTGGATGCAGCTCAGCGCAGGGCGGGTAAGTATAGGCATGCTCTGCACCCTTCCTACCCTGTTACCAGTCAAATGATACTCTGTCTGATACTCTGATCTGATGTGATGCTCTGCACCTTTCTTACCCTGTTACCAGTCAAATGCTACTCTGATCTGATACTCTGATCTGACGTGACTCTGCACCTTTCTTATCCTGTTACCAGTCGAATGCTACTATGATCTGATACTCTGATCTGGTATATCAGATGCTCTGCACCCTTCATACCCTGCTACCAGTCGGTTGACTGGCATGCTGCCCTTCGTCTGTCCTGGATCTACAGCCTTGGCCCTGCGTGGCCCTGTGTCTGTTTAATTTGCTCTTGGGTAGCTAAACAACCTTGCCCTATTCCTCTCCTCCTTCGTTTGTACATTTTGAGGGAAGACGCGTCGTTTGAGGGAAGTTATGGAAGCGACTTGTGCCAAATTACGGCAAACAGAAGTTGGAGTAGGATTTTGAGAGGTGGAGTCCGTGAAAGAAGCCGTGGGAGCCAAAATCAAAAGGGGGTATAGGAGATGGAGGGGGGGGATTGGAGGATGAGGGAGGCCAGCAGGGAGTGGGAGGAGGAGGAAGGAGGAGGGAGGACAGAAAGCGGGAGGGTTGTGTTGGTGAGCTTTGAGGTACAAGAGAGGTTGGCAGGGGGAGAGGCTAGAAGAGGGTGGAACGGCGAAAGGAAGGAAGGAAAAGGACAGAGGCGTGAGCCAGAGGGGGGCTTTTAAAACAAAGAAGGCAAGCAAGGCTTAAGGAAGGCAAGCAAGGCTTAAGGAAGGAAAGCAAGGCTTAAGGAAGGAAAGCAAGGCTTAAGGATGGAAAGCAAGGCTTAAGGAAGGCCCTGCGCTGATAGTTCAGTGTGGTAACACGCTCAGCGTGATTAACGGAAGGAGCACTTATAGGTGTTCCAGTACCTAAGAGCCTCCCACCGCATTTGACGAGAGTTTTGCTATAGGAATAGAAACAAATTGGCATGCAGTGAGAGTCACTGCCCACATAGGTTTGGGTGAAGGAGGTAATCAAATACCAGAACCTCTTTTATTTCCTACTTGACAAATAGGAACTAAGGCACAAGCACAGAAAGAAGGCTTGCGCTCCTGTGCATTGTGCAAGCTGCACTGCTCACGTCCTGTTCTTTGTGGCGTTGCAAGGTTTCAGCACAGCACTTGAGGATTATAAATCATAATCCATACATCACGTCATATGTATGGCTGTAATGCCACTATCATATACTTTTCACGTTGCTGGCACGGCAGGGGAGTCTTGTATGAACGAAATTACTGCTCAGATCAAGCGATGATGAATTAATAAGTAACAGAACAAACCAAAAAAAGCATCATGCACCCCAGCGCCTCAGCACTCAGTCGAGTAATCATCTGCTGTAGTCAGTAAATTGCTGGACAAACTGATATTGCACGCCTTGATGTGTTACTTACTTGCAGGGCCATGGATTTACTGCAAACTGCTAGCTGTACACAATCGAATGGACTAGTTTTAACTGACGTGACGTGTTGCTTGCTTGCAGGCCCTATGGAATTGCTGCAAGCCAATGGGGGAGGGCTCACTCCTGGGCTAAGTTTTGAGGGAGCCAACCCCTTTGAGGTAGGTGCTGCATGCTGCGGTTGGGAGGTGATCAATTGCATTTAGGGTATGTGCTGCATACAGCCGTTGGAAGGCAAATGCCCACTCTGTGGTAGGTGCTGCATACATCTATGGGGAGGGGAATGGAGAGGGTAATGTTTCCTTTGAATGTACCTGATGGAAAGTGCGTTGGAGAAGGAGGTGATGGAAAATGCGTTGGAGGAGGAGGATAACAGGCAATGAACATCGTTCGCCATTGGCTTGTTTGACCAGGCACCAACAAGACTGAGCGCACGCTTGTTCTTACAAAGCAAATATTTTGACTGTGTCGAACGTTGGATGGGCTAAGCCACAAGGCTGAACTCGGGTTAAAAAAGGAGAACGACATGAGAAAAGCGTTATCTGGTGGTATATCAGATCACGGTTTACCAACTAGGCTCCGTCTCGTTCTTTGAGGGTGGGGTCCTTTCTGTTCTCCTAGCCTCTAATTTTATTAAATTGCGTAATCTTTCCTATTTTTCTGCATTTCCTCAGCCTTTTTCGTTCCTGCTCCACACCTTTTCCAACGCAGCAACCTCTTTATTCACAACTCGGTGGTCTCAGAGAAAGGGCTTTGCATCACAGGCAATATGAGATATAAGCATATAGGCCCTCATCCTCTTACACCACTTCAGTGTGTGCTCCCCTCATTGAGTGGGCTTTCCCACTAATCCACCACCACATACATCTTTCATCCCATTCCTATAAATTCCTTCAAACCAGTCACATGATGATCTGAGCTTAACCAGTGGTGCATGGTTTTTCCCTCAGTAAGGTGTATACGCTTTCTCTGTCTATTACAGGATCTTTTAACCATGTGCAACCTTTTTTCTCGCTCCTGTCAGCTTTTTTGCACCGTCCGTCTGTTGAGCTTGAAGCTTGACCAGTGGTGTATGTTTTCACTCAGGTGGGCCCTTCTACCGCAACGTGGGCTCAGGGCCACCTTTCTAGCAGCATGGGCCCTTTCGGCATGGACCTACAGCACCTCATGGGCACCGGTGAGTGCACGAACGCACACGCAGAAAAATACACGCATATGTACTTATGCACACACATACACACACCTGCAGCACTTCATGGGCAAAACGCGTACGCAGAAAATACACGCATGTACTTATGCACACACATGCACACACCTGCAGCACCTCATGGGCACAGTGAGGACACGAACGCATAAACACACATACACAAAAACATACACACACAATACACATGCACCTTTCGATGGGCAGCGGTGAATGCACGCGCACATCCACACGTACGCACGCACAAACATACATACAAACACACATACATGCCTCAACCCTCTTATGAGCAGCGGTGAGTGCACACGCACATACACATGTTAACACAAAAACACAGAAACACAGGAACACACGTGCACGCACAGTTACGTGCGCACATATGCGTACAGTGTTTGGCCGGTAGTTTGAGAAAGTCCTTATATGTTGGTTGGCTGGCAAAGGCAAATATTCATATAGTGTATTTGCTTCCTCGCACCCTCTTCACATATGTTATTTAAACCTGCATGCACGTAAAAACACAAAGGTTTCTCCACACACACACACACACACACTCTCTTAAATGCACGCATCCTTTGCAACAGGTGGTCTAGATCTGGGGGCCGGCGGCTTGGCGGGCCTGCCAGGCTTAGGGGCTGGCATGGGAGGGTTTGGGGGCATGCCAGGTCTGGATGGCCAGTCGCTGGTGTTTGACCCTGCATCAAGGGCAGTGCTAGCGGGTCACAGGTGTGTGGCGTGTGCGTGTGCGTGTGGGTGTGGGTGTGGGTGTGGGTGTGGGTGTGGGGTGTGGGTGTGCGTGTGCGTGTGCGTGTGTGGGTGCGTGTGTGGGTGCATGTGTGGGTGTGGGTGTGGGTGTGGGTGTGGGTGTGGGTGTGGGTGTGGGTGTGGGTGTGGGTATGGGGTGTGGGTGTGGGTGTGGGTGTGGATGCATGTGTGGGTGTGGGCACATGTGTGGGTGTGGGTGTGGGTGTGGGTGTGGGTGTGGGTGTGG
>Ga0307968_1001430_pt1 | contig 19464 bp, 24 predicted proteins | sample OrgLakmetagen650_FD_201834 | JGI IMG/M metagenome (GOLD analysis project Ga0307968, IMG submission 201834) | Saline water microbial communities from Organic Lake, Antarctica - #650 | ecosystem: Environmental > Aquatic > Non-marine Saline and Alkaline > Saline | place: Antarctica: Organic Lake...
AACTTTGCACCCCTCCTTCGGCCCCCCGCGCGGAGCATGCCACCCTCCTTCGGCACCCCGCGCGGAGGGGGGGGGGTCTGAGGCACATTTCAGACATACCCTGGAGCCCTGGAAACTTAGTGCGGCACTTCCCCAATACCATCAGCAAACGGGTTTGACGGAAAAGGGCTTGCATGAGGCTTGCATCGCAAAAAAAGTGGGTTCTTTAAAACAGCCCCTCCGCAAGCCCCCCGCGCGGATACCTGAAGGAGGGGCCTGGACCCCGCGCGGGGGGGTGGACTCCAGTAGGGTGAGTGAAACGTTGAAAAAAGGGAATCCGACAGATGCCACTTCTGAGCTTCGTGCAATACATATATCCACGTAACATTAATGTCCTTTTTCAACGTTTCATTGGTATCGAAGCCTTGGATTAACCCACCGCGGAAATTCGCGGATGACCTTAGGTCTTGGGTTCGAACCTTGGTAGTTGCAAAAAGGCAATTTTCCGACCCGGTAATTTTCGACAAGTTGGGATGCAAAGTGTTTGTTTAGTCAATCGCTATGGCACCTCTGGCGAGTTGATCCTCCACCTGGAACTCTAGCAGGGAGCCTAGTCCATTCCGAGGACGGAGTTGCCAAGGGGGGAGGAATGTTACGTGGATATAAGTATCGCACGAAGCACAGAAGTGGCATCTGTCGGATTACCCTTTTTCAACGTTTCACTGAGCTTTCGGAGAAACGGATGTCGAATCGGATCGGATATCGGATTCGGATACCACCAGAGGCTTTCCCAGAGTATATATATTGTTACATTACCGAGAATGTCCACAGGAGCGGAAAGGCAATGCAAAGGATTGTAGTCAGAGGGATTCGAACTCGGGACTTCGAACTGAGCAACTCCACCATTGCTGTAACAGAAAGGACTGAGCTTTCGGAAAAACGGATGTTGAATTGCATCGGATATCGTGTGCTGATGCTTGCTGTTTACAGGGTTCCCGTCCCTCCCTCGAAAGCTGCAAACTCAGCCGTCGAAGGTCCCTCTGGCGCTGATGTGTGCTTTGCTGTTTAAAGGGGTTGCTGTCCCACAACGTGCTTGTGTGATGCTGCTGTAAAGCTGCTAGCTGTGCGCCTGCTGCTGCCCCGAACCCGATTCGCTGTTTGCCTGAGATGGTTCTGCCCCCCCGCCCAGCGGACGAGGGGGCAAGTAAAAATGTGTTTAAGGTAGCGCTGTTTAAAATGATTAAAAAAAAGGCATCAGTACGAGACAGGCAGGTAGGCTTCCTAACAAAGCAGAGCAGCAGTGCCAAGACTAGAGAGAAACCCAAGAAAGAACCGAGACAGCTAGTCCGCAGCCCGCTTGGTGACGATCTATTTGGGTGTACATTCGTGTCCACTCAGCCAGACTGTTCGGCTTTGAATGAATTACAAATTGGTCGCAGCCAGCAGTCCTATTGATCTGTTCAACGCCAGTGCAATTTTTTATGGCGATAGGCAGGGATGAATGCGATCTAGTTGTGCGCGCCGGAAGCCAACCAGTAAAAGGCCCTGCCTCTAAGTGACGCTGGACACCGCAACACAGCAACCAAGTCCACCAGAAAAATCATTCCTGGGCTGCGGTGTTTCTTTGTTCCATGTTCCGGGAAGGTCACGTGTCCCTACAATGGAATATTCTTGTTTTGAAAGGTGGATTTTCTTCCTTGACGCTTTAATTATAAAAATTTGTTTCGAATTGTAGGTAAGGCGAGCTGGAGCTGGAGGTGAGCCACGCACATTTCCCTGTCAGCTCGGAGTCTGTTCTTTCTCTGCAGGATGTAGTATCGTCGGGCAGGCTTACTTTCCATTGTGCACGCAGCGTGAGTGCTGTCAAGCCCTTAAGGTGATTTCTCATTTGTGCTTGTGCCCCCTTGTTTTGTGGCCGCTGCAGTTGTAGCAGGCTTGTTCATTGAGGATTCCTCTTTACAAATTTCTTTTTACAAGTCTTTCATTGATCCTGCAGGCTTGATCTGTTCCTTTTGGCTCGCTTCACCATTCCTTCCCATGTGCACACGCAGTCAGCTGTGTCAAGCTCATTGAGGTGAGTCTAACGCACATTGCTATTTTCCTGCGTGTTTCCTTGTAGTCACGTTCCGTAGTGTCAGCAGCTCATGTTTTTCTTATAAAGGTCAGTGATGTCAGGCTTGATCTCAGCTCCGTTTTCTTTTGAACCTTTAGGGGATTTGCTTTGCTGTCATAGGGATGGATTTACCTTGCCATTGCTGGATCTGAACATTTGCCATTGCAGGCCGAAGGTCAGAGCTTTCAGGGGTTCACGCCAAGGCGTGTGGATTTTCACTTGTACTCAGATTTTTTTCCTGAGCTTAATCATGGGCAATCATCCTGAACTTGTTTTTTACGTATATATATTACATATTACACATACATATCATAGAAATTTGTAATAAAGCAATATAGTAATGCCCATGCCCGCACTCGTATCTCAGTGGACACAGTGATCAGTGAGGCAGTTATGTGAATCAGTGAAGCAGTAATGCAAGATGGCTTTGTGGCAGACACTTTGAGACGTTTTTCCCGATTGATTCAACTTGGACCTATCTGAACCGTCGTTTTGAACGAACCTGAACCACCCGCGTGAACAGAGTGAACAAAGTGACCAGAAGTATAAAAGTACAACAGAAGTTCATGGCAAAGCATTGTTTAGTCGCTCAAAAACGTGCAAGAACACAGTTGTAAACACAGTTGAGAATAATGTCAGATTCTGTGCAATGTCTCGATTGTTCAAGGTTAAAAGGTCTTTCATTCAGCTTTGTCTGATTGAGCAAGTATGCTGAAACTGTGAATGTGGTTGTTCCGCTTGAATGTGGTTTGGTTTGAGGTGATTACATGTTGCACGCAATCAACGTGGAAAACAGTGCGGGCATGGGCAATTTATTGTTACTACTCTATATTATAGTAATATTATTTTAATATTGGTATCTTGGGGGGGTGGGGACCAAAGTGAGTACCTCTTCGTGGTGGTCCCTAGAAACGTGTACAGGAGTGCACGGCTAAACTCACTCGGCACACAATGTGTGCAGCACACAAAAACATCCCAGTCATAACACCATTTTCAACACCATTTAACGTTGCAACTCACTGGTTTTACTTGAGAAAAACAAGGACCCAAGTTAGGATAAAATTTAGAAAGGAATGCAGGATTGCTGTTTGGATGTGTAGGTAAAAAATAATTTTCTTGCCCTAATACAGTAAGATACATTTAAGTATCCAGGACCCTATAGTTCGGTAACAGAAATGATGGCAGTGTATTTGTATATTCAAAGCGACTAGGAACATTAAAATTCTCTACCAGACGATTGTAGAGCAGAATATAGTAGTAGCAGAGCAGGAACAAAGTTCGCAGGAATTTCAAGTTCGCGGGAATTTCCAACTGGATAATGCTCTGTAGAACAGGAGGGTTGCATTATGCTTTTCAGGCAAAGCAACAATACAAAATACATAAGCATTCTAAAGCTCTCTAGAGAGAGAGTCTCTCAACCATATCCTGCCGAACTGAAGGGTTGCACTATGATATTTAGACAAAGCAACAACCCAAAGCATTTTCTGGAACATTTTAAAGCTCTATGGTGTACCGAACCAGACATGCCCTGCAGACCTGGAGGGTTGCATTATGATATTCGGACAAAGTAACAGTCCAAAGCATTTCCTGGAACATTATAAGCGCGCAGGAATTTTCAACAGGAAATATCCGAGCAGAGCCAGGTCCCAGCGATTTGCCTGATCCCGAAAGCAACAACTGTATAAATTTCCTGTATTTTTTTTAAAAGGGCAGCCTACACACTTCTCACATTTTTCATCCTGTTCAAGACCGCAGCATAATGACTCACCATTTTAAACTTGTCGCTGGCTGACCCAAGGACGCTGTGCGTGCTGGCAAAACCCAAGCCCTGCGTTTAAGAGAAATAACCGGTTAGTGACCTGCATGATTGTAGGCAATTCAAGTCACGTGATGCTGCTGTTGATATGAGTAAGGCTTTGAACAGAACATTACATAGATGGGGGGAAAGAAAGGCCTGTGCTTTTTAAGGCAAAAGCGTCACAACCTACCAGCTTGTCAAGGATTGTGTGCTGACTCTCAGCCTCATTCCGGATGCCATGCGTGGCCTGTTAGTGCATGACTGAAGTTGTGTCAGGAATATACACTGGCTGGGAACGACAACTCTGACTGGTTTAGAACTTGCGCGTTTGCACCGCAAAAAAGACACCCACCGCTTTTAACAGCCCAACGCGTTCTGCTAACGTGTCCAGGCCCTGGTCATTGACATGCTCTAGAGACTCTGCATCAATGCCTGTCCGCTCCTGCATCAGGCGCAATAAATGCAAGGGGGTACATTAAAATCGTGCGTGAGCGCGGTCTAGCTGCTGCATTGACGTGGTAGAGCGCGTTTTGGCTGTCTAACTTGCCTTGTTACTTTGACCTACCCTTCCCCTGCATTGTACAATTTGGGGAGTGAGGTTCAGGGAGGTGTGGGGAGTGAGGTTCAGGGAGGTGTGGAGCAAGGAAAAATGAAAGACAACTCACCTTGCAGCCATCGCCGTAATTAAATCAAGTGCTGAAAAGGCAAAGCGATGATATATGAGTCAAAAAGTGATCAGCAAATGCTTAAAATGCACCATTTATGTACATAATTGTGTCTAGGGCCTCTGTGTTCGGGTCTGGATAGGAGTGCTCGCGGGAGGAAGGAAACCTTGCCGTGATTGTGCCCATGCTGGGCAAAGGGAATGACGAGGTATGTATGCTAATCATTGCTGCGGATGAGTCCTGGCTTTTCCTGACCCAGGCAGCCAATCCTTTTTGGACGCTTCCCAATCACATCAAAGGCACAAGCTGGGGACGACGAGTTCGTGCTCATGCACTCACGCACACACACAGCACCCACGCATGCACACACAAGCACACATACACACAAGCACACAAGCACAAGCACAAGCACAAGCACAGGCACACGCACACACGCTCACACAAGCACACATACACACACACACACACATACAAACACACACACTCACACACGCACACACACACACACACACACACACACACACACACACACACAAAACCACACACACACACATACACACACGCGCGCACACACACACACACACACACACACACACACACACACACACACACACACAGGAATTCATCCTTGACTTTGACTCCGATGAGGAGAAGGAAGAACCGGGCAACGCCAGAGCAGCGAATGAGCTCCAGCTCCCCCCTTTGAAATCATCAGGGCAAGAGGCACCTGCACTCGGTGGAACAGGTCTTGACGAGGAAATTGCAAGGCTGCGGGCCAAAATATCTGCTCTCCAGCAGCAGCCGGGCCTTCCCAGCCACGCACAGCAACCGCAACACCAGCAGCAGCAGCAGCAGCAGCAGCAAGCCCTTGCTCTGCATCAAGCACAACAGCAGCTGGGCACAGCCACTGGGGTGCAGCAGGCAGCAGCTAAATCATCAGGAGGCACCCTTGTTCCTCCGGTAGCAGCGGCAGCAGTAGCAGCAGCCTCAAGGGAATTCTCAGCCAAACAGGTGCCCAAAACTCAAAAAGCCCCCGTTTCTACTACGTCAACCAAGGCCGTTGCACCGTGCCCACAGCCTCTGACCAAAACAACGCGGCCGCCGCAGGCTGCAAAACACCTAGGGCAGCAGCAGTCACAGTCACAACTGCTGCAGGAATTGCGTCACGACCAGCTGAATAAGCAGCAGCAGCAACAGCAGCAGCAGAAACAGCAGCAACCATCTCAGCTGAAACAAGCTGCACAAGAGCAAGAGGCGGAAAGCGTAGAAGCCATGCAGCAGAAGAACAAGCTAATGGCTGCTGCCTTTCTTAGCTCTATTCAGGTGCATTTGTGTGCTTATCTGTGTTGCGTGTGTGTGTTTGTGTGACTATGTGTGTTTTTGTGCAAGCACAGTTCTGTTTCACATTTTCATGCCTTCTGCTGAGAACCTGGATGCCCTGGGTGCCAAGCCACCGCCATTCCTTCAACCAAAGCTTTGCAGCTTGCTCCCTTCTCTGGTCTCAAGCAAACGGCATGCACACACACCCCACAAGGATACACGCTTTCAAATTTCTGTATCACGGCTCTCCTGCGTGCACACCATGCAGCCTAGCCTGGGTGCGCTCAACCCTTTGCCCTCTGCACCTCAGCAGCAGTTGGGCAGCACAGAAAAAGCAGCTACAGGCACAGCTAGCCAACAACAGCAGACACACCCAACACAGCAGGCAGCCCAGGCAACCCCAAATCCCCACCTCCACCTTCCCCCTGATTCTCCCTGGGTAATGGAGGGGTCATGCAAAAAGAAGCGCAAGAACACGCAGCACGTCGTGCAGGTGTGGAGTATTGCTAGGCGGTCTTTAGCAGATATCACACCTCTTTGCCAGGCGGCTCACGGACATGCTTGCAATTGCATATGCACTCTGTTGCATCTACAGGCGGGCGGGCTGGAAACAGATGGGGTGACATGGCTATGATTGCACTAAATACCCTCTGTGCTTTGCTACCTCCCAATCCACAACAGTGTCTGTGTATGTGCCACTCGTTGCCTCACACTCAACATGGAATTTATTGCACCTGTATACTGGCCGGCACTGGACACAAAGGCAGCTCAACTCCACCTGAACTTAGTTGTGTATTGCGCTGGAGGGAAAAAGCACCTGCCCCCTACATGCACCGTGCAGACGGAACTGGAGCGCCTTGCAGGCTTGCCTCCAGCTTCTGCAGCAGCAGTTTCGTCAGTCCCTCCCTCCTCTCTCCCTCCAGCTTCAGCAGCAGCAACTGCAAGTGCTCCAGCCCTTGTCCAAAGCCCGGTCGTGAGCAAGCAGCCGCCCACCTCTCTTGCACATCCTGTGTCAGGCCCCTCATTGTCCGGTGCGTCAAGACCAGCAGGAGCGCCAGCAGCACCAGGGCAAGCAGCAACACCAAAGCTCTTTCAAACACCTCCCCCAGGTCTGTCTGTTGAATTCGTTTCTGCCCTCCGCTTACCAAGCATGCCACTGGTAGTAAGTACCCTTCATTCATCCATGGCTCTAAGTTATCGATTGTTTGCTTTGAACATGTGTAGCGCTCTTGCCCCAGACATTCCCAATCGCAATTGTATTGCCCACCACGTGTATTGGCCACCACTTGTATGGCCCACCACGTGTATTGCCCACCACGTATTACAGGTGGTGGCCTAGGGCCTGTAGCTACCACCATACAGCAGACTGCAAGTAGTGATGCAGCGGGGAGAGGGACGGTATCGGCACCAGCCCCCTCAGCAGCAAAGCCCAAAACAGCAGCAGCTCAAAACCAGCACCAACACCAGCGGCAGCTAGAGCAGAGAGAGCCTATGCATCAGCCGCTTGCGCAGCGGCAGATACGAGATGGGTTATTGCAGCAGCAGCAGCAACGGCCGCAGCAGCAACCACAAAACGGGCAGCGGCACTCTGGGGGCACTATCAGTAGGCTGAAGTCTGTGGCTCACGCTTCTGCCAATGCACACAGCGATGAGACCTTTGCTCGACTCAAGTCTGCGGCCCACGCCCCTGCCAAAGTACACGGCACCAAGACCAGCGCACCACCATCAGCACCAAGGCAGGCACAGCGGCAGGCAGACAGCAGCAGCAGGTCACAAGGCCAGGTAGGCATGGTGGTGCGTGTTGTGCGCAGTTAGCGCTGGCTTTACAATTTACGATGTTGCATGGTGTATAACGAACCTTTCCCATAACACCCAGCATTAATATTGTGTTTTGCCCTGCGGGGTGACTGCGGTATGTGAATAAATGAATAAGGTTATATGGCCTACGAGGCAGCAATGGAGGCTCAGCTTGAGCGGACCATGCACAAAGCATCGTCCATGTCTCCGGAGATCCACAGTTCTTCATTGCGCATCTTCAGTTGGACAAGCTGCAGGAGGAACATGTGTTTAATGTCCTACCCCCTTTTTGCTTGAGCCAGGGCTTTTGTTAGCCGTTGGTCGTAAGCCCGCCAGGCCGTCACCAGCGGCAGACCCTCATGGTATAGCGCTAGATTTTAGGATCGTGTAGCCGATAAATCTAAATTAAGCATCGTGTTCAGCAATTCTGTTAAGCCAGGTCCGGCGGAACAACTAAACTTTCGGGGCTCCTCAGCTCATCTCAGATCCGCTCCAGCCTGGGTGCTCCTTTCCTTTTTGTTTTTAAAGCACAATGCCTTTAATTTTCTTTATATACCAGCCTTGATGAAAATAATCCTTTGCACCAGGGATGGGTCATACAAACCTCAGAGACGTTCAATACGGAAAATACGCATTAATACGCAATACGCGTAAAATACGGTACTGTATTTTATGCAATTTCGGGAGTGATGATTTTTGACCCAAAATGGACCCAATTCGCCCCAAAATCACCCAAACCGTTCCCAATTCTTTTCCAATATAGTATATGTTTATAATATGTTATATATTAGCATTGGAAGCGCACTAAAAGACCGTTGTTGGGGTGGAAATTGCCTAAAAAGGCCAAAACCCGGCAAAAAATGGCAAATTTTGCAATCGTATAATATGGCCCAACTTGTTCATTACGGTAAAATACACATTATATACCATACGGCGTATTTTATGAATACGCCGTATGACCCATCCCTGCTTTGCACTATATGTATCCTTACACAACCATGGTATGAGTTGGTAATAACCTAAAGAAAAGCTGCCAAAGTGAGACACGAAACCGGCCCATGCCAGAATCCTCATTTTCTTAAGAGTACGCCTGCCATGGCGCGGGAATTGCAACATGCAGCGTGGGCCGCAATTCACTGTTCACGCATGGAGGACGCGCTGAGAAGTGCCCAGATGACATATTTTATTGCATGGGCGTATTGCTGACGATTGCTACATATGATTCTGCCACTCAAACCCACGAGAACGCTACCGTGAACTTTTGAGCTTAAGTCACAATTCGCTTTGCTCCTTACTTTATTTGTGATTAATATGTCCAAAGCGCATCCGCTCCTCTCCGGCAGATTGAGCTTGCATGCCTCTGCCCGCCAGCAATCACCCACTACAAGTAGCATACATCCTCAATGCATGAAACGCTAGCTGAGCTTGTCCGCCGCTCCAGGAAATCGGCATGCTCGCTCGGCAAAGCATGCATAATAATGGAAGCACATTGACGGGCTGGATTTTCTCCGTGGTTCTCTCGTTTGATTATTTAGCTTCAATTATAGATAAGGGTGGGTCATGACCTCGCCGAGACTCGCCAAGTATGAGGCTCGCCGGGCCTCGGCGAGCCTCTTTCCTGGTGTGGAAGACACTCGTCGGCCAGCGAGGGTGTCCACTTTTTGGGCGGAATCAGCCCCATCTCCCCAGAAATCCCCAAAATTTTTCCAAATCCGAATTTTCCGTGGCTGAATCGGCTGACAGGCCCATATTTTAAACCAAGTTTCTGCACTAATAATATTTATTGCTTATTATAAAACGCCAGGATAGAGTTTAAACGGGTGTGCAACAGGGGGTGGGTGTAACAAAAACCGAATTTTCCTGGCTCACACGCCCATATTTTCCACCCGGTCTCAACGTTAATATTCATAAATATACAAGCGAACAACAGAAAAAGTTTCGGCTCAATCCGTGCAGATTTGAGAAAGTGACTTTCTAACCGTAATGCACCAACTAGGGCCTCCCCAGCGAGTGCCAAGCCTCGTTGAGGCTCGCCGAGCCTCGCTGGCAAAATCAGACACCCTATTTACCCACCCTTAATAATAGGCATTAGCGCGTAATTTGCTCACTCGCTCTGCCCCCCCCCCCTTCACCTTGCCAAAAATTGCTCAGCAGCACACAATTTTTTTAGCATCACCTTAACTTGCTTGCCCTGCCCCACCCATCCACCCTCCCTTCACCCTGCTGCAAAACAAATGCTTAGTGCACATACATTTTGTTCCCCGTATCACGGCTTGTCAGCTACTGAATAATTTTGAGGTGCAACTAGGAATAAATACAAGTATATCTGAAACTTGAGTGCGGGATGAGTACAATAAGGTGTGGCACAATTACTTATTATAATGCAAGTATGCTGGCAGCTTGCTGATGAGCTGATGAGTAAGGTGAACTGTGTTATTTCAAAATGCTCCTTCCTGTATACAATTCCAAGCCTCCCTCTGTCTGTCTGTCTGTCTGTCTTTCTGTCTCTCTCTCTCTCTCTCTCTCTCTCTCTCTCTCTCTCTCTCTCTCTCTCTCTCTCTCTCTTTCTTCCCGCATGCATCCTCTAGGACGCCTTTGTTCTGTCTTTGAATGGTGTCTGAAGGGCATTAAATTAACAAGCAGAAGAGCGCCTGTCTATCCCTCACCCACGCTCTTACGTAAGCTTAATATCTCAATATCTCAGTTCAAAGTGTGTCGCGCACCTTTCCTTGCAGGGCGCGGGTGGAGCAGGTAGATCAGGGTCACAATTGATAGAATCTTTGGGCCATGCTACTGCTGGAGGTGGTACTGGTGGTGGTGGTGGTGGTGGTGTTAGCAGTGACAGTGGGAGAGGAGGGAGTGTTTTAGTGGGGTCTGACGCTACTGGCAGGAGAAGAGGGGGGATCGTGGGGGGCATATCACAGGGCGAGCTGGAGTTCAGAGCACGGCGCGAATACCTTCTCATCAAGCAGGAGATCCTGCAGCAGCAACAGCGTGAACTGCAACAGGAGTGGGCGGAGGCAAAGGCGAGGTTTGGGTGCAAAATGAATGGAGGAGCACCGGAGTTTAATCTTCAAGGTAAAAGGATGTGATGTTGTGGTGCGATTCTCTATCACTTGGTGAGGTTGGCCTAATTCATACAATCAAGGTGGTGCACATACCGAGTTCTAGCAGGGAAAACTCAGGTTACGGTTCTGGCCAACTTAACCACCAGGTGTGACTAGGTGTGGCCATGTGGGGGACGTTAGCAGGGGCAGAGTCAAATTTAGGAGGTGATGGTTGATGCTGTCTTTGTTGTGTCAGGTAGGTAGGAGTGTGTACGAGTGTTGGCTTGGGTGTGCGTGGACATTTTTGGTACCGGGAAGGACTTGCTTTGCACTATGCTGCTTCTACGTTCTGGTCAATGATGCTTCTACAAAAAAACAAACCTCCGAGTTTACATTGTCTGTCTGATGCTTAGCTTCACATTTGCAGAAAAAGCGCCGTGGAAAGGATGATTACGTAGATTACCCACCATTGCCCTTTCTGTCATTCCAATTTGTTGACTCATCTGATCCTATTCACTAGTGCGCGTGCAAACACACACACACACACATACACACACACAAACACATACACACACAAGCACACTCACGTGTGCATACTCCACGCTTGTGCGACTCAGAGCCAGCCCCCTTGGACGATGATGACAACAGCCAATCCCCGCCCCTCTCCTCTGATCCCACGCTGCTCACAGACCCACCTCCATTCAAGCAGCCCTTCTCCAGCGCGTTGGACGTGTCAGCTTATTTGGATGCACGTCGGCTGCAGCTGCAGCAGCTGCAGTATCAGAGCGGCGGGGCGGGGGGTGTTGATGCATTTGAGTCTGGGGACGGGGATGGTGGGCAACCTCCCTTATTCCTGGAATCTGCTCCTTCTGGCAAAGAAAGTAGTAGAGGTGGGGGTGTCGTTAGTGGGGACAGGCAGCACACGAGAAAAGGGGAGGGGAGGGAGAGGGTGGGTGTTGGCGAGGACAATGGCAGAAAGGGAGGGAGTAGAGAGGGAGATGTGAGCAAGCAGCACGGCCAGGTGAAGAGGAAAGAGGAGCTGGTGGCTTCTGTCGCTCCTCTACCTGTAGCTGGCACGAGTAGCCGTGACAGGAGGCCTGCTGGGGCAGGGGCGAGTGGTAGCCGCGGTGGGAGGGAAGACATGCAGAGGAGGGAAGCAGAGAGGGAGTCGCCGGAGGGTCGGCGAAGGAAGGCTGTGGAGCGGGGAGGGCGGCAAAGGGGAAAGCACCCGGTTAGAGATCGTGAGCGTGATGGCGCACGTGGAAGCGAGAGGGAGAGAGGGGAGGTGCTTAAGGGGGTTGGGAGGGGGACTGAGGATAGACAGAGTGGGGGTCGAAGTTTGAGGCAGAGGGGAGAGGATAGAGAAAGAGGAGATGGCCATGGTGAAGGGCGTCGGGGGGCTGTGGATCGAAGACGTGGGAAGGAGGGTTTAGTGCACGCAAAGGGTGGAGCAGAGCAACAAAGAGGGGATGAGGCTGGTCGTGAGCGTGTGGGTGTTGGTGTGGGTGGAGGCAGGAAGATGAGTCGGGAGAGGGAGGGGGTAGCCATCAGAGTGGCAAGGAGGGGCGGGAGTGGGTCGGGGAGGGTGGAAAACGAGCAGAGGGGAGGGCGTGGCGCTCGTGGCTCAAGCAGTGGGAGTGAGAGCACCGAGAGCAGTGCTAGCAGCAGAGGGAGGAGTAGGAGTAAGGGAAGAGGGGGAGGGGAGGGTGTGGGCAGGGTGAGCGGGAGAAAGAGGAGTAGGAGTTCTAGTAATGGCAGAAGCAGCCGCAGCAGTGAGGATGGCAGCAGCCATGGTTTGGAAGAAGAAGAGAATGCAGATGACCAAGCTCTGAGGAAGGCAGCAATGCAGGTGGCCAAGAGCGTCGTGGCGGCCAAGGAAAAAGCTGTCTCCCATGGGAAGCAGCTCCCACAGCAGCAGCAGCAGCAGCAGCCGCAGCAGCAGCCTAATTATGCAGCTACAGAGTCCGAGACTACTACGCAGCAGCTGTCACTGCACTCTGACACACTTCCTTCTCCTCCCCCCCTGCACGTGCTCCATCCCACGACAGTAGCACGCTCAGCCCTACCTGCCTCCCCTCAAACTGCAGGCCTTGGGCCAGCCCCTCTCTCCCACGATTTGCCAGCCCCATTTCCCCAGACTTACCACCCCACCCAGCAACTGACCTCAGAATCACTTCAACGGGAAGGCGGCACAAGAGCAAACGAGGAGGATGACATGCACCAGATGGCCGCCAGGTACGTTTCTGTGTTGACTTCTGACACTGCATGGCTCCAAGCTTCTTGCATGCGCTTGTCTGTATATTGATGGCGCACGCCAGGCGGAAAGGTTACAGAGCACAGCAAACCCTAGCAAACATTATGTATCTGTGTCCTTCACTGCAGCCTTGCCGCACAGCTGCTAGGAGGGGGCTGGCAGACAGGAGTAGCAGCAGCCCCTGATGCTCACCAGCCCCCGGCCTGCGCAATGCTGCAAAATGCTGCCAAAACGGCACAGCACCATTGGCTGCCCCAACAGCAGAGTTCAACCCTGAGCCAGGCCTCCTCTCATTTTCAACAGCAGCAGCAGCAGCAACAGCAACAGCAGCAGCAGCACGATCTGCCACATCCCCCCCTGCCCCCCCTCTCGCCCTCTCTACCGCCCCTCCCCCCTTCACCTCCCTCTAGTTCAGAACCTGAAGCGTTGCCTCCGCCTCCGCCTCCTCCTCCGTTTCCGCCTCCTCTTCCCCCATTCCCTCCCCCCCTGCCTGATCCTGCAAGCATGTCCATTTTACCAGGGGAGGTGCGTGTGTGTGCTGCTTGATGTAAAGCTGAACGACAAGGTCGGGACACAAATGAACAGGCATGACCACGCGCGTGAGCACGCTTGCGTGCAAACTCACGTGTAATTGCGTGCGTGTACACGTAGGATTCCCTATCAGGTCCATTCAAGCACGCTTGGCCACTTCAGCATGCATTCGCGATTACACATGCACAAGCATTTACAAAGGACATCAGACCAACGCTTGAGTATGCTTGCATCCATGCACGTGTACAGGCACACACAATTGCTTGATATACACATACGTGTATGCATTCACAAACATATAAGCATGCTCACAGGCATTTACATGTGTTAACAAGCGCAACACTCATGAGTCATGAACATGTACATGCATGTATGCGCTCACCTGTGCAAAAGTATGCTCACGTGCACACACACACACACACACACACACACACACACACACATCTATATACACATACATAGCACACAAGATCGTGTTACGTATGCACGCAGGTCGGTGGGGATGACATGGATATGGACATAGACATGGACATTGACCCCGTTGAGAATGAATGTAGGGAGGAGCTTGTGCACAGAGGCATCACTGAAGGGAGTCAGGGCAGTAAAGTACATGCTGCAGCTCCTCTTCCACCTCTGCCTGCAGCACCATCTTCACCATTACCAGCAGCACCATCTTCACCTTCACCAGCAGCAGCAGCAGCTGCCGCACAACCACCACCAACAACAGCAGCAACACCAGACCAAGCGCCAGCAGCACTACCAGCGACAACAACAACAGCACAAGCTCTACCGCTGTTACCGACAACACTGGCACAAGCTCCAGGATTACCACCAGCAACAGCAGCAGCGCGGGCACCACCTGACCTGTCAGCTTCAGGCCCTGCACCCTTAATGCACCACAACCAGCCTGCCCTTGCTGAGCCATCTCAAGTGCCAACCTCAACTCAGCCTGCCACAAAACCTCCCCCCCCTCCCACTCACCACATCCACACCACTCCCATCCCCACCCTTCCTCCCTCCTTGCCCTCAATTCTGCTCCCTCCGCCTTCCATTACCACACCCAATGCTGCACTGACAGTGCTAGGAACGCACACGTGGCCAACAACCGCCCCCAAAACACAAGCCACCTCAACAATGCCAGCAGCGTCACCACCACCTTTGTGTAGCCCAACCTCGCTGTCAGTAGGGGCACTAAGTGCAGGGTCTGCATATGCATCTCCATTGACTCAGTACAGAGCGTACAGACTGAGCCCGCAGTTCTTTAAGCTTGGAGGGGCAAATCCGTCGCCCCTATCCCCTAGGTGAGGAGCACCTGCTCTTGTGTGTGTCTGTGTGTGTGCGCGTGCATGCACGTATATCTGTGTGTGTTTGTGTGCGTGTGTGTTATAATGTGTATGTGCATGTAGTTGTGCATGCTAGTGTGCGTGCGTGCCTGTGTGCGTGCGTGTGTGTGTGCTTGTGTTGAAGAGAGTGAGACTATAGGTTTGTTTAAGCGTGTGTGTGTGTCCTTTCTCTCTTTCTAGGCAGTGTTTGTTGTGCACGGGTTTGTCTCTGCAAATATTATGTGGATCATCTTCAAACCACTCTTCCAGCATATAAGCCAAACCATCCAGCGTCGGGTATCTTGTGAGTTACAAAGGGGAAGCACATCTGTGTTCAAAGGCGTAATCTAGTAGTGTATGATTAGGGGATGACCAAATCTATGAGACTCCCTTACAAACGCATCATCAGCGCAAACATCCGCTGATATTCAAATTCGCCTTTTAATCTGAGCATATCCAAATTTTCTGACGCACGTTGACCTGTGAGGGCTTTCAAGCTGTCCGTCACTACCACAAGCACCACATGTGCCTCTGCCATGACTTACTGCCCGCACACAGCTTGGCCCACATACACGACCCAGCCTGGCCTCTGTGCGTGTTTGACGTGCGTGGCGCATGCAAGGACGCTGGATGTCCAATGCAACACCTCAGGTGTGTGTGTATGTGTATGTGCGCGTGCGCGTGCGTGTGCGTGTGTCAGTGTCTGTGTTATTGAGGGGTGCAGCTCAACACCTGCATTCCGTGTGTGCATTTACTAAGGCTAAATATCATTGCACCGAAATTTGGCTTGAAGCCAGCCCAGCCAAGCCCCACCCAAAAAGGGAGAATTCATGATCCTTTCTTGAATTGCACCTCTGAGGTCACCCAATGGCTTCTATACATAATTGTAACACTTCTGCATACCTAAAAATTAATGAGATTGGGGTCAAGGGTTTGAGTGGGGGGCTGGATTTGTGCCATTTCTCTTCCAGAAAGATGGCATGGTTGTAGAAATGCGTGTTTGGGACTGAATTTTACCAATTCTTTTGTTCCCAAATAAATTTAGGGCCAAACCATACCCATCAAAGCAAACAAAAAGGGGTTGAAAATCTGCCCCTAAAGGACTTAATGCGTGGGCCTGTTTGCTGGCAAAATTGGTGCATTTCTGGAAACCCTGGAAACACGCATTCTGGCCACCACCTGTGTGTTGAGAGCCCCTCAGTATGCTTTTAAGGCAATCCCTGTCAAGTATTGTGGTCTAGAATGCTGGGGTTGGGCCTTGGTGGGCAGCGACAGCTGATATTTTCATCTCTCTGGTCAGCCCCTCCCGAATGCAACCTGATTCGACAAACAAGCCCAGATGAACTAATCAACGAAAGTGCGCCACTCAGACTTACACGGGAAGGCTCCAAAAAGCTGACAGGTTAAAAAAATTAGACGCAACCCCAGACGGTTCAGCGGTTGGTGCCTGATTGTAAATCACACTTTTCCCTGCCAAAAGGGGGTCCAAATCCGAACCTTCACCCTAGACCTCCGGACCTTCACCAAAGTGTCCCCAATATTATTGCAAACACCCCTGGAAAGTTAATGGTACAGGAGAGGAGCTTTTGGAAATCCATTTTCTGGCAGGGATTTCCACCCTGCCCACCTGGGCACCTCCCGCCACAAACTGAGTGTGCAGGCGTGCTTATATGTATCTAATTATGGTTCCTACATACTTACATGCATTCTTCTGCTTGGGGCAAGAACTCTCATAGGGATGGCTGGCCTGACTTGAAGGTATCAAACTTGTGGAATCTCGGAATTGATGCAGGCAGCCTGTAAAGCTGAGGTATTTCAAGAACTTCAATGACATTTTTTATGACTATTGAATGTGTCCTGTGCTTCAGAGATGGTTTGCTGCTGGTCGCCTCTGCCTATGCAAATTTACTTCAAATTTCCAAGGGCAGTCCAATTGACCGCACATGTACCATACTTTACGTGATTGTTGCTGTAGGGATGGCATGCTGCCGGGCGCCTTAGCATGTGGGGAGCTGCGTGCCCGCATGGCCGTGCTTGGAATCCAGGTATGTGTTTTTATGCGCAGCTTTTGATGAATAGGCACGGGTCACGTTTGTGCAGGTCCTGACACGTGCTTTTAGGACATATGTAGGGCTGACACTAAATTCTATGATGAATGTAGGGGTACGCGTTGCAGGGCAGGGAAAAGTGCCGGTGTATTCTATGTATCCCAATATTGGTACCCCAACCGACCCCAAAATGTAACATTTCCCTCCAGGGTGTGCTTCCCAGCCGTCCCACCATAGTGCAGTCTCAGAGGGGGGGCCGCAAAGGAGGCCAGCACGGCAGTGGCAGGCCAGGGGGTCTCAGTGCTGCAACTGCTGCTGCAGAAGGCACGGAGGCGCTGTCGCAAGAGGTACGTGGCATCAGAACAATACGTGGTGTACAGCTGTGGGGGATGTGCATACATTTTTGTGCATCTGTTTTGGTCGCAATCACCGCCAATTGCCAGCAGTTGATTCGATGCTAGCGGTCCTTTGTGTGTTTTTAGAAGCAGGGTTATTTGTAGGCTGGAAGGGTCAAATCTACTGTGAAGAGCACATTGAGCGGCTGTTGGGCAAAAGGGGTGCTTTGGTACGTCATTGTAGTTTGATGTATCTTTTTCGTTACGTTATGAGTTATGAGCAAAGACGCGTCAGAAGTCACGATCTGATGGACTTACTTTTCTGCAAAATACATTTATGCCAATAAGCAGGCAGGTAGGTTTGAAAGGGGCAAGTCACTTGATAAGGCATTGCTGCTGCGCGTGGCATTGAGGTCTGCTAGCAAAATATAAGATGTACTGTGGGAAATTGTGTGGCTGCTGCATGACTGCTGCATGTGTAAGAGAAAAAATGTGTAACTGCCGCACTCGTGTCGTATTCACTTTTTGCGATATTTTGTAGCACCATGACTTCCTCTCCTGTCCTCTCCACTCCCAACACGTGCCCACCAAACCTTCATTGCACTCCACTCTCCACCATGGCAGTGTCTAGCACACTGTCTGCTGCACTAATCCCATGCTCCACGCCCCCCTGTGTAGGTGTCTATTGCACTGTCTGCTGCAATCAGCACTTCTCCAGCTGTGCTACCCAGCTCAAAAGACACGAGCTCAAACAGCAGCAGATTGCAGTCCCTTGCATCCCGCGCGGTAGCTTGCAGGTGCGGTGCCGTGATCTGATTGTGGATGCCGTGTTACAGATCAGTGCATGCATTTTGGATTGAAGTAGACTGGAAATGCCATATTGTGTGTGCGCCTATGTAAGGCTCTTGAAACATGTGTGCTTACTGTGCAACCGTTTACTAACTTTGTGTGCAGGGATGGGGATGTGGTGGCGCGCATGCAAGGCAAGGGTGGGCGATTGGCACAGGTGTGTGTGTGTTTAAGTGTGTTTGCGTGTGTATGTGTGTGGGCAACATACGCATGGGTGCGTGCACTAATGTGCACTGTTCCAATTTCAGACGCCACCAGATGGATTGGGTAACATACGTATGGCTGCTGGCATGCTTGAATGGTTGTGTGTACGCTTTCATGCTCGTATGCTGTGGGCTTAGGTATGGGACATCAGGACCAGATTCGTCGGCTTTTGTGCAGTGAGGTGCACGTTTTATGTGTTGGACCTGTAAGTGCCAAGCACTGTGTGTGCTGTATGGTGTGCAGATCCCGGAGGAGCAGCGCAATCGTGTGGGCCTGGAGGGAGATTTGCCTGTGTATCAAGTTCTCACACTGACTCAAGGTAAGGTGATGGAGGCACACGTGCGAGGAACAAGTGTGTCAGGTTCAAGTACACTTGCTGAGCAGGTACAGATCAGGGCACAAGCTGTAATTGGTGTCCAACACCCAGTAACAGTTCAAGATCGGTGCAACTCTTTTACAAGACCTTTTATACATTCAAAGTCGATGCGTGGATTTTTGTAAGTAGGGACCCTTTTTCTATACCGTACGTACATGTACTCACCCCCCCCCCTGGAAAGAGTTTTATTTTACAGAAAAACAGCCCTAGAATTATTCATTTTACATTAACATTCAGCAACCACATTCAGCAACCCCCTCTCAGAGGAGTAAGCACTCTTGCTGTTGTTGCCGTCACTGCTGCTACTGCTGCTGCATGCGCGTGCGAGCTTTGCGTGCTGCTTGGGTGCTTTAGCTAGAGTGTGTGCATGTGTGTGTGTATGTGTGTGTGTGAGCACGTGTGTGCAAGGGTGCTAGAGAGAGTGTGTGCGTGTGTGTGTGTGTGTGTGTGCGTGTGCGTGCGTGTGTGTGTATGTGTGTGTGTTTGTGTGTGTGTCAGGCTTGTCGAGATACGCCGTACTTCAGCTTTCTTGACCGTAATTACGGTACCGTACCATAATACGCCGTACAATACGGTGCAAGTATAATCTGTTTTAAAAGACGGTGTCCGACCGTACAGTACGGTGCCATCGTACAGCACGATTTTGACCGTAATTTGGCCGTTTGGCTCCAATTTCGGCCCAACACATTCCTTGTCTTTTTGCAACAATTAGTTATGAATAAAACACAAATTATTAACCAGAAATCAAGTACTGCGTCCGACTTTTGAGTGTCCATGCAAGCCATCGCTGGGCCCTTCCCCCGAGCTGATGCAGCCCCAACCCAGC
>Ga0307968_1001433_pt1 | contig 19436 bp, 26 predicted proteins | sample OrgLakmetagen650_FD_201834 | JGI IMG/M metagenome (GOLD analysis project Ga0307968, IMG submission 201834) | Saline water microbial communities from Organic Lake, Antarctica - #650 | ecosystem: Environmental > Aquatic > Non-marine Saline and Alkaline > Saline | place: Antarctica: Organic Lake...
AGAAGGTGATTGACACGTGAACACTCTGGAAATTCCATGCCCTCCTCGTCCCTTCCAATGTATTGTACGGCTTTGTTTGGCCTCCAAGGCACTGCCTAGGGAGTCTTGCAAAAGAGACGAGCTGTGCGATATGGCAGCAGTGTTCGCAAAATGTGAGCGTGGCTGAATTGAAATCACGAGGTGCTTCATGCTGTTAATTCCTTGACTTGACTCCTCCTGTTGTTCTGCGCCCAGTGTGTACACGTGCACGTACTAATGCATGGCTGGTAATAGGGAAGGAGTTATTCACGTAATATGCAAGGATGAAATGAGGAAAGGAATTATCCACAGGTAGCTAAAGCTTGATTATCTTTCGAACGCCACCAGCCGCTAAACGAATTAGTGTGTCAGGAAATAAATTCTAAATGATTTTGCTTTCCAGATTTTTAATAAGGTAAAAAAATTGTTTGAATCTTTTGATTTCCAGGTACATGTCTGCAGACGTTGAAAGGCAGCCTGATGAAGGTTTTGCACGATCCACATAAAATACAAAACCAGCATAAAAATCCACATGCCTTACTTTTTGCCTTTCCTCATTTTGCCATGCGAAATTGCAGCATCCTTCCACTACACTCCCACTTTGCGCGGTTGCTGAGCCGGCTCCGCTTGGTGGTCGTGGATGAGGGCCATGCATACCATGGAGTGTTTGGTGCGTCAATGTGTGGCATGGGTGGGCAAGTCAAAACAGCAATGGGCATCTGATTGTACATGGTAAACGTATGCTCATATTAGATGAGGGTCACGCACACCATAAACTATTGGTGTGTGAATTTGGGCATGGACGGTTGAGTTGTGACGTTTATGGCCTGTTGAGTGTACATGTTGATTGCATGTAGAGCTGGCCAGAACCGTATATATGCACCGTATATGACCGTATATCTGGCGATTTCCCTGCCAATAATACCGTATATGCACCGTATATATAGGGTTATGGCCAACCCTAATTGCGTGCCAAGTACAGATGAGGGTCATGCGTGCCATGGAGTGTTTTGGTGTGTCATTTGTGACAAGAACGGACCATGGGATGCTTATGGTGAGCTACCGCCATTGTCCATGAGCTACAGCCATTTAAGCATGTTCATGGTGAGATACAGCCATTGATGAGCTATGTATGTTCACGGTGAGCTACCGCCATTGTCGAATGATGGTCTTTCAAGCCACAACACATATGACGTGGGTCTATTCTAACATGGCACTGGATAATTATTAATGGGATGTTCATAATGAGCTACAGCCATTGCCGAATGATGGCATTGCAAGCCACAACACACATGACGTGGGTTCATTCTAACATGAAACTGGATAATTAATTAATGGGATGTTCATAATGAGCTACAGCCATTGTCAAATGATGGCCTTGCAAGCCACAACACACCTGACGTGGGTTCATTATAACATGGCACTGGATAATTTATCATGGAGCAGCCATAGCTTTCTGCGTCTTGTGCGTGGAATTGTCACTGTGGCGTACATGTACAAAACATTGACAATACTTAGGTGATAGTGTGAATGGGGGCTGTTATGTGCTGATGTATGATGAACATGAACCTTTGCATGGAGTTGGCCTTATATTGGATGAATAGGCAGCACTGTTTCAGATGACAAGGGCTGTGTACGTTTGCGTCATTTGTTGCAAACAGAGTCAATAGTGCACTAGACTTGTGCGGTGCTACACGCTCATTTATTAAAGTACTGCATGCATGGAGTGGGTCCCAGTGGCTGAAATTGCGTGAGAAAGATGTGCCATGCTGTTTCCAAATGCCTATTTAAAGTGCATGAGCAGAGACTGTATTGCAGTGTGTTTTAAGCTTATGAAATTTTGAGTATCTGAAACTGTGGTCCCAAACAACATTTGCACACATGCAGGATCTCATACGGCAATGGTGATGCGTCGCCTGAGGCGCGTGTGCGCTGGATCATACAGCACCTACCCACGTTTTGTGGTGACCAGGTATGCGGCAACTAACCACATTATGTAGTGACCAAATCTATTTTTTCTTTAGCTCCTACCCACATTTTGTGGTGACTAAGTTTCGTTTTTCTTTAGCACCTACCCACAATTTGTGGTGACCAGGTATGCAGCACCTAACCACATTTTGTGGTGACCAAGTTTCGTCTTTTTTTAGCACCTAACCACATTTTGTGGTGACCAGGTATGCAGCACCTACCCACAATTTGTGGTGACCAAGTTTCTTTTCTTCTTTAGCACCTACCCACGATTTGTGGTGACCAGGTATGCAGCACCTACCCACGTTTTGTGGTGGCCAGGCATGCAGCTCCTACCCACATTTTGTGGTGACAGGTACGTGGAGGTGAGAGGCTCAGAAGCAGGACGCAGCTGGATAAAGAAGGATGTATATGTTTTGTGTTACGCAAGGATATATATGTTGGATACAGAAGGATGTAAGGATGTTAATGTGCTGTGTCACACAACTTGTGTAATGGTGTGTGTGTGATATGTATAATGTTAGGCAACTTGTGTAATGTGTTGTGTTACGCAACTTGTGTAATGGTGGGTGTGTGATATGTGTGATGTTGGGCAACTTGTGTAATGGTTTATGTGTGTAATGTGTTGTGTTACGCAACTTGTGTACTGTTGGGTGTGTAATGTGTTGTGTTACGCAACGTGTGTAATGGTGGGTGTGTGATATGTGTGATGTTAGGCAACTTGCGTAATGGTGTGTGTGTAATGTGTTGTGTTACGCAATTTGTGTACTGGTGGGTGATCCGGATTGATGGCAGAAAGAGAGTACAGCATGGCGCCTGCTCGCTATTTTTGGTGACTTTGTATGAATGTTAAGAAGCTAAGAAAAATGGTACAGCATGCATCTATAATTGATGTGATGGGCAGTGCTATTGATTAAGGTCTATAAGGGAGGGTGCATGGTCTCGTCATTCTTTTTTTTTATCAGGCTAACACCGCTGCTTAATGAAACCTTTAATTATTCTCACTTCGTTTACGATGTGTGTATGCTGCATGATATCTGCATTAATAAAAAAGGTTGTGCTGTTAGTTATCATGACTTGCATCTCGGAGAACTCAACAAACTGCAATCACATAAGTATAGATAGCTTCTTTAACTTTAGCACAGCGTCAAGCTGGCCCGCTTTCGTTTTTCTGATGTGTAGTGCCTTGACCCAGTGCAAACACACACACACACACATACACACACACACACACACACATACACACACACGCACACACACACATACACACACACACACGCACACACACACGCACACACTCTTTGATTGCTACTCTTGTCCCAGTGCACACAAACCCCTTTTGATAGCTTCTCTTGTCACACAACACACCCTGCAGCGCGACCACGGCAAACCCTGCGCAGCATGCTGCACGACTCATTGGCCTCCCAGACGCAACCGCCAGTGCTGCTTCTGCTGCTGCTGCTTTAGCTACAGCTGCTGCTAGTTCTGCTGCTGTTCATTCCTCTGTCCACCATATTGCTGCACCTTCTAATGGTGCCGATTATGGTCCAAGTGGTCTTCCGCCTGATGATGGCTGCCGGCCTTGGTGGTGGGGGGACTGTGATGGGAAGGCCGAGGAGCTGGTGCTAATCACTGAGGTGAGTTTCACACTGTTAGTAACAAATATGAAATGAATATAGATGAGGTGCTGGTGCTAATCACTGAGGTGAGGCTCACACTGCTGATTACACTTGTTTAGGGTCGGCCAGAGCCGTATATATGTACACCGTATATGACCGTATCTTTGATGATTTCCCTGCCAATAATACCGTTTGTATACCGTACATATATAAATATATGCATTGTATGGTTCTGGCCAACATTTGTGGCAGTTGTCAGAAATGAGGCACTGGTTTTGATCATCAGGTCCGGCTTTCCATGTTGCACGCATTTAATTTGGAAATGAGGGTCTGGTGTAGATAATGAGGAAGGGCTTGATAGTAGCCGTTTGACAAGGTCAAGAGATTGGAGTTGGTTCCCCAAGATGCTTTTTACTATAGCGCAAGCTGAAAGTACAGGGTTTAACCCGATAACCAATATGGGCTCAATCTGTAGAGCAATTGGAGAATCTGAGCAATATGAGCCACCATTTTCGTGGTAGAGGAGCTTTACAATACTTGGTACCATCTTATATTTTTCCTTATTATGTGGGGAGTGGCTTATCACTGCCTGCGTATCTTTTTCTTCCTTCTTCCATCTGAACCATCCGAGAAGCATTTTGGGCAGAAACTGCCAAGCAGTAGGGTCAGGGAAATACCTACTGCAGTTTCTACTGCTTGCAAAAGAAGATGCAGTTAACCAAGTAATATAAGTAGGGTTGGCCACAACTATACATATATATATATATATACGGTGTATATACGGTATTTTTGGCAGGTAAGTCATCAAATATACGGTCATATACGGTATATATATATATATACGGTTCTGGCCAACCCTAAATATAAGCTAAACATATTCAGTCGCTGGTAGATGAGTATGGTGTGACCAACACTAAATTTGAGGCTGATGCTGTAAAAGTATAAATGGCATCGTATAATGTGTTAGCCGTGCAGTTTTAGGGTTTAAAGTTATAGTTAGTGGTCATTCCTAGTGGTCATTCTGTCTTCTGTGCCACATGCCGGCCCTCTCTCTTTTTTCACACAACACAGGATGGAGCCCCCAACCCAGGGAAGTACTTTGTCTTGTGGAACCCACCCCTCGTAGCTCCACCAAAGCCTCCGCCACTTCCTCGGAACAAACCCCTGAAGAAACGGTCTGCTGCCACAACACCCCACAGCAAAACTGAGCAGGAACCCAAGGGGGGCGCAGGTGACGATGCGGTTGTGAGAAAGGAGGGTGCTGAAGCTGTAGATCGGTCACTCCTCCCTCCTCCTCTTCCTTCACCAGCAGCACTGGAAGAAGCATCAGGGCAGCAGGCCACCACCGCCGTCACAGCAATGGAAAAAACATCAGGGCAGCAGGCCACCACCACCGTCACAGCATTGGAAAAAACATCAGGGCAGCAGGCCACCACCGCCGTCACAGCAATGGAAGAAACATCAGGGCAGCAGGCCACCACCGCCGTCACAGCAATGGAAGAAACATCAGGGCAGCAGGCCACCACCGCCGTCACAGTAAGCCACCAACAACAAAATCCACCCTCATCCCTTGACCTCCCCACTTCTAGCCCCACTCCCCCAACCCCCACCAGGTCCCCTGCATATGATACAATCACCCACGCACCACAACATCTAGCCTTTTCGCCCAGCAAGAAGGCCGCCCGCACAGCTGCACGTCGTTTGTTGCGGGAGGCAAACGCGGTTCGCTTCAGGGGCACTCGCTTAGGGGGACAGCAGGTAAGAGCGAGTGCTAGATCTTCTATGAGTGGAGGCATGCTATGGTCTTCAGTATTCGCACGCACTTGTACATGCAATGAACTAGTTTGAAGTCAGTTGCACACACACACACACGCACACGCACACGCACACACACACGCACACACACACACACACACACTCACACACACACACACACACACATGCATGCACGCACACACACGCACACACACACACACACACACACACACACACACACACACACACACACACACACGCACACACACACACACACATGCATGCATGCACAGGTGGGAGTGCCTGCAGGTGGGCTGCAGCCCCCTCTGCACTCTGATGGCCTTCATGGCACTGCAGGGTGTGCAGCATCTGCGCACTGCAGCAGTGGGAGCAGCTGCAATGAGGAAGAGAGGAATGCTGGTGGCCGTGAAAGCTGCAGGGGGATTGGAGATGAGGGTAATGTGGAATGCGGTGCTGCAACTATTGAATGCCGTGCTGGAATTGCAAGGTCTGACCCAGCGCATCCAATTCTACATCTGCAGCAACAGCCGCAGCCGCAGCAGCAGCAGCAGCAACAGCAAAAGGAGTGGGAAGTTCAGGTGGGGTTCGCCCTGTCTGCCGGATCTCTGCGCCGCCGGGTGTTCGGTTCAGCCTCCCAGCGGGAAGCAACGGTACCGCACATGCATCCAAGCGGTGCAGCACAGGCAGGACCAGCCCAATCACAACAAGCAGCCACACAGCACATGCAGCCAAGCAGTGCAGCACAGGCAGGACCGGCCCAATCACAACAAGCAGCCACACAGCACAGGTGCCTGAACAGCAGAAGGTCAGAGGCGTACCTGTCTCAGCAAGGGCCCCCCTTACCAGGTGTCCAGCAACCCCACACTCGTACAGACATTGGCCTAAGTGTAGCGCCTCCTTCATACGTTCAGCAGGAGGGGGTGGTACAGGAGCAGCAGCAAGGTCAACAGCTGCAAGATCAGGGGCAGGGCAAGCAGCAGCGGCAGCAGCAGGACAGTATGGGTGATAGGCAGCAGCAGCAGCAGCAGATTGTGGATCACGCACAGCAGCAGCAGGAGCAGCAGCAGGAACGTATGGGTGATAGACAGCAGCAGCAGCAGATTGTGGATCACGCACAGCAGCAGCAGGAGCAGCAGAAGCAGCAGCAGCAGCAGCAACAGATTATGGATATGGATCACGCACAGCAGCAGCAGCAGCAGCAGCAGCAGCAACAGAGTGTGGAGCATGGTCTGAGGCAGACGTCAGCAGTAGAGAAGAAGCAGCCTCAGGGTGTGGAGCATGGCCTGAGGCTGCAGCCTCCGTCAGAGCTTGGCTTGAAACGACAGCCGCAAACCTCAGACCTACATCATACCATTGCAGCAGCAAAGAAGCTGCGGACCAACAACCCTTGTGCGCATAAGCAGCAGGAGCAGCGGCTGCTCCAGGATGCGCTAGCAGCACTGAGTAGCGTGCACACGCTTGCAGGTATGCTAAGTTTTGTGTACTAAAATGTGTACGCAGGTGTTGGCCAGCCTTGCTTGCACACACAGCTGAGCTGCGGAGAGACTGTTCCTTTTCACATGCAAGCCCTTAAATAGCACAACCAAGGCAGGCAGAACGTACGTTCATTAACGCAGGCACTGTCCATACTCTGACAGGTGCTAGCCAGCCCTGCTTGCACACACAGCAGCACCATGGAGGCTTTCTGCCTCAGCAGCAACAGCAGCAGCAGCAGCAGCAGCAGCAGCAGCATCTAGATGTACGGCGCACCATTCATCTCAAACTGCCCGGCCTCCTCAATGCACCAGCCGTGGGGGCCGAGCAGCTTCTTTCAGCTGCGCCATCTGTGGAAGGCTGCTCTATCAGTGCAGCACAGTCAAGAGCAGCAGTGAGGGTCAGCAGGCAACCACAGGCAGGGTCTGGTGCTGATGGCATGCCAAGGCCCCAGCAGCAGCAGGTCAGCAGCAGACTGCAGCAGCAAGGAGGCACAGCAGCAGCAGCAGCAGCAGTGCAGCAGCAACAGGTCAGCAGCAGACCGCAGCAGCAAGGAGGCACAGCAGCAGTGGTGCAGCAGCAGGTCAGCAGCAGACCGCAGCAGCAAGGAGGCACAGCAGCAGCAGCAGGAGCAGCAGCAGCAGCAGAAGTGCAGCAGCAGCAGCATGCAACTGCTACAACAGCAGGGGCAGAGCAGTGCAGCGTGGAAACGTCGGTGCAGCAGCAAGGAGTCACAGCAGCAGCAGGAGCAGCAGCAGCAGCAGCAGAAGTGCAGCAGCATAAAACTGCTAGAACCAATGCAGCAGCAGCAGCAACAGGGGCGGCAAAGGAGAATGAGGCGCTTGCTCCTGCTGGTGTGGCTGCCCGGTTTCCTCCGCCAGGGGTGTGGAAGGCACTGTATGGTGCTGCAGGTGGGAAGGTAGCAGAAGTGCGTAGCGTTAGTTACTCTTAGTCAGTATGGCAAAGGTGATGGAGTTTCAATACTTTCTTGTGTAAGTGCGCATGTGTTTGCTGTGTGATTTTTCGAGAGTAGAAAATGGGCACTTTGCAAATGTGTGCGTACTCTCAATGCATGCACGACAACACGTATACAGGCATATGTAAGAAGTGTGTTCCTACCTTTAACATTGCAAATGTGTGTGCACGTACTCTCAATGCATGCACAACAACACGTATACAGGCATATGTAAGCAGTGTGTTCCTACCTTTATTATTGCAAATGTGTGTGCACGTACTCTCAATGCATGCACAACAACACGTATACAGGCATATGTAAGAAGTGTGTTCCTACCTTTAACATAAGTTGGATAATATTATGCTGTTATACCGTTACACCCATATTGGTAAAAGAAGTGTGTTCCTACATTTACTCAACATGACATTGTGTGTGCATGTGGGAGTCAGTGTAGAGGCTGTGATGTGATGCATGCCTTGCTGGTCTGCCTTTTATTGAAGCAGCGCCTAGAGAAAGGTGCCGACGTAAACTACATCTGCCTGTTATTTAGGCAGCATCTTAAAAAAGTGCTTGTCCTCCCATACACTAGCCGCGAGTGTGCAATGTTGGACCCCAAGCGTGCAAGTTGCAGATTTTTGTGTGTGTGTGTGTGTGTGTGTGTGTGTGTGTGTGTGTGTGTGTGTGTGTGTGTGTGTGTGTGTGTGTGTGTGTGTGTGTGTGTGTGTGTGTGTGTGTGTGTGTGTGTGTGTGTGTGCATCGAGAGGTGACAGGAGACGTTGCATCATCAAATTGTAGGGCTTCCTTACCTTTTTGCTTCCCTGATGCATGCGAAGTATGTGAGTGCCTCTTCGTAGAGCCTGCTTTTCTGCTTCGGTGTGCTGCCTTGATACACAAATTTACACAGCTTTGATGCACTGCCACTTCAGAGAATGATCAGGTTTTAGTAATAATGAAACTTTGCTTCGCATTCAAGTCAGATGACTTGACGAAATGAGTTGAATAAGCATTGGTTATAGAAGTGCCAAAATGCTGAAAGTAGCCGATGGTAGGTCTGTACAAATTTGATGTACTGCCACATCAGAGAATGATCAGCAAGACAGCTTTATTGTATGGATTGCTACTCCAGTAGGCTAGCTCAGTGTGCTTTATTGGTAAAATGGATAGCTGCCTGTATTGTATGGATTGCTGCCAAAAAATGCTAGCTCAGTGTGCTTTATTGGTGAAATGTATGACTGCCTTAATTGCATCATCTCACAGGCACTCCGGAGGACGAGCGGCGAGACAGCCCTATCGTAGAGATCGCCCTGCTGCTGGCAGAGATGATGCAGCACGGCTTGAAGACGATTGCATTCTGCAAGGTTGCTCCTTTTCCTTAATTAATGTGGGGAGTGGTTTTCACTGCCTGCGTAATTTTTCGTTTCTTTCATTCTTCAAGGTAGGACCTTTTCGTCATACATTGCATACCTAGGATTGGCCAGAACTGTATATATAATAATGTACACGACTGTTTACAGTATCGTTATTTTCCTGCCACAGTACCAATTACCATATATTCATTGTTCTGACCAACCTACACGTACCCTCTTTTGCACTGTTAATTTTCGTCATGATGTAGGTGCACACAATAAGCCACTGCGTTATGCAAGGTGAATGTTTAGGGTGGGCCAGATCCATAAATGTATAATTATAGGTATTATATGGTACAGTTTATACGCCGTATAATATAGGGAGGCGTCGGTGTATCTGTATTCCGTACTTTCCGTAAGTATGGATAGGTGTTAAATACCAATTTTTACGCCGTATTCCGTACATATAAGTATGATTGGTATTTGATAAAGTGATGTACGGTTCTGGACAACCCTATAAATGTTTCCATTAATCCACCTACCTTATTGTGCACTGCTGGATTTTGCCATGGTCTTGGTGCAGACAAAAAGCCACTGCATTCTGCGAGGTGTGGCATTCTCCCTCACACCAAACTCTGCCTTGGTCCTTGGCCAGTCTGTTTACCTTCTTGCCTGCACATGCACGTGGTTTTGGGTACTGATCCAACTTGCTTGTCTTATTTTGCTTATACACCTACTGACAAACACACTCCCACACACAACGCACATGCGCGCGCAGACCAAAAAACTATCTGAGCTAGTAGCTGCTTACACTCGCGAAACCCTGAAGGTCACGGCACCACACTTGTCGGAAAGACTCAAAGTGAGTGAGTGAGTGAGTGAGTGAGTGAGTGAGTGAGTGAGTGAGTGAGTGAGTGATAGGGTTGGCCATAATCATACATTCATTCGTATATTCAGTATACATACGGTATTATAGCAGGAACATCACCATACAAACAGTCATATTCGGTGTATATTACATTTATAAGGTCGTGGCCAACTCTAACAACCATAGGTAGTCCAGAGGCTCTGGGTGAATGCAAAGGGTACACAGCTGTGATGTGCTGCAGTCCTTTCAAAATCACTGGGACCATACTTAGAGACCTTTCTATGCATCATACCTAGGGTTGGCCAGAAACGCATATATACACCGTATATGACCGTATATTTGTGATTTCCCTGCCAAAAATACCGTACATACACCGTATATATATGGTTCTGGCCAACCCTATCATACCCCAGTACTTTCCAATATGCTGCCTTTTGTTTGCTCTGAGGGCTCAGTTTTTAAATCGAGCCAAAAACTGCCAAGGACAAAGTATGTGGCTTTCCTTGGGATATGCGATGACGTGATCAACACTTATGAAGTGGCTTTGCCTACACATTTTGTCATATTTCCTTTACTATTGTAGAGAAAGGCTTAACACTCTTGGAATATGTGACCACATGATCAACACTGAAGTGGCTCTGCCCACACAATGTCATAATTCCTTTACTATAGTAGAGAAAGGCTTGACTCTGCTTGCCCACACATTTTGTCAAATTTCCTTTACTATTGTAGAGAAAGGCTTAACACTGGCTGCCTACTTTTTGATTGACAAAGTCATCGTTAATGTAGGTCTAAGGAGATGGTCACTCCCTTCACGAGCGAAGGAGCTCATCACTTCAGCACTTGCTTTCAACGGACTCGTGGCTCCCTTTTTTATTTTGTTCAATGCAGGTCTACCGAGGTGGATACTCTCCCCAAGATAGACGGGCAGTAGAGGCTGGCTTGCACAGGTGTGTGTGTGTGATTACATGTTGTGTGCACATGCGTGAGGTGGGGTGGGGGATTGACATTAGGGTAGAGGCTAGCTTGCACAGATGTGTGAAGGTTGCAATTTTGCAACATTGCAGTGTACGTATGTATATGTGTGAGTATATGAGGGTGGCAATGTGGGGTAGAGGCTGGCTTGTGTGTGTGCGTGCGTGCGTGCGTGCATGCGTGTGTATCTGTGCGTGTGTGTATTTGTGCATGTGTGTGTGCGTGCGTGTGTGTGCGTGTGTGTGAGTGCGTATGTGCGTGTGTATGCTTTGTTGTGTGCGTGTGTGTGTGCGTGTGTTGTCAAAGCAGGGACTACATGTCAAAGCTGCTGAGAGCTGCTTTACCTTGCGCATATAGTCAACATCCTGTTTGTCGTGTAACTCAGCACCTTTGCACTGCTCCTCGTCCTCAGTGGTGCTCTGCTAGCTGTGGCGGCGACCAATGCCCTCGAATTGGGCATAGATGTGGGTGCGCTGGATGCCACGCTGCACTTGGGATTCCCTGGCTCCATGGCTTCACTCAAGCAGCAAGGTACAGTACTAAGAAAACAGGGCAAGGTACAGTATTAAGAAAACAGGGCAGTCATTGATGTGGGTGCGCTGGATGCCGCGCTGCACCTGAACAATCCCATCCACAATTCTTCATTCAAACAGCAATGCACAGTACATAGAAATCAGGGCCGCTATTGATGTGGGTGCGCTCGATGCCATGCTGCATCTGGACAGCCTAGCTTCATAACTTCACTCAAGCAGCAAGGCACCGTACCATAAGAACGAGCAACAAATGAGCCTTTTCCAGTGCTTGCAAGTCCTCGCTTAAGCAACAAGGCTTGGTGTCCAGAACAATACAGGAAAACTTGGTTGCTTCAATCAGTGGGCCCCATGGCTTCACGCGAGCAAGAAGACACAGAAATCAGAAGGAAGCACAACTCTAGAGCTTGGATCAGTGGGCCCCATGGCCTCACGCAAGCAACTAGTCACAGACGTCAGAAGAAAGTAAAACTACAGCGCTCATCTGAGTGGGTGCCATGGCTTCGTGCAAGCAACAGGTTATAAACGTCAGAAGAAAGTAAAACTACAGCGCTCATCTGAGTGGGTGCCATGGCTTCGTGCAAGCAACAAGACACAGACGTCAGAAGAAAGTAAAACTACAGCGCTCATCTGAGTGGGTGCCATGGCTTCGTGCAAGCAACAAGACACTGACGTCAGAAGAAAGCAACACTACAGCGCTCATCTGAGTGGGTGCCATGGCTTTGCGCAAGCAACAAGACACAGACGTCAGAAGAAAGTAAAACTACAGCGCTCATCTGAGTGGGTGCCATGGCTTCGTGCAAGCAACGAGTCACAGTAGCGAACAGGAGGAGAAGCTATCGCTCCTTGCATTGCCTTTTTTGCCTCAGCTGCAGTCAGTGCAAGGTGCAATTGGTGAATGAAAATGTGGGATAGGAGGTGGCAAACCAAGGAAATATTTAACAGTACAATAGCAGTATATTCTAATATTTATATTGTGGTACCCATTCTAGGAGTGCACATAAAGCTTAAAGCAGTCATTAAAAACCCATCAGTTTCTTCTATTTCTCCAGTTTTCGTGCAAGTAACTCATCAACACATGCACTCCCTCCTATCACCTGTTTAACTATACACCACTCCTCCTTGCATCCCTCAAACACACTCACGCACACACATAGGCACATGTACACACACGCACACACATGCGCACACACAGACACACACATACACACACACACACAGACACACACACAGACACTCACACACACACACACACACACACACACACACACACACACACACACACACACACACACACACACACACACACACACACACACGCTTACACATGTGTGTGTACACAGCCGGACGTGCTGGCCGCCGTGGCGCTCCCTCATTGTCCATCATGGTGTCATTTGATGGACCGCTGGATCAGCACTTCATGCGTCACCCTGACGAGCTGTTTCAAAGGCCCATCGAATGCGCCCAGGTTGCAATTTTTTGCCTCATTAATATTTGCATGTTCTTTGCACACACCAAGGTACAGCACTGCACCAACAGCCTGACGTTTACGCCTGGGTAGATTTACTTTTGCTTTTTGGTGTGTTGTGCATGCTGCGTGAAGACATATGCATAGGGTTGGCCAGAACCATATATAAACGGTGTATATACGGCACTTTTGGCAGGGAAATAATCAAATATACGGTCATATACGGCGTATATATACGGTTCTGGCCAACCCTACATATGCACATAATGCATTGCACATACAACGAGCCGTTTCAACTAGCTAATTAAAGAATGGCCCATATGATTCCGCGTCAGCGTGCTTCTATAACCCACGTAATATAATTTGCGCGTGTAAGGGTAAATGGATCACGCAATCCACGCGTCCTAGCCTTGATTGAATTGAAACTGCCTTCTGATTGTTGAAACAGCTTGCTTGACTCCTGTTTTTGCATTGCTGACAATGTTCAGACATGCATGCACAGCCCACGTTTGCATCTCGTGCAAGCCTTGTCTATTTGGTCTGCTGCTGTAGAGCTGATCACGAAACTGCCACATATCGCAGGCGCACTGTGGCTCTGCTCCTGCTTGCTTGTAATGTCCAGGTGGCTTTATCTGTAACTCTGTAACTCTGTAACGTCCAGGTGGCTTTAACTGTAACTCTGTAACTCTGTGACGTCCAGGTGGCTTTATCTGTAACTCTGTAACTCTGTAACGTCCAGGTGGCTTTATCTGTAACTCTTTAACTCTGTAATGTCCAGGTGGCATTATCTGTAACTCTGTAACGTCCAGGTGGCTTTATCTGTAGCTCTGTAACTCTGTGACGTCCAGGTGGCTTTATCTGTAACTCTGTAACTCTGTGACGTCCAGGTGGCTTTATCTGTAACTCTGTAACGTCCAGGTGGCTTTATCTGTAATTCTGCAACTCTGTAATGTCCAGGTGGCTTTATCTGTAACTCTGTAACTCTGTAACGTCCAGGTGGCTTTATCTGTAACTCTGTAACTCTGTAACGTCCAGGTGGCTTTATCTGTAACTCTGTAACTCTGTAATGTCCAGGTGGCTTTATCTGTAATCTGTAACTCTGTAACGTCCAGGTGGCTTTATCTGTAACTCTGTAACTCTGTAACGTCCAGGTGGCTTTATCTGTAACTCTGTAACTCTGTAATGTCCAGGTGGACGTGCGCAACCCACGGATCTTGGCCTGCTGCTGTAGAGCTGATCACAAAACTACCACATATCGCATGCGCACAGCTCTGCTTCTGTTTGCTTGTAATGTCCAGGTGGACGTGCGTAACCCACGGATCCTGGCCTCGCACCTGATGTGCGCTGCACTGGAACAGCCACTGGATTGCTCTGCTGCTGCTGCTCCAGCTGGTCCTGGTCTTGGTCCAGCTGCTGATGCTGGTCCTGGTCTAGCTGGTCCTGGTCTTGGTCTTGGTTCTGGTCTAGCTGGTCCTGGTCTAGCTGGTCTTGGTCTAGCTGCTGATGCTGATGCTGGTCCTGGTCTAGCTGGCCCTGGTCTTGGTCTTGGTCTTAGTCCTGGTCTAGCTGGTCCTGGTCTTGGTCCAGCTACTGATGCTGTTGTACCTTTTTCTGCTGCTGCTGCTGCTGCTGCTGATGATGATGATGATCCTTTCTTCGCGGCTGGTGCTCCTGCCTCGATGCCGCTTACAGTGGCTGGTGCTCGTGATGCTGCGCTGTTCGGTGCAAACAAGTTGTGGGTGAGTGTGTGTGTGTGTGTCTGCTTGACAACAAGGTTGGTGTATATGATGTTTTTTGTTCGTTATGAGGAGGTGCCTTACGGTAAAAAATTACATGTCACGAGCCATATGCTTATGTAAACTCCTGGCTTGACATGTGTTTCATTACTTTGGTGCTTATGTGAGAAGGTAACACGCAAAAACAGTGTTGCCGCTTCCTACCCCCCCATTAGCTTGTTGGAAATAATACACCGTGTTCTCATGTCTGGTGGTGTTCTATGCGTAGGAGGCTTCACGATACTTGATGGCCATGGGGCTTGTTGGACGTCATCCCCACCAGAACTCAATCCATGGAGGTGCATTGGTGTGTGCTATTTTTATTTTTCCTCTCCCTCCTTTCCATCTCCTTAAATCTATTCATCTCCACACCAAATACGAATCAGGTTTTCTTGTTTCACAATTGTTTTATTTCCATCAGCTTCTTCAAATAGAATAAAATGTATTTTGGATCAGGTCAAGGCCGAGCACAATTCAAATCGTACACATCACGCCTTGTAATGGGCTGATGAAGAGCAAGAAATTCAGCACGGTCTGCACAAAGCATGCCTTGGATCTCTCAGATCACTCCTTCCTTTTCCATTGCACTTCTCAGTAGACCTGCTCATTAATCAGGGAGTGAATACAGGCGGGTAGATTGTGTATTCTCATTGTTTATTGCATCCGTGTAAGTACAATTTAATGATGAAATTTTGATATAAAACCTACCTGTTCTAATTGATTCATCTCAAACATATACGCTCACACAAAATTCAAAACAACTCAAGGCACTGCTGTCACTCATTCATCTTGTTTAAATCCTGCATCGCGCCCGGAGATGTGCTTTATCGTTGCATCCATGTTTTGGTGACTTTCTGCATCACGGTTGGAAATGTGCCCCACTAAATGGCTATGTAGCGTTTAGTTTGCTCTGGGTGTCTGGACGCAGCTGCTCACGTCTGGTTCTTTTCATATATCTCACTGCAGCTGTATTACGTTTCTTTGGATTCTAATTGCAGCTGCATTACGTGGGGCCAAAGGACGTGCCTGCTGCAGATGTGAGCCTCCGCGCCATTGATGACCAGGGAATCGATATCATGTTAGAGGGCACAAAACAGGTGGGTGATGATCACAATCAGATGATCAGCCCCCGTGTTCACGACATCATGACATGTGACACAGGACATCACGACATGTGACACAGGACATCACGCCATGTGACACACGAAATCACGACATGTGACACACGACATCACGACATGTGATCATAAGTCAGTTAACAGAGCAGTGTAGCAGGTGGGTGATGATCACAATCAGATGATCAGCCCCCGTGTTCACGACACCATGACATGTGACGCACGACATCACGACATGTGACATACGACATCACGACATGTGACACATGACATCACGACATGTGATCATGTGTCAGTTAACAGAGCAGTGTAGACGACAGGTTGGCTGTAACAGGTGCCGGGCTAATGGGCGCTGCATCTGAGCGATTTGAAGGAATTGTCTGCCAAACATGATTTAGGACGGCACAATGTGTTTTAGGCGTTCAGGCTTGCTGACACCAAACAGGCTGGTGGGAATACACGCTAAGGGTCTTGGAGAATGTGGGCTGGGTGGAAATACAAGACAACGCAGGCGCTCTGTACCACATTCTGAGAGAGAGGCGACATATTCTGAGGGAGAGAAGGCTTTGTAGGTATCCTCAGAGGGGCAATAAATGGAAGGACGCTTTGCTGGTGGCATTGTGTATAGCCCATTAGTCTCATGAGTAGGGTCGGCCAGAACCGTATATATACGCCGTATATGACCGTATGTTTGATGACTTCCCCGCCAAAAATGCCGTATGTAAACCGTATATATATGTGGTTCTGGCCAACCTTGCTCATGAGCCTACTGCCTATAACATTTTTACTGCCCTCTGTCAAGAAATGTGCAACCCAAATATAAAGGAAAACGCCTGACAAGATGTTGTGTGCTACTTGGCAGGTCATTGAGCGCGTGGAGCTTGGCAAAGCTTTCTTTCAGGTAAAGAATGCAGCACTCTTCTTGTTTTAGAAGCGATAAAGCAGGACAGACCTCGCGTATTCCTAGAGCATGCAAGACCCGTGCTACTTCTACATCTTTGATGTCACTGTAACTGATACGAATGTGTGTGTGTACACAATTTTAATGTCACTATTACTGATACGAGTGTCACTATACTGATACTGATACTTGTATCACTATTACTGATATGAGTGTCACTATTACTGATACTGATATGAGTGTCACTATTACTGATACGAGTGTCATAATACTGATACTGATATGATTGTCACTATTACTGATGCATGTGTCATAACACTGATACTGATACGTGTGTCACTATTACTGATACGTGTGCCATAATACTGATACTAATATGAGTGTCACTATTACTGATACATTTGTCATCACTATTACTGATACGAGTGTCACTATACTGATACTGATACGTGTGTCATCACTATTACTGATACGAGTGTCACTATACTGATACTGATACGTGTGTCACTATTACTGATACATTTGTCATCACTATTACTGATACGAGTGTCACTATACTGATACTGATACGTTTGTCATCACTATTACTGATACGAGTGTCACTATACTGATACTGATATGAGTGTCACTATTACTGATACGTGTGTCATGAGCATCATGATTGTAATCAAAATCCAGCCGTGTCCATAACTAGGTGTGCATGTACAAACATCTGAAGTTCAGATTCTGAACGCATCAGTTGGGCAATGGTACAAACATCTGAATGCTTCAGTTGGGCCTCAGTACAAACATCTGAATGCATCAGTTGGGCCTTAGTACAAACATCTGAATGCATCAGTTGGGCCTTGGTACAAACATCTGAATGCTTCAGTTGGGCCTTAGTACAAACATCTGAATGCATCAGTTGGGCCTTGGTACAAACATCTGAATGCATCAGTTGGGCCTTGGTACAAACATCTGAATGCTTCAGTTGGGCAATGGTACAAACATCCTGAATGCATCAGTTGGGCCTTGGTACAAACATCTGAATGCATCAGTTGGGCCTTAGTACAAACATTTGAATGCATCAGTTGGGCAATGGTATAAACATCTGAATGGATCAGTTGGGCCTTAGTACAAACATCTGAACGCATCAGTTGGGCCTTAGTAAAAACATATGAACGCATCAGTTGGACAATGGTATAAACATCTGAATGCATCAGTTGGGCCTCAGTACAAACATCTGAATGCATCAGTTGGGCAATGGTTCAAACATCTGAATACTTCAGTTGGGCCTCAATACAAACATCTGAATGCATCAGTTGGGCCTCAGTACAAACATCTGAACGCATCAGTTGGGCCTCAGTACAAACATCTGAATGCATCAGTTGGGCCTCAGTACAAACATCTGAACGCATCAGTTGGGCCTTGGTACAAACATCTGAATGCTTCAGTTGGGCCTCAGTACAAACATCTGAAAGCATCAGCTGGGCGATTGTACAAACATCTGAAATATCTGAATGCACCAGTCGGGCATTAGAACAATTACTTATCAAGGGTCACAAGGGTCACAAGGGTTACAAGGATGGCCTACAGCCCAAGACTCTGGCTGATGGCATTTTTAAATCAGTTGGGCAATTCTTAGTACCAGCACGTGCCGCTAGCAGAGCAAGCTGCTGCTACACCACACCACAAGGATTATGGTGTGCAGCCTAGCATTCAGCTTCTTTGGCTGATGGCTTCAACCGTAACTCCGTCACCCTCTCAGGTGTATGACGGTGCTGTCTACCTCTGGCAGGGCAGGACATACTTATGCAAAGTGAGTGTATGAGAGTGTGTGTGCGTGTGTGTGTGTGTGTGTGAGCGCGTGTGTGTGTGTGTGTCTTTGTGTGTGTGCATATGGATATATGTGTCAGATGATACGACGAGCTGATCATCAAAGTTTGGGTTCACTGGGTGAACAACATCAAAGTTTGAAGAACATTAGGAATGACATGGGCAAAGGTGGCCTTACAGAACGGAGGATTGTGAATCAAATTAGTAGAAAAAATGCTCTCACTCTTAATTGTATGTGTCTCATACTTCACTGTGTATGTGTGTGTAATTTGGGAGTCTGTGTTCATTTTGCCTCTGTCTATTAGGATCCTCTCTTTTGCTTTTTGCTCTCGAACCTGGACTCCCCCTTGTGAATTATATTAAGCTTGCTCTTTGCTCTTTTATGCATGAAGCCCCTGAGCCTCAACTCCCTGCTCGTTTTGCCTCAAGTCTTTTGACTCCTTATTCAGGATTATGTTGTTTCTCACTCTCGCTTCTGCTTGTGCTGTGTGACATCGATCCCCTCATTTTTTTTCCCGGCTAGCTTGTTTTTTGCTCTTTAAACATTGTTTACCTTGTAGGTAGGATTGGCCAGAACCCTGCATGTACAGAATAGTTATACAACTGTATGGTAATCTCCCTGCTTGAAATACCGTACATATCCCGTAAATGTGAATGGTTTCGGTCAAGCCTACTCACGTGGTTTTCAGTTTGCTCTTGCTCTACGCCACTTGTAGTCCCTGGACCTCACTCCATTTGTGGATTTCAATGGTCTTGCTCTTCTCTTTGTTCTCTTTATTCTCTCTGGATCCCCTTGCAACAGTCGTTTTTTTTGCTCAATGCCCCCCATAGTCC
>Ga0307968_1001434_pt1:0-12500 | contig 19413 bp, 19 predicted proteins | sample OrgLakmetagen650_FD_201834 | JGI IMG/M metagenome (GOLD analysis project Ga0307968, IMG submission 201834) | Saline water microbial communities from Organic Lake, Antarctica - #650 | ecosystem: Environmental > Aquatic > Non-marine Saline and Alkaline > Saline | place: Antarctica: Organic...
TGCCCCCCCCCACACACAAAAAACACACACACACACACACACACACACACACACACACACACACACACACACACACACACACACACACACACACACACAACACACACACGCACACAAACACACACACACACGCGCACACACACAAACACACACAAAACACACACACACACGCACACAAACACACACACACATACACACGCACGCACGCACGTATGCAACACACACACACACACACACACACATACACACACACAGACACACATACGCACACACACACACACACACACACACACACACGTAAGGTCACGCACGCACGCACGCACGCGCGTGCTACGCACACACATACAGACACAATTCCTGCACAGACATGAATGAATTTAACACCAAACAGGTGGTGCCCCCACCTGGCTGGCGCCCAAGGCGCAGCAATTTTCCTGACCTCAACACTGTCCGCATCGAGACGCCCATTCGGCAGCATGCTTTTGGCCAAAGAGGAGCATACAGGTGAGGAATGCACACAAACACACATAGACACATAAGGACGCTGACGCAGGCCAAACACACACCCACTTTAATACACGAACACGTGTGCGCACACGCACACACACACACACAAACACACACACACACATTCAAACTCACAAACAAATACACGTCAGTTTGTGTCCATGCGTACACACCTGCACACAGACACACAAATGGCAGCACGTGCACACTCATAGTGTCCACACACACACACACATACCATTTGTGACATGTTAATTTGTTCACACACATTGTGTAACGCGTGATATTTGTCAGACAAATACACACCAGCTGGTGTCCAACCGCGGCTGTAATTTTCAAAGCCGGTAATAACCTTGCCCCAAGGGTTAGAACTGGTGGTGCAAACCGGTCAACACATGATGCGTAGCTCCACTTTTTCACGGGTTGCACTGCTCATCATCATGCAGTCCTTCATCAGTAGCACTGCTCATCATCATGCAGTCCTTCATCAGTAGCACTGCTCATCATCATGCAGTCCTTCATCAGTAGCACTGCTCATCATCATGCAGTCCTTCATCAGTTGCACTGCTCATCATCATGCAGTCCTTCATCAGTAGCAATGCAAGCCACGAGCTAATTGAACGTAACCTCCGTCCTTGAGGGGTTTGGGGCGGCAGACAGCAGGCTTTTCTGCCATCCTTTTGCGTCGGGCGTGCCCGCACTGGTACATTCACACACACACACACACACACACACACACACACACACACACACACACACACACACACACACACACAAACACACACACATACACACACATACACATACACACACCTCTGCGTTTCTCAGGTGCATGTTTGTGGAGCACAAGCCACTCCAAGTGTCTGACTTTCGAGACATCACCCTTTCAGGTGCAAAGATGCGCTCGTGTGCAGGCAAACTAAAGAATCGCTAGCATCAACACCGCACCTTCCTTCGTCAATTGAGGAAAGGGAAGGAAACCTAGCTGCTTTCATCTTTTCTGCTTTAACGAGGATGGAACGCAATCATACAGCAGAGCAAAGCCGTGTGGAGTGGTGTAAGAGCATGAGCAGTGATGTGTGGAGTGATGTAAGAGTGTGTCGGCAGGGCTTTGTGGTGATGTAGGTGCAGGGTAATGTGGTGATTTAGGAGTGTGTAGGCAGGGCTGTGTGGTGATGTAGGAGCGTGAGCAGGGCTGTGTGTTGATGTAAGAGTGTGTAGGCAAGGCTGTGCGGGGCGATGTTGGAGTGTAGGCAGGTCTATGCAGCAGTGTGTGCTGCGTGCGGTGTTTGCATAGGGTTGGCCAGAACCATATGTATTCAGTGTATATACGGTATTTTTGGCAGGGGAAACACCAAACATACGGTCATGTATGGTTTATATTTGTAGTTATGGCCAACCCTACGTATGCAAGTCGAGGCTGGCTGTGTGCAGCAGTGTAGGAGGAGCAGCCTAGTCACTGTGCAGTGACTTCGTGACGCAAAATCGTGCGAATTTATACAGCAAATAATGGCGTGCATTTCCCTCTGTACTAGGGTCACTTTGGCCTCCTTTTGGCTGCCTTCGATGGCTTCGGTTTCCCCATTGCTTGCTGAGCACCACGACTTTCCACGACCCTTCTCTTTTTTTCGTAGTTTTGTCAGATGTGCGTGCACGCACTCACACACTCACACACACACGCACACACACACACACACAGACACAGACACACAAACAAATACACACGCATGCGCACACTCACGCACGCATGCGCTAAGTAATCCTGCAATGTGCTCATCTTTAGGCTCATTATGTTTATTCACAGAGGCCGACCGCATCATTGGCCACAAGGGCCAGTCAGGCAGTGCTGCAGCGGGGGGCGTCGTAAGTAACACAGCACGGCGGCTAGAGTCCAAAAGGTGGGTGTCGGTTGTGTTTTGTGAGTACTAGTGGTGGGCTTTATGTACTACGCACGCTGTAAATGTAAATCAATCAGGAAGTGCTGGAGCAGGGGCGTCGCGAGCAGCTTGGTACCCTTGGAACATAAGAAATAGGTGGCTGAAATGTATTTTCAGCCAAGCTGTGTTACTTTGATCTGTTGAGCATGCGACGGATCAACTGCTCATTGGACTCCAGCTACAGACGGAGCCGTGTTGCTTTGAACTCAGGGTGAGCCAGATTCGTGGACACACACACACAACTACCATGTATACACTAAATCTATGTGTACTTGTATGGCTCTGCCCAACTTCATTTCAGCTGTTCAGCCTTAGGCTCGAAACCAATCAGGCAGTGTCGCAGCAGCCGGGGGGAGTGCCTATGCTGTGAGCAACTGCAAGGCAGACAGACAAAACGATGCAGCACCGCATGGCGGCTCGAGTCCAAGGGGTGGGTATCGGCCGTGTTGCATTGAACTGAAATGCAGATGGTATGCTTTTCAGATCAACGCAACACAGCCGATAGCTGCCTTTTGGACTCCAGCTAAAGACAGAACCGTGTTGCTTTGGACTCAGGGTGAACCAAATTCGTGGACACACACACACACACAACTACCATGTATACACTAAATCTATGTGTACTTGTATGGCTCTGTCCAACTTCATTTCAGCTCTTCAGCCTTATGCATGAGACCACTCAGGCAGTGTTGCAGCACCAGGGAGGATTGCCTGTGCAGTGAGCAACTGTAAGGAAGGGAGCCCTGCAGGGGTCTGGCATTATATCCTTTGTTTGGCCTCAACATGCCAAAGCTGACGTGTGTAGAAAAGCAAGAGGAAGCAGGAGCTGCTGAACTGTTTGGACGACAATTAAAAGGACGGATTGTAGAGTGTCAAACAATCCATCAGATCTGATGGTGCCACGCCAGCTTGTGGATCCAGTCTTGCCTGAGACGTCGCCAACCATATACTTTACTGTTTGCACAGCACCGATGCTAATGGCGTCTGTCACACAACCACGGCGTCTGTCACACAATTACAGTTACGGCGTCTGTCACACAATTACGACGTCTGCCACACAATTACGGCGACAAAGGTGGTTCAAGAGAAGTCAGAAGCTGTGTTCCGGGGCTCGGGATTGAAGTGGCCTGGATCAATCAAAAGTATTATTAATTTGGTGGCCCATGCAATCCTGACGCCACCAGCTCCATTTGGTCCTCTTTTCCCTCTGAAGACATACATATGCACAAACAAACACACAAGTCGTAAAAGCACATGCACACACATGCATGCACACATACACTTACACACACACACACACACTTACACATACACACACTTACACATACACGACACAACACATGAACTCGCACTCCCCCTCTCCTTTGCCAATAACCACCCAGGGCACTGCACGATGGTGATGACATCATGGAGCGCTCCTTTTGGTCCTCGGTCACCCTTAACCCCCCTCTGTAAGTATGCGCGCATGCGTGTGTGCACTTGCGAATATATTCTGTGTGTGTGTGAGCATGTGAGCGTGCATGCCTATGTGCATGTATGTGCGTGGGTATGAATATATGTGTTGCGTGCGTTACCAAAGTAAGGCATTGTTCTGACAATGACTTACACACAAACAGACTCATTTCATGCTGAAAATCCCATGCTCTGCTCTTGCGCTTCTGCAGGTATGGGGCTGACACACCGTTCTCTTTCTTTGATTCCAATCTGGCATACGGGTGGAACCTGCGCAACTTAGGGGACCTGCTCAAGAGTAATAACGTGCCAGAAATACCAGGTGTGTGAGCATGTGCGTGCGCATGTGCATGTGCATGTGCATGTGCATGTGCATGTTCGCATGTGTATGCGTGTGTGTGTGTGCGTGTGTGTACGTGTGCGTCTGTGCGTACGCATGTGTATGCGTGTGCGTGTGCGTGCAAGTATTTACAAGCCAGATAACACTTTGGTTAAAGCTTCATGGCAAATATACCTGTTGCTCACAGTGTTTCCTTTACAGGTGGACCCTTCCTAGCCGTCCTCCCAAAATAACACACGCACACATTCACACACACACACACACATTCACACACACATTCACACGCACACACATCTCCCAAGGTTCCCCCTGAACAAATTACACCCACATCACACCCTCTTCCAGGCGTGACGACCCCCATGACCTACTTTGGCATGTGGCGCTCTTTCTTTGGGTGGCACAAGGAAGACGCAGACCTCTACTCCATTAATTTTCACCACTTTGGAGCGCCCAAGGTATTCAAACAAAGCGTCTCACGCGCGGCTGGAAAAACTGAAAAGAAAGAGAGGGCGCATGCTAGAAGGGAAGCATCACCTGTGGTTCAAATGAATCACACGTGTGGCTGTAAGAGATCTCGCACTGAGCGCATTGATATGAAGCACACCGCAAGCAGGACAACACGCGTGGCTGTAAGAGATTGCACTGAGCGAATCGAAATGAAGCGCACCGCAAGGAGGACTCACGTGTGGCTGTAAGAGATTGCACTGAGCGCATTGATATGAGGCACATTGGGTGGGAATCATCACATGCGACTTTAAAAAAACGCACTTAACAAACGTAGAGCACAAATATTGAAAAGGAGTGCCCCACGTGAAGTGCCCCACGTGTATGTCACGTGTTTCTCTATTGCATAGGTGTGGCACTGCGTGTTCCCCTCAGGCGCAACCAATTATAAGCACGCAGCACCCATCACCCTAATTGAGTGCATTCCTTATTTGTGGCTCGTTTCTATTATGCACAGGTGTGCGGCACCTACCACTTACAATCTGACTAAACTCGAGTTTTCCTTGCTTGTTTGCAACCCGTTTCTATTATGCGCAGGTGTGGCACTGCGCGTCGCCCTCCGACGCAACCGATTATGAGCATATGACACCTATCACGTTCAAAACTGTCTGGATTTTGCGCATTCATTAATTGTAACTCGCTTCTATCACACGCAAGTGTGGCACCTCTCACTTACAAAATTGTCTAAATTTTGCGCCTTCCTTGTCTGGAACCCGTTTCTTACATGCGCAGGTGTGCGCACTATGTATCCCCCTCCGATGCAATCAATTATAAGCTGCGGCGTCTGCTACCTCCAAATCCGAAGTTTGTTGCGTCTCAGTCTCATTCTTATTCGTCTTATTTGCTGCACAGGTGTCTCGTTCTAATAACATCCTTATTCGCCTCATTCGCTGCGTAGGTGTGGTACTGCGTGTCCCCCTCTGACCAAGCCAGGTTTGAGCGCATGGCGTCTGGATTGTTCCCAGAGGAGGCCAAGGAGTGCAGCGACTTCATGCGCCACAAGGACATCCTCATCAGTCCCAACCTGCTGCGCACCAACAACATCAGCTTCACCCAGGTGTGTGAGTATGTGTGTAATTGTGTGTGTGCGTGTGTGTGCGTGTGAGTATGTTTGTGCGTGTGTGTTGTGTGCATCGTTGTCTTGTCTGGAGCTGTGGGTCCTCTGAGGAAAAGAAACCCTATGTACAGGAATGACACCCTCATCATAATTCCTGGGTCTTCAGACACACGCATGCACACTTCTGGGATGGTCTAGTGTGAGTGTAGAAAGTCACTTGCCAAGGGAGGAATTCAATAACCACCACCTCTTACCCGCCCACCCCTCGCCTCTCCTAGCACGGCAGGCTAAGCGGTAGCCTTTGCAACATCTCGCGCATGTTGCGCGCATTGCGCAGGCTAAACAGCAGCCCGGGGAGTTCATCGTCCTGAATGCAGCTGCCTACCACGGGGGGTTCAACCTGGGCTTCAACTGCGCAGAGGCTGTAAACTTTGCCACAGAGGTGGGTGGGCAGTGGTGGGGTTTGTTGCACGTCTTTTGTGCATTTTGGCAGCTTTTGAGGGTGTAGAGGCTGTGGACTTTGCCACGGAGGTGAGTGGGGAGAGGTTAAGTCTGGTGAGGACTTTTGTTTGTGTTCTTGGCTTTTAGCCCGTAGGGGCAGTGAGCTTTGCCACAGAGGTGGGTGGGGTGCAGGTGGGGTTGTGGGGGTGGGTGTGGGGGTATGGTTGGGCAGTGGATGTGGAGGTGGGTGGTTGGGTGTGGTATGATTTGGGTATGGGATTGGATATAAGAGTCGGTGAATGGTGTGAATCTTTGTGTGGGCTCTGCTGGGTAGCTGCAGCCCAGGGAAGTCCGCACAAGAGATCACTGGACTTTTGCAGCACACAGAAGCTGTGGTGACATTTTTTATGCGTGCTGGCATCCTGTCTTCCTTAGCAACCTTAATCACTCTCAGGCCTGTCCCGGACTTTTAAGCCTGCCTCAAAATGCGAGTGAAAACACACGCTCATTCTCAGCCGTGCATGCTCAGTTGTGCTTGCTTGTTGTGCATGCCTGGGTTCAGTGACATACATGAACTTCAAAAGTAAGCTCGTTGGGAATCTTATTAGGGTTGGCCAGAACCGAATATATACATTGTATGTGACCGTATTCTTAATGATGTTCCTGCCAAAAATCCTGGAAATGTATGGTTTTGGCCAGCCCTGATTATCATGCCTTTTGCCTGCTCTAAAGAGCAAAGATTGCCAAATGTACAGTACCGGTACCCAAACGGTTTCCTTTCTCTAGATGTATGTGGGGAGTGTTTGTCACTGTCTGTGTGGTTTTCCTGAGATTCCTTGATTATTTTCAGCTCCAAACCTGTGTGATGGACTGCGTGTGATGGACTGCATGTGATGGACTGCATGTGATGGACTGCATGTGATGGACTGCATGTGATGGACTGCATGTGATGGACTGCATGTGATGGACTGCATGTGATGGACTGCGTGTGATGGACTGCGTGTGATGGACTGCATGTGCACGTGACTGTGATGGACTGGGACAACTATACTGATGCACATGACTGTGTGATGGACTGCGACGATTATACTGATGTGCACAATTGTGTGATGGACTGCGACGATTATACTGATGCGCACGACTTTGTGATGGACTGCGGCGATTATACTGATGCGCACGACTTTGTGATGGACTGCGACGGTTATACTGATGCGCACAATTGTGTGATGGACTGCGACGATTATACTGATGCGCACGACTTTGTGATGGACTGCGACGATTATACTGTTGCGCACGACTTTTTGATGGACTGCGACGATTATACTGATGCGCACAATTGTGTGATGGACTGCGACGATTATACTGATGCACACGACTGTGTGATGGACTGCGACGATTATACTGATGCACACGACTGTGTGATGGACTGCGACGATTATACTGTTGCGCACAATTGTGTGATGGACTGCGACGATTATACTGTTGCGCACGACTTTTTGATGGACTGCGACGATTATACTGATGCGCACAATTGTGTGATGGACTGCGACGATTATACTGATGCGCACGACTTTTTGATGGACTGCGACGATTATACTGATGCGCACAATTGTGTGATGGACTGCATTTCCACGTACACGCAGGACTGGATTGACATTGGCAAGTCGGCCTCCAGGTGCCTGTGCAAGCAGGACTGTGTGCGCATCAGCATGAGCCTGTTTGACCCGGACTGGAATAGCGACAGCTCAGAGGACGAGTCAGAGGTGTGTGAGTGCCGTCAGGAGAAGTGTGTGAGTGCTGTCAGGTGATGTGTGTGAGTGCTGTCAGGTGAGGTGTGTGAGTGCCGTCAAAAGAGGTGTGTGAGTGCTGTCAGGTGAGGTGTGTGAGTGCCATCGTTCGGTTGTTAAGTAGAGGTGTGTCAGTCGTGTGTGCCAAGTGTGTAATAGCACGAGCCTGATTAACTATATAAATGACAAATTGGAGTGGCCTACAGGAAAGTTTATGCAGCAGTTTGCAGGTGGGAAGCGGTGCTTGATGAAAGTGTAAATACGCAGATGGTGTGGGCACCAATAGGAAAGATGAGAATGGGACGTTTTCTGCACCACCCGAGAGATGCAGCGCCGCACGACATATAATCTAGAATACTTTGGAGAGGAAAGGATTATATGGTAGGGAGGCAGAGGCCTGTGTACCACCAGGGGTATTGCTGTGCTGGAAGTGGTGGGGCTTGCGTAACACACTGTGTAGCAGCACGTCGTGAGATCATGGGCTTCGCATGCCATAAGCAATAGGACACTGACCGCAAGCACTGTTCTATCTCTAAGTGCATAATACGTCGTGCCTCATCCAGCCTCATTGGTAAGTGCACCTTTCTTCCTACCACTTTCCTGCCCGTCAAGCCACTTACTCCTTGAGATGACAGGCCTGCTTCTTGCAGTCTTTACATACCTAGCGCTCACAGTGTTTTCAAGCAACAGGGCATCAACTCAGGGTATGATGGTGGCAAGGACAATAATAGAGGCTTGCCAACTTTTTCTCAAGGCAAGAAAAATGATGGAGGCTCGCCGACTCTGTTCTCAAGCGCCTTCTCTACACGTCACGTCACGCCTCGTACACACGACAGGAAACGAATTACAGCGGCGACGATGGAGAGAGTGAGGATGGGGGCTCCTGTTCTCAGGGCTGCTCTGGTAGCCATGCACACCAGAAGGCAGGGGTTGAAGACAACTCGGGGCAGAGGAGAACACGCGGCAGTGCCAGAGGTGTGTGTGTGTGTGGTGTGTGTTTTGTTTGCGTGCCTGTCCGTGTTTGTGCGAGTGCCCATGTGTGTATACAGTTGCACATGCACATATGTTTGATGTGTCTGTAAATGCACTTGCGTTGCATGTGCGTGTGTGTGTGTTCGTGTTTGCATGTGTGCATGTGTGTGAGCGCATGTGTGTTACGCACACCACAAAGGCAGCAATCGTGGGCAATTCCAAACACTGAAAAAATGAGGCAAGTTAGTAAATCTGATGCACAGCTTGTTGATGGAGTTGACCCGGACCCTCGTATTGAGGGCACATTGGGTACTTGTCAGTTATTTGTAGGGTTGGCCAGAACCATATATATACGGTGTGTAAATGGTATTTTTGGCAGGGAAACCACCATATATACGGTCATATACGGTGTATATGTACGGTTCTGGCCAACCCTAGTTATTTGCATATTTCATAGGTGGTTACGAATTGGCAGGAGCCTTGTGTGACTGTATTTGGCAAATGGAATATTCACATGGATCTATGGTAACAAAAGCTGCTAGACAGATCATATGTTGTAAGCTAGGTGTACCTGCAAACTCCTCCCATTTTTTGAATTGCAAGTCGTTTTACAGACTAGGTGACCAGACTTGTGAACACACATTCACACACATACACACGCACGTGCACACACACACGCACACGCACACGCACACACACACACATTCACACTCTGCAGCTGAGAAGGAGGAGCAGCAGCGAAAGGAGCGTAGCAACTCCAAGAAGCAGAGTCGTGCCCCCGGAGCATCAAAGTCTGGCAAGAAGAAGCATAAGCTCAATAGTGGCAACGCTGGTAAGTGTGTGCATTTGTTTGGGGGGGAGGAGAGGGAGGACATCTTTGTGTGTGTTTGTTTGTTTGTGTGTGTGTGTGTGTTTGTGTGTGCGCATAACAAGCTTACGTGGTTAGAACTGTCTTGTAGTTGCGTACTTGGCTTGATCATGCCGTCCCTAGGCACGCATTCCAGAGTCTGTTAATGTAAGAAAGAGGCTTGGTTGATAAGGGCAGTGCCACCTATGAATTGTGCCAGCTCCAGTCACCTGCTGCCACCTGAAGTACGCCAGTCAAAGTTGTGTAGCCTGTTGTACACAAGTTCGCAGTGAGCTTTGGAGTGGAGATGAAACGACGTGAGTGAAACTCATTCCCACCAACAAACATGAACATTTAGTTTGAAATAAGTCGTAGCGGCAACCAGGCAGTACTTTGAATTTTAAGATTGAGGCGTGCTCTGAGCATCTACACTTCTTCAGAGGTTAGAGCTCCCAACAGCACGATATTGCACGTGTAAACACACACACACACACACACACACACACACACACACACACACACACACACACACACACACACACACACACACACACACACACACACAAACACACACACACACATCCTCTGAACACACATACACGCATAAGCCTGTGCAAGTAACAAAATGAGCTGCCTCCACCAGAGAGCCTGAAGAACTCAAAACCCCTCCGTCAGCACGATTTTACACACATGCACACGCAAGCATGCGCACATCCTCTAAACACACACATGCAGGCGATAAAAAGAGCCGCCTACATCAGAGTTTAAAGAATTCAAAGCCCGACAGCGCAATCTTAGCTGCAAGCCGTGCGGTGCTGGAAGGCACCACTCCGCCCACCAACCACATAAACAATAGTAATGACACAAGCGGTGAGTACAGGAGTCTTGTACTCATGCAAATGTGCACGCTCAAGGACGCATGTTTGTGTGTGTATGTGTTAATGCGTGCGTGTCTTTGCTTGTCCTTCTGGCGGCAGAGGAGGTTGTAAGAGGCACATAATTACTGTGTGACCAAAACAGCAAGCTTTCAATATGTCTTATATGTGGCCGTTACGCCCAGCATTCTGTCGCAAAAAGTGTGTGTGTGCACTTTAAACTATTACTGTGTATAGTATGTAATAATGCAGCCAGTGTATAATGTGTAATGATGCACTGTGTGCTACTATGGGCCACTTAGTATGAATGTGTACTTTCTGCTATGTGTGCGCCATGCGCCACTTTGTATTATGAGTACTCAGTGCCATGTGTGCGCCATGCGCCACTTTGTATTAATGAGTACTTACTGCTATGTGTGTGCACACCATGGGCCACTTTGTATTAATGAGTACTCAGTGCCATGTGTGCACACCATGGGCCACTTTGTAGTATTGAGTGCTCAGCGCTATGTGTGCACACCATGCGCTTATACACAGACTGTGAACGTTTGCCCTGCGCACACCACACCCTATCTGCTTCTATGCACACACCGGGAATGTGTCATACGGTCATTTAGGACGTTGATACGGTTAAATACGTGTTTAATATTAAAAATACGTATAATACGATGGTATTTATAAGCATTTTGGGAATACCGATTCTTGACCCAAAATGGACCCGAATCACCCCAATATCACTTAAAACGTTTCCAATCTTTTCCAATATATTAATTGTTATTATATATTATATAGTTGTATTGAAAGCTCTCTGAAAGGCCGTTTTCGGGGCGAAAATTGCCTAAAAAGGCCAGGTTTCGGCAAAAATGGGCAAATTATGCATCCGTATAATAGGGCCTGATTTGTTCAATTCAGTAGAATACGCGTTAAATACGATACGGAGTATTATACGAATACGCCGTATGGCAAATCCCTGGCACACACCATGAACGCGCCGCCCTATCGGCCCTGTGCACGCCACACCCTATCTGCTTCTATGCACACACTGCAAACACACCCGGTTCACACCACACCCTATCTGCTTCTATGCACACACCATGAACGCGCACTGTGCACGCCCCGCCCTATCTTCTTCTATGCACACACTGTGAACGCACCTGTGTGCTTTGCGCTTGCATGCATGCTAGCTGTTCCATTTTATTCATGACTGTGCACGATGTAGATGCGGCATGCACGTACAACGTAGACGCAGCACGTGCGCGCAATGCAGACACAGCATGTGCGTATGATGCGCTCGCAGGCATCTTGGGCAAGCAGTTACGTAGTGGTGGCAGTGGTAGCAGCAGCGAAGCTGGGCCCCCCTCTACAGTGCCTCAGGTGTGTTGTGGTGTCCATGCTGATCATGGAGCTATTCAAGCATGTCGTGTCTGAGCTAGTGCTCGACCCTTTTTTGAAAGGGGCAGTGGCAGCAGCAGCCAAGCAGGGCCCCCCCCCTTGTACAGTGCCTCAGGTGTGTCGTGGTGTTTAAGCCGGTGACTGGACCTTTTCTGGTGCTGTAATGGCAGTCCTGTAATGGCAGCAGTCCTGTAATGGCAGCAGTAGTCTGGTGCTGTAATGGCAGCTGTAATGGCAGTCCTGTAATGGCAGCAGTCCTGTAATGGCAGCAGTCCTGTAATGGCAGCAGTCCTGTAATGGCAGCAGTAGTCTGGTGCTGTAATGGCAGCTGTAATGGCAGCGGCTTTTCTGGTGCTGTAATGGCAGCAGTCCGACTTCTTTCGTCCAGACTT
>Ga0307968_1001434_pt1:17500-19413 | contig 19413 bp, 19 predicted proteins | sample OrgLakmetagen650_FD_201834 | JGI IMG/M metagenome (GOLD analysis project Ga0307968, IMG submission 201834) | Saline water microbial communities from Organic Lake, Antarctica - #650 | ecosystem: Environmental > Aquatic > Non-marine Saline and Alkaline > Saline | place: Antarctica...
CGCAGTCTGAAACAGGCAACACTGTGAATGACATCTCGTGGGAGGTTTAGAAACATACTTGGGAAGGCTGTAGGGAGAACGAGTAGCCAGGGCTTTTTTTGGGGGTATTGCACACCATCTGTTATAGGTGAGAAATTGCTGTTATGCCCTCATGGGCAGCCGCCATCAGAGTAGGGTGTCCAAAACTCCAAGTGTCTCTCTCTGAGGTCCACAACACCAAAACGACCGAGCGAGGTCAATGAGTTCACAGTTCCGCAGCTTTTCTTTGAACATGTACCCTTGTATCAGACCAGTCATGGCTAAAACAATATGGGAAGACCAGCAGTCATCAGACCTGGAGCTCAGTCACATGTCAGCATGTAAAACTTGTTTGGGAGTAGTGCTGTTGCATTGGGTCAGAGAATTGTTAAGACGCATTGTGGCACGAAACCAGTTGAACTGTAGGGGCTCAAGGCCACACTCTCGCATATATGTGCCTATAACGCACCAAGAAGAAGTAGTGTCCCTGATTTCGAGGAGTCTTTTTAACACTGTCAACAGCCACTTCTGAACTGGGTTGTCCATTTCTTTGCCCTGTTTTAAGAAAGGAGTTGACCAGATCTGGCTCGCGTACATGCTAGCAGGAATTGCATAGGTTTTGAGGAGCCAGATGTGAACATGCAACCTGTGGTAAGGACATTCTCTTGTACCACACTTTTTTACTCTGACAGTGCCGTCATAATAGAGAGGAGGCAAGCGGTTATCAGACCTGGAGTTGAAGCACATCACCTCAGATTTGTTTGTGTCACCGTCAAAGATTTCCTGTGGGCATAAACTCTGAGCCTGTTGAGCATGGTCTGCAGCTGGTCATGGACATTGGACAGCAGAGAGAGGTCATAAGCAAACAGCAGTTCCGGGACAGCAAAATTTGGAATACCAGTAAGTGCGCCCTGTACCCCTTCAGCCAGACTGTCAGGCGCAGCATCATTCAAGTAGATGGAGAAAAGCAGGGGGGGGAGGGGACAGCCTTGCTTGCTTCACACCAAACTCTGGCTGCGCACTTGCTTGCTTGTCCCCATCCAGCAGTGTGTATTCATCTGTGTAATACAAGTCTTAGAGGATGGAGAGTAAGCGAGCAATGTGAGACAAGGGAGGAGTATTTGTTGTACATCATCTGTGTAATACAAGTCTTGGAGGATGGAGAGTATGCGAGCGTTGTAAATCAAGGGAGGAGTATTTGCTGTAATACAACAGAGTTGTAGCATCTCGAATCATACAAAATTACCCAAATACAAAACAGTCACCCACCTTAATAAGGCTCTGGTACCCATCCAATTACCATGACGCCTTGCAAGCACACATGCACCCCCTCCACAAACTAGGAAATGCCAATACCATAGCAAACTACCATTAATACTACCTATCATGCTAGATCAGTGGCAGGGACGAATCGTGTGATTTTCCCTGGGATTTATAATGTGAGCAACGGTTATACGATTATTTGGTTGTTTGGCCAGTTTAGATGGTCCTCTTGTAACAAACTCGCTCTTGTCCCAGACTTGTCTGAGTACCATCTCCTCGGTGCGTTGCTTGAGCCGTCGCTTCCTTCTCGCGTGGAGAGGGAGGAGACGTTAAACACACCTTTATGGAAGGGCTTGGCGGACTATGGCTCATACTTGCATTCCATGCTTAAGCTGGTACCATGATTTGTCGTGTGACAAACCAGACTCAAGAATGGCACTGCCAAGGCACTGCCAATGGAGCCCCTAGCAACACTTACCTAAAAGCATCCTATGTCCCTGCTAAAAGAAAAAAATAAAAAAATAGAGCCACTGTACTCGTTGCAGTGGCTCTCTCAATTTTTGTCGGGTCTGGCGACCTGTGTTGGTTATGCATGGTTATCAGGAGACCAGCCTCGCCGTCTCCTCTTCACG
>Ga0307968_1001435_pt1 | contig 19409 bp, 25 predicted proteins | sample OrgLakmetagen650_FD_201834 | JGI IMG/M metagenome (GOLD analysis project Ga0307968, IMG submission 201834) | Saline water microbial communities from Organic Lake, Antarctica - #650 | ecosystem: Environmental > Aquatic > Non-marine Saline and Alkaline > Saline | place: Antarctica: Organic Lake...
GACCCCCCCCCCCCAGATTGGACCCATATATACCAACCGATAGCTCTCGACGCCAGGACTCAAAACATATGAATTTTAATCAATTTGACGCGTGCTGTCCAAAAGATATGCTTTCTGCAGCCTCCTGTGCTAAGCATAATAAATTGCTTTCCGTCCCGGGCCAGGCCGTCTGTAATAGCTCGCACGCACACAGGTTAAGCACATCACACCCTGACACATGCACACTAGACAAACACACACATACACACACATACACATAACACACAAATACTTTGAAATGCACACAGGTGGCATAGCTGCCACCACGCACGTGTCAGCGCGCAAAGCCGAGCTGGTCACTGGTGGAGCTGTGGGGACTCTTGGCTTGGCGATGGGGCAGTTTGCCACAAACATGTACGCCTGCCCTTTGCACCAATCCTTGCATTGTTGTACAACAGTTTACCGGTTCCTATGGTCCTACGCATTTTGCATTAGTAAGCTAGTGCCACCACGGCGCATTGTGCGATCATGGGATTGGGATTATGAAGTCCGTGAAAGAAGAGGAACCAATCAGGCATTGATGCCGACACACATTCCGACGTCTCTTCACATGTACGCACGCACGCACGCACACACACACACACACGCACACACACACACGCACGCACGCACACACACACCATTTACAGCCCTGGATGGGAGCCCTTGGTAGCCATGGGGGACGTGGACACACACACAGACACACACACACACACACACCAATTACAGCCTTGGATGGGAGCCCTTGGTAGCCATGGGGGGCGTGGACACACACACACACACACACAAACACACACACACACACAGCCACACACACACACACTTTACAGCCCTGGATGGGAGCCCTTGGTAGCCATGGGGGACGTGGACACACACACAGCCACACACACAGTCACACACACACAAACACACACACACAAACACACAGCCACACACACACCCTTTACAGCCTTGGATGGGAGCCCTTGGTAGCCATGGGGGGCGTGGAAAGCATGACTGCGGCGGCTGTGGCTGCCCTGCTAGGGGGTATGTGGGCCAAAGGTCTACCACAGACCCAGCGCAACCTACTCATTGAGCAGCAGGTGAAGGCAATCTACTCATCTCAATCTACTCATTGCGCAATCCATTCATTGCGCAACCTACTCATTGAGCAGCAGGTGAAGGCAATCTACTCATTGAGCAGCAATCTACTCATTGCGCAATCTACTCATCTACTCATCTACTCATTGCGCAATCTACTCATTGCGCAATCTACTCATTGCGCAACCTACTCATTGAGCAGCAGGTGAAGGCAATTTACTCATTGAGCAGCAATCTACTCATTGCACAATCTACTCACCTCAATCTACTCATCTACTCATCTACTCATTGCGCAACCTACTCGTTGAGCAGCAGGTGAAGGCGATCTCTTAATGACACTGCTCGGTACCACAGATGCACCTGCCTTCAGTGCTATTATAGTATCCCACTTACTTCTGTGGGTGCCTAGATCCAAACAAGTAATCAGCATCGGCGTGCGTAACGTTCGTTTTAATAGTTGAAGTCTGCATGTGGAGTGTGGAGCACACATGTACAATATAACTATTATTCAATCACAGGTAGGTAGTATTTGCACACACACACACACACACACTTACACACACTTACACACACTTAAACACACACACACACACTGAAGATGCGGGTTCATGATTCCAGGCCTTCAAAGCCGATAGTACCACATCCACCGCAATGGCGAGTTGAGAGTGGCAGTGTGCGTGCATTTGTATTTGCAGGTGCACGCAGAGCGTGAGTTCTACAAGCAGTACGACGCGCTGGAAGCCAAGACCACGGCTGCAGCTATCGAGGCAGCTAGCAAGCACATGGAGGGCCAGAGCGCGGGGTAAGAGATTGGCTTGTGGTCTGGGAAGGACTTGCTGTACTTCTAGGGTTGGCCAGAACCATACATGTATAGGTATATACGGTGTACGTACGGTATTTCTAGCAGTGAAATCACCATACATACGGTCATAAACGGTGTAGATATACGGTTCTGGCCAACCCTATGTATTTTGAAACAATCGATTTCCAAGGCTATATTCACTTCTGCTGCGGTTGAGGCAGCCAGCAGGCACGTACAAGGGGTGGGGGGTGGGGGGTGAGAAGCCAGTCCTTACCTAGCAGTCTGGAAAACACGGAGGGACGTGTGAGACGAGGGGCCGGGCTTTAATCCAGGATCTTGGATGGAGGGGGAAGTGCACGTGTAGAAAGAGTTTACAGGGTAGGATGTGGGCTTGTTGTTTCAAAAATTTAGCGACTGGCCTCTTCCATGATCACGTCGGTCAGGTCCTTACAGAAGGAAGGCGCACACACACGTAACCATGCACGCACACACACACACACACACACACACACACACACACACACACGTGCATTACAGTTTACCGTACCTTTGTGCCCGCACCCCCCAAAAAATAAATGTATTATTGGATTTTGCACCTTTCCCGCACCCCAAGAATGATTGTTTTGTCCCCTCCCCGTATCAACCCCGCAAGGTTTCTGACCCAGTTTAGCTTGCCAAAAAGTTTAAGTGCCACAGGTCAGAAGTTAGGTCAAAAACAAAATCACCATACAGTCGCATGCTTGTTTGCATGTCAGTTTACTTTCTCCAATCAGTCCTCTCTATTCTACTACCCCTATGCTGCCCCCCCCCTCTTTTCTGCTCCCTTTTCCTCTGCTGCTCTCTTATCCTCTAGTTGCCATCGCTATCGCTGTTGTCGTTGCTGTCCTCATTGCACTCGCTCTCCTCGTTGCACTTGCTCTCCTCATTGCACTCGCTCTCCTCGCCGCTGTTGCGTGCTGTGCTTGTGCTTGCACCAGCTGATGGTGCTGCTTGGGTACGAGCAGTCTTGGTGCGTGACCTTGTTTTGCGCACCAGCTGCCCCAGCTGCTCATCTGTTAGCTGCTGGGATGCTCTGACCTGCTCGGCTGCCTCAAGCACTGCAGCTTCCTCCTCCTCCTCCTTTCTTCCTCCTCTGGGAGGGGCGGGGGGAGGCCCGGTGGGCCTCTCGCTCAGCACTGGCAGCGACCAAAAACGTTATTTAAACCTATCCCGCGTCAACCCCGTAGGATTAAAACATATATATATATATGTATATATATATATATATATTAAACGTTACCGCACTCACCCCGCAGGGAAAAAACAATACTTATGCGGGGTGATATCGAAAAGGTACGGTACATGCATGCACACAATTAGGTACAGCAGCACATATAAACGAGCACAAACTCACATTGGCATGCACACGTGCAGGTACAACAATAGCCAGGAGGGCTCGGTGGCTGATGAGTACATGCAGTGGTTATGGATGGACATTGACTGGCTCAGGTGGGTGACATTGACTGGCTCAGGTGGCTGGTTTTCTTCATAGGTTTTGGATGGACATTGACTGGCTCAGGTGGGTGACATTGACTGGCTCAGGTGGCTGGTTTTCTTCATAGGTTATGGATGGACATTGACTGGCTCAGGTGGGTGACATTGACTGGCTCAGGTGGCTGATTTTCTTCATAGGTTTTGGATGGACATTGACTGGCTCAGGCGGCTGGTTTTCTTCATAGGTTTTGGTTGGACATTGACTGGCTCAGGTGGGTGACATTGACTGGCTCAGGTGGCTAATTTTTTTCATAGATTTTGGATGGACATTGACTGGCTCAGGTGGGTGACATTGACTGGCTCAGGTGGCTAATTTTTTTCATAGGTTATGGATGGACATTGACTGGCTCAGGTGGCTGATTTTCTTCATAGGTTGTGGATGGACATTGACTGGCTCAGGTGGGTGATTTTCTTCATAGGTTATCTGGTGATCCATGTAATTTTATTCTAGTGTGCTCGTGCACTGGTGTGGACCAGTGTGCTTGTGCACTGGTGTGGACCAGTGTGCTCGTGGTGTGGACCAGTGTGCTCGTGCTCGTGGTGTGGACCAGTGTGCTCGTGCGCTGGTGTGGACCAGCGCCTCACAGCAGGTGGCAGGAATTTAAGGGTCGTGACATGCAAGCCAAATAAAACACTGCGTGCAGCTGTATTCCTTGCATGCATTTGGTATCGAACGCAAGGCTTCTGCCACTTTGCCTCGCAGGTGGGAGGGCGACGAGTCCTGGAATTGGGACGTTCAAGATCGTAGGGATGCTGCCGAGAGGATAGCCAAAAGCGTGGTGTCAAGGAGATTAGCTCGACTGCGCTTTGTGCAACGTCTGATTCAAGAGCGGTGAGGCTGCCTGCATTTGCAGCTATGCATTGTATGTTTGTAGTGCGTGTGTGTGGTGTGTGTGTGTGGTGTGAGTGTGCGCTCATGAGTGTGCGCTTGCGTGTATGTAGTAAATGTATATTGCATATGTGTGGCATGAGTGCGGTGCCACAAGGCTTGGACTGGTAATACTTTGTGTCTGTTTCAAATGAGGATACGCTAAAGTTGGTAGCTTATAATTTTGCATGCTTAGGATTGGCCAGAACCATACATATATACAGTGTACATACGGTACTTTTGGCAGGGAAACCACCAAATATATGGTCACGTGCGATGGATATACACGGTTCTGGCCAACCCTATGTATGTTCCTATGGCAGCTGTATGAAAAGTTGTTTACTGACTCAAGTGTGTCGAATTGCAGCAGTCCTGGCATGCGCGCTGGAATTTTGCAAAACGCAGTTAACAATGGTAATCACATGTCGGAAATTGCTGCAGGGATCGCCAAGACTATGCGCACGCCTGACATTGTAGTCATACTTAAAGTCAAATTTGCTGCAGGGATCGCCGAGACTGTGCGCCTGACATGGTAATCATACTAAGCGTCAAATTCGCTGCAGGGATCGCCAAGACTATGCGTCTGACATGGACGCTCAGCGCTCCCAGCGCTGGCGCGGCCGTGGCCCTGCTTCGGGACGTAGTAGGGGGCCCAGCGAGTTTGGCCAGATGGAGGGTGCACGTAAGCGCTCGCGCAAAGACTTCCTGGGCTACTACCGTCTAATGGGCATTGAGGAGGGTGCGTGTGTTTGTTTTGCGTGCATGAGTGACAAGCTGCTCGTGCTGTATGAGCATGGTAGCTGTATGATGTATGATACGTACGTGTGTTTTTTTCGTGCGTTTGTGAGAAAAGAAATAAGACAAAGGAAGAAAGTACGAAGGCAGTGAAAAGGAGCCACTTTGGTGCCAAGTACCGTAAAACTCCCTCACCAAAAGAAAGAGAAAGACCTACCAAAGGAAAGAGAAAGACTCACCAAAGGAAAGACCCACCAAAGGAAAGACAAAGACTCACCGAAGGAAAGACAAAGACTCACCAAAAGAAAAAGAAAGGCTTATGAGGATCAGGAGAGATGCAGGCTTGGCTTAAAACCGGCTCCAAATGGCGACAGTTTATGATGCGTTTGTGAACATGCCACAAGCATGCCGCAGCCTCTGAAGCATGTAAAAAAGGGTAGCGTCGAAGGCACGAGCAAATCATGTACAAATATGTGTTGGCATTGGATTGGCATCTCACACACACACACACACACACACACACACACTGTCGCAGGTGAGGTTAAAAAGGGTAGCGTCAAAGGCACGAGCAAATCATGTACAAATATGTGCTGGCATTGGATTGGCATCTCTCACATACACACACACACACACACACACACTAACACACACACAGACATACACACACAGACATACACACACTGTGTCGCAGGTGAGGTCACGACTGAAGCCATCAAGGCAGCGTTCAAAGCGCAAGCGATGCAGGCACATCCTGATCGTGTGATGGCTCCAGGCACCCCCCCTGAGGTTCAACAGCAAGCGGTGGCCAAGTTTCAAAAGCTGCAGGTACGTAAAACGGTGTTGTTCCTTCTTTGCAGAATCTTTGCAACAAATGTGCTAGTGGAGCGCGCACCTTGCTCAACATGCTAAGACCTGTGTGGCGGGTTGCTTGTGTGCATTCATTGGTTTGAAGTCTGTTTTTGACGTGTTCCCTCTGGCTGGCTTGTGTGCAGGTGGCATACGATGTCCTGAGAGACCCAGAGAAACGTAGAGCATACGATAGGGGGCAGTTTATACAGTAAGAGCAATGAACCATTCCTTTAGTGGGAATCATGGGCTAGTTGTAATGAAAGATATCATTGAGAGCTAGATTAAAACGCATTCACTTTTAAGTAGGGCATGCAGTTTGGTATTGTGTTGCAAAACTGTAAGAGTTGAGCAGATGAGGGAATGGACACTGCTGAGTGTCAAATGGTAGTGCTTTCCAATGCTTTGAGCAGTGCATTTTTTGTAACAGTGCAGGCAGCAATCATTTTATAGTGACACTCTTCTTTTTCATTTCATTTTGAACGCTTGCCTTTATTATTGACTTGCTTGCTTCTTTCCGTGTTCTCCAACAGATTGTTTCAGTTGCTATTAAATTGGCTGGTTAGGAGTGTCAACACGATTCTGAAGAGCATTGACACTTACATCTTTGTCCTTTCACTTGCTTAAAAAAGGGGGGAAATGTCGCTGATGGTTAAATTAATCTTTAGGAAAGGAGCCACTTTGGTATTGTGTACCATAAACCTCCACTATAAGGAAAAGAGGAATTAAAGGAGATCAGGAGACCTGCATGCTTCTCGGTTAAAAATGGCTCATGATAATGTTGGCAACACTAACAGCCAGTCTGCAACGCACAGCCTCCTGATCTCACCAGAGACCCGCAAAATACTTCTACATCCTCGCATCCAAAGATTTGTAAAATCTCTGCTGCGAAGTCTGCTGGACATTCCATGGCAAGGAAAGAATGGATGAGTGAGATTTTGATTACGATCAAAGAAAGAAAAGAAAAGAAAAGAAAAAGAGGCAGCGCAGATAGTATAAACACTACCGGCATGGATTAGGATGCTGTTTACAGTTCTGCACCACCCAATGGTGCAGAGAGACACAAAATCCCACCTGGAGAAAAACATAAGAAGTTTCAGTGGGGATCAGGTGGTTGGGAGGCAGAGCCTGCACACCACTAGGAGTATTGCTCAGATATTTGTGGGGGGGTGTTCAATGTCCATCTTATCTGTATGATTTGGGTTGCGGATCTGATTGCATGTAGCAGTAGGGTGTAGGAAGGGTTTTTGGACGACACGTGTCAAATCGATTAGACTTTATATGTTCGAAATCCTGGCGTTGAGAGCTATTGATTGGTATGATATGGGTCCAATCGGAGGGTGGGGGGGGTATCGGAATCCTCAGCTCAAGCCCAGTCGATTGGCACCTTTTTTGAGCAAATTGGGTTAAGGGGGGGGGCTGTGGACATGTCCAAAAGCCAGATGCTAGCACGCTCACGCGCTCGGGTGCAGGCCGCGGGGTGAGTCAAGCCAATGGAGCAGCAATTCACCCCAAATTTACAGGATTGTGCCAGCATGAAATAGTCATTGGAATTCTGAAGAAATGGAAGCAATGTGGGACTGTGCAAGCCAGTTGTGGGTGCCTGGTAGGTCATATGTGCGTGGGCGTCCGTATCTCAGTTTTTGCCCCATAACTTTGCGGCATTATAGTTTCAGGTCTTGATGAGTATGCAGATGGATGCAGAATTCCAAAAGGAGCAGAATGGTACCCTTTTTTGTCTGGTGGGGGCACTGGAAGGGGGGTTTGTGGGGTGGGTAATCCCTCAGGGGTGTCCACCATACGTGTCGTCCAAAAAAATAAAAAACACCCTCCTGCATGTAGGCTTAATTTTTACATGAGGGCTGTGGCATGTAGACTGAACTCCGAGGCTGTGAAGTGGGTTCCTTGTGTGGCTGCTGTAAATGGTGCCTGTTGCTCCTAGCAGGATGGTGTAAAGGGTTCTATGGTGTCCGAGTAAGCAAGGCATTAGCAGCTTATGTTGTTCTCGTGCCTTTTCTGCTTATTGTTAAGTAGGGAAGCGTCTACACGTACTCCATGTCATCCATCGGGCCTGCACTGCTGCCATTATGGCGCTCAATATTGCCTCTTGTCACCACCATATTTTTTGATTCGATTCGTTTCCTTCTTGATCTCACGGGTATTTTCACGGGCAATTTTCACACACTTTTTCCCGGACTTGTGGACTTTTCGTTTTTGCTCTATAAAATAATGAGCAATGGTGAGGAGTTCAATCGCACACGGCTCGTCAACCATCCCCAATTTGGCACAGCAGTCGCAGCAATTAACTTAAGCAAGGGCGATGTTTTTATTAAGGAGAAGCCACTCATTCTTGCGCATCCAGCATCATCAGGCAGCAGGCGAAAGCACGGAGTGTGGGCTTCAGCGCTGCGTAATGCCCCATCCACAACAAAAGCCTGCATTTTGCAAGAGATGCACATCCCAGATGTCAGCGGTACCTAGCATCCACTGCCGCTGCACGGGTAGGTAGACAACCCTAGGTAGACAACGCACGCCCCCACGAGGGGGCTTCGCCAAAAAGCAGGGTCCTCTCGTTGCGTGCGCACTAGCATAGCATATAGTATTTAGTATAGTATTTACACACAAACACACACACACATAGTGCGAGAGATGAAATGACATGCTTCTTTGCTCCATCTCTGACAGCTCTGTGCAGAGGAGGCAAAGGGGGAACCTGATATGTTAGCCATGCTCCTGGCGTTTGAGGCGAGTGCCCACAGCTTCAAAGGCTCATCAGCTTTGTTTCAGGTCGACAGCAAGCTAACACACACCTGCGGAAATCCCAACTCAAAGTAAGCTTGAAAAAATATGTGCACTTTGGGATTGAGCCTCTTCTTTGAGCATGATATATTATAAGCACTCTGAATTTCTGGTTGCCGGGAGGCATTTTTGTGTTGGACCAGTCATCTGGAGGATGGGATGTCAGAGTTTTCTGTTCCTGTTTCAGGCATCTAGTAAGGATCGTTGATCTCTTCATTATCGCAAAGGCCAAATGCATAGTGATGACGGTTTAAATGCACGTTATCTTCTGTTGTTGCACCTAAATAATGATGCAGGGCACCATCTGCTCCTCCACACGGCCGATCATTATTGCCAAGTGACATCGTACATCAAGCTTGCTGACTTATATGTTTCCTCTTACCAATATTCTTGCTCGGTCCCTGTATGCATGCTCACTACATGTAATAATGTAACGCATGCAACATGCCAAAACACCCACCTGCACATTATATAAACAGGTACTTCTCCTCAAAAGACGGTTTTGGGTGCCATTACGCACTTCAAGACATCACAGAAGGCGAGCTGATCACCACGAACTATATCGCACAAGAACATGCCCTCTTGAGCACGCCAGCCAGGTAGCTTGATAACGAGTTGGTGTTGCGTCAAACAAGTCAGCACCTTCTTTTTTGCAGAAAGAATATGTAGCAACACTTATTACACAGTAAAAAAATGAGCTGTATCGCTGCTGGCAGGCTCATCACGTAAAACACCTGATTCAACACCTTTGCCTGCATTACGCCCCCACAGGCAGAGGTTCCTTCACGACAACTTCCTGTTTCAATGCCAGTGCCGAAGCTGTACTACCGAGGTAGATTTTTTCAGGTGTGTATTGTCATTGTCACACTATAGATCTGCTCGCGCTCATTTCCTGCACATCAACTCAATTGGTTTTTGGTTGATGGGGAGCGCCAGCCTGCTCTTGTATTTTTACCTGACTGCTCGTTTGCAGGGGCCTTCCTTGCCCCTGCTGCCTACCACGACAGCAAGTCAGTGACGGCTTCAAGGTCCTGGACGATGAGCACGCACTGGACAGAAAGCCACTGCCTGGCATTCTTTACTACGATCCCAAGCTGGTGAGCAATTTTCCCAACCGACAGCCAACCGCCAAAGGGAAGGGCACACATGTAGACTTGTTTATTGACCAAAGGTGGCTTGTTCACGCCATTGCACAGCATCTGCATAACTTCATTGCGTCTTGCGCTGCGTTTAAAAAACTCAGCATGGATTCTGTATCATGCTTTGATGACACATTGTCTGTAGGGTGTGATAAGCACTAGTTGTGAAACGATAAATCACCTAGATTTAACATTATCCAGTGCCCCCCATCCAGTGTGTCTTTCTATTTCTATTCTTGGTAGCTCAGCAGCAATGTTCTTGGTAGCTCAGCAGCAATGTCTTGGTAGCTCAGCAGCAATGTCTTGGTAGCTCAGCAGCAATGTCTTGGTAGCTCAGCAGCAATGTTCTTGGTAGCTCAGCAGCAATGTACATGCCTGCACCTGCACTTTTCCCAGGTGAAATCTGGAAAGCCTTGGAAGTGCAACAAGTGTGCCATCACCCTAGAAGACAGTCCTGAATCTCTGGACATCCCAACTGTGGTTCCACAGCTACTACAGAGGTCCGCGATGGATCTGAATATGCTGATTGGTGCCGCATTATTTGTGGACGGCAGGGAGGTGGAGCACTCTTTGGAGCAGACGGTCAGTGTTAACATTCATAGCAAAGGTCAGGTCAATATAAAAGAACATTGGGTAGGTCAAAAAAAAAAGCAATTCCCTGATATACCATGAAGGCTTCCCGAGTACACTCAAAGTCTGGGAGAGCCTTTTAAGCTTTCGAGTACTGCCAAGTATTAGCACGTTGCACACGATACCAGCTGAAAGTTTTATGGACAGGGACCCAGCCTGATGCTGATTACTTTTCATAACAGCTACCCAGGTGATGCACTTGACACGTGAGTGTTTGGAGTGCAGTTTCTTACAGGAGGGAGACTTTGTTTTGAGCAAGTTGTGGCTCCTTGTCCTATATTCATGTGGGGAGTGGTCAACACTGCCTGCATAGTTTTTCCTTGGATCTTTGGAGCGAGCACATGTTACAAGGACAACAAACTATTTTTCCTGCTTTTATTCCTCATGGCTGCACACAAGCAAAAAGCGCTATTGGGTACCTTAATCTGCAGCAACGTCGATACCGCATGGAACCTTGATACCGCATGGAACCTTGATACCGCATGCAACCTTGATACCGCATAGAACCTTGATACCCCATGCAACCTTAATACCGCATGCAACCTTGATACCGCATGGAACCTTGATACCGCATGCAACCTTGATGCCGCATACAACCTTTGTTTTTTTGCTTGCTTACTCAGGTCATACGATTGGAGGCGTTCCTGGATGAACGACCAGTGTCAGACATGGAATCTTTCTATCGCCTCCACTTTGTTTTTTTGCTTGCTTACTCATCAGGTCATACGATTGGAGGCGTTCCTGGATGAACGACCAGTGTCAGACATGGAATCTTTCTATCGCCTCCACTTTAATTGTGCCACAGTGCTTGGACCAGCTCACTGGACCACAAACCGCATGTTGGCCATACTATCAGGTACAAAGAAAATCAGCCTCGCAGCAATTCTATCACGTCCACTGCCTGCAATATATCTAAGCACTGACAATGTACACTGGAAGAAGCACATACATGTTAACGTGCACTTTCCAGCTGCTTGTATTGCATCTGCACAGGAATATGATTCATTTATGTGTAGCAGTGAAATAGCATACCTGAATACAGCAACACAACAACATCCCAGCAGGCACAACATAAGATTGGATTCCAATCAGCTGCCATTGAAAGACGAGCAATACCCTAGTTTTAGAGTATGGGGCTCTACGCAGCAAAATCATAGCCATTTGCAAGAAGCCCAAAAACGAACAATCGTTGCCAATATGCTGCTGGGGCCCGATCAGCCGATAACACGTTTGGTGCACGTGTTATTGGCTGGGGCCCAATCAGCCGATAACACATTTGCTGGGGCCCGGTCAGCCGATAACACATTTATTTGCTGGGGCCCAGTCAGCCGATAACACGTGTGGTGCACGTGTGGTGCAACCAGTAAGAGGAGAAGACTATGACTTTGTGACACATTGCAACACGTGTCAACGCACCTACCGCTTGGAATCTCTTACCAACCTGAATGTCTGCCACATGCTGCAAGAAAAGCTGCAGAGTCCAGCATGAGGGTCAGCAATTCCCAGCTTGTACTGACATAAACAGAAAAGGACTCTAGGTAACACTGGCTGCAGAATTTTAAATGACGAAAGTGCTTTGGCAACCCATGTGGGAGGCAGCAGGGCTGCTCCTTACCAACCCCAATCTTAAACGTTAAAAAACTAAGGAAGCGCTGATATTACTAGCAATCACCTCAATACACGACTGGCAGACCAAGATTTTGACAATCGGAAAGATCACGAGGTCAAACATTAGAGGGAAGGCGTTCTTTCTCATGCGCCACCAATCGCCAAGTTGAAGTGTTTGTTGAACCCATCTGGAAATGTGAACTCTGAATCTCGGTTGTTGAACGCATTATACCATGGGTGTGCCGATGCGTGTGCAGCAATTGTACCATGGGTGTGCAGCAATTGTACCATGGGTGTGCAGCAATTGTGCCATGGGTGTGCAGCAATTGTACCATGTGTGTGCAGCAGTTGTACCATGGGTGTGCAGCAATTGTGCCATGGGTGTGCAGCAATTGTGCCATGGGTGTGCAGCAATTGTGCCATGGGTGTGCAGCAATTTTGCCATGGGTGTGCAGCAATTGTACCATGGGTGCGCAGCAATTGTGCCATGGGAGTGCAGCAATTGTGCCATGGGTGTGCAGCAATTGTACCATGGGTGTGCAGCAACTGTACCATGGGTGTGCAGCAATTGTGCTATGGGTGTACCACGAGTGTACCTATGTTTAGTTGTTGTCAGAGATTGTACCCAGATCCCAGACTCGCCAAAGAGTAGGGTTGGCCAGAACCGTATACTTACACTGTATATGACCGTATATTTGGTGATTTCCTTGCCCAAAAATACCGTATATCGTAGGCACTGTATACGTATGGTTTGGGCCAACCCTACAGAACAGTCCAGCATGTTTATCAGCGCCTGCAAGGAGCCTTCACCAAGAATCTTGGAAAAGTAACAAGGTCACACTTCATGTCACACTCATGGAGTTGGTGACTCCATCTACATCAGTACACCAGTGCTCCCCTATTGAACTTGAGCGATCCTATGCACAGAGCGCGTAAAATTGCTACCAAGCTACACTGTCATTCTGTAAAAAGTTTAACAAAACGACCATAACATTAAGTGCGCATCGAAAGCAGGAACAATGGGAGATCTGGAAGGGAAGTGACTAGTGAAGCAGCTGGGTTCAGGAGGGCTAGGCACAGGCAGGAGCAAGAAAAAAAAAAAAAACTACGCAGGCAGTGAAAACCACTCCCCACATTAATTAAGGAAAAGGAGTCACTTTGGTACCGAGCACCGTAAAGCTCCTCCACCGCGAAAAGGAAAGGAAAATTCAATGGGGATCAGGAGGGTTGCAGGCTTGGCCTGAAACCGGCTCCTGATGAGAGTTGATAACAGTACTGGAAAGGGCACGTCTAGTATGGACAAGTTTAGCAGCAAAAACAGAGTGCACATGGAGCTTGGAGGCAAGCTTCTTAACTCTTTGAGAATCAAGACCCAGTTCCTTGAAAGGCTCCAGAGTGTGAGTGTTGTAGATGGTGCCGCCCACACCCAAAAGGATGTTGTGAAGAGTAACAGAGGCTCCTTGGAGAATGTCGCAAATGTCTTTGTGCTGTTCCTTTGCGGCGTTCCGCTGGTTCTGAGGTCTGGTGTCCTCACAGTGCTTGATCTCGGCAAGGTGGATGTCACGCCGAGGTTTGCTGAGGTCTTTAGGTTGGTGCTGTCTGGGGTTGGTGGCTCTACTGGATGTTGACGGTGCTGCTGAGGTGCTCCCGGTCTCCCTCAATTGCCCCCTGCCACTTCGAAGAACCCACCCCCCTACATTAATTTGTTGTTTTTGTGTTATTGCAGCGCTGGGAGTAACCAGCACAAAATCTGGGCGGCTGGAGGTAAATCTGTCTTGCACATGGGTGAAAAATCACCAGATTTATATTAGTTCCCCGTTTTTCCTAATTAGTGGGGCTTTATCCTTGAAAATTTAAACCTTCTTTAGTGGGGCTCTGGCTAGTGTGGAAAAAGAAAAAAGTACGCAGGCAGTGAAAGCCACTCCTCACGTTAATTAAGGAAAAGGAGCCACTTTGGTACCAAGTACCGCTAGTGTGGTACCACTAACTGCGGGTTTTCCTTTAGTGTATACTGATCTTTATCAGCGTAGGTTCTTTCAATTTGCTGGTTAAATCAATGGAACGTTTGAATTTGTGACTTGCAGAGTGCCATGCTGGAGAGATCTTGGGCTTGGGCAAGCTCCCCCCACACGTGATCAGATCAATGAGTGGCAATATACAGGACAGTGTGACGCAAGAGTTGGATGCATTAGAGGTAAGGTCCACCAAAATGGAAGTGAAGGTTCCTATGTAGCATGTTTACGTAGGAAGCATTGCAGGAGAAAGGTGTAAGGAAAATGGAGGGGGTGGTTATCGATGGGTTAACAGGTGGAAGGTTTTTGGTTCCGTCCCCCCTCTCTGCTATATTCCTCGCTGCCCTGCTGTGCTCGCAACCCTTGCTGCTGCTGCTGCTGCTGCTGCTGCTGCTGCTGCTGCTATGTATTCTTTCGCTGTGCAGCAGAGGTCACTCTAGATGTCCGTGTCTGCCAGGCCCCTATGCTTATGGGTGTTGGACGTTTTTTCTCCCTCCCCATGGAAAGGCGACAGCTCAAGCAACGCACGAGGATGTTGGATGTCTGAAGCCAAGTTTGCTCTACAAGAGGACCGTCTGAAAGGGCAAAACTAAATTAATTGCAGCTTTCAAACTGTGCAAAATCCACCTTGCCGGGCTAAGCCACTTTTAGACATTGCGCAGGCTAAATGAATTGCAAAGCCAGTTTGCTGATTCCCATAGTTATCACATCTGCTGGACAAGTTTGTTGGTACATTTAATGGGGTTATTTTCTGGAGGTGGAGGGCATAATTTCGCTGCCTTGACCGCGGATGAAGAGCAGTTGAAATCAACCGCTCCTAGGTTGAAATGATTTGAACCGAGGGGAGCGGTTGATATCCAGGTTGAAATCAACCGCAGTTGAAATCAATCGTTCAGCCGCACTTAACTGATTCCTGTTTTGTCTGAAGTTTCTGTCCTACACCTGCGTTAGATGCATACACACAAAGGCAGGATTGTTTCATGGTACCTGCAGGAGTTTTTGGGGACGATGATAAAATGGGTTGAAGGTCTACCTGAGTCATCTGAAAGGCGCAGCACCCCAGACTTGATTGACACTGTGAGTACTTGAGTATCTTGAGCACATTATTTGCCCATTGATGACAGTCACTTATGGCTCCTAATATGGGCACGTGTGTGCATAAGTGTGTGTGCATAAGTGTGAGCATCTCACTTTATGTATTGTACATGACAGTGCTTTTAATTAAAGGTAAATTACACAATCAAGTAGTAGACCCCAATTGAATACAAATCTGCTTCCTTGTCGTCCAGGTCGTGGGAAACATTGTCACGCAGCTGGTCATCTTTTGCGTCGAAGCACTGCCGCCCCCTTTCATGCCCCTCAGGCGCAGGACTGCACGCCTCATCCAGCACTATATGCGTGTTATAAACCCATCAGGGGAGTACAGCCGGCTCACATCTGCTGAATTATCAGCTGTTGAGGAGCAGCACTATGCAAAAGCAGAGCTGGTAGCACGGGCATCTGACCCCCGGATTCTGCAATTGTGTGGTGGTGGTGGTGGTGGTGGAGGTAGTGCAAGCCCGATGGACAACATGAGCAGGCTGATGGACTTCTTGCCACCGCAGAGCAGCACACCCTCCTCAAGCACATCAGGCAGGAAAAAGGGGAAGAAGGGCAAGGGTAAAAATAGGCGTTAGAGTTCAGGATGTGAGTTGAGCGAGTGAGTGGTTGTTGCTTGAGCAATAGTCTATTTCCTGGAGTAAGCAGGAAAAACTTGATGGCACACAGAGGTTGCAGAGGTTACAGATTAACCTCATCGCCATCAGTCAAAAAGTGCGACTGCTAGGCTGAATATGTAGAGCATTGTAGAAACTGTGAGAACTGTTTGTTGTAGCACCACAAACTTGTAGCGAAGCCTTAGAGGAAAAAAGGCACAACGTTGTTTGTAACATTTCAGTACTGAATTAAACCAGGAGTGAAATACATCAAGCATCTGCCAGGACAACCGACCGCATGATATCAAAGAAGGGGAATTGTCATTTGTGCGTTATGGGCACATCAAAACATGGACTGTCACACTGAGGATACCAAGAAGGAGGTAAATAATCAATTTTGATGACATTCAGACCGATCTTGAAGAATTCTGCTTGGTAACATAATAATTGCGGAGGTCCTGCAAGTGTAAGTCCCCGCTTTACCTTCAGCAAGGCCAAAACAGGAAGATTCGACTACTGACCAAAAAGGTGGCTTAAAACCATTCTTCAATAAACTGGCTTCCCTAGCTTATTGAACGAGACTAGGCAAAACAACCTCAACTGAAAAACCAACTAACCAAATCACACGTCACAGCCAACAATTGGGCGTGACAAATGTACTATCTGAATGAGTGGGAGTGAGCGGGGCAAAAGTGTTGTAAATCAGAACAGGAGATAAACACCACTGGAAGTTAGTGATGACACAGCCAGCTTGATTAAGTGGGAGGTCATACACACACTATTTGTACTAGCATTGGGAATGAAAGCAAAAGTAAATGCACTGTTCAGCAAGATGATGCTGTAAAACACAGACAGCATCTCAGATTCTCATATTTTATGTAAAAATGTGTCTGCATCACCAAATTCTAAAGTTTTTATACCGCTGTTAGGCTCAGTTTGTCGACAGTCCCTAATGGACCTTAGAATTCTTCTGGCTTTCTTTATTTGTTAATTCAGTGCCTGTTTTGCAAAAATGGTTTCAGAATCTGAATAACATCTCCTGAATTTTGTCTTTGGACTTTCTGGTTCATTGTGTCTCTTTTGCAAAAATGGTTCCAGGAATTGAATGGATTTTCCAACTGCAAGTTTCTGCATGACTTTAGATGGATGTCATGTTTCGTTCTTCAGAACCAGCCTATTAGCGGATGCTGAACCACAGAGGGTAGGGTTGGTCATAGTTTTTTTGGTGGCTGGTTCTGGATGTGTCTTCAAGCCCAACAATGCAAGTTGTACTACTAGTCCTAGCTTTTATGTTGGTAGTATTACGTGACTACCTTAGTTATTATAGCCTGCCAGTACTTAAGCAGCTGAGTACTACTATGTTCAGGATAAACAAGCTAGCCTTCATGCCTACTTACCATAACATACATCATTATGTTGGTAACCAGCAACTTGCTGGGTTGAACCCAGAGAATACTGTGCACCTGTGCAACTGAAAGATAGAAAGGGTGGAAAGAGCCTCGGTTGAAGTGCGGGTAAAGCGGTGCCACACGGTTGAAAACTTTCAACAGACCCCTGCGATTGATCGGTAAAATTTCAACCGCATTTCAACCGCGGTTGAAATAAACTGTTTCAACCGCACTTCAACCGAGGCCTGAAATGTCCGACGTGTGCCTCTTTCTATGTGGTGGTCAAATGCATTTTGCCTCATTCCAGCTGAGAAACTGCCCAATTTAATTGAAGAACAATTTCTCTACACCAACCGACCATGGGCAACACAGGAAGAAATTGAAGACTGCCTGCTTTATTCCTCGCTGCCAGCTACAAATAGACTGATAAAGAAACCGAGGCAAATCTGGCATGGCAGCTAGAGTACACAAATTTGTGTGCACGTGCCCATGCCTCAGAATTACAGCAATAAACAGAGAAGAGAGTTCGAAGAAGAAAAGCAGCCTGCAAGCTTGCTCCCTCTCAAAAAGCACCCTTTATCGCCCGACGACGCCAGCATCTCTCATATTTTGCAACGCCTTGATTAAAAAATAAGATAAAGGGCATAGCAGGCTTGGCATGAGGAACGCTGCTGGTTCCATCCCGAGTTCCATCCCGAGTTTATTGACCAATAAGTGTTTGCACATTATAGCAGGGAGTGAGGGTGCACTCACGTAGTGGCCTGGATAGAGGCTTGCCCGTAGCATATACATAGTGTCTGCCACGTTGCTCAGGCGGAAGAGGTAGAAGTGCCTCGCTAAGTTGCTAAATTAAGAGCGGAAACAGTTTTGGGTAAGCTTCCATATATATTCAATTAAACTCCAAAACCACACGCAAACGAACCCACCACCTTCGCTCTGCCTAATGTTGAATAGGTAATGTTAGAAATATGAAATTTTTATAATGTAACACGGAGGGAAATTCCAAACACTGCAACGCGATGGAGGTTACGTGCTCTCCCGCTAGTACACATCGTGAAGGCACGCAATCACAGCTTGTGGTTCCCACAGCTATCACGGAGCCAGTCGTCTCGGTCTCGTTGCTCACAAAAAGTCAACGACACGTCCTCAAGTTTGGCAATGTGGAGAGTGGGAGCGGCCAGAAAGTGTATCCCGTCATTGTGGTCATCCCCAATGGAAAGGAGGCCAAGGAGGTGAGAGGCCTCTCATTCTTGCCTCTCCCTGCACTATATTTGACTCTTGGCTCTTGGTCAACTTGAGTAAACGGGCACCTTCCTTTCCTTCCCTTTGCTGGGCGCCAGCATGCTGCACTCGCACAATTTGCATGAGGTAAATGCTGTAACAGCATCCATCGATGCCTTGTGTGTACGTGCAGGACGCCCCCCTAGTGCTGTGCATTCAGCAGAGTTACACTAAAGGCGGGCAGCAACAACCAGAGGTCTTGGATGGCCGCACTGGAGCCCCTGTGACCCTAGGGCAAGAGGGTCTGGCCTTACCTGCAGGACAAGACCGCACGCAGCTCCTCATTCGCTATGCTCCAATGCAGGAAGACCCAGAGGGCGCACTGGGCAGCATCGCCATTACCTGCACACACGCGGGCATGCTGCTCAAAGCAGAGCTCTCCTACACTGCAAAGGCTGTCACTACACCCAAGCCGGGAGCTGTGCGCAAGGCAGGTGTCAGTAGTGGCATCGGGAAGCAGCCACCTGCCCTCTCAAGGTCTTTGAAGGCACCTTTGCCCACAAAGGGTTCCGTCTCTCTCTCCTCCAAGCCATCGCATACTGCAAGAGACGCCAGGGATGCGCACAGGAGGGCAAGCGCAGATGGCAGCGTACACAGGGATTGCAGTAAGTCATCCATGCGTGCGAATGGGGACTCAGATGACTTCAGCAGCAATGACCTGCTCCCTGACTGCGATTGCGGCAGTGGCCGTGGAAAGGACCAGGGACAACCGCCTCTAGCACCAGCCCCTTCCACTGCACCTACGCAAGGAGCCAGGCCCAGTGCCACAAAGCAGCTGTTCCCCCCTCAACTCAACACAGCAGCAGGCCTCCCGCCCCAAAGCCTGCACCAGCCCCCCATATTCGGTGCACACACCTCACACTCAAGCAACGACCCCACCAAACCAGCCTCTGCTGCCGCAGCTGCTCTCCCTCCCCCGCCTCCCGCCAAGTCTGCAGCTGCCCTCCGCCCCCCTCGCATGCCATTCCAGCCCAGG
>Ga0307968_1001437_pt1 | contig 19404 bp, 20 predicted proteins | sample OrgLakmetagen650_FD_201834 | JGI IMG/M metagenome (GOLD analysis project Ga0307968, IMG submission 201834) | Saline water microbial communities from Organic Lake, Antarctica - #650 | ecosystem: Environmental > Aquatic > Non-marine Saline and Alkaline > Saline | place: Antarctica: Organic Lake...
GTGTGTGTGTGTGTGTGTGTGTGTGTGTGTGTGTGTGTGTGTGTGTGTGTGTGTGTGTGTGTGTGTGTGTGTGTGTGTGTGTGTGTGTGTGTGTTTTGTGGCTTTGCCTGAGCTGCATGTTAAGTTTCCCAGTCCCTCTCCCTTATTTTTGTGCTTCATGTGTGTACTGACCTTCATGCCTGAGCCAAACTGGACTGCTGGGAAAACAAAATAAAAACAATTGGATTTAAATATAATATAAACAAGTGGTAGAAGGATCATCCATTCATGATTTCACAAGCCAATGTGTGCGTCCAACTGAGATAGAGGAAGCAAGCCTTACTCTGCGGGTATAGAGATCACAATGTTGGAGAGTGAGTTTGTGCTGAAAATCTGCGTGGTTGGGCCCTGCAAGTCCGGGAAGACATTGCTGTGCCGAGCGCTCGCAGAGCAGCCCATACTCAACGGTGAATATCACCCCACCGCAGCTGTAAGGTAAGGCATGAGGAAGGTGTGAAGGTGTGGAAAGAGCCTAACGCGTTGCTTTGGCTCCTCTAAGGAGTTGCGCACACATGTGAGTGCACACCCCCTCCCCCCAGGATACAAGAGTTCTCCCGGGTCCTCGGAGTGGACCGCATCAAGGTCCAGCTGTGGGATTGCTCTGGAAGCACACAATACCAGCATTACTGGCCGGTGCTAGCCAAGGTGACACATTCAAAAGAATGCGGACCTGCATGCAAAATGTTTCATCTAAAGACAAATTGGTTGGCAGCAAATTGACAAGCGTGTGTCATTCACAGGACCTAGATGGCATCGTGCTGACTGTCGACTCGCAACACCCTGAGACGGAGAAGGAGCTAGAAGCGTTCTACATGAACTTTGCGCAGCCCAACGCCCTGACCATGAAGCAGTGCTTGACGCTCGGTGTGCAAGTCGTGAAAGAGGGCGCGTACGGCTTAGGAGGTTGGCAGGGTGAGTCCCTAGGCCCAAGGGTAGGCGGAGTTAGGATACCCGTAGGCGTAGGTGACTACTCAAATGCATTCTTTGCTTGTTGCAGGGACCTTTCCCTCCCTTTACCCTTTACCCAATCCAACAACACGCTTTTCGCTCCTTCGTGTATCATGTTTCTCCTGGTATTGCTACTTTTTCCTGTTAGCTGAAAGTGTGGCAAATGATCATATCAATTATTCTTTTGCTAATTGAATATTAGTGTACACAATGGTCGTACGTGTGTATCAACACTTTTTTCCGTTTACTTCAATCTTTCCGTTCACTTCAAAATTCCGTTCCGTTCACTTCACAGGGTTACAAGGCAAGCTCAGTAAATTGAGTCAAGCATATATTAGCATGAACCCGGCCTCTCCAGCCTCTGGGTTGCAGGTACAAGACTTTTTATACCATTGATTTGTACCGAACTCAGCATGGATACCTATTACTGCCTCTGCCTGTTAAAATATAACAAGTATGCATCTGGTTTAGGAACGCGCACAGGTGCTCCCAAAAGAGTCGGAAAGATAGTAATCGCTGCTAGCCATTTAGGTAGGACGATGGATCCAGAAGCTGTTTGCTAGTACAGAACACGATTCTTTAGCAAACAAGCCGTGGGCCTTGGGAGGATTTCGGTAATACCTAATAAGTATTCACCACACTTGTATAGGATAGTAGTGTAGGATTTATTACCAATCGTTTGAAAGACCAGAATTCTTCAACTGGAAAGGTGGGGATCAAGACGGCGACAGGCTGTGCATTGGACAGGAGGCCGAAACATCGATCGCATTTGGATTTTGCATCAAGGTTCTATCCATCCCCGTGGTTGTCTGTCTTCGTGCGACCATTCCTTTCTGTCAGGATATCGCTGCAGTTGCACAATTAGCTTTTTCAATACCTGACGGTCTCTCTTGCCGCTTTGTGCTAACTCCCAGGAAACGTTCACAGCCTTGGACAAGCTGTTGGCCGGATGCATGCAGCAAAAGAAGGATGCTGTGGAGAGGTGCGTATGGAAAATTAAAAGTGCTGCATCAAGCCCTTTATTGGTGAAATTACAACAAGCGTTACACTTGCTCTTTACCTTGTGCTCAATCGTGTTTTGATCTGCTTGTCAAATTAAATTAACGTCACTGCAAAGTGTAAGACTGGCACATTCAGCTTATTGAACAAAGTACACAGAAAATCTCAACTATCAACCAATCAACTGCTTGTCACACGATTCGACGCTGCCAACGATTGGGCGTGACACGCTGGTTGCGATAACACAGCCAGCAAGCATTAGGGAGCAGGCTGCGTACCACGCGTATAATCAAAGTACAAGAATTTAACTCATGTAACCATGTTGGTTGGCCAATCAAGTTTGTATTTGGAAGAAGAAATTTTAAGTTGTACAATATATGTGCGGTAAATTTCAGTGCTTTTGGCCGACCTACACGTTATTATTACTTTTTTTTGAATTTACAGTGTGTGCCATCACCTACACGTTATGCTTTGTGACGCATCCTTGAGTTATGCTTTATATAGCAATACCAGTAGCAATCAAGGTCTATTCGCTTCTGCATACAAGTAAAGAAATTACGCAGGTAATGAAAAAGAATGCCAGCAATTATAAGATGATGTATTCTTGCCCCCCACACCAATTTTCCGCTCGACATGAATGCCAATAGTACTACTATTTCCTTTTACCCTTCTCCAGGCAAGTCATGGATGAGCAAGCTCCTACTGAATGAAATCTTTCATGACAGCTTCTTGGAGGACTCCTCACTTTGTGCGTGCCCCAATTAAAACGCACAAAATTTATGCATCAGGCTGCCTAGCTATTCTATTCTTCTCTGGCAAAACGTGTTTTTTGCTACACTCGCGGCTACCTCTCATGTCAACAGCTCAGAACTGAGTAATATTACTAAGTTTCGACCAGTCAGTTCAAGAGCTGTAATTTGTATTTTTGCAAAGTTACTCGGGTACGATATTCCGTCACTTTGCTTTTGACACTTTGAAAATATATATGACATTTAAATGTGACAATTGATACTGTGCCCGTCGCATGAGACGCTTGTTTCCTTATTTATTTTGCCGCTGCAACTGAAAGAGACTGCAGAAACTGTTTAATGAAAAGAGGAAAGGAAAGGCACCCGTAGGTTTTTTCTTAAGAACGAAGCAGGCAGTGAAAGCCATTGGTTCATGCAAGTCTCCATCGTCAGTGATTGCATAGGCCTGTTCACATATAGTGTATCAATGAGTTCCTGACAAAAACATATCCACCACAAGTCAGTGCACAGTCCCGCTGCAGGTCCCGCTGCAGGTCTAATCCTGCTCATCATCTGAGTTGCGCCCCTCTCTGCCTCTAGATGCAAAGCGAGGGTTGTCTTCCACACCTCCTTGCAAGGATGGCTGCTCGACACGTCGCCGCTTGTCTTCGTGCTGAACTGCTGGGCTGCCGCTTTCTGGGATGCCTGCACATTTTGGACAACAAAGAGGAGGCAGCGACTAAGTATCAATGAGTAAAATAACACCAGGGTGTAACGCTAACGCTCCTGGCATGAAGTAGGGGAGAACACTATTATGGGATGAAATGTTCCATCGAATCAGACAAAGGAGAGAAGAACACAAAGAAGAAGTATAAGGCCCAAAGCCAGCAAAATGTGAAAAGCGTTGAGATACTGGTGTACACACTGCTGCACACACTGCTGTCTGACAATCTCTGCAAAACAGCTCCTGAAGAGCCTAAGCAAGGCATCACACGGCTACAACCTGCAGCAGTCCACACGTCAAGACCACCACAGAAAGAGAGGCAACAATTGCTAAAACAGATACAGAGTTATCAGAGCTGCCACCTTCTCCCTTCCTCTTGCTGACTCTCTTACATCACCAGCGGAGTTTTACAAGCTACCATGTGCTTGGGGTTACAAGGGGTTACGAGGATGGCCTACAGCCCGAGACTCTGGCTGATGGCAATTGGCTGGTGAAACAAAATCAACCAGTGTCGAAAATTGAAACTAAATCTGACACAAACTTGAGGAGTCTGTATGAGTCTTGATTCAGGAATGTATTGATCTCAAAATTATGTGCTTGAATGTCTTGCACAGCATAAAAGGGAGTGGTGATTGCTACAGCATGTCAGCATGCCAGACAACTCTTATGCAGTGAAGGAAATGCCCAGCAAGACAAAGCACCAGCAAGGTTGCAAATGCAAGGTATTTGTGCACAGAAAGAAGTGCTCGGGAGAAGTGAATAGGGGACGCTGATAGGTTGTGCGTCAAGTAAGGACACTCATCCAAGTTGAGGCACCTAGTATAAAGCGGCATGATGCGGGCAAGGCCCAAGCATCAAATTCAATTCACCATTGACCAGCTACACCATTGACCAGCGACAAAGGAATGACATGTGGTTTTGTCGCCTGAACAGGACTCTTTCCCTAGACGATAGACTTCAGCAACACCAGGTCCTGCCTCATTGGCTTGATCTAGTGACAAATTACACGGGCCCGAGAAAAGACACTCACCTCCCATCATCATCTGCTTGGACTGCTTAATTGCTTCCAGCTGAAGGATCTTGCCAAAACCTCCACGCCCAGGGTCATAGTCCATGCGGAATTCATCTCTGACCTGTGCAGGTTTGTATGTGCATGTGTATGTACAAAATTCTAAGCGATGCAGTAGCGATGTCGTGCACACAAATTTTATACATGCACACATCTTCAGTTCATCAATTCATGCATGACGCTGAACAGGCTTAAATTCAGGATGGTTAAGGAACGTGGCTGATGTGCCGAAATTGAGTCTTTCACAATGCATAAAAGAGGGGTTCCTTGTGTCTGAGATACCGGGCGACAGAAAGTGAGCATTCCACCGTGCGCTCCTGCTACCACAACAAACATACCATCATTAGCTAGACACAGGGATGTGTCATACGACGTATTCGGATGATTCGCCATCTCGTATTCAGCACGTATTTTACCATATTGAACAAACCGGGCCGTATTATACAATGTAAATTTTACCAATTTTTGGCCTTTTTAAGCAATTTCTGCCCCAAAAGCGTTCTTTCTGCGAGTTTCCATGACATTAAATTGTATATTCATAGCATGTCACAATCGCAGGTCCGTTCCCACTCTAATCATTGTAACAAATAACAATGTACATCAAGCACGCTCACCTGCCCTCCAGATCTCCCTCTACCCCACTGCCGCCCCTCTACAAAACCCCAGTCATAGTCCACACGGATTGCCCGGTCATCCAGCACGGTCCCATTCAAATAGCGCACAGCCGCAGCTGCTTCCGCCCTGCATTGCAATTAGAGTGTGTTTGTTTAGGTGTTTTTTAGGTGTTTACAAGAAAACATTAGCTCCAGGAAATAATGCAGTATTACAGTGAACATAAGGTTCCAACCAAAACGCGGCATATGTTGCACGAAAAAGAAAGAGTGTTAAAAAGGAAGATACAACAACTTTAAAATAGCAACAATCAAAACTGTGTGCATCAAAATAGCCAGGAGCCTGTACCATTATTTTTGGCGTCACGTGTCAATTGAAATATAAAATACATATCCGGAATCCTGACGTTGAAAGCTATCAATTGGTATATAAATGAGTCGATTCTGAGGGGGCCCGTGGGGGGCTGGGTCCAGGGGGGGTCGGGGGATTTTGGGGGGGTGCTCCAGAAATCTACTGGGCCACTTTCACGAAATATTAATATGTATTTGGGTGATTTGATTAAAGGGGGAAGTCTGGGTGCCTGGTCACGCAAATGCATGGAATGCCCCCAAGTAGGCCGCGGGGATGTGTTCAAGCAAATTACCAGCAATTGATTCCAAACTTGCACTTCACGTATTGAATTATACATTATACATAAGTTGCATGAATGAGGTAAAAAGTGCTTAGGCAGAGGTTTTGGCTGGATTTGTGCACTAAACAGGTGGTCAGTGCCACGCAGACAGGTAGGTGCTTTATTTCTGAGCAGATCGACACCCTTGTTATAAGTGTGGGGGGTCGGTCAGGGAGGGGGGTTTGGGGGGTGGGTGGTCATTTTGGAGGCCCAAAATTTACAAGTGACTGTCAGTCAGGTCAGGCATTCCTGCTAAAACTTTTGCCCCAAAGCCGACAAGTATATTTAAGTATCCAGGACCCTTAGCTAGATATATCTAAGCACCCCTGCATACTCAGTTTGTGGCGGGAGGTGCCCAGGTGGGCAGGGTGGAAATCCCTGCCAGAAAATGGTTTTCCAAAAGCTCCCCTCTGGTGCCAGCAACTTACCAGGGGTGTTTGCAATAATATTGGGGACATTTTGGTGAAGGTCCGGGGGTCTGGGGTGGGGGTCCGATTTTGACCCTGGTTTTGGCAGGGAAATGGCGCATTAAATTGAGAGTCTGTACGTTGGCAGAAATGCCCAGCCAATTTGTGCAGCTACGATGAAATATTAATTAAATATGCTACGCTGGCATCTTTTTGCTTGCACGGAGCTGGGAGAACCAGCTGTCGTTTGGGACAGATGAGGCTCGAACAGAGCACTCAGGGCACCGGATGAGCTTTCAGCACACCAATTCATGCAAAATGGTCATAGCTCAATGCTTGCTGGGTGCATGGTGGCAGTAGAGCAGAGCAGGGGGGAAAGTTTATGCTGAATATCTCAGCTGTCGCTGCCCACCAGGGCCCAACCCCAGCATTCCAGACCATAAAACTTGACAGGGCATGCCTTGGGAGCATACAGAAGGGCTCCCAACACTCAGATGGTGGCCAGGAAGCGTGTTTCCAGGGTTTCCAGAAATGCACCATTTTTGCCCAGCAAACAGGCCCACGCATTTAGTCCTTTAGGGGCAAATTTTCAGCCCCCCTTTTTTTGCTTTAGTGGGTATGGTTTGACCCTAAACTTATCTGGGAACAAAAGAATTGGTGAATTTCGGACCAAAACCCACATTTCTACACCCATGCCACCTTTCTGGCAGGAATATGGCACAAATCCAGCCCCCCACTCTCACCCTTGTGCCCAAACTCATTAATTTTTATGCAGAAGTGTTACATTTATGTATAGAAACCATTGGGCGACCTCAGATGTGCAATTTAGGAAAGGGGCATTAATTCCCCCTTTTTGGGTGGGGCTTGGCTGGGCTGACTGTCAGGAAAATTTCTAACAGCCTTTAGTATTGCTTGCTCCGAATCATTGCGTGCCTAACTTGCGAGTGTAAGGGCTTTGGGAGGAGGGGGTAGAGCGAGGCCAGTGAATATAATAAATCATTTGTGAGCTTCTGCAAATTGGGGAGTTTTTGAGTAATCTGCTCTCAGATAAGTGCTTGCATTGATAGTAAGTTATAACCTTTCGGACACCCGCAGATGCAGAGCGAATTTTGTAGTGAAAAGGGCATTTTGGAATGAATTTAAATCCAAGACCTGCAGACTCCACCCAAATTGAGCTGCTACCAAAAGACGAGCCTTTGCAAGGTCCAACTTTTCTTTGTCTTTTCTCACTTCACCATGCGAGCGGGCACAGTAATTACCTGTAGTAAAGCATTGTTTGACCATACCGGTAATTAAAAGTTTGACCATACCGGTAATTAAATGTTTGACCATACCAGTAATTAAATTAAATCTACAGTTTGTACAAAAGCATGAACCCGACAAGGAATTGCCAGCACTGGTATATAGCTGCAAATAGCCTGAAACCAAAGTGCCACTCAAATTGCAACCAAGGTAGTAAATGGGTACTCAAATTATTCAGGGAGGCCGGAACAGCCTCTGAAATGTTTCAGGGTCTCCCGAACTGCTTTTAAATTCATTCAGGGTGTTATAAAGCTTCCCTGGCCGGCGAGTGAGACTCGCCGTCTTGAAAGGGGCTGCCCTCCTCGGACGATGGGTGCCAACCAGCCGACATGACAGAAATCGGGAGGGTGCAAAGGCGGAGCAGAGGGCCCTCGCTCGATGGTTACATGGTCGAGGCCCCATCAGGGCCAGGTGCAAGGTGCAAGCAGTGCAACCAAAGGCTTCATAGCATCTCTGTGTGATGCCCCCCAGCAACAATTTTTTCTCTCAAATCATCGAGCGACATACGCATCACCTGTTGTGCTGAATAATCAGGTTTGGACTGGAAACATGTTAAGCCTCACACAGACTGTGATACATACTGCTATAAAAACAGGTCGAGACAAAAGAATTATGAGGCCGGGCTGGTAGAGAAACCACACCCAGCTCTGTCGCCAGAAGCAGTTCTTAGATGCCTTGGCACCTACCATGCACAACAAAAGGTGAGAGCAATTTCTCATTGCATCTCATTACTTTATCAATCGTGTTGTTCTCGCCAATCTTTTGAACAACACGGGATTGGATTTCACTGCCTGTGAGGGATCTTCTTTTTGTCACAGCACTCTTGACTTGAATTGATTTGCTTCTCCCTTCCACATCTGCACACATCCCCACCGTGTATAGTAGATGATAAAGCAAAACCCGCAAGGCGTCTTGTTGTTTTTATCCAGCCCCATGATGATGCGCTCCATGTGCCCACATTTGGAGAACACCTCGTAGATCTGCTCCTCGCGAGTGTAGAATGACAGGTTGCCAACATACAGGGTGCTGCTGGTGCGCAGTGCGTGCAGCCAGTCCGTCTATAAAACAAATGACAGAGGAGGATGTTCAATGGTTTTGTTAACAGATGTGTCATTTGTATTTGCGAGTCGAGGTGTCAAGGTCCCTCACGCAATTCTGAATCTCAAAGTGTCGGAAGTGTATGCACATGAGCGAGGGTAGTTGGAGTTTACGCATGTGATAAGACAGTCTGAAGGAAAGCACGTAGTGTGCGTGTGCTTAAGTCATCTTGAGTACTGCAAGGGTGCTGCTTTTGTGCAAGGTGCGTGAGCGACACCGTGTTGCCCCAATTGAAGGTTAAATTGGGTGGTGCTGTGAGAAAGGTACTGGCGGTTGTTGGAACGCCATTTTTGTTGACACACTCCAAAACATAATGGAGGTAACAGATGCAATGTTATTCATTCTTACTACAGAAGTCACACATGTGTGCCTCCCCACCCCTTTCCCCCCCCCCCCCCACACATACACGCACACATACATACATACATACACACATACACGTACACACGAATACACACACCTGCACGTATACGCACGTACACACATGTGCACGCACACATGAGCACACACGCATGTGCACACACACACACTCTCTCTCCCTCTCTCTCTCTCTCTCTCTCTCTCTCTCTCTCTCTCTCTCTCTCTCTCTCTCTCTCTCTCTCTTCTCTCTCACACACACACACACACACACACGCACGCACGCACGCACATGCACATGCACAAATGTGTGAAAAACACTCTCCCACACATTCACACCTCATCCCCCTCGAAACGTCTGTCCTTGTAGACGGAGGTCTCAGGGTTCAGTTTCTGCGTGTGTGTGTGTGTGTGTGTGTGTGTGTGCCTTTGCATGTGTGTGCGTGTGCATGTGTGTGTATCTGTGTATGCGTGTGCGTGTGTGCATGCGTGTGTGTGTGTGTGTGTGCATGTGTGCGTGCATTGTGTGTGTGTGAGTGTGCATGTGTGTATGTATGTGAGTGTGTGTGCATGTGCATGTATGTATGTGTATGTGCATGAGTGCGTGTGTGTCTGTGTGTGTGTGCGTGCGTGTGTTTGTGTGTGTACGTGTGTGTGCGCATGAGTGCGTGCATGCGTGTGTGTGTATATGTGTGTAAGTGTGTATGTTTGCATGTGTGTATATGTGTGTACGTGTGTGTGTGTGTGTGTGTGTGTGTGTGTGTGTGCGTGTGTGTGTATATGTGTGTACGTGTGTGTGTTTGCATGTGTGTATATGTGTGTACGTGTGTGTGTGTGTGTGTGTGTGTGTGTGTGTGTTTTGCCCACGGGCATGGACAGTTCATCATGATGATGCACTCAAAGACACATCTACAGCATGCTGCACACCTTTAAGAGCTTGGCCATTGTCTACACATGCACATGGGCCATCAAAAATTCGTGAAGTTAGATTATACTCAGAGTAAAATACATATATATTTCTATTTTATAACAAAGGTGTACTCACCCCCCTGGTCTCATCAACTTTTTTGCCAATTTGGCAATTGAGGGCAACCCATTAGTACGAATGTTTACTACAAGTTGGTGTTCTCTCCTGGTGTAGATTGTCAGGTACGCATGACAAGCCCACAGTTTTTACGCTGGTGTTCGGACAACGGCGTGCTGATGGGTCACATCCAAGCTGCGGAATTTGATGGCGAGGGGAGGGGGATTCAGGTAATTACTACTCAAACAGCATGCGTGTGACAGAATGTCTAAGCGTGTGCTAATACACAGTAAACCTAAAGAGATATCTCTCTGTGTGCAGGCTACCACTGACATCAAAAGCGGCGAAATCCTCCTGCAGGTATAACCTTCGCAAAGGATGACTTCGTCGTTGCCCTTGCTTGTGTCAGAAAACTTGCGGCAGCGTAGCCTAGGTTGAAGCGAAAAAAGGTCTTAGGACGGGAAACGGTCTGGCTACACTACAATTCAGTTATAAGCCGTGTAGAACATACACTGTCCATCTGCAACTTGTGAACTAAACCAATTTTTTGCTCCAGGTGCCCAAGGATGTACTGATAAGCCGTGCCAGTGCTGAAAAGGATTCCAAGCTCGGGCCTCTCCTGCAACAACACACACCCAGTCCTGACTCGTATCAGGTGGGCATGGGACGGAGGACTGGCTCATCAGTCGATCATCCCCCCTCGCTTTGCCTTGTTCTTCTCTGGCAGTGTTTATTGTTTCATATTTAAAACTTCAAATTTAGGGTTGGCCAGAACCGTATATATACACCGTATATGCGTATATGACTGTTTATTTGGTGATTCTCCTGCCATGTACACATATATACACCGTATAGTATAGGGTATATATGGTTCTGGCCAACTCATTCGTGTTTATAGACGGATTCACGGATTCAGGAAGCAAGGCCATGGGATTTTACAAGTTTATTATTAGGCGTTTTAATATCCAGAGAGTCAGCCCTTGGAGTGGTGCACGCATCACGACTTGCAGCGGCAAATTGCCTTGCTTGCAAGAATGTCATTTGAAAGGGAAGCTGGGGTGGGTGATCAGGTGCTGTGCCAAATCATAGACTTCCTTGGAATTACTGGACTTATGTTTCAGTAATTATCCTAATACACTGAGTCTTGCTCGTCCCCAAAACCCTTGTCCCCCGAATCCAACTTGGGAGGAGAGACTTCTGTTGAAAGGGTGATTTGTAAGCCTTTTCAAGAAAGTATTTTGAGTGCACACCTCAATTCTCGCTAAAAATTCACGTCAAATACAACCATCCTCCTCCACCTGCAGGTCCTTGCAGTACATCTTCTTCATGAAGTGGACAAAGCTGCTAAGGGTAGCCGCACGTGTGCCAGCAACGAAAGCGCTTGCGATGAAAGGGAAAGCAGCTCTGCCCCTAACTCTTCCTTTTGGCAACCCTACCTGGCCGAGCTCCCACGCAGCTACTCCACGCTAAGCAGCTTCACAGCTTCAGACGTATCAGCCCTGCAGGTAGAGCCCCTACACCTGCAAAAAAGAAAATAAATTGGGCTGGAAAATATTAACACGGTGACGCAATTGGTTTGTCATGATTAGATTGACTGGAACCTATATGTGGACCCTCTGACCCAGTGCTCCCTCTCCCAGCCGACCACGAAAGTTGAGTTTTCTTGAAGGTCGCACTTGAACAAATGGGCCAGTATAACTCCTGTACTGAGACCCAGCCAACCTGTTAGGCTGACAATGACTACTGTTAGGCTGACAATGACTACTGTTAGGCTGACAATGACTACTGTTAGGCTGACAATGACTACTAACCTTAGACAGTGTGTGACACTTTTCTTAGGTCAATCAGAAAATTTGATGTTACCTATGTCAAATCTAAGATTATGAAGCTCACATAGACACCCACTTTTCTGGCCAAGGCGAGCTGGCATGTTTGCTTTTGTGCGCGGCAGATGCGTCCTCTTGTACTCTTGCTCTTTGCTCTTGCCCATCCTGTCAAACATATGAACAAAGGCCCCTGCCTGTAGCCTACTGCTACACCACACAAATACCACCTATTGCTGGCAGGTGCCATATGCACAAGAAGCTGGGCAGGCCGCTGCAGATAAAGCTCGGCAGAAATGGAAAGGGGCTGTCACGCTTCTGAAAGCATGTGGTACGTGTGTTGATGCAAGTTTGGAATAGTAAGTTCCTCCCCCTGTTCGCACTTTTGGGCAAATTTTTAAGCCATAGCAGTTTCAGTCCTCCGTTTGTGCTCGCGATAAATACAATTTGTGATTGCTACAATGTGTCAGGCTTCTATTTCTCCTTTAAAATATCCTGCAGGCCTTGACAAAAAATACTGCAGCTTTTCGGCTTGGTTGTGGGCGTCCTCCACCCTCTTGTCCCGTACAATGTTTTTTCCATGTAAGCACCCGAGTGATGTTTCCAGATTAAACTAGCAGTAGGCCTCAACGGCTAAAGAGCCCCTCCTTTTAATGTTTGTTTGTTGGTGACGACGCTCAGTGCGGCACTGGCGCAACCTCCAACGACTTGTGTCAACTTGACCAAAAATTCTTGTGATCTGGGCTGTGTTACAGTCTCTTGGCACCTTCTCGGTGCTCTGTGCCTTCCAACCTGAGAATTATACATAGGTGACCTGTCCTGCATCAATTTCATGTTTTTACTAAGGCTCTATTTACCTACGCATGCCTGCGCAGATGATGAGGCTGGTTGCTTGACCCCATTCGGCGACTTGTTTAATTATGCTCCGCCACCAGGTCCACACACCTTAGACGTTTTGGATGAAGAGAGAGAAGCGGGGGACGCCGAATCAGCAGCAAGGAAGGATGTTGAATTACCTACTCATTTGCAAAGCCTGCCACATATCTCCCTGTCAGAGCTTCCAGCCCCCTGCCATCAGCCTAGTAGAGAAACCCAACCTTCTCCTCCTGTTTCAACGGTTTTGCTGCCGCCCGTGTCTATCCCCGTTTTGCATCATCAGACATCCCTGTCCAGTCCTCAGGAGCCTTGCGACAGCCAAGGCAGCCCGGAGGTTTTGTGTGGGGATGGAAGCTACGATGAACGCTGTGGCATGTACAAGCTGTATGCTCGGAGGTCATACACTGCAGGTGTGTGTATGTGCGTGTATGCACGTGTGTGTGCGTGTATGTATGTATGTGTGTGTTTGTGTGCGTTGTGCGTGCATGTGTGTGCGTGTGCATATGTGTGAATGTGTTTGTGTGTGCACGGTTGCGCGCGTGCGGATGTGTGTGTTATTGTGCGTGTGTGTTTGCCTATGGGCAAATGGGTGGGTGGGTGGGTGTATGGGTTTGAGAGTGAGCGTGCGTGTCTTTGTGTGTGTGCGTGCGTGCGCGTGTGTGTGTTTGTGTGTGTACGTATGTGCGTGTGGGTGGATGTGGGTGTGGGTGTGCGTGATGTGTGTGCGTGTGGGTGTGGGTGTGGGTGTGGGTGTGGGTGTGGGTGTGGGTGTGGGTGTGCGCATGCGTGCATGCGTGCATGTGTGTGTTTGTGTGTGTGTGTGCGTGTGTTTGAGAAGAAGGGTGTTTATGTGGATATGATTGTAATAATAAATACTGTATTGACACTCACTTTGTGGGGGGGCATGTAGGTATGCATTTTCAACAAACCTTTTATGGCTGAGACCACAGAGACTTCAGTCAACTCCAGCTGCTGTGCTTAGCTATTGAAATGAAGGATTGTGTGCTCTAGTGTAGCACGTGTATAGCCTGTGCAGTAGTGCTATATAAATATCAGACACCATTTGTCTGCGGTAGTGGGAGTGGGAGGGGGAAAATCAGAGGAAATCAAATGTAACACACACACGCATTTCGATTTGCTTTGCCCTCCTGCTGTTTTGTCCAGCGCAAAAAGGGTCTTTGGTTCAAATCCAACCTGACACAGTTTTCCCTTTCTGCACTGCCTTCCCTTTTTTGATGGCCTGCCTGTCAGCTCCGCCTCTTCTACTTCATTACATGATTTTCAATTAATGCATGTCATATGCATTTCAATTAGAACCGCAGATACATAATCCGACCTTGCTTTTTGTTTTGCACTTTTAACTCAGTAAACAATTTCTAAAATCCTGGGATAAATAATCCGTTTATATTAACGAAAAACATATTCACTCGTATTTGGAACTTCTGGACGTATTTTGGTGGGCCATGCAAAAAAACCACACTCCCCTGACTGACCCGAAGTTGGCAGCAAAATGTGACCTCAAGCCTGTGCGATGTCATTGCGGCTCAGACACTACACCGTACGCCCTGAAACTCGGCGTGTATATTCACTAAACTGATATCTTTAAGTGTGCCAATTTATGTTTGAAGGGGTGGTCTATCGGGGACGCAAAACGCGTTCGGTTTCTCATCTGTTGAGCCCCCGGCCAAAACCGAGGAGCAGAAATGGGGATATCTCCGCACCTAGCATAAGGGACTATAATAAGTAAAGCTGATGTGTTTTCTGGCTGGGTACGCTTCACCTGGGTCTGTAAAACCTCTATAAACCTCATTTAAGAGAAGCCAGAATTCGATGCCATCTTTCCCGCCCGTTATCTCCGCGCCTAGTCCACAAATTGCCCCGCGCTCGACGCAGGATGTCATGAATTGTTCTCAACTGTGTATTGCTCCAATAATCTTGGCAGATAGTGCAGGGACGGGCCAGAACGGGCCACTTTGACACCCAAACGCCATCGCAAAGTTCGTTGTGATGGCGCAGCCGAACCTGAGATTAAAAGTGCCAGGATTGTACTAGCTTTCCGAATATGTGCTCAAATCTTTTGTTCCCCTGCGCGATCACAACGAACTATCATCGCACAGCAGACCCTCGATTCAAGGGTTCAGTCAGGGGAGTGTGCAAAAAAACAGAGCTAATCTTTCGAATTTCAAGACTTGTTCTTTGGACTTTCTTTGTTGTTGGGGCTATGTGTTTGTTTTCTTTGTTCCTGGAGAACAATTACATGCATGCTCATGAGCTGCGCAGATATTTTAAGGGAATAAGAACGGCAATCTCTCACCTTTGCGCAGGTGATCAAGTGTATCTTTGTTACGGACATTATAATAACCTGCAGCTGTTGGAGCTGTACGGTTTCATGCTAGAGCATAATCCACACGATGAGGTAAGAAATGGTAAAAGAGGAACCCGCTAATTATGCGTGGTTGGATGATTGCTGCAGCATCCTTTATACAACAAACTGCGTTGCTTGTTTTTATAAATTCACTTTGCTAACAAACAATGTTACAGTGGTTACAATAAGGGGTAACCTTCAGCCAGATTGTTTGGCTGATCAACTGCTGACTGGTCTTGGCCAGCCACAGATAAATCGATAGGCTTAGAAAGAAGAGGGAAATTATAGCGTCCTGCTGATAAAGGAATAAAAAACCAGTTAACTTTATGTAGGAAAAAAAGGTTAAGCTGCCGAAAAGGTCCTCAAAAAGGGTAAACAAAAAGGAATACAAAAATTTCCTCAGCTCACAGCCTCGATGGTCTTGGCAAAATGAAAGAGCGTGCACCTCGTTTTGGACACTGATCACATACACAAGAAGCCCCTTCAAGCCACGATGCTGCCTCCCTCTCTAAGTATGTGCACGCAAGCGGAACCTGACATTGCGCAACATGTTGACAGATCAAGATAAAGATACCAGGGCGCAGTCAGCACCTCCTTTTACAAGAAAAAGGGAAACTAAGAATTAAAGTTGCCAGTTTGTTGTTATGCACATTAGGACCATATCAGTGTCTCTCAAAACACCTCTCATGAAACGCACTAAATCTGCAGAAAAGTTTTGCACGGAAATAGCACACCTAGCTAACTAACTCTTAATCGGTATGATCCCTTTACCTAAAGTTCTTTTCATGTGCTCGTCACAGGCTTTTCTTCCCAAAGGCGCGTTTGAGGCTGCGATGGCTGGAGAACTGTCCAGTAAGGCAAGCAAGGGTGGTCTTGCCAAAGAAGGTATAGCAGTGAGAGGTGGAAATTTGGCAAGTTGACTAAGACATCCACTGCAATATCATCTCAACCCCTTTCTCGCCTAGGCAGTTTAACAAAATCAATGCCTGTGTTTTGCAAAGCATTTTTTAACCTGCCTCTACACCTGTGCACCTGCCCCCTAGACAGCACACACAGACCTGCAGCTGCTCCTGTTCTGCCCCGAGCCTCTCCTTGCCCCTCACTTCAACTGACATATGCAACTTCTGCCTAAAAATTGGTCTGAAGCTTCATTTCTGACCAAATTAGCACTGTTTTATCTTTGTCACCGCTTGAATTGTCAGTTTTGTACTTTATATCAAATCCTGACACCTGTTAAAAAACATACACACACCATGCACACACTAGTGTTTGGACTCCCGTAACAGGTCTTGGCAACCAGCTAGTCAACAAAATAAGCAGAATAACCACCACCTCCACCACCTCCACCACCGCTGTCCCTACCACCATTACCACTGAAAACAGCAAAAGGCAAAGCAGTACATCGCCCACGCAGCAGCAGCAGCCCTCTTTACCGCATTCAAACCAGAAGCCTTTCTACTCCGACCACGCCCCTTCCTTATCTCAGCTGCCTCCCTGTGACTGCTTCCTTCATGCCAACGGGTCACCGTCTTGGGCACTGCTGCAGGTCAGGCATTTTGACTTGCCCTGCATTCTCTGGGTCAGATTGTGTTGTGTCAGGAGACAGCTGAATGCCTTCATTTGGAATCTTAGCACATTCTTTGAGTGTCGATTCGCGTGCTATCCTACTAACGACCCGCGAGGGACTTTCGGGTAGCAGTGAGCAAAGCTTTACAGACAAACAACCTATTGACTGTTACTGGCACAAATTGCAGCCCATGCACCTCATCATTTCCTTCTACATTGCTTGACCCCTCTTTATGTTTCCCTGCAAGTGCGTGACAATTTGACAACACTGTCCCTGAGCAGGCCTTGCGTACAGCGGCATCCACCCCTCACGAGCGCAAGATATATGCAGACAAGCTAGCATCAAACCAACGCGTTTCACGGTCTGGGGACTTGCGTGTGACTGGATGGTTGTTGGATGCCTCCTTGCTACAGCTGTCTAGTCTTCCCAGTAGGTAGGTCGAAAAGGTGTATTTATGAGAGTTTGTGTGCTTGTGTGTGTGTGTTTGTGTGTGTATGCGTGTGTATATTCGCACTAACACCGATCGCTGCTCAACGACACCAGGCTTATCGTTAATTTTTATATTTTTGAGGCATCTGTATGCTTTTCCAATGTTTGCAGTTTGCGTTAGTCTCTCTTGTAGGTGCATTGCTGGATTTCAATTCAAATTGTTAAATTTGTGACGCAGCATATCAGAAGACAAGGACCTTCTGCACCATCTGTACCAGGAAAGGAATGGGCTAAATGGAATAAGTAGCTTGAAAGGTGAGCGGTTTATTTGCACATATCTGTCCCCATTTCTTCTCAGCAAGGGGCTCTCCAATTATATTCATATGTTGCGTACACTGTTTTCTGTGTTTTCCCCTTTTACTTTACTCCTTTGTACAAAGAGTGTTTCATAGATGCTCTTCTGCTTTTTTTCATGCTCCACGCAGCAGATTACAGCTCCAACATTCCTCAGCGACACGCTAAATCTGTATTCAACTGTCATTCTCTTCATTGTTCTTAACATCACCATATGGTGTAAGCCCGCCCCCATCGAGCCCCTTGCTGCCTGGCATCAAAAAGAATTGCACAGTGCAAATTGTTGAAAGGCTCAGAGGGTGCTGAAATGTTTCGCCACTCACGCACTCAAGACCATCAATCGTTCACCTAAGTCTCTGTACAGAGCCATTATATTACCAAGCGATGCGTGGGCAGGAGATTCTACTTTCCTACACCGCTTGCTGGTCAAGCTCTTACGGCCAAGCTTCTGCATACCACCAGAATCAATAAGTTGAGAATTGATAGCATTTTTTTCTTGTTTTCGTCCTCCTTCTCATCGTCCTGTGTGAGGGAAGTAGAATTATTCTGCGAATTAACAAATGCAGATCTCCAAAGTGTGTTCAAATGTCTCCTTGCAGGCCCAACCTGCTTAGAGCTAGCAGTTCAATGGCGGCTGCGCTACAAACGGTGCGTGATGCTGTCGGTTCACTTCTACACACACGCAAGTTGGCAACGTATACTTCCTTATCAGGTAGTAGCAGGGTTGTTCAGTTAGAGTTTTGAGGATTAAGGGGAAAAGTCGTGAAAGTTCTAGAACTCTTACACTGTTCGAGCAGTTTGATGTGCGATATCAAAAATGGATAATTTTGCTGGTTTCCGTGTCGTACTCGTCCAAAACATGCTTGCATCATCTTGAATACATACAATTGATCAGTATACAAACAAACGTTTGACAGCCATCTAAGGCTCTTTCCTGCATGGACTGCAATTTTGGACCCAAAATTTATAAGAAGGGCTTAAAGTTCGACGGACTTCTGATAGCTCGCTAATTTTAGGGTTCGTTAAAATGCTTAAAAGTTTGCGAACACAGACTTTTGACCGAACCTCGAACTGAAAACCCTTATATACTACTGCCAATTGCTTGGAAGAAGTTGTAAAACTGAATGGCCGTTGTTTTATCATGATGAAGAACGACCGCTTGGCGCTTTCTTGACTTGTGCAACCAGTGTCGGCGGCAGCAATTCATCTAATACGTGAGCTCTAGTCTAATACGTATGGAGGCCGAACTGGAAGAACCCTTTCAACCGATTAACTTCCTTCTTCTCTTTCGTGTGCAGGACCTTGATGCTAGGTGTGCAGCGATCCCTTCACGCGTTAGATGTGCTTTCTAGGAGCTGAGAGCAATTCAGCTGTACGCGTACATTTCGACGTGCACGATTGTTCTGTATTTCATGCCTCGTTGTGTGGGAATTATCAGACAAGCTTTATTCAGGGCTTTGACTATGTAACGCAGGGAACGAATTTGCTGCGAAAAGGCTACATATCAGGCGAGTCCTATTAATGTAAATAAATGGTGTCGATGTAGATGATATCGACAGCCCGCGCAATATAATTGTTCAAGCATCTTTCGTTCTTCTTTGAACGCCCTCTACAAAACTGTGCAAAGTCCTAGCTTCCATATAACTTCTGACGTACTTTTTTCCTTTTTCCATGGCGTTCTGGATGAGCTTACCGAACGCGTGAATTCACATTCTGAGTTATGGCGGATCGCAATTCACATTCTGACACATTCTAAGGTACAACGCGAATTCAACAAAAATATATTTGAATCAGACAACTCCAACCTTAAAAAACGACTGGCTGGGAGGGGCAAGGTATTGTTTCTACTACTGTCAAGCTTGCTCATTGTAGCGCATAAACACACACACACACAAACACACACACTTACACACACACACAAACACACACACACACACACACACACACACACACACACACACACACACACACACACACACACACACACACACGCACGCACTCACTCACTCACTC
>Ga0307968_1001439_pt1:5000-19398 | contig 19398 bp, 25 predicted proteins | sample OrgLakmetagen650_FD_201834 | JGI IMG/M metagenome (GOLD analysis project Ga0307968, IMG submission 201834) | Saline water microbial communities from Organic Lake, Antarctica - #650 | ecosystem: Environmental > Aquatic > Non-marine Saline and Alkaline > Saline | place: Antarctica...
GACAGTGCGCAAACAGAAACGCATGGGCAAAGGTAGAGGGCTGGTTTGAGCGAGCAATGGAGTACCTCAAAATAAGCATGCACGCACAGGAGCAGGAGAGGCGCGGTTTGTTTAGTTTGCGTGTGGCTTGTGCACATAAGCACCGACGTGCATATACGAACTGACAGGGACTACCAAAAGAGAAGGTGTGACCTGATGCAGCAGACGTAGCTTTGTGCATATTGAGCGAAAAGAGGCTTGACGGGGTGTTTATGGATTTCTGCGGCATTCAATCTGGAAGAGCACCTTGAAGGGTCCATGAGGATTCACAGCATATCGTATGGTTTTTTTTTATTGGGTTGGCCAGGACCGTACATATACACCGTATATGGCCGTATATTTGGTATTTTCCCTGCCAGGAATTATGTATATTCATTGTATATTGTATATGGTTCTGGTCAACCCTACTTTTTTACGATGCAGCAGCTTCTGGATTAATAAGGAGTGTCTCGAGGTTGAACGTGTTTGGTCTCTGAGGCTGTCTTAGATTGCGGCAGCATTCGAAATGATTGAAAGTTTGTGGTGGAGGGGACCAGACCTGTGTCTGTGTGTGTGTATGTGTGTGTGTGTGTCTGTGTGTGTGTGTGTGTGTGCCCTGTCTGCTTTGAGATAATAAGTGCATGAGGATGCGAACATTTTGAGGTGGGGCACTGTTTCCTAGGGGGCTATTGGCTGTGGCGAAGTTGTAAAAGAAGCACTGTTGCCAGGAAGGCTCATGTGACACAAGTTATGTAACACGTGGACGACCTTCCCATTCTTCAACAGTCTTCGGACGTGCAACAATCGCACAGGCCATTTTTAGGGGCTTGCATACTGTTCAAGGAGGCATCATAAAAGGCGCTTATGCGCATATGCAAAGCAGCGTGTTTGCCCGTCATGCCTGCAGGACTGTGCTGTGAAGATGAAGCTCGTGGCTCCCCCCCTTTACGTCCTGACCACCCAAACACTAGACAAGCAGAAGGGCATCGACACCTTGTTACAAGGTGGGTACCAGCATTTGTGTGCGTGTGTGAGCACACGTGCATGTGCGCACAGGTATAACCACACTATAACATGCTGCGGGAGCCTAGCTGTTCATGCGTGCTCGCGTGCACATACACACATATACACGCACACACACACATACACGCATACACACATGGAAACAAAACCATATACACATACACATACATGCACACAGACGCGCAGACACACACATGCACCCACGCACACACACACACGTTTGACACCTATACAGCCTGTACAGCCTGCCAGAAGAGCATAGAGGCCTCCAAGGGCAAGCTGGTGGTGAAGGAAGCTGCCAGGGCTGTGAGCGAGCGCGACGACCGCCTGCTGGCAGAGAAGCTGGAGGCACTGGAGAACGCAAACAAAGAGGTGAGCCTGTGTTTGGTGTAGGTTTCAGTGCATGTGTGTTGGTTGGGGGGGGGGGTATACATGAAGTGACTTGCGAGAGCGAGAATGCGCTTCTGGTTAATAAATCTCACATCCCCCTGCTATTTTGATCTTTGTAATTATAGCAGCATGTGCTTGATCGCACCGCCTTTTTAATTCTCACATCCCCCTGCTCTTTTGATCCTCGTGATCGTAGCGGCATGTTTGCACGCTGAAGGCACCTGCGCTCATTTGCACTGCCTCTCCCTCTCCTTACTTGTCTTGCTTTCATTATGTGGCATAGAGACTGCTGAAGCCAAGGCAGGCAAAATGTGTGTTTTTGGCACAGAAGTTTTCATGTATGCTTGGAGGCTTCATCTAACTGCCGTTGCTGTTGCTTATGTGTGCGGAACACATGGAGGCTTCATCTGACTGCCGTTGCCCTTTTGCTTGTGTGCACAGGTTGATGGAGACGCGGACACTGAGGATGAGGATGAGCAGGGCATGGGAGATATTGATGTCGAGTCTGGGCCACAGCACCTTGAAGTATGAATGAGGCTCCTCTTCTTCATCAATGCGGGGAGCGGTTTAAATTGGAAACGAGGAGCGGCTTAAATTGGAAAATTGCCACAACTAGCAAAGTTATTGTAGTCACCATTTTTTACTCCATCGCTTCTCTTAATTAAGTCTAATCGAGCAACTTGAACTTGAAACTGGAATCGACTGTGGCATTCACATTCTCTATAGATGCTAGCTACAGGGGGATACAAAGTTTACAAAAAAAGGCCTTTAGTCAAGAAGTGCGACTGCTAGCCTTAGTGGGGGACACTTGCCACAACACTGTCTACTCTTGTAAACGACTGTGCCAGCAGAGGTGGTGGAATGCTAAGAGAAAAACTAGGCCACTAGGTAAGGTCACATCTCCATAAGCCTCTTCTAAGGTTGTAAACGAGTGTGCCAGCAGAGGTGGGTTGCTGAGAGGAAGACTAAGCCGCTAGGTAAGGTAAGCTAAGGTGACATCGCTACTAGGCCATTAACTTGAAGAGCCAGCTTGTTTGGCCGTTCAAGCTCTTGAAAAAGTGCAAGAAGGTCAATGACACCAATCACGCAAGATTGGGGTAAGACATGGGGATATTTTTGCTTATATTCAGCACCTCCACCAGAGCCGCGTAAGGTTAGGCTTTTTCTCTGCAACCTTTGGCCAACTTGACAGTCATGTTCACACAAAATTAGGACAACAGCATTCATAGAATTCTTCCAGTGATTCTTGAAACTTGAAGATGGATCCTGCTCCTATTCTAGAATCCTTATCAGCAGGGCAATTTCCTTTCCTGTCACGCCATGCACGGCCGTAGAACTTGTGGTAAGGTAATAGGATTTAATCCCTGGGACCAAATGATTGCTAGCATATGAAAAAATAAGTTACTACCTACGTCTTTTACTAGAGTCATGCTCAAGAAAGACTTACACAACTTTGGCATCCATCTGTGGCTGTTTAATACTATAGCCGGTCTACAAATGCTCTGATTGATAGCCTCTATGATACAAAAGCAAGGCATGGCATAATACCACTAGCTATGCTGGAAACGCAGACATGCTTTCTGACACAGGAACGTCGTTTTTGGCAGATTTTGTGAAAAGCGTTGCTTGGTGCTGTTATCCATCCAGTTTGGGAGCAGCAGGAAGGTAGCGGTTGCCTCATGGTTATTCAAGGCAGATACGGTTGCATGTTGCACTACTTTGAGCATGTGCTTGTCGTCATACATTGGGTGGCAAATGGAGAACGTGTCTGTCCTGGAACCAAATACTCTGTCCATCTCTTGGGTGGGCTGTCCAGAACTTTTGAAGCTCTGGGGTATAGTCTAGAGGTGAGGCCATTCTTTCTTTTGTGACCAGGGCATGGTTGCAAAATGCTTCATGTAGTGGGTGGGCAGCTCCTGAACAGTGTGCCAGTCACATTTGTCACAGATCCTGACACTCGCCAAGGTTGAGCCAGTGCACCCTCCTCTCCTGTATTCCATGTCAGGAGTGGTTATCACTGCCTATGTAGTTTATTTCTTTTCTCCCAGAGTGGAAAACTATATTTAGTGATCCCAGAGCGAAACTGCTGATGCCAAGGTGAGCGGTAGGATAAGAAGCTTTTTTGTTACTGGGCATCGTACGCATGTGCGCTCCCACACAGATACACACGCGCACATGCGCAAAGAAGTCGGTACAATCGGATCTTAGAATGTGAAGTGAAGGTCTAGGTAAAGAATTGGGTCGTATCTTTGTCTGTGCGGACGACAAAAGAGGCTGAACTCACAAAAAAATCAACACACTAGGTGCTAGCTAAGGCTCGCTACAATACTACGATCAGCCATGCACAATGAGATAAATCAACACACGCTAATATAACTGCCAGAAATCAAGAGCACAAGAATGAGACAATCATCGTTTTTATCTGACCACACTACAGTCCACCATTGACTAATGTTGAAGCTGGAAATGGAAGAAAACGCTAGTTCTATGAAACTAGGGAAAACATTTATGATAGTAAAAACATGTAGCCCACTGCTTGTGTAGATCAGAGCAAAAATGGAACCAAACTTACCTCATACAAAACGAAATAAAGACAGGACTGAACTGTCCAAAACATCGGCATGTGCACACACACACACACACACACACACAAATACACACACACGCACACGCACACGCACACGCACACAAACAGACACACACACAACACACATATGTGCTCACATAAGCACAAGCAATTGCAGGGGGAAAAAGACTAAAGCTCGTGATCACACGCCGGTGAAATAAGGAATGCAAAAACAAGAAACAGAAGAAGTGAGTAAGGCCCTCCGCAAACAGGGTCCAGGACACACGTACACGGACGCAATTCAGCCATGCATGCTGCTCACATTGCTGCTGACGTGAATGCAGCAGGTATGAAAGGAAAGTCAGGTTTCCCCAGCCTACTTTGCAGCCGTGCGCCTGTTCAGCAGTGCACCGTGTGTGGCAGCGACGATCTTCTCTTTCACAAACATCAGGATGGCTGCCCCAAGGACGGTCTGCAGCAGTTTGACCTGCACAGAGCGCACGACCAGCCACATGAGTGGTAAGGCGCGTTTCCTGCTGCAGAGTTCTTTAAAAGTGACAAAAGATGAGTGAAAAATGGCACCTGCCTGAGCACAATTTTAATTGGTAGCAAAAGCTTTGTCAAACGATTGCTACCAAAGGACACTGAAGCAGGAGTCTTGATCAGGACTAGCTGGTTTTGTACCCTGCATAAAATTGCTGTGCTCACGCAGCCAGGCAAGGAAAGAAGGCAGCTTGTCACCACCCCTTGAGCGGAAAGGTACACACAACGCTTTCTGTTTTCCATTATTCGTGCCCTCACTTCCCCACAAAACAAATTAGGGGTAGTATGCATCTGGCGCCATTCAAAAAGAGTCATTTGTCGACAAATATATATATATATATCTCTAGTAATGTCTACAACTCAGGATTCCAGCCAGGATCGCACAGTAACTGCGTTTGTGCTGACCATACGTTTGTGATTACTCAGACCAAAATGTTTTATCTGTCTGCCAAAAGATCGTACGTAAATTGAAGCAATGTGGTGCGGCGTGTGATTTTAATGTGCGATTATGGTGTGTGATTGTGTAACTCTTGGCAAAATCCACGTTTATGTTCTTTGGCTGAGCCTTGCACCAGCACATTGAAAATCAATTTTACGTGCTGACAAGATGAAACAAAGGTCTTTTGAGGCCGATGCATGTGCCCTTCCTCACGATTTGCCCTCCTTGTACGTTGCGCTCATTCCTTGCGATCTGTCCCTTCAGTGCTCACCCTCAGACCCTTGTACAGTCCATGCACGCCCTTTGTCCCTACGTAAACTCTTGTGCCACGCCCCAACAGGCAAACCTCCTCTCATCTTCTGCACCAAGGAAATGACAGGCTCTGTTCTTGCTGCAGCCCTTGCCTTCTATGCTCACCCTCAGCCCCTTGTACAGTCCTCGGACTCCCTCCAGCCCAAGGATGCGCATCAAGGCATCCACCACGCCCGCGTAGCGTGCATCGGCTGCAGTGCTGGCATTGGCGGCCTGTGTGCGTGCGTGTGTTTATTGTGTGTGTGTATATTGTGTGTGTGTGTGTGCATCTGCTGCAGTTCTGACGTTGGCAGCCTATGTGCGTATGTGTGTGTTTTTGTGTGCATGTATGTGTTTCTTTGTGTGTTTCTTTGTGTGTACATGTGTGTATGTGTGTATGTGTATATGTGTGTGTGCGCGCAGAAGTGATATGAGGCCTCGTGTGCAGCTGTCAATATAGCTTCAAAACCGCTAGTACATTACAGCCAGCGCTATAAAAACACATCCCACGACAAACCTAGATGCACCTGCCGGCTACTCTTGATGATAAGCACCAGCAGCCAAGCCAATGCAGAACTAAGTTAGTGCCTAGTACACAGCATCACATTCATCCAACTCGTGCTGAACGTCGTGCCAAAACACATCCTAATAAAAGAACCTAGTGCACAGCATCACATTCATCCAACTCGTGCTGAACATCATGCATGCCAAAACACATCCTAAACGAAAACAAGCCCGCACGTAATCTGCATGCACCTGCCGGATACTCTTGATGATCAGCAGCAGCAGCAGGCAGAAGCCAATGCAGAATCAAGTCATTTAAATAGTACCCGGTGCAATAAAGCATCATGCACAAATTCTACGCCCACCTGCAGCCTGCTCTTGATCACCAGCAGTGGGTACGTGGCCAATGTTGACCCTAGCTTAGCAACAGCGCTCAGCGCAAAAATGTCCAGCCCACCCAGCAGCAGGGAAGGAGTACCCCCCTTGCGCGTACTACAGTGTTTCAAGGTGTTTATGTTTGTGCGTGTGTGTACATGTGTGTATATATGTGTGTGTGCATGTGTGTACGCGTATATATACATGTGTGTGTGTGTGTGTTTGTGTGGGAGAGTGTACGTGTTGTACGTAACGTGCACTGCAGTATATGCATGAGTGAGTGCACGTGCATATGCATGTGGGCTGAGAAATCATAGGCGACAAAGGGGGAATTGCCTTTTTTATTTTCTCTTGGCAACTTTTGTCCAGTAATACTGGTGGTATATTACAATCAGCAGCGCATATATGGCCACTCCTTTATCAGCGGCATGAGGAGCCACTCATTTAATAAGTTTATAAGCTGCACGAAATGCCACTTTTTTCATCATTGATACCAGGAGCCGCTTGTTTATGAACCACTCCAGATACCCCTTTTTTTATCAATGGCAACAGGAGCCTTTATGAACCACACGAGGTACCATTTGTTTTCATCGTTGACACCAGGAGCCACTTCTTTATGAACCACGCGAGATACCATTTTTCTATGAACAGCACGAGGGCATATCAAACGGCACGAGAGGCTCCTTTTCGCTATCAACTGCCATACGTGCGAGAGTGCACTCATACCCTTAGCTTCCACTTCCTGCCATACAGACTCCACATTTCGCAAATAACCCCACAAGGAAAGCAGGAACTTGCACGGCATCGTAAAACGAAGCCGTTGAAATTGAAATAGATAAAAAAACTCGTAAATTAAATCCTGGCATCCCCTTTATTTCCATCCCTCTATGTGAAACCATTCACATCACAAACACAAATATTACCCATTCACAAAAACCTCTCTTACAATAATCAGTTTGAGGGAGCTGCACGGCGCCTGAATTACACAGACTAACCATATCATGGAGAGTGCCTGCCCCTGCACATATGCTTACGCTCATAATTTCCGGCAAGCACACACCTTTTTGAGGGAGCAGCCAGGCGCCTGATGTTGACTAAGCGAGTGGTGAGCCATTCGTACAGGATGTACTGAATGGTGGGGTTTGAAACCATCACTATAGCAGGCACCACTCCCTGTGAGAGTTTGGTGTGTTTTTGTGTGTTTTTGTGTGTATTTGTGCGTCTTGTGTTTGTTGTGTGTGCGTGGTTGGTGTGTGTTTGCATCTGCTGCGTGTACGTGTGTATGCATTTGTGTGTGTATACGTATATAAATGTGTGCATAAGTATATACATGTGCACGTCGCATGTGTTCCATTTTCCACAAACATATGACAGCCACCCACCTGCCAGAACATGCGCAGTCCGCCCTGGTTGTACAGATCTGTGACCACGTTGTTCCAAAAACATATGACAGCCACCCACCTGCCAGAACATGCGCAGTCCGCCCTGGTTGTACAGATCTGTGACCACGTCAAAGGCAGTTTTCAGCCTGTCAGCGGGGTTGGGACTCCTCTGCAAAGCCTGCAAGCGTGAGATGTGAAAGAAACACAGGAAGACATGTGGCACTGAGACATGTGGTATGTAGATACGTGTCAAAGGGGCACAGAAAGGCACGTGGCAAACAGATGCAGGTGGCATGCAGACATGTGGCGAAGAGGAACAGGAAGAACTGTGGCATACAGACATGTTGCACACAAATACATATCATATGTAACATATGGCATATGGCATATAGGATATAGACATGTGGCAAACAGATACAGGAAGAAGCGTGGCATAAAGACATGTTGCACACAGATACATATCATATGTAACTTATGGCATATGGCATATAGGATATAGATAGGGTTGGCCAGAACCATATATATACGGTGTAAATACGGTATTTTTGGCAGGGAAATCACCAAATATACGGTCATATACGGTGTATATATACGGTTCTGGCCAACCGTAAATATAGACATATGGCAAACAGATACAGGGAGAAGCGTGGCATACAGACATGTTGCACACAGATGCATATCATATGTAACATACGGCATATGGCTAGGGTTGGCCAGAACCGTATAAATATATAAATACACCGTATATGACCATATATTTGGTGATTTCCCTGCCAGAAATACCGTATATAAACCGTATATATATGGTTCTGGCCAACCCTACATATGGCATATAGAATATAGACATATGGCAAACAGACACAGGGAGAAGCGTGGCACAGAAGCATGTTGCACACAGATACAGATGGCATGTGCATATGTACACACATATGGCAAAGAGACACAGGAAGACACGTGGCAAGGAGGCGCATACTGCGATCACTGTCAGCATTTGCAAGGCCTGCATGTATGAAGATCAAGCCAGAGAGACACAGAAAGTCACTTGCACAAATACACAATGCAGGATGCACACATCTCATGCACAAGCACAGACATCAAGGCAGAAACCATAACCATAACCATAACTACCATAAACCATAACCAGAAACCACCAGCAGTTGCCACACCCCACACACATCAGCGCCTACCTGCAGCAGTTTGACCATGATTCTCATAGAACCAAAGACCACGGGCAAGCGAGTACGTACACAAGCTGCAAGTCAACACGCACCTGTACAGCTGCCTCAGTCCAGATGGGGTTGTGGGCACATGCATAACACCCAAACCCTTGCATCCTCACACTGACAACATAGACATGCGCGTACACCCACCCACAGCCTCGCAACCACAGCGCGCCAACACATAAAGGCACACACCCACACATACCCACACAACAATGTCCTGCAAGCTGCAGTTATTTACCTGCAGCTGCGTGGCCACAATCCAGATAGGGTTGGTGGCCAGCACGTTCATGCAGCCTGCAAAGGAAGCCACAGCTGTTGATCCCTGCATTCACATGTCAGCATGCACGAGCATGTGTACCGTGTGTGTTTGTGTTCTGTGTGTGTCTGTGTGTGTGTGCGCCTGTGTGTGCGTGTGGGTGTGTATGTGTGTGTTTGTGTGTATATGCGTGCGTGTGTGATAACCAAAGCCATGGCCTACCATTCATACACGCACAGGAACCCATGTACACATGGCTTACAAATTCGCCTACACACCCACACACATTTTCACACCCACAATCACTCCCACAACAGCAATCACACCCACGCCCACACCCACACCCACACCCACACCTACACCCACACCCACACAACACCCACATCCAAATAAACCCGCCTCTATGCTCGATGAAATGTGGTACATAAATGTCTCCCAAAAGGTCGCCCCAAAAACCAATAAACACACACTGCACGCGCCAGCAAACAGCTAACGTGCAATAAGATCCAACACACCTGGATCGCTGCTTCAGCAAGCACATTGCGCAGAGCTATGCTAGTAGCTGCAACTCTAGATCTCCACACTTCTGCACATGACCATATAGCAAAACTTAATAATCCAGACAAACCTAACACCGCAAGTGACAGACTTAACACTACAAGTGACAGAATTAACACCGCAAGTGACAGACTCAACAATCCAGACAGACTTAACACCACAATTGACAACCTGATCCCCTGGGATCCCTGCTGTGTGCACTTCATAATAGATTAAACATTAAGCAACAAGGAAAACAAAAAGTTGGTGTCGTAGCCCCCTCTCCCCCTTTGTTGCGCACCTCACGCATGCAGAAGTTCAATCGCCAAAGCACACATTCAAAGCCAAAAAGTAACACCTACCAAGACTCCTAGTGCCCCTGCCGTGTGCTTTGCCTGAGGGCTGCGTGAGGCTGCCTGGCGCGCCTGCGAGCAGAGGCATTATATAATATAGATTATGTGTGTGTGTGCATGTGTGTGCACGTGTGTGTGTATGTGTGTGTGTGCGTGCGCATGTGCGTGTGTGTGCATGTGTGCACACATGTGTGCTTTCCTATTAATGCCAGCTGGTAAGCCGTAGGTGCAAGGAGAACCATTCAGATTCCAAGTTCAAACACACATCATTAGTGTGAGATGTGTCATCACTGACGGTGAAAGACTTCCACAATATGTATCATCCATATGTATCATGAGGACTTTTCAGCAGCCCAACCCTTTTTGCTGCAACAGGTCAACAGCCAACTTGTTCATGATTTCCTTTCTCAGCAGAGCAATAGACTTAATCTTTTTCTTTCTGAGCTTATGGACTTTTTTGTGGCTGGCCGAGACCAGTCAGCAGCCGATCAGCCAAACAACTTGGCTGAAGGTCACCCCCCATTGTAACTATTATAACCATTATATGTATCAAGACTCATCACTGACGGAGGAAGACGTCCTTATTACCAACTCAAATTCTGGTTGCAGGCTGTTCATAAGTTTCCGCTCAGATGCCCTAGAGGCATATATAGCGATGTAACCTTACCTTACCAACTCAAATAGAGTGCTGCAGGGTCTGCTGAGCATGCAACTTGAAGGAGAGCATTGTTGATTGGAACTGTTTACGTAGTAGGGGGAGAAGTAAATGGAGGCTTTTTTTATTGTACCTATGTGTGGGTGTGAGATTAACGGAGGTGGGCGTGCTGCACACAGAGGTGCATGCGCTGCTGGGGTTACAGAGAGGCATGTGGGTGCGTGCACGTACCACTACTATCTGGCGTGCTGCGGAGTAGAGGTAGAAATAGAGGGCTTGGCTCAGGGCAGTGGCCCCGAGTGCTGGCAGGAAGCCCGCGTAGAGAGAGGACCAGCCGATGGTGCTTGAGTACTGCACAGAGAGCGTGTGTGTGTGTGTGTGTGTGTGTGTGTGTGTGTGTGTCAGTGGCAGCGTCAGTGGCCCTAAGTGCTGGCAGGAAGCCTGCACGCAGAGAGGATTAACTGGTGCGTAAGTATTGCACAGAGCATGTGTGTGTGTGTGTGTCAGTGTCAATGGCCCTGAGCGCACGCAGAGAGGACCAGTCACTGGTGCTTGAGTACTGCACATAGAGCGTGTGTGTATGTGTGTGTGTCAGTGTCAGTGGCCCTGAGTGCTGGCAGGAAGACCGCACGCAGAGAGGACCGCCATAATGTGTGTTTTTTTGTGTGTGTGCGTGCATGTGTGCATGCGTGTGAACGTGCGAGCATATGTGCGCTTAATGTTTGTGTGCTTGTGTGCTTATGGGCGTTTGCGTGTGTTGCGCGCGAGCTGGGTGCACTTAAGCATGCAAAATGTCACGGACTAAATTTCAGCACTGGCAGAACTCAGGACTGTAGTGTCTGTGGTGTCTGCAGTATCTGTAGTGTCTGTAGTTGTAGTGTCTGTAGTGTCTGTGGTGTCTGTAGTGTCTGTGGTGTCTGTAGTGTCTGTAGTGTCTGTAGTGTCTGTGGTGTCTGTAGTGTCTGTGGTGTCTGTAGCGTCTGTAGTTGTAGTGTCTGTAGTATCTGTAGTGTCTGTAGTGTCTGTAGTTGTAGTGCCTGCAGTGTCTATGGATATTACGCCTGCCTCCAGGCATGTAGTCCAGCTGACATATAGCGCAGAATTCCACTTTGTTGACTACATTAGGGGGAGAGGCAGTGCTCTTATTATGTAGCACACAGCAGTAAAGTACTAGAGGATCAGCATGAAAACAAAGATGTCTGTCAACAGACAATATTTCCTCTTCTTTTCCTCTGTACCAAAGGGTAATTGGTTGTTGTATCACAGGTTTTTGATCTGTCGGTAAATCCCCTGTAATCTTTTGGTAAATCCTTTTTGTGACGGAAGATCACAGACATAAGCAGAGCTCACACCAAGGAGCACACACCGCAATGATGGTGTAGCTAAGGGGTGTGGCTAAGGTGTGTAGCTAAGGTGTGTAGCTAAGGTGTGTAGCTAAGGTGTGTAGCTAAGGGGTGTATAGCTAAGGGGTGTAGCTAAGGGGTGTAGCTAAGGGGTGAAGCTAAGGGGTGTAGCTAAGGGGTGTAGCTAAGGGGTCACAGCTGTGACATTTGCGGCCGGGCAGTACTAAGCGCTCAAAAAGTCTCAAGTACCTAGACGACTTAAAACTCAAGTATACCTCAATGGATTAGTTGTCGTATCTTTCTCATACCCTTTCCAGCACTATCATCAACTCTCATCAGGAGATGGATTCAGGTCAAGCCTGCAACCCTCCTGATTCCCATTGATCTTTTTCATTTGGTGGAGGAGTTTTACGGTACCCTGTACCAAAGTGGCTCCTTTTCCTTATTAAATGTGGGGAGTGTTTTTTTCACTGCCTGCATATTTTTTTCTTTTTCTATCTTTTAAGATAGGACTTAAGTGTCGAAATGGGTACATGGATCAGTCACCCCTAATGAGCTTGGCATGCCACTCGCATACTGCTACTTCATTTGTAAACGCCCCAGGGGCTCACAACATGTGTGTGGCACAACCACACCAACACTCAACACTACCTATAGTGTGTGTAAGGATGGCAAGCTGGAAGGAAGAGGAGGAGGAAAAAGAAGACGCGGCCACAAATTGCAAAGCAGTCAGGGTAGCTGGTACCAGGGCAGTTAGCTATCAGAGCAGCTACTACCTACCAGGGCAGCCATTAATAAATAGTCTCATCTGATGCGCTGCTTCAAGCCATCCTTGCCTGCCACCCTCATATACTCATATACAATGTACGAAACAAATGTTCGACACTACAATGTACAAAACAAATATTCCACACCACCCTCATATACAATGTACAAAACAGATGTTAAACACCACGGAGACAGCCACCCCAAAGCCTCATACCTCATACCCTGATCGGCTCAAGCGGGGAATTTAGTCAGCGGTCTTAGCAAAAAGTAAAATAACGCCATGGTGAAAACACTTCAGGCATGGATTAGAAAAAAAACGCTGCCAAGGGATGAGCCATTATACAGCATCCCATCGTGCGCTCTTGATTTTGTAGCACACGCAATGGAATACCCTGTTTGCAAAAACATCGCTATAGCATACGCCAGGACCAAACATCCACAACAAGCAAAACTAGTTGTTTCAATTCCGCATTGCCACGACGCACACATCTCACGGGAGGCAGACCTACCAAGCACACATTTCATCAAACATTATATTTCACCACATCTCACGGGAGGCAGACCTACCAAACACACATTTCGTTTTTCAATTAATTTCACCACATCTCACGGGAGGCAGACCTACCAAGCACACATTTCAACATATAATTTCACCACATCTCACGGGAGGCAGACCTACCAAGCACACATTTAATTTCACCACATCTCACGGGAGGCAGACCTACCAAGGCCAGCTCTCGAATAGGCGAGGGCAGCAACTGCATCCAGCTCCTGTCAACACCTGCCCCTTCATCCGTCCCTTCGTCTGCCAGGTTGAGGGCCTGCCAAGTGGACACCTGCGTGTTTCAAGGGGAGTGGGAAGGGAGGGGTGAAGAGGGAAGAGAGGACACGCCTGGGTGCTTAAAGAGAAGGTAAGGGTGCTCAAAGCGAAGGTAAGGGTGAAGAGGAAACCGCGGAGACTCTCCGCTTAATCAAAGAAAGGAAACGGCAAAAAGAAAAGGTAGGAACACACCTGCCTGTTCTGGGGAAGGAGTAAAGAGGGTCGCAGGTGTGAGGCTGTTGAAAAGAGGAGCCTAGAGGGGCTGGTGTATGTCTGTACAACAACACCTCATAATTTGCTCGACACGTAAAGGTTGCACACCTCACTAAGCCTAACAAGTTGCAGACCACACCAGCTTGTCACCTCTCATTTTACACACTCCATGTCTTGCACACCACACAAGCTGCACACCTCTTATTGTGCACACTCCATGCATCGCCACACCACACCAGCTGCACACCTTACACGTTGCACTCCACACAAGCTGGAAATCTTACAAGTTGTACACCTCACGGTAGGAGTGAATGATTGGTCGTCTTGATAGTCAAACCAGATCGTTTTGGATCCACAGATATACAACTTGGCTCAACCAGACTGTAACAAGTGCATGCTACTGAGGGCAATACAATGATGCACACACGAGAAAGGCTGAACAACACGAACAAGGGGGAAGATCAGTGCACGACACTGCCATATAAGCAAAAAACACTTTTCCGCTTTTTGCCACCACTTACGCTTTGAAGGGGATATGTTATTGCAATGGCAGCGGCACTTCCAAGCGCGCCAGCTGCGTGCGTGCATGTGTGTGTGTTGTGTGTGTGTATGTGTGTGTGTGTGTGTGTGTGTGTGTGTGTGTGTGTGTGTGTGTGTGTGTAATTGTGTGTGTGTGTGTGTGTGTGTGAATGTGTGCAT
>Ga0307968_1001440_pt1 | contig 19395 bp, 18 predicted proteins | sample OrgLakmetagen650_FD_201834 | JGI IMG/M metagenome (GOLD analysis project Ga0307968, IMG submission 201834) | Saline water microbial communities from Organic Lake, Antarctica - #650 | ecosystem: Environmental > Aquatic > Non-marine Saline and Alkaline > Saline | place: Antarctica: Organic Lake...
ACCGAATTTACTTTTTAAAAGCCAGGCTGGTGCCTTGTGATAAAGGTTGTACTCCTGTCTTGTTTTGGGGTGAAAAGAGGTCCTGGTTGGGCCGCAGTGGCCTGTAATGTGGGAACTCAGTGCCAAATTTTGAACTGGATTTCTGTCCAGACCACTGGGGTGGTCCTTTTGGCCCCAAACATCATGAACCATCTAGTTATATCATCCAAACATGATTTGAATAAAAAAAGTCACATTTCAGGACATTTGCTCCGTTGACCCCCTCTGGTATATTACCGTAATTTCTTTACCTTCACTGTGGGCTACAGTGGCACTGATAGCTAACTTCCTGCTACTCGAAATGTGTTCCTCAAAAAAACCCCGTCTGAACCACTTCGCTGCATGTCCATGCTGTTCTGCTGCTCCTGCTCCTGCTCTTCCTCAGCAGAGCGACTCCTTGTCTGACTCAGGGAATTCATCGAACTCAAAGCGTGCGTGCGTGCGTGCGTGCGTGCGTGCGTGCGTGCGTGCGTGCGTGCGTGTGTGTGTGTGTGTGCACGTGTGCGTGCGTGCGTGCGTGCGTGCGTGCGTGCGTGCATGCACGTGTGTCCTTCCCCCACCAATTTTTATTCTCCTTCATGGCGCTTGCTTTGCCTGCCCTTGCCCTGCAGGCTCCCTGATGCAGGGTGCTCCCTCACACCCAGGTCTCTGGAATGGGCAAGCCGCTGCCATGCATTTCCACCCTTTGCTTCTTCCTAGAAACATTTGCACTCATTGCTGTTAACTAATAAATTAATTGCGTGGAGGGGATGGAAAGCTGTAGGTTCCCACCACGAACTTCTGACACGCGCCTCAAATTACTACGATTTACCCACCGTATGTTGTACGATTTGCCACCGTACATGACGGTTTGGACCGTAATCCCGGTTTTACCGTAATTTCTACGGTATGACCGTAGTACGGCGTACACCGTACCGTAATACGGTGCAAAATTCTCAATCACGGCGTAAAGTCACAACACTGATTATATATCCTTCAGTAATCCCATTACGCTTGCACCATCCCACCTTCTATCTGGCGTGTAACAGCAGCCCCTGACATCCGCTGGCAAACCTGTTTGCTGCTCATTGGAGAAGGTACACGCAAGCTGCGTTTTGAGGAACAAAGATTGGATCAGCGACTATATATATGTATTTTCAAGCATGCTGTGACCCTTGTGCACATACTTAAATCCTCCGAGCGGGAGCATGCTGTAAGTGCCAGTTAAAAATTATCCCCCTGCCCCTCTTTCCACGCACACAGGGAAGCAAAAGTCTTTGCATGCCCTGAGCTTAAACCCTGCTTCAGCCATGGACCCAGACGCCTTGTCCACTTTACCTGAGGGTACAACTCTTAGTCCCTACGATGCAAAGGCCGTGAAACGAGAAGGCCAAGAGGTGTGTGTATGTGTGTATGTGTGTGTGAATGTTTGTGCATGTGTGTGTATATGTGTGTATGTGCATGCGCTCATGTGTTGTGCGTAATCTGGTCGTCGATACGTGCTATTGCTCTATGCATTTAAAGACAGTGGCACAACTCCCTGCTAATACAATGCCAAAGCATGAGTTGCAGCAGCAGCAGCAGCAGCAGCGCTTCCTTCCTTTTCTTGCACGGCAGTGCACAGACTGACTGACAGCTGGCTATCAGGCTGACTGAAAGTTGGCTATCAGGCTGACTGATTGGCTATCAGGCTGGCTATCAGGCTGCCTGACCGCTGGCTGTCAGGCAGCCTCTCATGTAACCTCCTAATAACCTTTATCTTTGACCGTACCTGCTTTCAACAGGCCTTGCCTGAGGGCGACAGCTGGCGTTGGTCCAAGGTCAACAAACGACAAAGAAAAGATGGAGGCGAAGGAGGGAGGGGAGCGGGGGGAGGGCAGCCCTTTGCGGTGAGAGAATAAGCTCTTACACTGGAGATGTAAGCCTACAGCTGGGAGCTTCCTCACATGTGGGAGCTATAAGATGCTTTGCCTGCGGGGAAGGCACGCTCGTGAACTAGCCGTCAACGCCCAGCCATGTCACACATGTCACGTCCTTTAAAGTCCTTTCCCGTTGTTCTACAGAGTTATACAGTGTATGCCAGCCTAGCTCATACATGAGCCCCCTGAATCTGATGAGGCCGCAACATTGCAAGCGCTTCCCATTATGCGTGCCCTTCTTTTTCCCATCTTTTAAAGCACATGTCACTCACATGCCAGCAATGCTTCTTCATAAGTCTCAAGCTTCTACTGAGGGCCAAATCAACATTGCACACGACCCCTACTGCATCACCACTGCACGCAATGCCTTGCGAGCACGTGGCACAACTATCTTCACTAACCAATTATGCTCCGTAGGAGCCTCCTGCTATTATTGAAGGCCGCACTGATATTGCACGCGACCCCTACTGCACCATCACCGCACGCAACGTGCCGTTTCAGTCCACTGAAGCGGACATCGTGCATTTCTTTGGGCAAGCCGGAAAGGTGCGTGACGTTCATCAAGCAACTGTTGTTCTTTGCGGTATGTGCAAAGCAAGGCGCATGTGCGCATCTATGTGCGTAAGCAAAACACATGTGCGCATCAGGATATAGTTGATGAGATGCCTGGACATCGTTTCAGTGTGTATTACCTACCACTCCAGGAATCGGTTTCTGATCCTGTGTGTAGAAGGATGCAGCACCCTTGAAATAAAAGTGGCTGAAGTTGCACACGCTGCTCTTGTGTCGATCCTGGAAATGCGCGGTAAAAGTTTGAGCTGCAGGTTGTTGCCACAACGCATATAAGGGATAACCAAATACAGACTCTGGAACTTCAAATAAACACGTTGCCTTATTGATACTAGATGCTATTTTGATTCTTCTATACTGATTTCAGTTCATGCCCATACCTTGTGCCTGGTACATTGCTGTGTTTGTGTGCCGCTGAAGGCTGACACCCTGATGCTGGTGTGCTCCTGCTTTCAGCAAGATGCTGACATGAGTTTATACCTCTCCAATCATGCTTATACCTGCAACAACTTACACCTTATATATAATGACATGCACCTATTGCAGGTTGTTGATGTGCGAAGGGCTGCTAACAGGGATGGGAAGCTGAACACCTGGATAACTGTGCAGTATGCATTGCCAGAGGTACGTGCACCTGCTGCAGTGTTCTTGTGAGAGTCTTTAGCATGCACCTGCTGCAGTGTTCTTGTGAGAGTCTTCAGTATGCACCTGCTGCAGTTTTCTTGTGAGAGTCTCCAGCATGCGGTACGTGCACCTGCTGCAGTGTTCTTGTGAGAGTCTTTAGCATGCACCTGCTGCAGTGTTCTTGTGAGAGTCTTCAGTATGCACCTGCTGCAGTTTTCTTGTGAGAGTCTCCGGCATGCGGTACGTGCACCTGCTGCAGTGTTCTTGTGAGAGTCTTCAGTATGCACCTGCTGCAGTTTTCGTGTGAGAGTCTCCAGCATGCGGTACGTGCACCTGCTGCAGTGTTCCTGTGTTAGTCTTCAGTATGCAACCGGGTAAGTCTACTTTTTCAGCCACCTGGATCGCTGTGCGGTATGCATTGCCAGAAGTGCGTCCACCTGCTAAAGTTTCGGGTGTGAGACTCCATCATGCAACTGGGAAACTCTGTTTTTGCTGTAGTGCAAGGTGTGGGTGATGGTCGGCTGTTTAGGAGGAACTGAAGAAATTAGACATCATATTTACTTGTAAAAATGATCCAGTCTAGGAAAGAGTTCGTGATTCTATTTCTTGTAGTCAGGTGTCTTTTGCAACCAATTCCTCTCTGTCAACTTATGGGGGGGGAAGCCTTGTAGGTCGGATTGGAGCAGAGCTTTAGTGTAGTTACATACCTTTTGTGTGCTTACGCCTGAGTACATTTCAGGCTAAATGAATGCAGCTGCGTGTCTGTCAGCACCGTCACCCGTGCAACGGATCTCTGGGCTAAAACGAGTCAGCGAGCAGAAACAATTTGCCCAATGAGCCCAACGTCATATTGCACAATAAGCCCCCCATTGGCTTGTGTGCTCAAGCGAAAAGTTAGATTTCACATTCTTCCTCATGCACAAACACACAGACGTGATCACATCCACGCCCTCATTTACGCGCAGGAAGCAGAAAAGGCATTGCAGCTGCACAACACAGACTTTATGGGGCGCACGATTAGTGTGGACCCGGCGACAGAGTCAGGTAGCCAGGCTCACAGACACACACAGCTTTTGATGCTGCTGAGCATCATTAGTGCCTGTACTACAGGGACCTGGGTTGCATCTGGGTGGCAGCATAATTTGACTGTTGCTGAGGTTGTGCCGTGAGCTAGCTGCCTTCTGAGGAATGAGGAACAGTAGTTTTGCGCTCTCACACATTTGGATGGTCGCTCGCTCAAAGAAGTGTATCCTGCCAACACTCCAGTAGTGCAACAGAGGGATGCTAAGTGGTGAGCCAGAGTGTTCATATTGTCAACTGTTGTGATGTTTAGTGAGCTGCTGCTGTGAAGGACCCGCACTTTTGGTAATGATACCACTGACCTTTTCACCCTTACAGGACGCAAGTCAGCCCCCATGGGTGTACCTGTGGAGGGCTGCTGGTTCTGCTTAGGCTCCTCATCAGTAGACATCTCGCTGGTGGCAAGTGTGGGCAACGAAGCGTACGTCACTGTTGACAAGGTAGGATATAGAGGGTTTGTTGACAGGGCGTTTGCTGAGGCAACTGCTGTATCACAACTAAATTGCTGTGAGTATGAGCAACTCGTATACACCTGATGGAGTTGGTACTAGTATACACCTGATGGAGTAGGTACTGCAGACTGGCAAGTGCGAATTTCTTGGCCCAGTTGGTTTTGAGTGGGAATATGACGCATTTCTTCCTTTGCTGAAAAATTGACAGGAGTACTGCCACTCCTAGATCTTAAGGGTGCCATAATCTTGATCAATCAAGATGATCAACATAAATCTTGGCACAGGCAGCAAATGCGGTGCCTTATTTCACCTCTGCAGCTCAAGATCTTTTACACACTTGTATGTTGGTACCCGGTACCTAAGTGGATCCTTTTCTTTATTTAGGAGTGGTTTTTCACTGCCTGCGTAGTTTTTTTCTCTCTCTCTCTCTGTAACAGTGTATACTATTTGTAACAGCATTTGTAGTAAATGGTCTTTTACACACTTTTGTATGTCTTTGTGTAACAGTGCACACTATTTGCAACAGCATTTGTAGTAAATGGTCTTTTGCGCACTTGTCTATGCCTTTGTGTAACAGTGCACACTTATAACAACAGCATTTTTATTCGCTCTTGGGCGCCATATTATCCTGGTCGGATTTATTGCAACAACAAGCTCCTGTTTGTGTCACCTCTGCACTCCAAACATTTCAACCTCAACCCATTTTTTTACATCTATTTTGGACCATCACATTCTGCTCATGCTGCTAACATATGCTCCAATCACACACAACACACAGATTCACCCGCACATATGCATACACATGTATGCACACACATCAACATAAAAACCACACACGCCAATATAAACGCACGCGTGTGCACACATGCATATACTCACACTCTCCTTCCCTCTTTAGGGAGCCATCAATGACTACCACGTGCTGCTTGTGCCTGTGGACCACTACCCCTCAAGCGTGTCGCTATCACCCCCCTGCTATACTGAGGTAAATTTTTCAGTGCTGCATTTGCACACACTCGTACACCACCCCCCTGAAAATATTTATTTCACAGCAATCGCCCCCCTGTTCTCTTGAGCCTCTTTTCGTCGTCACGAGGGCTAGTGAGGTTGGATCTTGCATATAGCTTGCTTGTTGCTGCTCGTGGACGTGGACCACACCCTCTCAAGCGTGCCACTCTCACCCCCCTGCTATACTGAGGTATACTCCCATGCATAACTAGGTTCCACCCCCTTTCATCACGTGCTGCTTGTGCCCGTTGACTACTTGCCCTTACCCGGGCCATTGCGCACTGCGTCGCACACGCCCTTTTAAGTTGTGGACTTTTTTGCTAGTTGAGACGGCTTTTTTGACTGCGGTACTGTGCCTTTTCAATTGCGGCATTGCAATACTGCGGTACTGCGGTACTGCGCCTTTTCAACTTTGATACTGCGCCTTTTCAATTGCGGTACTGCGCCCTGCTAGGACACATCGTTCTTCCTTACTGTCCTCGGATGGGATTATAAAGCCATGAACACTGTGCTAAACCTTGACTCAGTCTGTGTGGCAGAGTGTCGATACCTGATCCTTTTAGTCTGTGTCAATACTTAATCCTGTCAGTCTGTGTCAAAACCTGATCCTGTCAGTCTGTGTCAAAACCTGATCCTGTCAGTCTGTGTCAATACTTAATCCTGTCAGTCTGTGTCAAAACCTGATCCTGTCAGTCTGTGTCAAAACCTGATCCTGTCAGTCTGTGTCAAAACCTGATCCTGTCAGTCTGTGTCGATACCTGATCCTGTCAATCTGTGTCAAAACCTGATCCTGTCAGTCTGTGTCAAAACCTGATTCTGTCAGTCTGTGTCAATACCTGATCCTGTCAGTCTGTGTCAAAACCTGATCCTGTCAGTCTGTGTCAAAACCTGATCCTGTCAGTCTGTGTCAATACCGGATCCTGTTAGTTCTGTGTAGCAGAGTGTCCATTCCTGATCCTAACATAATTTACCCCTGGGGATGATGCATCATGCCCAGACAGAGCATCCTCCGTCAGTGTGCACACGTTTCATGTCCAAGCTTCTTCCTGAAAGCTACGAGGCTGGGTGTTTCTTGTGATCGTGCACATGCTGTCATTCAGCTGAGCAGTTCACCAAATAACCCTTGGTCTGAGCTGTCTATGTGTATGCTCAACCATACACTTCCAACTTCATTGGTCGTTCTTGCACCAATCTACTTCCTATATATGTCAAGATATTAACCAGGTGGAGCGCTACCTGATTTCCTTGCTCAGATCTCAACCTGCTAAATCAAGTTGTTGTTTCCAACCTTTTGTGTTGTTGTTGTTCCAGCCTTCCGTTCAAACTTTGAATTACTCATGCATCTCCCTGCACATATATGTCGTGGCCCACAGATGGAGCGCTACCTGTTGTCTCTGCACACGTGCTACGCATCCTGCTAACTCTCCCTGCACATTTCTTGTCGTGGCCCACAGATGGAGCGCTACCTGTCGTCTCTGCGCACGTGCTACGCATCCATGGGCATGGAGCTAGTGGGCTTTGAGCGCCACCTTGCCTTGAAAAAAAGCGGCGGAAACCACTGCCACATCAATGTCATACCTGTACCTATGGCAGCAGGCAAACGAGCTAAGCAGGTGATGTGAATGAAGCATCAGTGACATTGCTTGCTCATACTGGCAGGAAGATGGGGTGAATGAGTAGGGTTGGCCAGAGCCGTATATGCACAACGTGTATGACCGTATCTTTGATGATTTCCCAGCCAAAATGCCGTATATACCAAACAAAACGTATATTACCGCCCCCTAATTATTGTTTTTTGGTGGGGGCGGTGACAGGGCGGTGGTTAAATATATATTTATCTCTTAAGGAGGCGGTTGTGGGGCGGTAGTGGAAATAAACGTTTTTGAGCAGTGCGAGCGATGAGTGGTCAGAAAGCCTTCCCAGCACCCCAGCCCCAGCTCCGCCTGCCCCAGCCCCAGCCTTGCCTGCACCCGTTGCACTTGTCGGTAAGTTCCAGCGAGGGGGGGGCGGTTGCCGTGCAAAACTGTAGAATATTTATTTGGGGGGGGGCAATTGCACATATTGACCATAATATATTTATTTATTTCAGGGGGGGCGGTGGATCCATGGACGTACGGTACACTGTATATATAGGGTTCTGTCCAACCCTATGAATAAGTTGTGTAGCAAAATGTACGTCAGCGTCACTGCTGTGCCTATGGCAGCAGCAAAACGGGCTGAGTAGATAGCAAATAATGATTTGAGGCACATTGTCAGTGTTTTCCTTCATTTAGCAGGCAATGGTTTAGGACGAAACACATTTGCAGCAATAATTTGGCTGAAATACAAATTTCCATGGCAGACATGACATCAGCGTCCTCTTTTCACATAAGGGGGACAGGGAAGATGCGATCCAGTTGCCTGCTAATGTAAGGCATATGAGTAGGGTTGGCCAGCACCGTATATATACTTTGTATATGACCCTATATTGGGTGATTTTCCTGCCAAAAGTACCGTATATACACCGTTTATATACATATATGGTTCCGGCCAACCCTAAATATAAAGTTGCTTGTGGTTCCCAGAGGCACAGCAAAAACAGAAAGGCCAGCTTGCCATTTGACATTTTGAGCTCCGCTCGTCTTGACATGTGCGTATTTGTTTGCTATTCTCATACATGTTAATTGGGTGCACACTTAGTTCATAACATGCATAGCATTTACGTGTTCTTATTGGCTGCAGCCCTTTGACCCGAGCAGGTCTTAAGAACAACGATCCTCTCTTACATGCGCAGGCCTTCCAAAAGGCTGCAGAGGCAGCAGGCTTCAGCCTGAAAGTGCTGCCTCCTACCTCGGGTGCAAGCCTTGTGGGGGCAGGGGCTACTGCGGCAGCAGGTGCGCTACAGAATCGACCTTGATGTGGTCTGTGAGAAACGTGATTGATATTGAGAAACATTATCTGTCTTTTTGCGAACTTCCCATCATAGCATCATCTGAAGATCCACGTTGTTGATGTAAATATCACGTCAATTGTCTACATCTCAGAGGACTGGCCACCCCTTGCTGGTCTTGACGGAATTTGTCCACAACGTGCACATAAATGGGCAATCACTGTATATTAGAACAGGGCATGCTCTGAAGATAACATGACGTGCGTGAGTGATTTAAGCTCCTCCTGACAGTGCGCCCGTGCTGAAGCAATCCATGACATTGTTCCCATTGGGACGTCAAATCTGCGCCGCGGGGGAGGTGGGGGGGGAGGGTGTGAGTGGCTGTCATGTCAGTAAGCAAAATAATGGTGTAGGCCTCGAATATTTTTTCTGGCAGTCGCACGTTTCGACTGATGCCTTACTCTGTAAATTCTGTAAGCAAAATGATGGTAAAGGCCTCGACATTTTTTTTCCTAATTAACAGTGGTTACAACAAACTCCTCACTCCTCATTGCCGCCATCAACATTTAATAGTCTCTTTATACCCTTTGGTGCAGGTGGAGGGGGTGACCCAGCATCCACCAGCAGCCAGGCTTCATTGCGGACTGCTGTGGGGGACAGTGAATATTTTTGTGCGCTGCTGCCAGATGGCTCGCGCATGGTACGGCCCATTATGCGAGGTGAGGTTGTGTCTTCCCTACGTCTTGCCTTGCGTGACAATATGCCTGACATAAGAAAGGGTTAGCTGTTATATCTATGATTAAATAAAATATTTTCTTAATGGCAAGTTTGGATGTTGCTTATGTTGTTGAAGCACGGTACAACCTGCTGCGCAAGGTAAGAAGTGTGTGCCTTCGATGTAATTAGGGCGAGCTGCTCAAAAGGGTACATTTCACTCTCAACATGCCTAATTAAAAGATATTTTATCTTGCCCACTTTCTTTCAATGCTCAAACGGTGCATTCAAGTATCTCAGGTAGGAAATCCGTGCAGCTATGGGGTCATTGATTGTGATGGTAAATGTGATGGGGGCGGTCGGGACAATTGTGCCATAAAGTCTTGACCTGGACATGTTTTTCCGGGTCATGCAATGAACTCTTCCCACCCTCTGCGCGTCTTTTCTATGAAAGAATGGGGGCCAGAAAGGTGTCAGATGGTCAATTAGATCGTAAAAAAGCAGCTGCTGAAATTCTCTAAGGGGGGCAAAGACCTTGGCAACGACAAAGGGTGAGAGTATCGATTTGACACCAGCTTGCTTTCTTGTCACCAGCAACTCACTCACTCCCAGTCAGTGCGTAGCTGCCGTCAGATATTTGACTCTGTGTTGCCGCACTTTCCTTTTGCTGTGTGCAGGGGAACGGTGGCCTATGAATTTGGGAAGAGAGGTGCTAGCTGATTTGGCAGGCAACCCAGAAAGAGCGGACTGGAAAGCCTGCAGTGTCAGCGAAGAGGAGGAAAAGAAGAGGACAGACAGATTTAAGGAGGCCTTTAAGCCCTATGATGTTTTAGGATGACATTGTGATATAGAACTAGAAAGGGATCGTTTTGTACCAGTTGGTGGAGAAGCACGGGTAGACATACTAGTTCATACTGCCAAAAAACACGGCCTGCAATTCATCCGACGAAACGTTCACTTCCGGGAAGCAATAAATGAAAAAATACCTGACTTACAGGGACTTACAGACAATCGGCGGGCTGAGGAATTCATGCCAGAAAGAAGCATCTCCCCCCCCTCTTACACAGCAAGTAATCAATAGGCATCTTTGGCGCTTTTGGTCATACACCTTTGCAACACCGCCGGCAGAGCCACCATATAAGGCCATGATTGGATAGCTCACTGCTGAAGACTACGTGGAGAGACAAAGCACAATCCTTGGGCGCCTGTTTTGTTGATGGCTTGTATGATCATGCTGCACATCAAAATGTGTCCTCTCTCAATGACCTTGTTTACATAGATGGTACCCAGAGTTGAAGGGTATCATGTTGCACGTCTCTTTTTAAAAGGCAATAGCTGAGGAATCGCCTCTTTAAAACTCATCTTGTCATTCAGCTAACAATAACTCTAAAGCAGCTTGGCGACGTTGAAAACCTGGATGGACAAGCATTTTCCACAGTTGACATTCTCATAAGCGAGGAAATTAATGAAAAGTGGCAGTAAGTTTGCATAAATATCAAATTCAACACACTCTTGTCCACAATTGCCTAAAAAAGATAGCAAGCACTGCCATTGTGGTGGGCATCTCAAGCTAAGGCTTCCAGGCTTTCAGAGGACCCTCGTCCGCATAGGTGGCGATCAAGTTTCTGTGAGGATGGTGGCTCATACCAATAGCGCCCTTGTCATGCACCTGAAAAGGACAAAAGGGGCATTTTTGTTTGAAATTCTAGAAAGATGCAGCAGGTTGGCTAACATTTTAAACTCAATGCTACCATTTTTGATAAGGGGAATGAAGCAAAGTGCACATCACCATGCGCTGCTCGGATGAGCAAAAGGCACACAGGGTCTTCCAAATCACACGGCCAACTTGCCACATTGCATGCATGCACGCACGCACCCATACATAAAATACGCACACAACACACACATAGATGCACACACATACACATAACCACTGCTAAGAAGCAGTGCAGCATGGCAGCTGCCAAGCCACACCCAGCAGCTACCTACACAAGAGCCTACGCAGTCACACACACTCTACAAGTATTTGGACCTTTTTGTCTGCTTTGCTGGAGGAGTTTTACAGCACCTAGTACCAAAGTGACCTCTTTCCCTAATTTCAATTTGGGTCGATTAATCAATGGTGTCTGCCAAGTTTGTCCTTGCTCATGTGTATGACGTGCTGCAGAACACCTGCAGTGACGCTGAAGCAGCGTGCAGCCTCCTCCCAGTTACTAAGCAGTATCCAAATCTGCTGAAACACGTCAAAATCTACGCGGTTTATGCGCTCAAGCAAACACACACCTGCATGACATGCTCCAATTTGCCTGCAGTGCTGCTGAAGCAGTACAGTGTGGAGTCCTCTCCCAAGCAGTACAGGAACTCCCCTCGTGGAGAGGTGACGGCATACACAAAGTCACCGCCCTCTCGCTTTCCTGACTGGAAGGACTTGACGACTAGGCCCTGCGTTGGGGGGGGGAGGTGGGGGAGGGACAGCACATGACACGCGGGATGAACAGGGACAGAACACGGCATGCAGGGTGAGGAGGGAAAGCACGCGGCATGCTCTGAGTGGGGTGGTATACAAAGAGGACATACACTTAAAAGGACAAGGGAAAGTTCACGTGAATGTATGTATGTATTGTGTGAATGCAGGGGTAGAAAACGGAAAGTGCACGTGGTACGTGTAGTGCTATGCATAGATACAGGGCGATGCATCCAAAAGGAGCAGGAAACGTGTACGTGGATGCGTGGATGAGTAAGCAGAGGGATTGCAGAGTGGGGCTTGAGCAAGGCTGCGAATAGATGCAGGGAAGATCCATCCAAAGGAAGAAGGAAGGGTGTGTTTGGATGCGTGGGTGAGAGAGCAGGGGCGAAACATCCAAAAGCAGCAGGAAAAGTATACGTGGATGCGTGGATGAGTGAGCAGAGAGACTGCAGGACAGGAGCGAGGAATGGAGAAAGCATTGCACATTAATTAGTGCATAGGACTACATTCAGTGGCAGTTTGGCCTTCGTGCGGTTCATGAGCCTGTTCTTGGGAGCCCTGCCACCCTTGTTTCATTTCACTGTTGTCAAACCTTGTTTTGTTTTGTGGGTTCTCAACGCCAACACCACTTGAGCACAGCCAGGCAAACAAAAGGATGAAGGTACCCACGCAAGGATCAACACACTGGTGAGCACAATGGCACGATCGTCTTCAGGCAAAATAACTCACAGTCATGGTCATGATGAAAGTGGTGTGAGAGCGGATGCACACGGCACACAATAGGCGTTTGTTTGGAATGGCAGGGGTAATTTCCATGCGTAGCGTAGCTCAAGCAAACTAACTCACAGTCATGGTCATGATGAAAATGGTGGGAGAGCGGTTGCACACGATGACGTGGTCTGTGTTAAGGGGGTTGAGCATGACGTTGTTGATGGCTGCCTCCGTGCCGGAAGCGGTCTGGGGTGGTCTGCATGCAGCGCATCATGAGGAGACGGCATGTGTACCTTTCACACTGCTGTGTGCATGTGTGCTGTGTGTAGAGTGTGTGTGCGTGTGCTGTGTGAGTGTGTGTGTGTGTGTGTGTGTGTGTGCGTGCATGTGTGCTGTGTGTGTGCATGTGTGCTGTGTGGCTACATGTGGGTGCACGCAAGGAGTGAGCAGTGCAGTCCAGGCAGACACCATGCTCGCACACCGCTGTCCAAATAGCGGTCATTGGGCAGCAACAGCAGCAGGAGCTTTCCGGCGAAGACTGTAACCACAGAGGGATACCCTGATTCCACCACCCACCTACATCAACTAGTAACCTCCCTTAAACCCTCCTATCTCATCACACAAACACAAAGCTTTTCACCAAGTCAAGGTCTTCTTTGTAATGCAAACTAAACCAACTACGTTTGGCTTCAAGTGAGCCGAGCCTGCTTCTTCCACTTCTTTGCCATGCCCCCTCACCAATGCACTGCCAAACGCTGCCCCCTACACAGTCACTCGTATCAAACACCACGCTGCACACAGGAGGCAGACTTTGTACCTCCTTCCTCATCACCCTGAAAATTTAAAACTGCAGCTGAGACTAGCTCTGGCTAAATGCTACGCTGGATGATGGAGGAAAGTTTTTTACCATCCTCCGGATTGCCAACTACTGCACCTCACAGGCCTGTTTTAACAAATTGCAACGCTGTTGCAGAGGATGGGAGCACCATGACAACTCATCAGCTCGGAAGAAAAAAAATTCATCCCAGGTACCGCGCTATTTTAACAAAACGTAGCCTACACATTGCCACCGTGAGCGTGAGTCACCATTGTGAGCGTAAGCCATCATCGTGAGCGTGAGCCTCAGCGCTTTTGCCCTGGAACACAGCATTGTGGCAGGAACCCTTGCACGCACACTTCTCACCTAAAGGCGTGCAGGCACTCGCAGGTCTTGGCATCCCATACACGCACGGTGGCATCTGAGGAGCAGCTGATGACCTGCAGGGATACACACGCACACACACACACACAAGCACACAGTAAGCACTTAGTAAGCGCACTTAGTAAGCGCACAGGACAGTAACAGGAGCAGGAACGCGCGTGGTGGCAGTAACTCTTGCAAATAAAGAAGAACACATGCTAGTTTATGATAACAAAGACAGGGGCCTCACCTACAGGGAGCATGTCAAGCATCAAATCTAAGCATCATATGCAAGCAATACCCGAGGCGCGACAGACAGAAGCCCAAACAAACAATGGTTTGCTTGCGTCAAGCCGTGTGATGTTCTACATTGCCTTGGACCTTACACACAGATGTGCGCGTGCGTAAAAACACAAGCACACACAATTACACACAACTCAGCAGGGATGTTTCATACGGTCATTTGGGACGTTTAATACGGTAAACTACGTGTTATATACAAAAAACGCGTATTATACGATCGTACTTTTTAGCAATTGGAAGTGCTGGTTGGGAACCAATGGGGAAGTGCTGATTTTTGACCCAAAATCACTAAGAACGTTTCCATTTCTTCTCCAATGTATTTTATGTTATTAATATATTGTACAGTAGCATTGGAAGCTCGCTAAAAGGCCGTATTTGGGGTGGAGTTAGCCTTAAAAGGCCAATAACTGGCAAATATGGCAAATATGGCAAATTTTGCAACCCTATAGTACGGCCTGATTTGTTCAATACGGTAAAATACGCATTTAATACGATACGGCGTACTATACTCAGGCATGTATCAACTTTGCCCACCTGGCTGCCATCTGCACTCCAGATGGCGTCGTTCACGTACGAAGTGTGGCCCCGGAACTCCTTCAGCATCTTCCCACTCTTCAAGCCATGCACACGCACACTGCCGTCAAAGGACCCACTCAGCACCTGAGTTAGGAATGCGTAAGGGTGTAGTATGCCTCAGTGAATTCATGCGTGAGGAGGGCAATCAAACGCTGCGCACTTGTACACTGTCGTCAAAGGTCCCACTCCTATAATTATGGTGGGTATGCATAAAAATTGTTCGTAATTGTTTGTTACTGATCCATGAGGATGGCTAGCAAGGCGTGCACATGCAACCTTCCGTCAAAAAACCACACCTTGCACATGAGATGGATGCAGCAACGACCCAACTTTACAGAGACAAGTCAAAAGCAGGCAGAAGGGAGCTGTAGTGACCACTCAAAACATGGTGTAAAAGTAGGGTTGACCAGAGCAATATATGTAGGGTGTACATACAGTATTTTTGGCAGGGAAATTGTCATATTTACGGTCATATACGGTGTATATATACGGTTCTGGCTGACCCTATGTGTATGCATTATTGAGATGACGGCAATTCAGGTGGTGAGCAAACACTGCACGCTGCGGTCAAAACTCCTCCTCCTCAGCCACAGCTGGAACAAGTGGTAAGCAAGGGCAACACAGCTACCACACGTACATACACACACACACGCTAAACAACAGCCATAGCTGGAACATGTGGTAAGCAAGGACAACACAGCTGCGTTGCGTGGCTCTGTAGCAGTGACGTTGTGGCACACACACACACACACACATACAGTACACATACACACGCATATACACACACATACAGTACACATACACACGTACATACACACACGCGCTAAAAAAGGGTCAGTCTTTGACGCATGAGTGTTGCGCAAGCTCAATCACAGATTGCGATAACGTAATGCACACTGCAATGAACGTTATGCACACTGCAATGAGCAATGCGCACACTGCATGCCACCACGTGCGTACATGCACAGACACAAACACGCACATGCACATGCACACGTACCTGTGAGCCATCTTTAGAAAGGACCACAGACGTGATCCCTTGTGTGTGTGCACGGTCAAAGCGCCGCAGGCACTGGCCGGACCGTATCTTCCAAACCTTGATGCGCCCCTCTTGTGAACCTAAGCAGTGCATTGTATGCATGTGTATGAGCATACGTGAATGTGTATGCGCAGTGCATTGCATGCACGTGTATGCAACATGCGACCTACGCAGTGCATTGCATGCATGTGTATGTGCATACGTGCATGTGTACGCATGTTGTGTATGATGTGTGTGCAAGGGCATCTGTGTGTGTGCGTGTGTGTTTTGCTCATATGCAGGCATACGTGCATGTGTACGCATGTTGTGTATGATGTGTGTGCGAGGGCATCTGTGTGTGTGCGTGTGTGTTTTGCTCAAATGCAAGCATGTGCAGTGGGCATTACGAAGTGCGATGCATCAGGAGGAATTACTCGACATGGATACATGCATGCACGCACACACATGCACACTTGCAAGCACACACACACACACAACCGTCTCACCTGACACCAGCAGCTCGCTGTCTCTTGAGAACCCTAGAGCTAGCACGGCTTCATCGTGCATCATAAACATCTCCTCCGCCTGGAACTGCAGATCCTTTTTCAAACGTCCAGTCAGGGTATCCCACACCTGTAGCCGTACAATGGATATACAGGCTGTGATGAAATTGAAACAGCAGAGTCCCACACCTACAACCGTACAATGGTTATGCAGGCAGCAAATTACTTCACACGTGAAAATTAAAAGCAGAATACACACCTGCAACCGGACAATGGTTGTACAGGCACCATACTTTTATACACACACAAAGAAATTAAAAAGCAGAGGCAGCACAAATTGACAAACTTGCATGCGCTCGTGTCCTGATGAATCCACATACACATACACACTCTCATGCGCACACCAGTACAAAGTTAAACACTAGTCAAGCTCCACGCATTTTTGATGACAGTAACCAGTTGTGTATAAGCCATATGCCTGCCTGTAAAGTAAGATGCTGGACAAGACATCCACAAACTCTTCTTTTAAGCAGTACAGCTTGTTCTTATCCATGCTCCCGCCCACACCACGTTCAACCACCCACACCAAGCTCCACCACCCACACACACACAATTTCAAACTAAAACAGGTTTGTTTTCCAGCCTGCCTGCGTGATTGCTCGCTCGTAATCTGGAGATCTCGCTTGTAACCTGGAGATCGTAATCTAAAGATCGTAATCTGGAGATCGTAATCTGGAGATCGTAATCTGGAGATCCACAAGAGCGCAAGGGAAGCATCAACAGTGTCGCATAGCTTAACAAAATGCGCATCTTGCCAAGGCCTCACTAGCATACCACCTCAATGCCATACCCTCAATGCACATCTCATGAGCCTTAAGTGCTTACCCCTCAATGCACACCTCATGAGCCTCAAGTGCTTACCCCTCAATGCACACCTCATGAGCCTCAAGTGCTTACCCCTCAATGCACACCTCATGAGCCTCAAGTGCTTACCCCTTAATGCACACCTCATGAGCCTCAAGTGCTTACCCCTTAATGCACACCTCTAAATGCAGCCCAAATAAAGTTTTAATGCGCACCCTTAGCAAAGCCTCACACCATACCCTCAATGCGCACCTCAATAATCCATCAATGCACACCCATGGTGCGCACCCTCATTGAAGCCTCAATTCGCCACCCAAATGAAGCCTCAATGCCATACATTATATACCCTCAATGCGCACCCTCTGTACGCTACTAAAGCCTCGATGCGTCACCCAGTGGAAACCTCAATGCCATATACCCTCAGCGCTCACCTCAATGAATCCATCTACGGAGCCTGTCACCAGCATAGTGCCGTCGGGGGAGTAGCGAGCTACCTCAGGGTGGCTCTTAGCACCAAACCTTCAAGCAAAACGAGGTGAGAGGAGGGCTTGAGCACAAGTGCAGGTAGAGTCCTCTCTAAAGTTCTTAGCGCACGGTCTGAAAGGATGTTGTAATTTAGGACTGGGTTCTAGTCAAGCAAGGGAGGGGGCCCTTGTGATGTGAAGCACCGGAATTGAGAGGGAGGGGAAAACGAGTGGGAATTGCTTTCAAAACAAGTGAGGTGAGCTGCCATATCTCTGGGGGACAGTTTTCACATCACCAAAAACGCGCACCGCGCCTTTGCTTTCTCAGGTGTGGCACCCCCTTCCCCCCTTAGATGTCTTTAGTCAGTGAGCTGAAGTCGTCCTTAGATTATTCTGTGCTTGCAACTCGAGAGGACAATTCAAAAGAGGTGGGTCTCCTTTCCTTGTTTTTGCGCACGTGAGTTGCGGTCATCTAACATTGAATGGCTCCTAGCACCAGAAGTGACAAACAGGAGAAGTTAGCATACAAGATGGTTGAGGCTGGGCAGCATTTGCGTGAAGGAAGGCTGGGCACCGGCACCAAGTGTGGCACCCTATTTATTGTGGCCCGTGAGCGGAATGGAGTGACACAAGAGAGGGTTGAGGAGCAGTCATCTCTGGGTGGCTCTCAGCTCTCTGATTGTATTGCACAAGAGAGAATAGCACTTGTTGCCTGATTGCATCGCACAAGAGGGGTTAGCACTTGCAGTAGTATTTGGCACTTGTTGCCTGATTGCGTCGCACAAGAGGGGTTAGCACTTGCAGGGGTTAGCACTTGCAGTAGTAATTAGCACTTGTTGTCTGATTGTATCGCACAGGACAGGTCAGCACTTGTAGTAGTAACTAGCACTTGTAGGTCAAGGTATGGCGCCAGAGCGCAAGCATGGTCAAGCGTATTTTGTGACCCTTGAGCAGGGGGGCACTGAGGGCCCCTTTGGGAGTGGCCATCTGGATATGAATACCCAGGGGGCAACAGTTGGGTGTGATGAGGGTCAGAGCCAGAACAAGTGCCCCTCGAGTGTGCAGTGTGTTATATTCTTGTTGAACAACAGTTGGGTGTGACGAGGGTCAGTGCCAGAACAAGTGCCCCTTGAGTGTGCAGTGTGTATATTATATAATTTTGTTGAACAGCACTTGGGTGTAGTAGCTAGAGGGTCAAGGCAAACAAGGCTGCTTCTTGAGTGTGCTTTGTATTCAATCTTAAGTGAACAACAGTTAAGAAGTGTGGCTAAATTCAGAGCCAGCAAGATTGCCTCTTGAGTGTTCTGTGTGTACAATTTTGGGTGACGGAAAAGGGGAGCGGTCCCAGGTTTTGAAGGGGATTGAAGAGGTGGGTAAGGAATGTAGGATGAGGAGGGGGAATGAGGGCTGAAGACCTCACATTATAAAATATCCTGAGGCACCTGCTGAGCTGGAGCAACACAAAGCATTTTAAAATTCAAGCGGAGTTACGTGTGTGTGTGTGAGTGTGTGCGCGCGCGCGTGTGTGTGTGTGTGTGTGTGTGTGTGTATGTGTGTGTGTGTGTGCCATATTTAGGTTCAGCAACACACACATACATAAGCACTCATACTTGTACACGTGTACAGATGTGCACAAGACATACAATCTCGTGTGCATGCATTCAAGTGGGCAAGCATATACTTCAGTATTACACCACACACACACACACACACACACACACACACACACACGAAAGCACGCACGTGCACACATACACAAACATGCTCACACATGTAACCATCATCACACATACATACACGTACTTGATCTCATGCTCAATCACGGTGGGGTAAGATTCGACTTCGTCACGCTGCCCTGCGGCCTGGCCTCTGAACAAATCAAAAGCCACGCCAGGGGGAAGAAGACCTTGAGACTGCTGCCTGTGTGAGTGTGTGTGTTGTGTGCGTGTGTGTTGTGTGTGTGTGTGTGTGTGTGTGAGAGAGAGAGAGAGAGAGAGAGAGAGAGAGAGAGAGAGAGAGAGAGAGAGAGAGAGAGAGAGAGAGAGAGAGAGAGAG
>Ga0307968_1001442_pt1 | contig 19392 bp, 24 predicted proteins | sample OrgLakmetagen650_FD_201834 | JGI IMG/M metagenome (GOLD analysis project Ga0307968, IMG submission 201834) | Saline water microbial communities from Organic Lake, Antarctica - #650 | ecosystem: Environmental > Aquatic > Non-marine Saline and Alkaline > Saline | place: Antarctica: Organic Lake...
AAGCCCCGGCTAAGAGATTGGCCTCCTTTCTCGTGAGAGAAAGGGAAAATATCGGCTCATAACGGTGAATCCCAAAAATTGTTGAGGACAAGTAACAACAAATAGTCCTATTAATATAGAATTAATGCACACGCAAACACAAATATGCACGCACATCTACAGGTCCACACACACATGCATGTAAGCACTCACGTACGCCCATGTGCCTTCCAGGTATGAGCGTGTGCACGCCACTCTGGACGACGCTGGCCAAAGCCTGGACACCCGCATGATGCCTTTCCAACGCGAGGGTGTGCTGTTTGGGCTCAAACAAGCTGGCAGGGTACTCATCGGTGCGTGCGCTGCATCTCGACATGTGTGCTTGCTTGAAGGTGTTGATTTCATGTGCGCGCCTTTGTCTCCGTCTGTCGTCTTCTTTCTAGCTGGCTGGATCCACATCAGATGGAGTATCAAGATGTGCGTGCTGTGGCGACTAAAGCAGGATGCTTGTGACTGCGTGTGTGGATTGCTCAGCATCTCAGAGGGTGTGATTTAGTTAGGTGTTCTTTTTGGCGCTGTGGTGCCGCTAGCACTGTCAAAGCTTCATGCTGCAAGCAGTTTTCATCCCCCATCTTCAGTCTTCACGCAACTCGATTGTCATGTAGGCCTCATGCCTAGCTAGCACCCCTCTCGTGTTTTTTATTTTATGGAATACCCCAATGCCATTGTGAAACCAACCAATCAATTATGTTGTTTGCTGAATATTCAGCTATTCCCATCGCCCAATCCTGTCCTGCAGGTGATGAAATGGGCCTCGGAAAGGTTTGTGCAGGTTGAGGGTTACAATCGTGTGGGTGCATGCTCATCCTGCAAAGGTTAAAGGTTTACCTGTACTGTTTACTACACCCTACTGCACTTTCAATTTATGTTTGGTGGCTTTGCTGCTCCCTGATTTATGTTCATGTGTGTATTGGGAGGCTTCCCTACATGCACCCTCATACATGTACATGCACTGAAAGGATTTGTTCCAGCTAACCCTTCCAAACATTACGCTAAACAGAACCTTGTTTTAAGATGCCTGGTTGTTGTGCACGCATTCCAAATTGAGGCCAGAGCCCATGCTGACAAGCACTGATGTGCAAAAATAATGATGTAAAAATCATTGCGGACAAATGAGCAAGAGCCCATTGAAGCATCTTTTTGTCTACCTAGAAATACACAGATACAAACACAGATGCACTTGCACACACACACACACAAGCATTCACACACACACAATTGCACGCAGACGGTGCAGGGCTGTGCATTGCTCAAGTGCTACGAAGACGAGGGCCCTGCCCTCATCATCACACCTTCCTCTTTGAGGCAGCAGTGGGCCATAGCTCTGCAGCAGGTATTGGTGAATACGTCTGCTGTCAGGTGTTCAATTTTTAGGGGGTCGCTGGAGAGCTACAAGGAGCAGACGTGTTTTATGTATGTGCTGCGCAGCAGCAGCAGCAGCAGCAGCAGTAGAAAGAGCGTGCAAAGTTAGCTAGCTTGCATTGTTACGCTGATCGTTGTAACAACAACGACGATGGCAACAGTAACCTTTTCAACCATAAATTCGAACTCAAATTGGCAAGGCTGGGGAGCCTCTATGTGCATGAGATATTATTATGTGAATCTCTTGAGGCAAGAACACTGAAAGACCAGTTTGTTGCCAGTTCGCACCTCAGCTTCCCCATTTATATACATAATTATCAGTGTCTGAGCTGACGGTGCTCCGACTCCTATAAATGTGCTGAGAGTCCAGTTTTGTGTCAACGCATGCTTTTTGCACCGCCACATGGGACCTCCAACGTGCTCTGATTGCTAAGCTGACTACTATTATTAGCCCACTTTGCGTGTTGCTGACTGATTCCTTATCACACATGTCACACGTCAGTGCCATGTACAAGTGTGCGATCAGAACTCGCATGCACTTGCTTGACTACATTTTAGGGTGTCTAGAGCGCCTAGAGTGTCTTGGCGTGTGTGTTGGAGTGTCTAGAGTGTGTAAGAGTGTCTTAGCGTTTGTGTGCATGTGTATGCATGCTGACTGCCTGTATGTGCATACCGTTCTTGCAGTGGATTAACGCCTTGGAGTGCGACGTCCTCGTGGTGTTTGACAAAAATGACATGGAGAGGGTGAGTTTGTGGTTTAAATAAGAGGGCAGTCTCAAGTTAGTTAGCTATTCAGTCATGTATTGTTCTGCTCCCTAGCTAAAGCAATCTTCTTGTCTATGTACCGTCATATACACACATCTCATACTGCATGCTTACTCATACTAACTGCATGCGTAATGCACCTCAGGTGAAGCGAGCTGCTGGCGGGCAAGCGCAAAAAGGCTCAAAGAGCACTGCAACCTTGCCCTTCCGAATACTCATCATAAGGTGTGTGTGTCTCCTTAGTTGGCGTGTTAGAGCTTGCTCTTTCTCACAAGTGTTGCTTCCGGAAGTTACAAATCTACATTCCTGCCAGGCCTTTCTGGCATGGCACGCAGTACCAAGCTTGCTTTGTTAACGTTTTTAAGTCCATTGCATGTGCTTTCTGTCCATTGTTGACTGTCCATTGTTGACTGTCCATTGTTGTTGTCCATTACATGTGCTTTCTGTGTCTATCGTCGATTGCCCATTGTTGACTGTCCATTGCTGTTGTCCATTACATGTGCTCTGCCACCTCTGTTGCACGCGGCTCAGCTACAGAGGATTGATTAACATTCTGGGCCCAGCTCCACAGATATGCAATACTGCTCTGAACGGCAAGCCACGGCAGTTTCACGCCTTGACTGTCAGTACTGCTCTGAATGGCAAGACATGATGGTGTCTCAAAATTCCTCAGCTCTGCTCTGAAGGGCAAGCCATGATGGTGACTCAAAATTCCTCGGCTCTGCTCTGAATGCCAAAGCCATGATGGTGACTCAAAAATCCTCGGCTCTGCTCTGAATGCCAAAGCCATGGCGTGTCATGCCTGCACTGTGGCCGCAGCTATGACTACGTGATTAAGATGAGTGACATCCTTATCAGCTTGGCTTTTAAATGCGTTCTCCTGGATGAGGCGCACTACATCAAGTCACACTCGGTGAGACGCACACGCAATTTTTTTAACACCGCCCGTGCCCTTTTTTTGACGGTGTCAAAAGAGCAGGCGCTGTGCATATGCATGTACCTATAAACGAACGAGTGTGATGTGCCTAGGTGAGCACGCTGCAGCAAGTCGGACCTGGGTAGTTACTCAAATAACTTTCTAGCAGTTCTGTACAAAAGAGGCGTGCTATAGTTTTAACACTTGTTCAAGATGAAGACCCGGACTATCGTTAAAGCAAAAGAACTGCAGCAATGCTTACCCTAGTGGGAGGCTGTAAAACGAATTGCCCTCAAGATCATGCGGGACATGATACTGCAAACACTTGTGACTACCTTTTGACTTTAGAATCATCTTTCATCAAACCAAATTGGCACGGAGGCAGCAGACTTGTTTGCGTCAGTCATTGTTCCAAACACTGCCTCAACAAGTCCACCAAAGATCGATTGATCGCACACGATAGCGTGTTTACAATTGCTGTAGCTTGTATATCGAGCGGCTCGATTGCTCACTCTTCTTGAGGCACACAACCGCGCACAGGCCACACACACACACACATACACACACACAGGCTTTACGCACGAAAGCTTGCCTGCCATTACTTCAACGTGCGCGTCGGGCTATCCTGCTGACTGGCACGCCTGCGCTGTCTAAGCCAGCAGACCTAATGACGCTGATGCAGGTGGGAGCCCTGGAACTGTGGTTTTGTTAGGGGCATGTGTTCAGCACAAAGCTTCCGTGCGTTAGTGCAGGTTTTTAAAGCAAGTAATATGCTTGGGAGATGTGGGTTTAATGTACAAGCAGTGGGTTTGCTGCTGCTGAGGTCCTGTGGCTCTGCACAGTCACTGTGAACAGTGTGTGGTATGAGTATGAGTAGGGTTGGCCAGAACCGAATACATGTGGTGTATATACGGTATCTAATATAAGGTCATGTGCGGTATATACTACTCTGGCCAACCCTAGGTGCGAGGGTTTGGAGGCAGTGAGAGCTAGGGCTGCTGAGGCTGGTGCCCTGCAAAGATTGTACAAGCAACATACTGCTGAAAAATAAGCAGCCCTTGAGATGTCAAGGCTTGGCAGCAATGGGAGGTGCCTTTGTGCACAACCCTATAATTGGCGTTGCCGATTTTGCGTGCCACCATGACAAGTGTGGATCCGCTTGATTGTGCTGCAAAGTAAATGCCTGATGTGCATCACGGCAACACCGCATTGGCTTGATTGCGAGGAGTGTGTGCGCCTGGCATTGCTACATCGGATTGCCTGGCGTTGATTATTCCACATTGTTTCAATTGCACCAAGACTGCGTGCCTGGCCTTTGTGCTTCCTCTTTTTTGTCTTGCAGGCGCTAGTCCCTGGAGCACACATCAAACTGAACGACTTTGCTGCACGATACTGCGTGGGCGACCAGTGAGTGACAAGCTACGCCAATTCTTCTGTGCCTTCTGTGTGGCCTTTTTGTGCCTTGTCTGTGTCTTTTTGGTGCCCTGTGTGAGCCTTTTGGTCTTGCTCAGGACTCATTGGCAATGTTGCAAATACGGCGCTCGGTAAGGTTTGCCTAAACCATGTACACAGTTCACGTTACTTCCAATACTTCCAACAGTGGTACCTTGACATGTACGGTACTAAGGTTCCTTGACTGTACACATTTCACGTTACTTCCAACAGTGGAACCTTGACATGTACGGTACAGAGGTACCTTGTCAAGTACACACAGTTCACCGTACTTCCAGTGCTTCCAACAGAGGTGCCTTGACATGTACGATCATATTATACACACGGTCCTGGCCACCTAAACTTGGTGCTGCTTTAATTTTTGCCCCCCGCAAGATGCATTCCTGGCGGGCACTGGCTCTCTAGTTGAGGGATCTGAGGCTGCCTCTCTAGCTGTCTTGTTGAGCTAGCTGGTCATGTTTGATCTGGCTTGCTCTCGTGCGTATACCGCCTTCCTCTTTCTTTCGTGTCAGGTATTGCAAGACCAGTGGGGCCAAAAATCAGGAGGAACTGTACCGTCTGATCACAGCCACGATGATGGTGCGGCGCCGCAAGAACGAGGTGCTGAAGCAGCTCCCGCCGAAACGCAGGCAGCAGGCGAGTACATTGCAAGACAAGACACAATACAACGCACAAGTACATAGCACGAGTGAATAGCACAAAATAACATGAGTACAATGCATGGCAAGACAACAAGGGGATTATTCAAGGCATTGCCTTTCTATGCTTCCTCTGCTGTGTGGGCAGCAAGATGATGACAGTATCATTGGTATTAATTATCAAGTGTTTCATCCCAACTGTTGGGCAGGCTGGTCGCCAGACTGATCTATGTTGACAAAAGAATGTAAGGACTATTTACCGTACTAACAATATATCACGCCGCAAAAATATTGTTTTTGGGGGGTGCGGCGAGCTCACACCCCCTGAAATATATAAATAGTTGAGGGGGTGCGGATTGGTGCGGATTGAATTTAAATAATTACTTTTGAGTTTTTGACGGGTCATGAGTGGGAAAGAGCCCCCGAGAGCCCCTGTGGGGCGTGTCCAGACAGGGATGGCCAGCTTCTGCAAGCCCCCCCCAACCGCCGAGCAGCGTGAGCAGCAACATCTAGAGGAAGGGCAGAAGTTCAAGCAGGGGGGCAGTGAGGAGAGGGATGAGGAAGATGATGGTGATGATACTTAAGAAAGACAAGAAGACAAAACCAGTGCCAGTTGATGTACAATGTACAATGGATGACAGAGTTCAGCAGAACCAGACTCAGTTAGATATTTCTCAGTGCACTTGGACAAAAACTATGTTAATGTGTTATGGAATGCACCTCTGAGTCCCTTGGTGCGGTTCTAAGGGCATTTTGCCCCTGCGGATTGGTGCGGCAAGCACTAAATTATATATTGAGAGGGGTGCAGATTGGTGCGGACAGGGTAAAAATAACTATTTTTTTGAGGGGTGCGGAATGAGTACATGTCAGTACGGTAAAAATGAAACACATCCTAGGATTACCCATCGCCATGGGGCTCTGCATATTGCGAGCAGTGCACTGGAACGTTGTCAAGTGATTGAGCCTTCTGCCTGCTCTACACTTTTAAGTTGTCTTCCTTTCTTTTGTACTCACCATTGAGATTTGCGATTCCCGCAGCGTGTAACTGTACACGCACACACTGATTTAAGCTTGGACTCTTGCCTGCAGTCTTAGCGGTGTTGCTGCATTTTTCTACGGCTTTCGATAGCAAGGTTCCTTGTTTGACAAAGCAGCAGATATAGCCTGGCACTGAAGCAAATGCTGACAGAGTGGATGGAAAGGATGCCTCTGGAGTACTGATAGGCTGGCTTCCTGACGAGCACCCAGCATCAGCAAACCAGAAGAGGATAAAGGAGGATGCGTACGAAGCGAAAAGGCTGGCTGCAAAGCGTACGATAAACAGGTTTACACGACTTGCATCCAACGCAGGTGTACCTAAAAGTGGATGAAAAGGACATGCAAAAGCTCAAGGGCCAACAGGAGGAGCTGTCAGGCTTGAAGGATGTATTGTCCAGCGTGTCAAGCCACACAGGGGGCCTTTTAAATGGTGGGTGATTAGATGGTTTTAGGGGGTGCCATATGGTGGGTGATTAGATTTAGGTGTGCAATTTTTACCGTCCAATGGTGGGTGATTATATTTTAGGGTGTGCTGTATGGTAGGTGATTAGATTTTAAGGTGTGCAATTTCTCCCGTGCAGTATGGTGGGTGATTATATTTTAGGGTGTGCAGTATGATGGGTGAGATGTTTTCAGCGTGCACAACTCCTGACGTTCCTCGCATGTATGATGTGTTTAAGTATGTTTTTGCTTTTTGTGGTTCTTAAAGTTTGTTTGCAAGGAAAGATACACTGTCCAGCATGACAAGATGACAAACCACACAGGGGGCCTTAGACATGGTAGGTGATCCTCAGATGTGTAGTTTTCCGCATCTGCCACACGTCGTTGTTGGATGTTGGATTGCGCTTGCAAGAGATGCACGCTAAGCTGTCCAGCGTGTTAAGCAACACACATAAATTTACGAGCGTCGGGATTTCCTAGGATGTGCATCTTTGCGTCCATCACAATTTCTTTTGCTATTTTTGGAATGCCTCTTCAAAATATATGCGCCGCTGGGTCACACAGGGGGATTAACAAAATGGTGTCCTCGTCAGCTCGTATAAATAAAGTCTCAGTGCTGATTCAGGTAGTGAGGCTGAGACAAATTAGCCTGGACAACACAGCCACGCCGGCTGCACTTATAGTTAAGGTTCCATTTTATTTTGACGTGGTGGCCATGCCTTTACAGCAAGGAAGGAAGGCGGCAACGCTCAGCAGACTTGATTAGATAAAATAGGCGCTAGGCACTTCCAGTGATGTGCTCTTTCTCCCTACACCGTAACCACCTTGACATTTCGCGCGAATTCTGACCTAGGGTTAAGACTTCAGCACAGTGCTCAGGGGCCTGCAGGACGTAAAGGCTTCAAGGACTTCCACGCAGTGCTCAGGGGCCTGCAGGCTTGAAACGCGCGGGGGCCTGAAGGGCTTGAACACAGTGCCCAAGGGCCTGCAGGGCTTCATTGCAGTGCTCAGGGGGCCTCAAGGACTAAACGCAGTGCCCAGGGGCCTGGCATGTGCTTAGTACAACATAGATGTGCAAATAATAGAGACGTCAAGGTCAAACGTACCATTGCTACACTGGGAGCAAAAACACATATACTAATGTCCAAACCGTCATCTCACAAAGGCTTCTACTTTTAAAGATCCGTAAAATCAGCAGTTTCTTGGCTCGATCCTCTTCCCGTCTAATACTTACCCACACGCTAGCCTCCATGCGCAGACACTGCCTTTTGTTAATTGCAGGCCTGCGTATGGAGCAGCAACAAGCCATCATGCGCATGTACCACGATACTGCTAGGATTAAAGTGGGGGCTGTGCAAGAGTACATCAAGGTTGGTTAAGGTATCAATCAGCACACAGCACACACACACACACTCACACACTCGCACATCCACTCGTACATCCACTCGTGTGCACATTGTGCGCACTTTGTTAGCACACAGTAATGCACGTACAAATGCACACATGAGCATACACATACACAGACACACATACACACATACATACTCACACAAAGCGCACGTAACAAAAGCACACACAGACGCACGTATGCACACACATGGAATATGGAATACATAAAGAACACGTGTCATGATACGCCGTATGCCTTATGCTATGACTCAAATTCAAAAGCGCCCATCAATTTCGGAGGATATGGAGCCTGACATTAAGTTCCTTGTGTTTGCGCACCACCATAATCTTTGGACGGCACTGAAAATTAATAGCGCCCATCAATTTTGCAGGATTTGCTGGAGTCTGACATTAAGTTCCTTGTGTTTGCGCACCACCATAATCTCTTGGACGGCACTGAAAATAAATAGCGCCCATCAATTTCGCAGGATTTGCTGGAGTCTGACATTAAGTTCCTTGTGTTTGCGCACCACCATAACCTCTTGGACGGCATTGAAAAGGCAGTCAACACCTCAAAGGCAAGCAACCAAACTTGGGATGCTGGGATACACGCATAGAGATCTCGTATGGCAATCAACACCGGCTTTGTTCTGTTACTCTGCGTCCTGCATGTATGTCGGCTATGCCAGACACATTGGTCGTAAGTTTTATTTTGCTTGGTTTTGTCTTCATTTGTCTGTTACACACTGCAAGTTGCCCATTCCACAAACGCATCCTAAGATCCTAAAACAATGCTTCACGAATCAACCGTGTGTATGCAGAAAGGCTACATTCGCATTGATGGCAAAACTGATGCAAGGCAACGTGAGGACCTGCGATCCAAATTCCAAACAGATGAGAGCGTGAAGGTACGGCAGATGCAACCCTGTGTTTCCGTGTTTCCGCTTTCGAACAGATGTGAAGGTGCAACAGATTGATTGAGTCCTGCGTTCCTGCTTTTAAAGAGATGAAACTGTGAAAGTACGGCAGATGCAAGCCTGCGTTTCTGTCTCCAGAGAGGTGAGAGCGTAATGGTAAAGCAGGTATACTCCCGTGCTCCTGCTTCCTTAAAGATGAGAGTGTGAAGGTGCGGCACATGTGTCCTGTGTTCCCACTTTTAAACAAGTGTGAAAGTATGATGCATGGAGTTTTGAATCCCTAGCAGACATGCCATAGGCATATGGCGATTACATGAGTAATTCAAGGTTGGCTGCTCTGGTTTGTTGCCGTTGTTGCTAGATGAATGGGGGGCTTGACTGTTCGCTGCTTTAAATAGCGCCAACAACGCATATCTACAAAAGCACTAGTAAGTCTAATTGTATACACTCTGCACATTTTCCAAGGCCTAGCACTCTAAGTTTGTAACCCTCAATACGTGACACTGTTGTATCCCAGCCTTTGCCACTCACCATGAAGATAGTGGCTCATTACTCATCACTATTGTATGCTACTCTCTCATTGTTATCTGGCTCGTTGCCGCTTCTCCTAGGTGGCCATCCTTGGCATAGCTGCCGCTGGCGTGGGACTCACCCTTACCGCTGCCAGTACGGTGGTGTTTGCTGAGCTGAGCTGGGTGCCTGGAGAAATTATGCAGGTGAGCTACTTGATCCAGTGTACTTACAAATAAACGCATATATACATGCGCACGCAACACTGCAATGCAAAGTGTAACGTGCATATGAAGCATCCCAGTGATAAATGGGCTGGAGGTCTGCAGTGAACGTGCAGGTTACAGGAATAGCCAGCAAGTTTTGAGTTACGCGGCGTTGGCCGCACGCAATGATAGGCAATGATAACTGGGACAAAGGAAAAAGAGCATGCAAAGGAAGCAGCCGTAAAGAGATGAAGTGGTATAAGAGTTATGATCTTTCTGCTTCATGGTGCCGGAATATGATGTGAAAGTGTGCCCCTGCTCCTTGTTTGGTGTAATACAGGCCAGATGCCGGGCACAGGTAATCGCTTTGTTTTAGTAAGCAATGCCGTGCAGGAAAAACAGGAGCATAGAAAGCAATAAGGTTCACGACACAAGGGTCGCTTTGTTTTAGTAAGCAATGCCGTGCAGGAAAAGTAGGAGCATAGAAAGCAATAAGGTTCACGACACAAGAGTATTACCTCTCCCTCTTATTAGGAAAAAGTAAAAAGCATTTGCTGTGGCCTGCAGATAATCCTGTCACAGCTTTTTTCTTTCCTGTGTGCTCGCTCACACCCTGCCTGTGCAGTTATACCCTGCCTGTGTGTCCGTACCCTACCCGTGCGTTCAAACTCTGCCTGTGCATTCATACCCTGCCTGCGTATTAATATCCTGCCTGACGCAGTGATGCCCATTACCAACGTGCTGTTCCTTCTTCGCAGGCTGAAGACCGAGTGCACCGTATCGGGCAGGAGAGTAACTCTGTCAACATCCAGTTCCTGCTGGTCGGTATGCTTGCTTGGACGAGTAGGGAGTCAGAAAGGGCAAATGGCACTGCATACTTTTGCATTCTCTATGTAGCCCGCCTACCTTTGAGCGTTTCCAATCCCAGTACTGTAAGTGGGACAAGGTTACAAAGCAGTCCACGTGGCAGGTGCTCTTTGCACTGGTATCTAGAAGGAGTAGTGGTCGACAATCACGCTTCAACAATATGCCTTGTGTGGCGTATACCCTAAACTTGTTGCACGCAGACTGCTTATCTGCGTGTTCCGTGTGCTTTGCACCTTTTTTGGAGGAGCTCAAATACAGGTCTCATGTGCTCAGTGTCTTCTAATTATCTTTCAATGTGGGGCTCTGAGTCGTATGAGCACAAGGTTGAGCTCTTCCTGTGGCACTGTTTGATTTCAACATGACCGTTTAAGTGCCCTAGATCATAGATTGACTTATTTTCCAGGTTAAAATCACAGTATAAACTGTTGTGGGATTCGTTTAAACACACAGGCCTTCCACGTACCCTGTGTTCATAGGTGAAAAACACGGTTGACGATATTATGTGGGATACAGTCCAGCACAAGCTGACCAACGTGGGCAAAGTGCTGGATGGCAAGGAGGACTCCCTCGCTGTAAGTGCTTGGGTAGTGTGCGCTGCGTGTGTGTTGTGTTCTAACCCTTAAAGTTTTATCATGGTCGAACTCCTATTAGGTGTGGAAGGGGGTGCGTAGTGTGAAGCTTGTCACAGATGCGCACCGTATGTGTGGGTAGCGTACACTGCAAGTATGCAGTACAAAGCGTCATTCGCCTCTTTATCAATCACTGCAAGTGTGGAACACGGAAATTTAATTTAAGCTTGTCGCACCCAATCCGCACAAACAAAGCGAATCCATGCTCGTCAACCCCCGATTCCGCAGGTAGGGTGTAAGTTTGCATTGCCGTCTTACAATGAAAGAGAAATGAAGTTGATGGGTTTGTGTGTGGATTGTAGTACCCTCGGCGTGCACCTTTGAATTCCAGTTTTTGCAATGCAGGAAGTGGTGTCAATTCCCAGATTATTGGGCCAACCTTGTTGTCATTCCGCTTTTTGAATTGCTCAATCCTCAGCTGCTTCGTATTTTTTCTTGGCTGAAAACATGTGGTACGCATGGTGGGCAATGCTGGATGTTATTGACTAAAATGTCAGATGTAAGGGGCTTCATTTATGCTTGTAGGCCTTGGACATCGGTGGTAAGAGCAAGCTAAGATTCGAGATTAAGGCAAAGGAAGACATACATGCTTACCAATGCTCAAGGTTTGCACAGTACTAGCATGGCATTTGAGCCACGAACGCTCTAAACGCTTCACTGTGCCTTGTGCAAATCGTGAAGAGCTGAATACCTGAGCTGCTTCAACCTGATACCAGTGTCTGATCAATTCGCATGGACCCTACACTTGCTGCTTTCAATTTATTACAGCCAGTTACAGTTTTCGTTTGGTTTGTTTTGAGATTTGACCTCGTTCTCATTGGTTGAGCAGCCAACCCAGGCTGAATGCTTTTGTATTCCAAACTTTACCACACTGAACTTTTCACGCAGGTGGCCTCTAAAAGCACCGTCGAAAGGAGCAACGGAGGTTCTGGGCCCATGGACATGTTTCTGGCAAAACAAGCACAAGAGGGCAGCCATGCGCAGCAACAGAATCAGCCTCTGCTGGATGCACAAAGCAATGGTGGTGCTGCTGCTGCTGTGGGGCCTATGGATGCTTTTGTAGTTAAGCGAGCTCAACCAGGCCCCATTGAGGACAACCACGCCCAACAACAGCAACAGGAGCAGCAACCAGGGCCTCCATTTGTCCAGCAATTAAATTCACAGCAACCGCCACAGCAACCACCGCTGCAGGCCAATCCGCTGCAACCACCACAGCAGCCACTAACCCACTCTGTCAGCCCCCCCCTCCAACAACAACTGCTTCCACCAATCCAGCAACAACAGGCGGAGCAGCATCCATTGCCACAGCAGCAGCAAAATCAGCAGAACCCGCAGGGGCCGAAGCATGGTCACCCGCAGGAGGGTTCCATAGAGCAGGAGGTGCAGCAGATGCAGCATGAGCCACGACCACAGCCACAAATGCCAGCAACGCAGCTACCAGAGCAGCAGCAGCAGCAGCAGCAGAAGCAACCCAAAGGCAAGGCAGGGAGTGGTAAGAAGAGGCAGAACAGCGAGGCAGGGAAGGGCAAGGGTGTGACAGAGAATGACAGACCAAAGACCGCCAAGCGACCTCGGAAGGCGCCGTAACTAATGGCCATGACGGCTGCATTGCTTACCAAACGACTAGTAGAGCCGCTTTACAGATTAATATGTTGCAGCTCATTGTAGAAAATATGATCCAGATAGCATGACTATGATTGGTGGAGTTAGTTGGGAATGAATGTGCTTGATGTTGATTCCTTGAATTACTGTGGCATGGACAATAGTGTGCAGTGTGTGTATATAATAAAATGCTTCCCACTTCCAGGAGGGTGTATCTATCATAAAAAAAATTGACGTCACTTGTCAAATGAACTATAAATTACATACCAGAATCCCTTGACGCCGATAGCTAACGATTTGAGGCGCCTTCGAACCAAGAAAGGCCTCCAAGGTGGAAAATCCATCCAGCAGAGGAGTGAGTTTGCATTGCAATGGTCCCTAATGCTTCTACCAGCTCTGTACATCCACGCCTGTGTGCTCCTCTCTGCTCATACTCGTGTGTCAATCTGCTACTGCTACTACTCATCTTTGGTTGGCTGCCACAACACTGTCCCTTTCCGGAGCTGGAACCGTTTACTCAGACATGCTCGGTCTCATCGTGTTACACGTTTATATGACTAGGCGAAAAACAGTATCAGAGATCAGAGACCTTACACGGTACAGGGTCTCTTAAGGCTCCCCTCTAAAGTTACCTCATAGAATGCTAACATGTTGTCAATTGATTACCAAAACTATCAAATCCATAAGATAAAGGTTATCAGTAAGACTGGCCATCCAGCTTATTGAGACATATAGAAACTGTCAACCAACTAACTGTCCTGTCACACAGTTCGTTGCTGCCACTGATTGGACGTGACATTTGGCAAGAAAACTGTGCAGACAGACAGCTGCTTAAATTCTGAGCAGATTGACACACCTTTTATTAGTGAGGGGGGTCAGCAAGAGGGGCTTGACGGTCAGGAGGTTGGGAGGCAAAGGCCTGCACCCAATCAAGGGTGTAGCTACCATATTTATTGATGCAGCGATGAATCTGCTTGGTGGTTTAATTAGCGGATGCTATTCCATGCCTTCTCGTCCGACTTTGCTTATCCTTGAAGGTTAAGCCATCAGTAAAAAAGTGCGACTGCTAAGCTGCCAATATAGTGTAAAAAGAAGAAATCAGTGATTTGTAGCACGAAGTACATAAAGGTAGAGTTTGCAAAAGCCCAAGTCCACGCGAATAATTAGGGGCAAGTGTGGCAGTTGAAATTTAATCCCGCTTTGACTGGTCAGGAGATAAATCGAGCACTTTGCCGTGAAAGAATGTTTAAGACTCTGCGTGTGTTTGCTCCTTCAAGCTCTGAATTTATTCCTTTCTTAACTTGTCATCACAGTATCACTGATTTTGAGATCAATGCATTCCTGAATCAAGACTCATACAGTCTCCTCAAGTTTGTGTCAGATTTAGTTTCAATTTTCGACTCTGGTTGATTTTGTTTCACCAGCCAATTGCCATCATCAGCCAGAGACTCGGGCTGTAGGCCGTCCTTGTAACCCCTTGTAACCCCTTGCATAAAGTCCTCTGCACCATCTTTGAAGGAGCCTCCGTTACCCTCCGCACCATCCTTTTGGGAGTGGGTGGCACCATTGCCAACAATCACACGCTGGAGCCTCTTGAGGAGCTGAGTCTTGATTCTCAAAGAGTTTTAAAAACTTGCTTCAAGCATCATGTACATTCTGTCAACAATACTGCCAAACTTGTCCATACCAGATGCGCACTTTCCAGTATTATCATCAACCCTCATCAGGAGCCAGTTGCAGATCAAGCCTGCAACCCTTCTCATCCCCATTCATGTAATTCTTTCCTTTCAGTGGAGGAGTTTTACGGTACATGCCATGGTACCAAGGTGGCTCCTTTTCCTTAATCAATGTGGGAAGTGGTTTTCACTACCTGCGTATTCTTTCCTTTTGCTTTCGTAAAAAAAATGCTTGATTTCAACCTGCCGCAGTAATTTGAAGGTGTTAATGGGTCATATGACATTCAAGCAGGGTTCAGGGTTAAGATTGAGGGTACTTGACTGGCGGTATGGAGGATCATTACTGGTTCCAGAATAAGATGCCCTACTTTGATAACAGGCAGTGGAAAACCATTCCCCACATTGATTAAGAAGAGGCCTCTTTGGTATATTACTTAACGCTACGCACGGCGGCTTTATGCCACCGGCGGTTAATGTGGGTGTGTTTTGTGCCCTGTATCTATGGGCGGGTTTATGCACTTGTGTGTGTACTTGTGTGTGTGACATAGCGGAAAGCATGTCCAAGCTCCTTGCACGGCCCAGGGCCGCGGTACATAGGTCATGTAATGGACCTAACTAGTATTTACAGCGGTCAGGACGTAATGCAGCACGCGGACACAAGATGCAAGTACTGCGGCTCCACGCAAACAGCAATACAACACCAGTCCTGCGCTGCAGATGAGGCACCAAGTCTACTTGTGGTGTGCACCGAGTGCCCCATATCACTCAAGGATTCCAATGCAACAGCAGACGAGTGATATGTGCCCCTCACCACGTTTAGGATTCCAATGCAACAGCAGACTGGAGTACAAACTGAGGCTGCCTTCACAAACGTCACAGGGGTTGTTACACTACATAGATCAGAAGCAAGGCCTCGCAACTTTGTTTGCAAGCAAAGATCCACTGCAGTGCTACGCTGGGGAAGGAAGGCAGGTGACACCGCAGTAGCGGTATTTAAAAACCTCGGAAGGTGGGAAGGAAAGATACAGCTGCACCGTGTTCCTATTGCATCATCCGTGTACGTACGGTCACACTTCATGGAACCATGACGCCTTTGGGTAAAGTGATAGATCAGCTTGTTACGCATGGCTACAAAATATGGCACACTGTTGTTGCACTCAACGATAGTAGCCCATACATAATAAGGGTCAGACAAGACGTTGCAAGCAAAGCGTTTGATTGTAAGGCGGAGGTAGAAACAGGAGAGCCTAGCGTGTTTGCCATGGCACTAAAGTCATGTGCCTAATTGCAGGGTACCCTATGGGAGTACTATGCCCATTCACGCCCGTGCACTAGCAAGTTGTATGATGGAGAAGCCGCGGGACACTACTATAGAAAGACTAGAGAACCAGGACTCTTACACGTACCTGCACAATGTAGATGGTGTTAGGGCTCTGGTGGGGTTCGATGGGATGCTTTACATTGGGTAGCTCTAAACGCATACAGACACTCAGAGGTAATGGCTGTAGGGCTCACGCAATGTGCCATCAACTGCGTGACAGAACTTGAAAATGCGGCATCCAGCGTTTTAAGTGGTGCTCCCGGAAACGTCAGACGTTAGGAACACAGCAGCAGGCTTCAGGTATCGCATGGAAGTAGAGGTTATGGAAAATGGTGCTATGGTATGGATGTGCTAGTGGATATAGACTCAGCAATGCCTACGAGCAGCTCTCGCAACACGTAAGGTGTGATACGCATGGGAGCGTAATTGTAATGCAGCAAGGGTCTGTGCGTGCTCACACGCGGAGCGAGTGTACTACACCTATGCTGCCGCTTGCTCTGCTGTGTACAACGGCCTACCCTGCGATGGCATTATTATAGCACAGATGAAGGGCTCCACAGTGTGCTACAGGATAAAGGACATGCTTATCACAGTGGATTTAAGGGAACCGGACGACGGCACCTTACACACGCCTATGTCTCCTGTGGACTGGATATATAGCGGCACGGGTGCAGACGTGTTTACAGAGCATGTGCCTGCTGGACAAATTTGTAGCAGTGGAGCTTGGACTGGAGGTAATTGAAGATGGGAGTATAATTGCAGCCGCATGCAAACATAAACTCAACAAAGAGTGCCCCGAATCTCAGAGGGCAGTAGACCACACACGTGTGCTTGTAAGCTCTGGGAAATTTTAAATGCTCCCACAATATCAGTGCTGAGCTCAAGGTTGCAATCAACTACTGCCACCAGGTAAGACAGGAGGTAGTGTACGCCAGTGTCTCTACAGACGGGGCAGGGCTAGGTGTGAAGTGGCTCAACGTTGACGTAGGCTCAGGCAGAGGTAAATTGCTGTACTTCATGACTAGCACTGCCAAGTGGCTTATGGTGGAGGTAAATATGGAGTCTGCCAACACACTGCTGGCAGGCACGCATTTTCACAGAGAAACCCTGATCTTTCTTGTACGTCAAGGATTCTTGTTGGATATGTTTGGTGCGCAAGAAGGTCAGGTTTAGGAAAGGTAGGCATTAAGCTACATCAAGTAAGCACATACACCTGAGGGCTGGGAGAAGGTCAAGGGCCGTGGATTGGTGTCGTCGAAATGGTGACAAAGGGGAAAGATGATGAATCCTAATGAAGTCCTGTCTGCTAAGTACATGGTTTTTTAATACAGTAATCTCGTTCATGTCTCCAATGATGAGGCGGGTGTGGTCCTTCTGTGTAGTTATAAGAGATGTTACTTGTGCATGCATCTCAGAGCGGAACTTTTGCGCCTCCTGCGAGCTGCTGCAGAGCCAATGTTTGCCAATGATAAGAAGTTTAGGGTCGATGGTGTTAAGGATGACAGATAATTATCTGTTCGCAGGGTCTAAGTGTGCAAGTGAACGATTGGTTGGCCAACTCAATGATATTGCACAGACATCGGTACCGCTGTTATTGTTAATGGCAGTCCACCATTCATAATTCATAAGTAGGAGACACAGCTAGGGTAGTTTCTGTAAAGACCATACTATCAAGGGTGGTGGTGGCTATCATAAGGTTGTGGTGGCTGGTGGAAAGTCCTTTGACATCCAAAGTGGTATCAGCTGCCTGAACAAACATACAATCAAGGCAGCCGAAAAGCCCTGATTATGTGCTGGCAGTGGCTACTGGATGTTCTTAGATGGTGAAATATTAAATAAAATGGTTTGCGTGGGTGTTGAGAATCAGAAAGCCATTTCTCGTTTGAATGGCAAGCAACTTAAAGCCATTGCAAAGGCGGTGGAGATAGTGTGGAATGGCTTGGCCTGTTTTGGCTCCTGGTAAGAGTTGGTAATGGTGCACATGGATAGAGCACGTCTGGTCTGGGCAAGTTCACAGCGTAGTCGACAGAGTGCACATGGAGCTTGGAGGCAAGCTTTATGGCTCTCTGAGAATAGAAACCCAGTTCCTTTAAAGGCACCAAACTGTGTGTGCTGCAGATGGCATTACCCACATACAAAAGAAGCACGGTGTGCAGAGTAACGGAAGCTCCTTGAAGGATGGCACAGTGGTTATTGTGCTATTTTTTATGGTGTTCTGCTGGTTTCTGGAATCTAGTGACTTTACACTTTACAGTATTTGATCTCAACGAAGTGGAAGTCACATTAATGTTTGCCGAGATCTACAGGTTAAGCTGTCTGGAGATGGTTGCTCTTGATTGAGACAAATATACAGATAAATTAAAATAGGAAAGATAGTAGTGCAACCGTCATTTCCCGCTGGTCATACTTTGAGTTGGCTGGAATGCCTTTTGCTGGTGGTCTGATGTCTACAGCCCCTTATTCAAAGTAGACGTTTGAATTAAGCAGGGAGTGGATGTTTGAATGAGCAATGTATGCAAATAAGTAGCCTTGCATCCCTTTAGGGATCTATAGTAGACTACACTGCTTTTGCAGCGAACGGTATAAACCTTGGAACTTAAGCAATTTGTTCTTGTAGGCTGCATACTGGGTAATTGGCTTGCCTAAGGTTCAAATTATCCTTGTAACAGTCTCCTCCACTACTTCATTGATATCTACTTAAGCCAACAGCCGGCAGATCTTTTGACCAATACGAGCTAACAAGGTGAAGCAAAAAGAATAAACCCATGCAGGCAAGAAACCCTTAGTTTGATGAAATAAATGAAGTTGTCATCAGGGAGCAGCCTCTAAAGATATTTGCACTCAGACAAGAAAACGAACCAGTCTTAAGAGATCAGAAGCAAGGTGTGAAGTCGGTGCGGGGACGAATTGAGACACGCCAGTCGTCATCTGTATCGGTTTCATCATCTGCCACGTCGCTTGTGTAATAACCTGCCTTGCTGGCTGTGGGGAGGAGGGTGAGAGGGAACGAGCACGTGGAGAAAAGCTACTAAAGTCCTCAGAATCCGTCATATCTCCCTCACTGTCAAGAGGATGACCAGGAAGCCTAGCAATCTGACGAGCCTGTTCACGCTGCTCCATCTCATTCCCTATTCCCTGGGGTGCCCTGCTGATGGAATGCATATGGCAAGGCACGCTGCAGAGCAGCTCTAATCACCATCTCAGAAAACTCCACAGGGCCAACAGGTAAGGATGCACGGAAAGGCTTGGCAGGAGCGAGGGGAGTCACGTCGATAATGCAAACTCCTGGGCGGGGTTGAGCAAAACCTCGTCCTCTAGCATAGCAGCCAGGAGGATCGCTGCAAGCAAGTCAGTAAATCAACTTTGGTGAGCCAGATCTGAGAGGACACAAAAAGCAAGTACAATACATCCCATGTGGACAAAAGTAACAGGGAAACATACCAGCTGCGTTAAGTCTCATCATGCATTGGTCATCATTTAGTGCTTGAAAAAAAGAAACAGAAAACTACGCAGGCATTAAAAACCACTCCCCACATTGATTAAGGAAAAGACAGCCACTCTGGTACCAAGTACCGTAAAACTCCTTAACCAGAAGACAAAAAGGCCCTGTCAAAGAGGTAGGAC
>Ga0307968_1001443_pt1 | contig 19389 bp, 16 predicted proteins | sample OrgLakmetagen650_FD_201834 | JGI IMG/M metagenome (GOLD analysis project Ga0307968, IMG submission 201834) | Saline water microbial communities from Organic Lake, Antarctica - #650 | ecosystem: Environmental > Aquatic > Non-marine Saline and Alkaline > Saline | place: Antarctica: Organic Lake...
CGGCAAACCACCCTCGTACTGTCCCATAGGATAAATCGCTGAAATGCGTCGGATCTGTTTTGGCCAGGTAAGTGTGCAGATCTGTAATGACACCGCGATCTTTTAGAAAACCGATTTGAGCAAGAAGATGCTCAAGGCGTTGTCCAGGCGTTTCGAAGAGCTTGGGTTTATCCTTTTCTGTAATGACCATTAGCGTGTATTCTGCTCTATCTATTGTGGGCAGCCAAGTGGGTAACCTGCTGTTTTATAAATGAATGTGCTAAAAGTACCGGTTTACAGCCAGTAACTCAAACTTTATGCTCTTTTTTAACGAGGCTGTAGAAAAACCCTTCTCAGAGCCCAACCCGCAGCCACTTTGTTGTTTTTTCAAACCCTGCGATTAACTGCTGCAAGTTTGATCATTTGACGGCAACATCGCAGCATTATTGATATCTGGCGCTAAATGCGCTTCACATAGCCGTCTGTGGCCTATTTCTGATTATATCCGAGCCCGGTATCATGCCGCTAGTTGTCCATAATTCGCCAGCTTCTCAATGTTGTGCACCAGGCAATACAGCTGCCTCTGACCCTGCACCTTCTTTTTGCTCCGCAGACTGAAGCGATTCAGACGCTTGTTGCTACCGATGTTGCCGAACACCGGCTCAACCACCGACATGCGATGACCGTAAATCGCTTTGCCTTGCTGGCTATCGACTCGGTGCTTCATCCAGTCGGTATACGTTGGGCCGCGCCTGAGCTCCAGGGTGTAGGAGACCTGTCTTCCTTTTCCCTTGCGGTGATCTGCAGAGCTGGGATTCTGCATGCATTGATGCTTTTTTGGGCAGTGGCGGCACTTCAATAATCGCCCTTGGAAGTGGGCTCTGGGTACGCCGTTTTGATCGGTTCGGGTGCCCTCGTGACGCAGGGATTCTCCAGCGGGGCAGATACACGTCATCGCAACGGGATCGAACTGGAATTCACTGGCCGGAATCACGTGCTTCCAGCCGCTCTTCGATGGATTTTGCTGGCGCTTACCGTACTTTTCTTTCTGCTCGGCGAACTCGGGATCACGGCTGCGGAAGCGGTTGTCCGGAATGTAACCGTTGATCTGATGCTCATGCAGGTACTTCATGTTGGCTTCGTTGGCGAAGCCGGTGTCGGCGGTCACGATCGCGCCGGTTTGATAGATGTTGTCGGCAATGCCGAGCTTTTTATAACGACGCTGAACCGTCTCCAACACCGGCTTTAACGTGTGATGTTCCTGGCCTTCACCGAAGGCTTGAGCATCGATGATGACCTGGTGTTTTCTATCCACCACTACCCCCCTTCTGGAAACATATTTTTAGTCTCCAGTAGCTCTTTTCGGTTTAGACCTCGAATATCGCAGTCTGTGACCTTAACATTTACTAATCAGCCCAAGAATGTACAGCTTCAGCGCCGTATTGTTCTCGCCAAGCAATTAAAGTCTTTTGGTTGCCACCTTTCGTTTTAACCTGCTCACCTGTATGAGGGTTGGTGTAAGTCTTTAGTGGGCGTTTCGCTCTACTCTTAGTTAATCCAACTTCAGCTTCGTTCATTAATGTTGGATCAACTAAACACAGTATCTCCATAGCGTCTCGCACTGATTTATCGTGCAGCATAAGTAGATCGCAGAGCTCTTTTTCAAAGGCCAAGTCTTTCTTCAAAGCCTCATCATTTTCCAGCTTGTTCAACTCCTCAGCTAGCTGTTGTATGAGTTGTTTTTTGCGATAGTAATCATTGATTTTTGCCATATTTATTTCTTAAATTTCCTTGGTGTAATTTTAAACAGTTCTAATAGCCCGAAGTGTTATTAGGACTAAAGAGTATATCAACCATAATGTTTTATCAAAATTTCGGTTCACTATTACCAAGAAGTTCCCACCTATAAAACGGATTTTCTTAAAAGATAATCCCAAAGGTAGTGACCACTGGGCCTGCTGAGTTGAAAACAGAGTCAGAGTTAAATAAGCCCCGTTATCCGGGTGTGCATGCGTTGCCGGGTCGCTCACGCGTTACCGGGGCTGTTGCCGGCGCCCTGTGTTGCCGTTTTCTCAGAGACGACCGTACGAAATTACGGGAAAATTATGATAATTACAAATTACCATAATTACGATTATTACGGTAATATTTCTACTTATTAAAATGTATGTTTGAAAAAGTAGAGTTTGTGAACTACCATTCGGGGGCCCAGTCATGGCCAGAATGGAGAAATCTGTGATCGCCTTGGAATCATCGTTTTATCTCACTGTTGAATGCGATATGCATATTATTCTCCCGAATCGTGGCGCTACATCGAATGGATAACGCGGACGCAGTAAGTCCCCGCCTACCTGCTATCTACGAGCCATCGGAACATTCCATCAATCTTGTTCTGGACACCGACCACCTTCTGTCCATTCAAGACAATCCCGCCATTGCGTACCTGATCAGCCTTGGATCGAAACGTAGCCGGCAAACTATGGGTTCATTCTTGTCAATCGTCGCGAAAATGCTCGGTGCTCAGGGGCTCCATGATTATGCGTGGGGCGGAATTCGTCGCTTGCACGTTCAAGCCGTTCTGGAAATGCTGGGTGATGCCGGCAGAGCACCCGCCACCATGAACACCTACCTATCCGCTCTTAAAGGCGTCGCACTAGAAGCCTGGACAATGAAGCAGCTGGATACCGACAGCTTTCAGCACATCAAGCACATCCGTTCGGTTAAAGGTTCGCGTCTTCCAACAGGCCGCGCTCTGTCCCGCGAAGAAATCAGAACACTGCTTTTCACATGTGAAAACGATTCCAGCTCAAAAGGTCTCCGTGATGCCAGCATCATCAGCACGCTGATCGGTTGCGGCCTTCGTCGTTCTGAACTCGTCGCTCTCGACATGGAAAGCATCAATGTCCGTGAGCAATCGCTGAGGGTCATGGGTAAGGGCAACAAGGAACGAGTTTCGTACATGCCGATGGGCACTCATCAGAGAGTAAACCTGTGGATTCAGGAAGTTCGGGGGGATTATCCAGGCCCGCTGTTTTCTCGCATTCGCCGCCATGACGATGTGACGGATCAGCGCATGTCGGATCAGGCTATTTATCACATCCTCGAAACCCGGAGGCTGGAGGCTGGTCTGGATAAGTTTTCTCCACACGATCTGCGCCGAACGTTCGCATCAACGATGCTCGATAATGGCGAAGACATCGTGACGATCAAAGATGCAATGGGGCATGCCAGTATCACCACCACTCAAAAGTATGACCGACGTGGGGATGGCCGCCTAAAATCTGCAAGCCAAAAAATCGACATGACGTGAACTAGCAATACGACATCTACGATTTTGAGCTGGCATCTGGGCAAATCTACTACGTGGCCATTCGTAGCGGTCGCGCCGCCGATACTGACAAGTAAACATGCGTTCGGCAAAAGCTTCTTCCGGTTCGCCCTGCACTTCAACATGGATCAGCACCCAAGTTTTACTGGCGTCACGGGCATAAACGTTGATGTAGTCCACTGCCAACAGTGATGGTGGCTGTCACGCCGGTGGTTCCAGCATGAGCGGTACCAGATGACAATACCGAGCGCCCCACTCGACACAGCGCACAGCCCTAAAACTGAACTGCCCGGTCAGACATAATCAAAGCCAAAGGCGATGAGTCAACGGACGATGATCCCGCTGACCATCATCAAGTCCTTATGATGACACCCGTGATCCCACATTGTTTTTACGAAAGAGTCTCGATAAGTCACTACTGTTGCTTCCTCTATACCGGCCATGTCTATAAACGACTTCAACTTGGCTGACTTCGTGTTGGGGCCCCTATCCGCACATTCGACAAATAATCGATTTTGTCATTCAGAATCTCTTGAATACGCCGGATAAACGCACTTTCATCAATGTGTCCACCGACCAAGGCAAGCCTTGCGTCCTCGAAAAGACCTTCTTGACAACGGTAACCTAGGCTGCTGTTACATCCTCAAATACAGATAGGCGAGAACGAATGTTCGGGTTTTGCTTTTTAATCAGACGGGTATACGCCTTCAGGTCTGAAAGCGGTATTCATAGCTTTGACATAATGTTTCGTTCATTCAGGGTTAAGAATGGTGGTGTTTGCTCATGGCTTCCTCATGCGAAAGGGATCTGCCAAAAACCGTGGCAGCAACATCTAATGTGTCACGTCTAACCTGCCCTACGTTCAATCCTCTCCTTGTTCATCAGCACTGCGCTTTTACACCATGCTGTGCATGGGGAGTGAGGCTTCACCTTAGGCGGGCAGCGACCCTTTGCTTGTATTCGGGATCGGGCGTTGCCCGTCCCTCATGGGGCGGACTCACCGATTGGTTCGCGGCCAAATCTTTAGTTTTTGCAATCTGTGTGTTGTCTGGCGCTGTTCGTCTCCCGTTTATTTCACTCTGCTTTTGCGGTTCTTGTCGTGATAAAAACGATATAAAGATAAGCGCACCGTCTCTCGAAGAACTGGCAGCCCCGCCTGACCGGTTTATGTCTACACAGTTAGTGGTGCTATAGGTGCACGATGGCTTGTGTGGCCGGAATGCTTCGAAGCGGAGATGTGGGATAGCTGGGGTTCGGCTGATGAGCAATACCATCGGAATTGGCTTGGTCCCTGCACTTAACGTATGTACAATAAGTCAATGGAAATTGAATTCGACCCAGCCAAAAATGAGAACAACCGCGCAAAGCACGGGGTTCCTCTGTTCGAGGCGGACGGCATTAAATGGGGACCGGTTTGGGCGCTTCCAGATGAGCGAAGGGATGACGGAGAGCTGCGAGTGGTGGGTTTTGCTTACATCGGACTAAGGTTTCATTGCATTGTATATAATGAACGCGCCGATACCCGCCGAATCATCAGCCTTCGTAAAGCCAACACACGGGAGATAAAACGCTATGCCAAAGCTTAAGCCAGGCACCATCTGGCCGACAGACGAAAAAAACGCCAAGATCAACACCGGCATTGCCGCCGATCCAGACACATACGAGATGACAGACGCTGAATTTAAGCGCCGGCTCCCGATGGGTCGGCCCAAGGCCGAGATCACCAAGGAGCGCATCACTATTCGTCTGTCACCGGACGTGGTAGAGCAATTCCGGGCAACTGGCAGTGGCTGGCAACGCCGAATGGATCACGCGCTGCAAGATTACCTGCGCAGTCACAGCCAGTCGGATATTGAGCGGCTAGGCTAGTTATGCTGTTTCCTGTTTACGTACACACAGGCGACGACACACAAACCCGTAGCGCCGAAGTGCCAGACTTCCCCGGCTGCTTCTCTGCAGCTGACAGTGGGGACGAACTGGCGGTTACCGAAACAGCGTTAGTGCTTGTCTTCGATTCGCAGCTCCGCAATTCCGCCAACCGATAACCCCGTCGCCTTAGCAATCTGATCGTTAGTGAGCACACCAAAAGAAAGAAGGTGGTGCACGGTTTCGCGCTTTTCTTCCAGCGCGCGTTGCTCAGCTTCTTGGCGACCTGCCAGCCGCTCGATTCTCTGCCAACACAGCGTTAATCCGACAGCAGTTTTTCTAGTGTTTCAGCAGTAAATATGCGCTCAGCCCAGACTCCAAGGCGATCAGAGTCTGCAGCATTGAGTTTATCCTGCGCCCACTCAGGGCATTGTCCATACTTAGAAAAAATCAGTCTCTTCAGCAATTTAGCTTCGCCTTTAACCTCACCTTGTTTCTCTCCGATTTCAAGCCCTTCCAGCCGCTCTTTCTTAACCAGATTCTCTAAGTTCTCTGCCAACATATCTCTGTCCTCCACCAAACTGTTCAACCGCTCCAAGCCCATTTCCGCGCCGAGGCGACTCAAGTGGCGTTTAATCCAGCGGGTAATGATTTTATCCACCCGCTCCTTGCTTGGATCGGCCTCGATGATCTTGACGACTCGATCCACCGCCTGCTGCAAGGTTTCCCAGCTATGGCCATCGTTCTCGACACCAAAGACCCCACTCAACGGTGTTTGGCGTAAGCCTAATTCCTCATCAGTATAACGCCCCTCGTCCACCAGGTAATACGGCAGCAGTCCAGCGTCGCGATCCATTTCAGATAACGATGGCTGGGGCTGACCGGGGACGGATTTGAAATCTGTCCCCTATATTGATGGCGCAGTTGACGCTGCCGACCAAGATGACCTCCGAGAACGCAGCAAGAACGAGCGCCTGTCCATGCGTCTTCGCATCCCTTGGCTGCCGTTGTCATGCTTGTAACTCACATTGAATTGCGGTCAGTGCTTGATCTCTGACTTTAACCGACTGACCTCATCAAACGTCAAACCAGCAATCTCTGCAATCATCTGATCATCCATTTCGGTGCGGTTGATCAGGTTACGGGCGATTTGTTCAGCCTTCATGTGTTCACCTTCCTGATGACCCTCAAGTCGCTCTTTCTTAACCAGATTTTCAAGGTTTTCTGCCAACATATTTCTATCCTCCACCAAACTGCTCAACCGATCCAAATCAAGCCTGGCCTTGGGAGCCACTCTCTGTAAATGACGCTTGATCCAGCGAGTAATGATTTTGTCCACCCGATCTTTGTTCGGGTCAGCTTTAATAATTTCAACAATCCGATCCACCGCTTGCTGCAGAGCTTCCCAGCTATGACCGGCGTTCTCAACGCCAAATATGCCACTTAACGGCGTTTCCTTGCTGATCAGTTCTTCATCAGTGTAACGCCCTTCGTCAATCAGGTAGTAACGAAGGTGCGGCTGGTACGCTCGTAAGAACTCCGGTGGCTCCGGCTGCACCATCTCGTAGATGTCCTGACGGGCTGACCAACGTTTTGAGCCGTTGTATAGAACCATTGGAAAAATAGGTGGTAAGCCCTGGCGCGGCGTTGTTTCACGGGTTTTCAGTAAGTGATCGTAAAAGCAGGCCACGTAGTGCATCAGCCGCAATGGCATAGTGTTGTCTACTTTCGACTGAAACTCTAACAGGATGTATAAAAACACCCGTTGGGTGATGCCTTCCCAGTTCACTTCCACTGACCACACCACGTCTTCAAATTTTTCCTCGAACAGCGGGGTAATGTAGTTGCCGCTGTGATTCTTCAACGTGCTGAAATCCATCAGACTCGCAATCTCGTTTGGCGCGAAGCCTTCCACCAGCTGCTGAACGAATTCCGGGTGACTGAACAGTTCTTTATAGCCGGTATCGTGGTGATTCGTTGCCATGCAGACTCCTGTCTTGATGCCTAGAGCTTACCACAGCTCTCATGTGTCACGGCCTTAAAGAGGCGCCCTAGGCGTACGTTGTCGGTAAAGAGATAAGTTCTTCAGCAGCGATGGGGCCTCGTTGGTTCATGCATTTTTTTGCTAAACTCGACCCCAGGTGTGGGACGCTCGACCCATGCGTTGGGTGCGGCGACGATCATTTTATTCATTGACGGATTGCCTGTGAATGGTATTAAAAGAACACCTGTAGGTTTCAAGGAAAAGGTGACCCTATGACGCCCTCCGATTTCGGAGAAGCACTCAAGTTTTTCTCAGATCGCCAGCCGGATCCGTCAAAAAGAACAGGGCTCAACGTGCAGTACACAGAAACGCGGCATCAGTACCCAACGCTCAGCGTTGAAATAGCCCCTATTCTGAAAGCCGCTCAAAGCCCTCAATGGTCGGACAAGATCACTGTCCAGCTCACCAGAAACGAGCTCACGGCTTTTTGTAGCGTCCTGTTTGGGCTTCGAAAATCAGCCTCCGGCTCCTATCACGGTGAAGCCAAAAACAAGGGTTTCTCCGTCTACAACAATGGCTCAAGTGGCGCTGCCATCGTTGTATCTGAGCAAGGCCGACAACTTCAAAACTTTCTAACGCCTGATGATCGAATCGAGCTGGCCGTGTTTGCGGTACGTCGTCTTTCAACAGCCTGGAAAGTAACCCCCGCCGACGCCATCGCACTTCTTCGCCAAGCCTCTTTGATTGAACGCCAAACTTAGCCCATCCAACACGCACTCTCACTACAAATTAGACCATCATGCAGCAATGGCTAAAAGAAGTCATACCATCCATCATCACCCAAGACCGGGACTCCCCACCTCCCACATCTTTTCTTCTCTCTCTCTTTTTCTCACCCTTTTTCAATCTAATTTCGAGGGGCTTGTGGGGGGTGAGGTTTGGAGCGGAGCAACCTTTCGGTGCTTTGTTCTTGCTGCATGATGGTCTAATATGTCTGTGTTGACTCTTTATTTTGTCGCAACACCGTGCTTTTGGAGATTGGTGATGGCCATCGTTTTATCCCAACAATGTGAACAAATAAGCCAGGACATTCGCACTCTGGGTGATAATCTCTCTCGCGCCGCAGTCAGTTCTGCCGTCGTCCACCGGATCCCCAGCACGCCAAAAGGACGAGAGAACGATCCGGTCAACACGATTTTCCTGGCCGAACACACGGGAAGATCCGCCATAGAGGCCGCCGTCCGGGCGTACCAGGATCTGCACATTCGTCCAAACGACTCCCAAAAAGTGGCCCGGCGTGCGGTCGGTGCCCTCTGGCTGCCTCTGCACCACAACCCGGTGGCCCATGAGATTCCCGACCTGGTTCGGCGGATCAACACGGCAAAATCGAACATCGAGCAGTACATCATCCAGACCTATGAAACGCGTCAGGAACGATTTGAGGCGCTTCGAGCCGCCTGCCCTGGCGTGATGACCCTGCACCTGTACCGCCAGATTCGCTGCTTCCATCGCGAGGAGGTTGTGTCAGTGCGTTTTTCTTGGCAAAGAAAAGACGCGCTCGTAACACCCGATAAACCGGATTTAATGCGACGCATTGCGGAAGAAATCGAACACTCCAGCGTTACCGCACACTTTTCCCTGAACCAGCTGCTGATGGCAATCTCTGCAACTTCAGAGCATCGGCTCCGGCTGCGCCGGCCCGTCCGAGTTCAACCGGTCGCCAATATTCGCACCGACCGCGAGACCAAAACCGTGACCGCACCCATGCCCATCCTCATTCTTCAAGACAGCGACCTCTTGATAAAACCGCTGGCCGATTTTGATGCGAGCGTACGGCGAAAGGCCCGCTCCGATCGATCCCTGTCGGTGGTCCTGGGCACGTTTGCCGGGGTCACCGTTGAAGCTTTATCCGTGGAGCCGAAGCGCCCAGAGTACGCATCACTGCAACCGTCGGGATTTTAACAACGATAGGATTGCAGTCTTACCGTCTAAGGTTTATTATTACCGTAATTATCATAATTACAGTAATTTTCAGACATAGGCGAAACCCATGACGCGTAAATTAATCATGAAAGAGCACGTTGACGACCTGGCCAACGACATGAAGCTGGCAGGCAAGATTCCGTCCGTGCTGAACCTCCATAAGGCATTGGGCCGTGGAAGCTACTCAACCATTCGCAAATACCTGAACGAATGGGAGTCCGAAAACGCCCCACAGGAACACATGCGGGAACAAGAAGCAGAAGAAGACATCCCAGAGGCTCTGTCCCAGAACGCCGATTTGTTCATACGCAGGCTCTGGGTCCTGGCACGAGGCCACGAATCCACCTTGCTTGCCTCTAAGCAGACCGTCATGGATGAACAAAGACAAGCACAAAAGAAGGAAGTCGAGCAGATCGTTGATGCATCGAATGCTTTGGTACAACGCATCGATGACCTTGAGGAAGTGCTTGGAGAAAGCCGACGGTCGTATCAAACAGAACACGACCTCAGAATGGAAAGCGACCAACAGGCAAGCCTCCACGCGGCGGCGCTGGAACGCTCTCAAGCGGACCTGGAACTGGCGCTTCAAAAGCTGGAAACCCTGGCGGAAAAGTACGAGAAAAAAATCGAAGAGGCCGCCGCTTTACACGGCACAATCTCCTCACTCCACGCCGACACGTCTCGGTTGAACGGAGAGTTGCGTCAGAAAAATGAGGCGTTTAGCCGCCTTCAGAAACAGGAGGAAGAGACGACGTCACAGCTGGCCCGTAAAAAGAATGACAACGACGTGTTAGAAAACAAGATACTCGACTCAGCCAAGCGCGAAACAGAGTTGAAGACTGACATTCAACACGTCCGGAAAGAGTCAAAGCGTCTTACCATCGACAACGCCACCTTAGTTGGGCAGCTGGAAGAGCGGTCGCGCCAATCAACCCAACTTGAAACCCGTCTTTCTGATGCGTCAGCACAGATTGACAAACTGAAGCTGGATAAGGCCAAGCAAACAAAAAAATCACCGTCACCGAGCCGTAGGAAAAAGCCGAGCCCGCCCGAAAGCGAACCCCTATAAATCCCCAAAACCGCACCCCATGGAATGTTGGGTCGCAATAAGGTCGGCAACAACAACCCAGTGGATGCACAAAGGTGAGCCGTCCAGTGGAACAGAAAGATCACGGTTCAACGGAAGAAACACGCTTCGCTGGACGATGGCGAGGCACTGAAGCCCTGAGGGGCGCCGCGACATTGTCTTCAGCGGCTCAGTGATACGTTTGAACAGAACCACTTCAGGCAACGTTGATTCTATTGAACGGTCGGCTTATCCTTTGATGCCATGAAGTTAAGAAAATTGACAGGGCGGGATGCAAACGTCGTCCGCGCCCGGCTCAAACCAATCTGGCTTAATCCTCTTTTTCGCACCCAAAGTACCGGGACCTGATACTCCGTTTTTAATGCACCATTAATGAGGTAAGTTCAACGCATGAGCGTTATCTACTATGGACCTGGAAAGCACTCGTCAGGATTTGTAGGATTTCAAGTGGCACGCTCCCCCATAGAGGGGTTCAAGCCAGAGTGTTTCTCAACGTCACATCTACACAAGCAGTTCGATCATGATGTCCGCTTCAAATATTTGCGATTGAAAGCCGAATATCACGATGCCGCGTGGGAAGCCGAAACATTGATCCGCCAATATCGCCGATTTGTGTCAGAAAACGACCCTCTAACCGGCTCAGACTGCGGAGTAGGTGTTCACGGGATGACCGCGTCATTCGTTCTCGATGGTCAAAAAAAGTGGCATGCCTGCTTTCTGGTATCCACATCGACTGCTGGGGCGCGCTGCCGAGGACCGCGAGCATTCACCTTCCAAACCCGGCTGTTTTCACAAGCTTGGTCCGAGGCCGTTGAGTTTTGGGCAAACGAGCATGAGATTTTGGCCGAAGACACTGTACGCGTGCTTGCCAGCTCCCCCGCCCCTGAACAGTTCAAACGACTCCGTCGAAGCCTCAACGACCAGGAAAAATCAGACATTCCCATCGAAACTCTGTCCCCGGTGTTCGAAGAGCAGCGGGCGCTGCTGGCCCAGAAACGCCGCGAAAAAGCCACACCTGCACGCAGCCCAGCACCGACTCAAGGCAAGGATACTGATCCGTTACAATCCGAGATGGCGGCTTGGTTTCAGCACCAATTACACAAAGCCCAGCCTTGAAACTGATCTGTGAAGAAACTCTGGGTTCGTCGTCTAACAGAAATACGGGCGCGCTCTGCACAGCGGGTGAGAACAAAAAACTGGAAGACATCAACGATGCTTGATCCGGCACTGTTCGGCGTCAACTATTCTGTCCGGTCGGTCATCCTTATTGTCGCCGAACACGGTACTTCTTAGTAGCAATAGCAGGTCACCTGCGCTCATATACTCGGGTCTGAAGTTATCCACATTTTTTGTGGATAACATGATGAATAATCGCAAACAGGCCAGTAACCACGGGAGCAAACTAGAGCTGGTTAATTTATGACCACTTCGATAGTAAGAGGATCCCCTTCTGTCAGCCTAATTGTCATATTTAGCATCGAATACGCGCACTACTTTGTTCTTAAATACAGCCTATTTTGTGCCTTCAAACACATGTAGCTTCGCTTCTAATAGTCCCTGCTTAGCACAGCATCGCTTCTTAAAGAGGTTGCCGGTTGTTGTCCAAGAAGTAGGGAGATCCCCTGGATGAGCACAGAGCAGTCAATTAAGGAACGGGAGGTGGTCATATTATGGAGGTCAACGTACATGACGTGGAAAAGTGAGTCGTTGGCGATGCCATTTTTACCGCCGCCTACCAACACTGCTTCTAACGCCAAGATTGTACGCCGACATCACATGCTTCCATTCTGTACGAATCACTCTATTTTTTTGTTTTTGCACCTGGTGACTGCAAGGCTGCCAGTCCGCACAGCCACTAGGTTTGTCTTTTTGTACCCACTGCAGCTGCAATACACCGTGCTTCGCCCAGTTCGGCTCAGGTCAAAATAAATATCTTCACAGGAGAATTACTTGGCTTTTCCGAACCATATTGCTGGTTCTGCTGCGAAGATGGTTGCTCACCCTATTCAATAATAGTGGGCCTATGGCCTCCAAAGTTTCAAGCCACTGAAAGAGAATCATTAAGTTTATAAAGCACCGGGGCCAAACGATCTAGATCCGGTTCATTATGGGCAAAGGCAAGAAACTGCAAGAGGTGCTGCTGCCCGAAGATGTCGTTACGGCGTTTAGCCAGTTCTGAGGATTGCTTGGTCTGTTTCTATACCCTACCCTACTAGAGTCGGTTCTTTTAGCGCCGAGATTCTGGATTTTTGAGGCTTATTAAAATACCAATTTTGAGAGACTGAAGCCACTGTCCAGGTAAAGCTTTTACAACATCGTGATCGGTATAGTGCAGGTTGCTGCGAATATACTGGGTGGTAACATCGAAGAGTGCGTCGCGTTTCGTTACGCTAGTACGCATTGTATCTTTCACACTGTGCTGGAGAAGCAGATGAACAACATAGATGATTTTCGTTACGTTCAGCAAGTGTCAGGTTATGCCGATATTAAGGCTATGATGATCTACAGCAGTTTAAAGATGCATCCGCTCTATGGCATAAATTGAGGATGCCAATAATCGATTGAAAAAACGAAGCTGACTAAAGGGCGGTCAATACTTCTCGGAAATCGACGAGTATAGAAAACTATTCGCCACACATTGGCTAAGCTGGCTGCGAAGTAAGGGAGTGAAAGGTTAGCTGGTTCACTTTGATAAGCAGAGCGTCGCTATCGTCAGCAAGACTAGGTTTTCGCTAGTGACCCAATTTCTCTCTAGCGGTCAGCAACTTAGACTGCCTTGTCCTTCTTTCTTGGCACTGCACTCCTAATAATAATTCTGCTGTCGCTCCCTGGAGTTTTGATTGGTTTAAATTAGGTGACCCAGAATGATACCAAACCGCGTCCAGTATTTACGTCTAGTATATCGCGACATACTAGATAGCTTTAACACACAGTATACAGCGGTATATTCGTTTACATCTTCATTTAAGCATCTGTTAACCCAAGTTTGTTACCCAGCGCCAAGAGATATTCGCGACTTTAGCAAATAGCTGCTCCTGCTTAGATCGCTGAAGTTTTGTCTATAAAGGCCGTCTAATACTTGAGCTCATCACCTGATAAGCCGTTGCTTTTTCGTTAAGTCTACCCGATATTTTACGTTTGAGGCGTTCACGACGCAACAAGCACGTAGAGATACCATATTGATTAGCGCGTTTACCCTGCTTCTGCTCACAGCCGAAATATACTTCAGTATATTAGGTTGGCTTTGTTGGCCGGTACCTAATAACCGCTAACTTTAAAACGGCATTCTGCCGTGGCTGGACTTTTGGCTATGGCAATTCAAGTTACCCACGAACGAGAACTCTCTTGTTTGTAAATTTTTGCTTGTTGATAACGAAATCAACTCGCGCATGCGCAACAACAACAGTTATTTATTATCTTTAATATCTAAGGATTGTTTATTAGTACGTCAAAACTGTCGTATTAGGACTCGACAGTTTTGACGTAGGTCCGCGACACTTATGCCGTACCTGAAAGGACGTGGTCATGCTGCCAGCCGTGCGGCATACCTTTCGGTCGGCTCCACTTCTTTGTGGTGACAAGTTTGATCGTTGCATTAACCGCGTGCATCAAATCTATTCCCCGCATTGTCCCAATCGTGATTGAGTAGATGATCTCCTTTGCGATACCGATTAAGTCGCGATCTTTATCTTGGTTCGAGTCGGAATTGTCTTGGAGGCGGGATTCTATGAACTGCACTAAGTGGTGTGGGATTAGGCGAGGATCAGTCGGCCTTTTTTTCGGTACGGTTAACGATGCCTCTGTGGAAGGCTTACGAGGCTCGCCTGAACCAACTTGTACCGCTGCGACTTCCCTATTCTTGTGCGCAAGAGTTTTGATCAGTGGCGCCATAAGGATGTCGGAGTCCTTTTGATTGATGTACCCGAGTTCATCCAGAAAATTCTGGAAAACGTCCGGTGTTGCTTTGACCTGACACATGTCGTAAATGCGTCTGGCCTCATAAGGCAAATTTGTTCTAAGGTGGGCCAGCTCCGATTCGGTGTGGGTGATAAGTTTTCTTGTCGGACGTTTCCTGGGAGTAGGGAAGGGCGCCTTCGTATTTCGAGGGGAGTTGGAAGAATATACGGCTGTATAATCCGACTTTGGGTTATCTGCCTTTGAATCGTGATGAGACGACGGACTGGCGATATGTGGCTCATCACCCTTCAGGCGACTGGGAGCAGACTCGAAGAGTGTCCGAGCCTCATCGTCAGGTATGGTGATCTTGGTAATAGCAGGCGCCTCTAGGTGAGTTCCGCGGCCGTGAGTAGCCCGAGTCCTTGAAATAAGCCCTGCATCCTGAAGAATTTTGTTTGCACGCTGAACTGTGCGAATATCAATGAATAGTGCTTCAGCAACAGTCGTGCTGCTTAATTGACAAGTAAAGGTGCCGCTACAAAAGCCCCAATGGAAGTAAGTCCAGAAGACTTCGGCGGTGCTACCAATAATGCCACGCTTGTTGAGAAGGTCGATTAGGGGTTGGGGTTGGAAACGGTAAAAACACTCACGTTTAAGTCTATCGAGCAGTAGTGTGTCGGAGTTAGACATTGAGTTCGCCTTCGGCGGTATATAACTTGACCAAGACGCTCGAACAGGATAGATTGCTTGCAAGCTCAAGTCTTACAGACAAAGGGCTCCGGGCAGCTAAATTCTTACGAATTTAACAGTCTGGAAGTATCAGGTTTTGGCAAACCAGTTCGATACGCCTTACGTGATTTCTAAAAACGGTAAATGTTAGTGCATTTGCCGTTTTTTTATGTCCAGAATAAATGTCAAACCATGATGCTCATCCTTCCTAATTTGCACTGGATTTAGATCTGCAAACTATGTGTATATGCGACTGAGTATACCGCGGTATACTAGATAGCAACCTACTTATTATTCTGATGGCCTTGCAAGCGTTTTGCTAGAAACTTCTCCAGTTCCGCAAGAGCCTCCTCCTGAACGTCCTCTGCTACACCTTTGCTATCAAATTGCAAAGTATAGCCGTTGGCCTTTTTCTCAAGTCGGAAGAGGGGAGTTCCGCTTGGGAGCAATACCGTTCTGGTTTCAGGCTTCACACGGGCTGGCTGCTCCTTCTTGATTAGCTGCGCGTATATATCGCGCACCTCCGGCTCGCTCGCTAACTGAAATTCATCATTAGCAGGCGCTAGTTTTTTTGCTGCCTCAAGAATTGCACTGGGATCTTTCTTGAACGCGGCGCAAAGGTTGCGCCAAGCAGAAATTCCTAGTTGCCGAGGGTCTTTCAGCGCCTTAAAAACACAGTCGGCTAGCGTATTGATCACTAAGCGCTGAGATACAAAGTCCTTGGATTCGTTAATGGCTTCAGCCAGCTCCTTTGAACTCTGATAAAACCCTTCTTTCAGCCACTGCTCGAACTGCAAGCCCTCCTCAAAAGGTGACAGATCTTCTCGTTGGTTTTCGATGTGCATAAGCCGCACAAGATTTGCGTCAGAGATATCAACAATAGTGGCATATAGCGGTGTACCTGCGAGCAACGTTGCTTGGTGCCGTCGGTGTCCGTAGACGACCTCGTAATTAAATCCAGGGACATCGGATACTGGCCGAATTTTTACCGCAACGTCATTGCCATTTTCATCCTGAATGGATGCCTTGAGCTTATGGAACGCCTCATCTTTAAAAGCTAGCGAATTCCGGTTAGCGAACCTAGATCTACGAACTTGGTGCGGGTCAACCTCAAACACGCCTTTGTCAGGATTCTTTTCCAGCTTTTTCTCGAGGTTAGACAGTTGGGTTGTGGCAGCTTCAAGCTCTAAGGTGAGAGCACGCTCACGCATTTCACCCTCCTGTCTGGAAATTTCTACTGAGCTCTCCGCGTCTCCAGAGTCATGCCCCGACTCCTTTAGTCTGCTAATCTCTTTCTGTAGGGCGGTAACCTCAACCAATCGCAGCGCCCGCTCTTCATTTAACTGTGACGTCAGGTCGTCAATAGCTTCTTTTGCCTTCATGTGGCTCTGTGCAAGATGCTGGCCAACCGGCGCACCGGACGGCCCGGACACTGGTGCTACTGGCGTCATCACGTCATCCCCGATGACGGCATCCAATGAGAGGTGTCGTTTCTTGGCCATCAGACAGCCTCCTGTTCAGCTTCCATGCGTTTAGCGATTTCTCTTTCAGCGAAGCGAGCAGTGGTAGAGATCTCTTCCATCACTGGATCCAGAATGTTCAATGCTCGCTTGTAAGTGCGACGATCCATGCGGCGAGCAGGGTCAGCATGGCGCGGGTCTGCTTCGTAAATTGAAACCATCTCCGGTCCAGCGGCTTGGATTGCGCTGGTGTTAGCCAGCGGATAACGAATCGTCCGCTCGCCGAAAATAGCCTGCATCCACTCAACGATCGCATTCTCACTGTCAGTGCCACCAAAGCGAGTCACCAGAAAGCGAAGGAATTCCCACCGTTTAGGGGAGCCGCTAATGAACTCAAAGTCGTTCACCGTTTCAGCGAGCAGTCTTAGGAACTGGGAGCAGCTGGTGAAATCCATCATGTTGGCCTGCACGGGAACAACAACGCCGTCGGCAGCATAGATAGCGTTGGTTGTGAGGTAGGAGAGGGCAGGCGGTGTGTCAATAACAATGATGTCGTATTCGCTTCTCAGTGCTTCGATACCTTCAGAAAGCACTGACACAGACGATGCACCGGGGCCTTCGCGCTCAGCCCGTTTTGGGAGTTCAAATTCGGCAGCGTAAAGAGAGAGGTTTGCTGGAACAAGGTCAATGTTCGGCCAATATGTTTTCTGAACAGGGATCTTGGACGTATCGCCGCGGAGAAAATCACGGGCGGTCTGGTCTTGGGCTATATCTCTATCTGGGATTTTACCCATGCTACTTGTACTGGAGCCCTGCGGATCAAAATCCACTAACAAAACTCGGCGGCCACGCAAGGCCTCGTACTGAGCGTAATGAACAGCAGTGGTTGTTTTCGCAACCCCACCTTTAAAGTTGGCAATAGCCACCACGACGGCCCGAAAGTACTGCGTACGCAGGCCTTCAACGCTCATAATTTCCAGCATTTGGGAGATCGTGAATGTTCGGTGGCCGTTCTGAGGATTCACGCTCCCCGTAGGGTAGGCGCCGCTTGCAGCCTTTCGTTTAATTGTAGCGACGTTAATACCGGTAAAACCGGCAACTTCACCAGTGCTAAATGAACGTAATACTTTTGTTTCAGACGGGGAGGATGCGAGCTGCTTTACTTTGTCGACAAGAGCCATGGCCCGATCTGCTAAGAGCCGGATTTCGTCACCGCCGGCTGAGCGGTCAACGCGTAGGGGTTCTGCCATAAATGATTTCCAACCAATCCCATTGTAAAATTCCCAAAAGAGAATATAGCAGGCCAAGACGCTTGCGCAAGAAAAGAACGCTCAAAAAAATAAAATAGTACAACGAGCGTTCAAAATCTTGTATTTACAATGTAACCGCTCAACTAGGAAAAGTTGGTGAAGCGCTCACCGAAGAAACACACACGCCAGCAACATTTATATCCACCGCAGCAAAAAAAGAACGAGACCAGAGTTTGCGACGCACTCAATCGACTCGTCTGGCAGCTCGGCCGCGATCCGCAACAAAAGTTTAGCCTCTCCTCCTTCCTTCTGAGATCTGCGTTTAAGCAGCCTTTTTATTGCGCTCAATTTCCTGCAACTTTACAGGGTTGAGCGATACGGTTTCGGCGACTTTCCGGTTTCGAATGTCACCAGATCAACGCCTGGGATTCAGGCTCTTTGCTCGTTCATAAACCGCCTCACATTCGGCTAGCAATTCCGTATCAACACTCTGGTGCCGCTGCACGGGCGTCACGAAGTTGATGCCACTATGCTTTTTTATCTCACAACCAAAGCGTGGCACGGATTATGAGGATCATTAGGTTTATCAGGTTCGGTGATTTGCAACCCAGTTGCCCATTGAGCGTCGCGAGTAATCATCCGACAAAATGATAAGAAGGGACGAAGCTGTTTTCGTCCAATTTGGGCGGAAACAGCGGTCTGGCTATAAAAAGTTCGTTTTTTTGCTTGGAATACTCAAATTTCTACTGCTTATATCCGAAAAACGTTAGTCAAGTCCTGTGTTTTTGCCGTGAGACAGCGGTTAGAGGGTGGAACGTGTCAACCTCATGTGGACAGATCATTAAAAAGTTAATGTCTATTTGGCCGCTTCAATGCGTCACGTGCGGCGGGCAGTGTCGAAAAGTTCACAGCGGTGCTGTCCTCACCGTCTGATTCTTCCGACGTGATAGGGTTGATGTAGATCGCCTCAGGCGGCAGTGTCGATTCCGGCTTGCCGCGTACAAAGCGTTCTGGGTGTTCGTGGTGATACCGGATCAGAGCCCCCTGCCGTGTCTTCGCGACGGTCCTGTACTCGCCGGTATAAACCTAGGCCGGAGTAAAACCATTCAATCCGCTGTGATGGTGCTCGTGGTTGTACCAGGCGAAATAGTCCGAAGCCCAGTGCCGGGAATGTTCCAGGCTTTCAAAACGTCCCGGAAAATCGGGCTGGGTTTTGAGCGTCTTGAACTGGCTTTCACTGTACGGGTTATCGTTACTAACCCTGGGGCGGCTGTGATTGCAGACCACACCGAAATCAGCCATCAGGTCAAGAAAGCTCTTGGCGATCATGGGTGACCCACGATTCTGATGCAGGGTCACCTTCTGGTCCTCCAGCCCATAGCGCGTCAGCGCCTCCTCAATGAGTTGTTGGGCCAGTTGGCTGTTCTCCTTACGAGAGACCATCCAGGCGAACACGTAGCGATTGAACAAGTCCATGACCACATACAAGTTGAGGTAACCGCCTCGGCGGGTTGTCGCCAATTTCGTAATGTCCCACGTCCAAACTTCGTTTGGCCGCGCGGCCGTGAGCCGCGGTATGGCATGCGACTGGGGCGCACGCTGGTTGCGTCGCTCGCCGGTCTGGTTGGCATCTCTGAGCACCCGGTACAACGTGCTCAGAGATGCCAGGCACTCACCGCGCTCAAGCAGCGTGTGACACACCTGATACGGCGTTTGGTCCCAGAACTCGGGCTGGTTCATCCGCTCCAGTATGCGCTGGCGTTCGAGCGCCGAGAGCGCTCGAGGTTGCGGCACCCCTTTGCGGGAGCGCCTGGCCGGATCCGCCA
>Ga0307968_1001444_pt1 | contig 19376 bp, 30 predicted proteins | sample OrgLakmetagen650_FD_201834 | JGI IMG/M metagenome (GOLD analysis project Ga0307968, IMG submission 201834) | Saline water microbial communities from Organic Lake, Antarctica - #650 | ecosystem: Environmental > Aquatic > Non-marine Saline and Alkaline > Saline | place: Antarctica: Organic Lake...
ATATATCAATCGACAGCTATTGACGAGAGGATTCCAAATATCTAATCTTTAATGCATTTGACACGTGCCGTCCAAACGTTATGCTTACTGGTGCCTCCTGCATATAGGGTGTATATATACGGTTCTGGCCAACCCTACACATACCATCATTTGAGGCAGCTGCAGCTCCTTGGCGTCCTCAACCCCGTAGTTCAACAGGCAGCACATCTCCTGCTCGGGTGGCAGGAGGGCCAAATACTGCCCCCACATGCTGTTGCCGCTCACACTGACGCTCGGCCCAGCAGCACCGCTGCCCAGTCCATTGCCACCGTCATTTCTGTCACTGCCATTGCCAATGACACCAGCCCGCTGGCGCTCCCGGTCTAGCAGGTACAGCAGCCAGGCGGTCATGCGGATGTCCCACCTCTCTTCCCCTGCGTGTGTGTGTGTGTGTGTGTGTGTGTGTGTGTGTGTGTGTGTGTGTGTGTGTGTGTGTGTGTGTGTGTGTGTGTGTGTGTGTGTGTGTGTGTGTGTGTGTGTGTGTGTGACGACATGCAAGCGTTTGGAATCATTAGTGAAGAAGCTAGCTTGCCATTCATCAGGGCAGCAGCAGCAGCACCAGCAGCCAGGCGGTCCGTTTTAATCATCTTTTTTTAAGGGTTGAAATACGGTCAATGCTGCTGATTGATGTACCATGTACTAAGGTTCAGTCATTATGACGCTGCTAATCAGTTGTAATCAGTGTTGTGCACATGCGGCGTCATTCAAAAATGGCACCGTAAATAACGATCGTACATAACGGCGTTACCGTCACTAAACTCTAACGATTGACGGCGTAATTTACTATTTTCACCATCAATTTGACATGAATTACGCCGTCAGCGTCATTTACCATTGACGCCATCAAGCGTCAGGTGCACAACACTGGTTGTAAACCACAAAACACAGGCAGCCGTGTTGGCCTGCCTCTCTTCCAATTGCATGCACGTGCACGCATAAAATGCGCCCTTGCAGCAGAGACTACAATATAATTGAGACTCTTATTTACCCTGAGCCTCACACTTGCAACATAACAAGTGGCACGTCCTTCTAGAAAACGCACACATGACATCTTCATGCTACTCGCCATCTTTTGTACGCAGCTGTTCTTTGTTTTCTATTGCTCACTTTCTTCGGTCAGCTGTCAACCCTGTTGCTTACAATTTTATTACTGTCTTCGTTTGGTTTGAGGTTTTACCTGGTTGTCATGATTTGAGCAGCCATCCCAGGCTGAATGCCGTTGTTATCCAATCTAAACTAAACTAATCTAGACTACACTAGAAAGCTGTGATCAAAAGTGAGCCAAAAAATACATTGTCACCTTGTAAAAACTGCTGCACCTGTTCAGGCATCATGCCGTGCTCCCGCTGCCAGGACTGCAGCAGCTTGTCCCCAAACCTGAATGCATGCAGTACATTTTTAAACTGCCAAAGGTACGTTGCAAGCACAAGAACACCCCCCCCACCCCCCCCACCCCACACACACCAATTGCGAATTACGTTTGAACCATCAAAGGTATGGTAAAAGCTCAAAAACAAATGCACTGGGATGAAGTATGGTGTTGGTGTTGGGGTCATTTCTCATTCTGTTTCTGTGTGAGCTACTTAGGGGACCTTTGCTTCTTTGTACGTACACACACACACTTAACACACACGCACTTACTTACACGCTAATTCCCGACAGGGGCTCGTCAGTGAGGCACAGGCTGTTGTGCATGGGCACCGACACAATGGCCTGTGCGTGTGTGTGTGTATGTGTGTGTGTGTGTGTGTGTGTGAATGACAGCGCAATGTTGATATGAAACCCTTTAGCAGTGTAGCACCATCTCTGCTTTCATATAAAACAGTGGTCTAATTACACAGACCCTGTCGCCGTGCACACATTACTTATACCTAAGCTGAATGTTTTGCATTGTTTCTAAAATGCATGACAGATTGCGTGAAAGGGACGGCGACACATTGTCTCTGTGCAAGCATGTGCAAGCACCACCTTGTTTTGCAAAAGCTGGCACAATTTCTTTCTGTTGACATCATCTATCGTCGGACATTTTTTTGCCTCAGCGAACGCGCATGACTACCTGAGCAAGCTCTCACCTGACAGATAACCGGGTTCAGAGTGACCAGTCCTCGTCCTAAAGGTGTGGGGGCCGTGGCCACAAAACTCAACTCCTCCCCGCACAGCGTGCGCAAGATTTCTGATATAAAAGGCAAAGCATACTTTGATCAGTACGTGCACTTTGCCAATATACCCAATGCCAATCTTCGCAGACCTGTTGGATCCGGGTGTGCCACGTGCTGCGTTTGTGCAACTGTTTGCTGTGCTCTGGCCGGCCTCACTGGGGGCTTTGAGGTGATGAGAGAGGGCTTCCAGATGTGCATTGATGATGATGACGAGGGCAAGGCCTTGCGCCTTAGGAGGGAAAGGTGCCTAAACTCTGCCATGTCAGCAAGCCCTTGGCAGCTAGAGGAATCACAATAACTGTTAGAAAACTTTTAAATACCTAGTTTTTACCAAAAAACGAAGAAGAATCAAAAAAAAGGGACTGATCTAAGGTGGTTTTGATTATTTATAATTATATTTTTATGGAAACCTTGAAAACACAAGCATGGGTGTATGTTCGTCGGCCATGCTGGGCCGCGACTGGGTGCTCTGCAGAGACACAAGCATCAGGGATGAACCCAAGGGTAAGGAAAGGAGAAAAGGAGCATGGCAGTGGTACATGCTGTGCGTCTTTGCAGGCATTGCGGTTACATGTGTGTGTGTTGACCGGGCGTGCTGTTTGCTGCTATACCTCGTTCGGTTTGCTTACCTCTTGGATGTTTATGCAATGCATTCAAACTCTGTCATCTTAGGTTTCCAGTGTTGCCTAAACGTACAACGAGTGTCCTCTCAATTAACCTGTAATTGTTCTACCCGTCACCTTTTTTCCACACAGAGCCTGCAGCCAACACTTCATACGTATGATCTTTGTGCTGCCTCAAATGTGCCATTGAAACAGAGGTCCTGAGAACTGCTATCGCGTTTCCTGCAGGTGCAGGCCCCACAGGCAAGCTGCTGCACACGTCCCCTGATGCAAAAGTGCTTATGGCAGAGGCGCTGCTGAGCCAAAGCAGCAGCGAGCAAGCGCTACAAGAGGCCAAGACTCTCATGGATAGCGCGATACAGCAGTGGCCTCAGTATTCCAGAGGTGTGCCACGAGTTGCATGAGCGTTCACAGCATTTTTATTACGCCATGGAAATTGGAAGGTGGCTGCGCTGCAGCTGCTTCCCTAGTAATCGCTTACATTAAAAGTTTCTGAATCATAGCTTCTAGAGCTTTGGTTAACACCTCCACCTCGTGTATACTGCAACTAGGCATGCTAAAAAATTGTACCAAGCTAGATGTGCTTATGTTCGATGTATGCCAAGCTCCAGTTCGCGTTATGCAATGTTAAATCATTGGCTGAGTGTGTGAATGGAAGCGGTGAAACGCTTGTATGTCTTAGCTGAGCCCATATGTCTTTGCTGTCTATGCAAGATCATTGCACACATAGCTATATTTCCATTTTCCTTTCGTTGCAATGTCCAGCTTACCTCGTTCTAGGACGCATTCATTTCATGGGGGAGCATTGGGAGTCAGCTGCTCAAGAACTCAGCACTGCGATCAAGCTGCAGCCAAATTTTGGCCAAGGTGAGCTGGATCTAAAGCCCAATTTGTTTTACTTGACTGGCTGCACATTTGAGGGCCGAAATGCCACTGCCTTACAGGTCCCTTACGCTGTCATTCAAAATTTAGCTATATGCACACATATATATATAGGTATATGTGCACTGTGCACACATATATAGGTATATGCACACATGCTCACTCTGACATAATAACAAGCAGGATTGGTTTGACGGATTCCCCTTTTTTCCTCCATGCATTTGCAGCCTTCTACATTCGAAGCCAAGCCTACATCAAGATGTCAATGCTGGAGAATGCGATCCAAGATTACAAGCGAGCTCTGCTGGTCGACCCAGGTAAGGGGGTGGTTTAAGTACCTGCCTATTTTTGTGCATCTTGGTATGCATGTGGAATATGGAATATGGAATATGCACGTCTCCTACGCAGGCTGGTTAAAGACTCAATCCGTGCTTGCTTGGCGATGCCCTTGCGTGAAGGCATACAACTTGCATCTTTGTTTTTTCCGTTCATTTCTTGCAACCTGTTCTTGCAGCTGGATATACCTCTGTTGTAGCGGCACGCATCCAAAAAACACCTCCTGTGCACACGTCTTTATTTCAAGATCCTCACACCTGCGACTGCTCAGCAAAAAGCCGACGACTAAGCATCGCCACATCCCATGTCTCCCACAGATAACTCTCAGCTGAAGACACTGAAGGCCGAGATCACGCAGGCACACACAGCCGCATGTCCGACTGCCACACATAATAAGGGCGACAACAGTGTCGACAAACCTAGCACCACCGTCTCTACCTACAACGACGGCGAGATCACCTCTGAAGAGGGAGTTAGTGAGAGTAGCGCTGCTGGTGAGGAAGATGAGGAGGCCATTAGAAAGCCAAAGGCGGCCTCTTTAATCAAGCCTTCGTCAGGGCCTGCTGCTGGCACCGAGGGGGGTGCTGACGTGGTGGCGAGGGTGACCGCTGCTAGCAAGGTGAGGGCAGGGCGGCAAATCAGAAAATAACGACGCAATAAGTGGAAGCGATAGCGGCAGGGATGCTGACGTGGTGGCGAAAGTGACTGCCACGAGCAAGGGTGGAGATGTTTAAAGACAATGAGAGAAGGGTGAAGATGTATAAAGACAATGACGCAGAAAGCGTGAGCAATAGGGCATATGGTGCTGACGTGGTGCTGACGATGGCCACCGCGTGCACAAGGTGAGAGTAGGGCGGGATTTCACAGATCAGCTACACAGCGTGTAATCCCCACCGCACGGGCTAGGAAAGTGTGACGTTTGGTTTCTCAGCCTAAAACTTAACTCCCCACCGCACGGGCTAGGAAAGTGTGGCGTTTGGTTTCTCAGCCTAAAACTTAACTCCCCACCGCACGGGCTAGGAAAGTGTGGCGTTTGGTTTCTCAGCCTAAAACTTAACTCCCCACCGCACGGGCTAGGAAAGTGTGGCGTTTGATTTCTCAGCCTAAAACTTAACTCCCCACCGCACGGGCTAGGAAAGTGTGGCGTTTGGTTTCTCAGCCTAAAACTTAACTCCCCACCGCACGGGCTAGGAAAGTGTGGCGTTTGGTTTCTCAGCCTAAAACTCAACTCAAGTCAAGGCTGTGAACAAGGTGAGAGTAGGGTGTGAAACTACGAGGCACTTGCGCAAGTACTTGAACTATTAGTGACTCTTTCGTAGGCAGCACTGTGTGACTGTGTGGTAGGGCGCAGCAGGTTCGGTGCAGCAGTGCTGGCTAAATGCTATGTATTGAGGCTGATTGAACCTCAGCGTAGCTCTGCAGTTTGTCTGTGCTCGACGCTTTTAAGCTTGTGTAAGAGCCGTCTTGTGCCAGCTGAGACATTGTAGTCCCACAGTTCCGTCACACAGTTGGTAAGTGTCACGCAGTTGGAAAGTGTCACACAGTTGGTAAGTGGCACACAGTTGGTAAGTGTCACACAGTTGGTAAGTGTCACGCTGTTGGTAAGTGTCACACAGTTGGTAAGTGTCACGCAGTTGGTACGTGTCACACAGTTGGTAAGTGGCACACAGTTGGTAAGTGTCACACAGTTGGTAAGTGTCACGCTGTTGGTAAGTGTCACACAGTTGGTAAGTGTCACACAGTTGGTACGTGTCACACAGTTGGTAAATGTCACACAGTTGGTAAGTGTCACGCAGTTGGTACGTGTCACACAGTTGGTAAGTGTCACGCAGTTGGTAAGTGTTACACAGTTGGTAAGTGGCACACAGTTGGTAAGTGTCACACAGTTGGTAAGTGTCACACAGTTGGTAAGTGTCACGCTGTTGGTAAGTGTCACACAGTTGGTAAGTGTCACGCAGTTGGTACGTGTCACACAGTTGGTAAATGTCACACAGTTGGTAAGTGTCACGCAGTTGGTACGTGTCACACAGTTGGTAAGTGTCACGCAGTTGGTAAGTGTTACACAGTTGGTAAGTGTCACGCAGTTGGTAAGTGTTACACAGTTGGTAAGTGTTACACAGTTGGTAAGTGTCACACAGTTGGTAAGTGTCACACGGTTGGTAAGTGTCACTCAGTTGGTAAGTGTCACACAGTTGGTAAGTGTCACGCAGTTGGTAAGTGGCACACAGTTGGTAAGTGTTGCACAGTTGGTATGTGTCACACAGTTGGTAAGTGTCACACAGTTGGTAAGTGTCACACAGTTGGTTAGTGTCACACAGTTGGTTAGTGTCACACAGTTGGTGAGTGTCACTCAGTTGGTTAGTGTCACACAGTTGGTAAGTGTCACACAGTTGGTAAGTGTCACACAGTTAGGAAGTGTAACACAGTTGGTAAGTGTCACACAGTTGGTAAGTGCCACACAGTTGGTAAGTGTGACACAGTTGGTTAGTGTCACACAGTTGGTAAGTGTCACACAGTTGATTAGTGTCACACAGTTGGTAAGTGCCACACAGTTGGTAAGTGTCACACAGTTGATTAGTGTCACGCAGTTGGTTGGTGTCACACAGTTAGGAAGTGTAACACAGCTGGTAAGTGTCACACAGTTGGTAAGTGTCACACAGTTAGGAAGTGTAACACAGCTGGTAAGTGTCACACAGTTGGTAAGTGTAGGTCTGCTACAGTGAAGGAAGTTTCACGGTACCTAGTTTCGGCCATACCAGAGCATATATGTAGGGTTGGCCAGAACCGTATATCTGCACCCTATATGACCATATGTATGGTGATTTCCCTGCCAAATATACCGTGTATACACCGTATATACCTATGAAAGTATGGTTCTGGCCAACCATACATATATGCACTCACAGGCATGCATGCAAACATAACGCACTCAAAGTTGCTAAGGTATACACATGTGAACGCACACCCTCAACCAACACACGTACACACACATACACACACACATACACACACACATACACACACAAACACACACACAAACACACACACACACACACACACGCAGGGTTCCTCCCTCCCTCACCTCCTCATTCACTCTGAGGTCGAGAGCCTAAGTGAGGACCCCTTTGCGGCCGTGGATACCCCTAACGATGTGGCCGGCACAAACAAAAAGCTGTGCACGGTGTGCATGGACAACGAGCGCAGCTGCCGGCTGCGGCCGTGCATGCACGCTGCACTGTGCACGCAATGCGCGCAGAGCTTGATGAGCCGCAAGTACGGTTGCCCCATTTGCGACACCCGCATTGACTCGCTGGAGCGTGGCCAGTTCATGTGCACCTTCACGGCTGACACGGCTCAGGTATTTGCGCGTGTCTGTGTGTTGTTTTGCACAGCGCTATGCAAAGACAAGCACACGTGCACACACGCGTGCGCACACTCACACACATGCACACACACGCACATGCACATGCACATACATACACACGCACATGCACACACACACACATACACGCACAAACATACAGGGCCTGGCGAAGACAATTAAGGAGCTCGCTGCTCAGCGACGTGTTGCTGCAGGCAGTAGCCAACAGACCTCACCTGACGCCTCGCCCTCTTTCTACGCCGACAGTCACAACCGTCACCACCATTCCTACAACGCTTCTCCCCCCCTACCTGGCTCTTCTCCCTCCCCCTCTAGCTCCACCCCCTCTGTCATGTCTTCCGTTTACTCCCCAGCCACACACTACACGCCGAACTCGTCTAGGCCCAACACCACCCTGGCTCCTGTGGAAGAAGTGCAGGTAAGGGGTGTGCGTGCGCGTGTATGCAATTAGAAAATTAGAAGGTAGTGCCCAACACTGTCATGCTGCATTTTCACTTGCAGGAGTAGTGGCAGTTAATTTGTACGTACCCGTTCAAACTAGTAAACAGGAGGGTGTACGAACTTTTCAGCAAAGAAGGTGTCGAATATCCAAAGGACCCATGAAAAAATATTTCCGGTGTCACCATTAACAAATGATCCCATTCTCATTGCTGTCCTAAAACCCAATCTGTACAACAAGGATTTTGGAGATAAACTACATGTACTCTGACATCCCATGCTGGCATGGCGCACCTGTCCAGACCCTGATAAAGCTAGATACCTTTACACTGATAGCCACCTATGCAGACCACTTGGATCGGCATCATTTTTTCGTTTGTGTGCAGAGGTGTCAAGTGTGTGCTTTTGTGTTTCTGTGTGTGTAAAAGCAAAATTTGAATGCAGGGCAGAGTGCACTTCCAAAAGGTACGCCCTCTGTCAGCTGTTTTAATCACTGGCCTTGAAGTTCTTATTTATTTAATCACATACACACTTACACTTTCACACACACACACACACACACACACACTACACACACGCACACACAAACAAACACAAACACACACATACACACACACAGGAGACGCCCTTCCTGTCAGGTGCACTTCCTTTGGTCAGCCCAAGGCATCGCAGGCAACCCTCCACATCCCTCCCATCCTCACCCCTTGGCCAGCTCCAATTCTCCCCACCCTCCCCAGGAAATTTCTCCTCCTCATTCCCCTCTCCACTTTCGCACACGCCCACCCCTGAAGCCCAGCAGCCCAGCAACCAATCCATCACCCTCCATCCCTATCCATCCCACCCTGACCAAGCACTAACCACCCTGGCATCGTCCCCCTTTGAGCCTCTGCACGTGCAGCCCGCATCTGCTCAGCAGCCCCAGCAGCAGCAGCAGCAGCAGCAGCAGCAGCGAGAACATCAGCAAGAGCATCAGCAGCAAGCACCGCACAACCCGCAGGAGTCAGCTGAGCCGCAGCTGGACGAGCAGCAATTGCTACAACCACCACCACCGCCACCACCACCACCACCACACGAGCAGGAGCCACAGCACCCGCCAGAGCCACCACAAGACGCACCTAGCACGTCAGATCATTCAGCACCGCAACCAGGCTCCTCCCACCATGATGGCACTTTTGGTGCCTCTTCCCAACTCGAGGGAGAGGGGGAGGGTGTGACTAGTTCTATACAGGAAGGGGAAAGCGACCTAAGGGATGGCAGCTTAGGGGGCCCCAGAGGGGGCAGTGCTGTGGGTCGTGATCATAGCCAGATTGAGCGTGGACAAGCAGCCAAGGCTGGCATGCGTGCAGGGTGCCACAGAGGTGTTGATGAGAATAGTGTGCAGGAAGTGAGTGAACGGAAAGGGTCTCACCAGAGAGCAGAAGAGGGACCCTCAGAAGCTGCCACAGTGGCTGGTTGTCAGTACGCAGGGTCAGCCGTGGAGGTATCGTTTGGAGACATGGCTGATCTTTGAAGATTTAGGCTGTGTGTAGCACCGCCTTGTGATGAGCATGTGTGTATGAGCATTGCAAGGAAAAGAACTGCTTTGCTTAAAAAGAAGACCGTGGAGGAAATGGTAAAACTTGCAAGTATAATCAGAGATGTAAAAATGATGCTATGGCGTTTTTTTGGGTTTTGTTGGTCTGATGCAACGATGCATTATCTTTATGTGTATTTGTGCCATGTGTGTTCAAGGTAAGAATATACAAAAATGACTGTATGACACATCCCTGGATAGAGCAATGAACAAATTAATCAACAGGGGCCTTAATCATGGTGGCTGCATCACTAGTTTAATCAAGGGGGGCAGCCACCCACTCAAGTTTAGTTTCGTTTGGATTACAATGGCCTCCAGTCTGGCACGGCTGCTCAACCTGCAGGTACCGCCCAACAGAAATTCAATCAGCCAAACAGATCAACAGCACTTGAAAACATCTGACGTAAATACGTTGAAAAATACAACCTTTGATCATCAAATCACCATCAGAATTATCATTAAATACATGGTTGCACTGGTGCCGTAGATGTCCGGTGCCCGTGCATGAATCAATTGCGTGAGAACATCTTGAAAATCTCCGTTTTACAAATGCTACAAACACAATAACTCTGTGGTCTGAGCTTCTGCCGTACAAGCAAGTCTCACACTTAAATCCGTGACCTCAAATCCTAAACCATGCTACATTCCTCATAACATTTCTACTCAAAGCAGAAGTACTCTGGCAATTCAAAGGAGCACGAATGTCGGAAACCTCTCTATGCGGCAAAGCAAACCAATTGTAATATTGTAATTAGCCACTGGCTTTTTGGAACAGGAAGAAGGGTCTTTGCCCGTATCTTCCGCTCAAGAGCGTGACCAGCTGAGCCTGATACCCATTGCTTCTTTACAGGACTTCTTGTTATCAAATCAACTTACTGTCACTGCAAAGTATAGGACACAGCGCATCAACTAACTAAATTGTAACTCTCAACTGTCAACCAATCAACTAACTGCATGTTAGACGAGTTGTCGCTGCCAACGATTGAGTGTGACATTGTGAAGAAAAAAGAAAGGAGAGGTGGCACACCCAGCTCATAAAGAAAATTGCGGAGGTGCCAGAAATGTTGAAGATTATTAAGATGCATGACAGCAGCCTCTTCGTGAGGATCAGGAGGAATGAGCAGGCTATTGCAGAAAAGTACAAGTCTACAACAACAATTGGAATCACAGTTTTTACACGTTTTAAATACGCTAGCAGTCGCACGTTTTGACTGATGGCTTTATCTGTAAATCCTGTAATTCCTGTATATTCTACTCCAGGAAAAGGCTGATGCTCATATTTTGGCAAATAATAGAAAACATATGTAACAATTTAAAGGTGCTTCTTCTTTGTCCAGGCAAAAGCATGCTGCTTCACCCAATTGGTGGTAACGACGACTTGTGTGACAGATAGAAATGTGATTTTTCATTTGAGGTTGCTTTGACTGGTTGTATTCAATAAGCTGCTGGGGAAGCCACTTTATTGAAGACTGATAGTGCACATAAATCAGAGAGGGATCCAAAGACGTGATTGCACCACAATTTGGTCAAATCATTGGAGTCTGCCTTGGAGTGTGTTATTAAGGCTGCTACGGCATGGTCCCGCTTATTGCCTCAGTGATAATACATATAATATCTAATACCAGGCGGCTTCACAACCGTGTATTGTCACAGCATGTTTGAGCAAATGTTGCGTGAACACGTGTAGTTTGAAATGCATGTGTCAAGGAAGCTGCTGATCTTCTTTCAGAAAGCCAAAGTTTGAACACCTATTGACTGGCATTTTTCAGAAAAATTGAAAAACATTATAGACAGGCAGTGTAAAACCACTCCCCACAATAGTTTAGGAAAAGCTACTTTGGTATCGTGTGTTGTGAAGCTCCTCCACAGTTAGAAAAAAAGTCCATTGAGGGTCAAGAGGGTTGCAGGCTTGACCTGAAACCGGCTCCTGCTGAGAGTTGGCAATAGCATTAGGAAGGGCACGTCTGGTATGGACAATTTTAACAGCGTAGTTGACAGGGTGAACATGGTGCTTGGAAGCAAATTCTTAACTCTTTGAGAGTTGAGACCTAAACTTTGAAAGCCTCCAAGGTTTGAGTGTTGCGGATGTTGCCGCTCACGCCTAAAAGGATGGTGTGGAGGGTAGTGGAAGTTCCTTGAAGGATGTTGCAAGGTCTTTGTGATGTTCCTTTGCGGCGTCCAGCTGGTTCTGAGGTATGGTGTCAGTCATTTGATGTTGATGAGGTGAATGTCGCGCCAATGTCTGGCAAGATACTTTCAGGTCGGTGCTGTCTGGGGATGGTTGTTCTGGTGGTGCCTGGCGGTGCTGCTGAAATGCTCCCGGACTCCTCCAGTTTCCTTTTGCCACTCCAAAGAACCCACCCCCCTCCATTTTTATTTTTTACGTGTCTTAGCAGAGTTGGGAGAAATTTAGCACAGCATCTGGACGGCTAGAGATACATCTGTCTCTACTTCAAAACTGGTGGTCTCATACATAAAATAAATACACAGCTTTACAAGCTAGCAAATTCACACTCTACTGTAACTGGGCCGGACTGATTAGTTCTGGCAGCAAAATCAAGGTCACAGGTGGCTTGAATGTGTCTCCCAAAGACAACAATGGTTAACACCTACCGAAGCCCTCGAACATCAACTCAACAACAAAGAAATGATCCAAAACCAGGCGCATGGACGAAAACCTAAAACAAAAGCTTCATGCCCTCGAAGGATCATATGCCTCACCACGGCAACCACTCAACATAACACGCACAGCTATCATCCCTAGTTTGGCCTATGCCTTTGCCGTTACACCATGCCACTACCCAGACCTAGACAAATGGGATGCAATGATTGGAAGGGTTATTAAAAGTAAGCACAACTTCTGGCGCAGCACTCTAACGGCCATGATCCGCGAAGTTGTACATAACTTTGTATTAGGCGTCCCCTCTAATTACTTATAATACCACAGACGCTCAGCAGTGGCACTTGCAACTAGCCTAGGGGACTCCTCTGATGCCACCGATCTGTGACAAATAATCTCCTCACCCACCAGATTTCCTACTTATAATACCTTACCACAACATTCCTGCCCACAAGAAAAGGAGCGCTGTTACCAATTAAGGGGAAGCTCAACCTCCATATCCGCGTGTGCTAACTAGCCTGCATCCACGCCAGTAACCTACACCTAGTTCTGAAAGGAATTGTGATCTCAGAAGTCACTTCCGCCCGCAACCCCCCTCCCCCAACAATGATCACCTTCATTAACTGCATTACCAAACCACCTAAAGAGCCTAGGCACTAATGGCTTTCACAATTCCACCAAACGAGGCCCACATCATCTCTGGGAAGCAACCTAAATAACCTCAAAAAGCACATTGTAGAACTTGACAGGCTAGCAGCTACCGCTAACATGCCAGAAACAGAAGAGCTAAGCACTGCCTCCATTACACAACTTCTTCAAGACAGAAATACAATTCTTAACACCCTGCTTGTCCACCGTAAAATAAAGAAATCCCTCCGTCACAGGCCTCCTGAACACACATATCAATACATTGGCTCATCATGATGACATGCCCCGTGGTTCCACAGACACTCAACCTCGCCAGAGTGTGACCACCCACGCAAAACCTGCAACACAACCACGCTCAGCAACACACTGTAGGCATCCTATTACTAATAACCTCATTAGACGGCCACCTCCCACACGCACAAATCTACTGGCAGACACTAGGCGATTTAAATAGACTTCTGTGTTCAAACCTTGCTCAGAATCACATACGTCCCCTTCCCCCACTACAATAGCAGCCGGATTTTTATCAACACTCCAAAGACCTGCCACTTAAAACGCACCAACACCTTCATCAATACAAACTTTCCCTCCAGACGCCAATGCTCGGCCCAGGAAACGCACAGCATACAACAACATACCCCACACAGGGCCCTCTCAGGCACAACACCATCCCACCACAACGACGCCAGCTGCCCCTCCATCACAAACCCCACGCTCACAACGCTACTCAAAAAGAAGCTCCAACCTAGCTAAAAGAAGCCACGACTCTATAGGCTCAATATCTATACCATTCCCCAACCCACCCCAAACCGCAGCCATCGAATTCCTGTCTGAACTAGCACCTACTACCCAGCTTGCCGCTCCCTCACAAAACCAGCCAGTAAAACGTGCACGGCAGACACAATCTGCTCCCCCACACACCACTTAAGAGAGAGAACGCAGCCAGATAGTAAGCCAGCAACATCTCCCCCTCACGCAAAACTTAGGTCCCATTAAACAACCAACCAATAGCCAACCCAAAAAATGCATAACACGCTCACTACCGCTTGCCACAATCATCCCGCAGCACAGACACTTTCACAGACAGCTACCTCCTCAATCCCACAAGACAATAGTACCAGCCCCTTCACACAGCAGATAAGTAACATATCCAACCTACCGCATCCACAATAACCAAACCTTCTTGAATACAGACTACACAGAACCGCATGCACAGCACAGACCCCAAAGAAAAAGAAGATGCGAGCTCCTTGATGTGACCCAATGCTTACCTAGCCTGTGCCTGACCCCCTTGCGCACTACCCGCATCCAACAAGAACTCTAGACGTACAAGAAAGACAAGGCCTTTTCTACGACACCCACTGATGCTATAAACACGCTTTATCGAGATGATCTGGATGTCCACCACATAGATGATTGATAATTTTGCACTTGCAACAAAAGAGGTAAAGATACTGGCCCTCCAGAAAGACAGAAGCAGTACCATACACACTTCGCTACTGTCGGACCCTACCCCTAATCAAAGCAGTTAAATAAGTGCCCAAAACCATGAAGCCGCTGCTCGCACCGATATTGCATGTGCATCCTGTGAAATGTGCTCCTACCATCTAGGACTTAAATCACTGGATATGCTCCTTCCCTTTAAAGACATGTACATATGCAACGTCTGTAATTGAACCTACCATTGACAGTGCCTGCTATCGCTCTAATCACTACCCTTGCACACTTAAACATTTCCAGGAATTTTGGCGTACAAGACAGAAATGAGGGGCAGCACAAAGACGCTGGCGGCCAGGCCGCACACTGTGCAGTAACAATGGTTTCAAATACAGCCACACGTAGCAAAAGATCACCACAACTGAACTTAGTAAATCCAGAAAAGGACAACTTTTATGTATAAAGCATAGCAGAGTCATGATCTTCAGGATGCCCGGGGGGAGAGCTTCTTGCTTATGTGGGAAAGAAAGCAGATAATATGAGCGCAGACCCCCAGGATGTTCAAGCCACATCCATGCAAGCAACAAAACCAAAAAAAGGGTAGATTAGTCCAGAGAACAGCCCGCACAGCTAGAAAAATTTCACCACGTCATATAGCATAGGCATGCGTGTTTATTTGTGTTTTTCTCCGCTATTGTGTTATGAGGTGCGTCTATGCACTGCTATGTACTACCCTACAATTTGTGCAATTAAATTCCTCCCTAACCTAATGCCTTCCTATTCCGCTCTGGATGCAAGCAAACTGTCCCCCCATCCTTGGCCAAGTTAAGGTGTTTGATAGTGCCAGCTGCAAGATCTGCTCCACCAGGGCTGTGCACTGTGTCATCTACACTGTGTCTTGGAGACAAACACGTACTATCATTAAAATGCAGCATAAATCAAGAGAACTTAGAGTGCCAGAAGTCTAGGTACAGCATCTTACACCAACCAAATCGTGCAGAGCCACACAACGTCTACCTCGAGAACAAAAAGCAAGTTTGGTTTAATGGCTTTGGTTTTGTAGCCATTGGATTGGCAGGGTCATTTGATGAGTAGGCAGGTTGTAATTTTGATCTACATAAAAACCTGGCGCAAAGATAGTAAAGAACTAGGTGAGAAAAGCCATGGTTTTGTAGCCATTGGATTGGCAGGGTCATTTGATGAGTAGACAGGTTGTAATTTTGATCTGCATAAGAACCTGACGCAAAGATAGTAAAGAACTAGGTGAGAAAAGCCAAACAACTAGGTACGGATCTGGGTGTCACAGCATACAATCCTTCCTGACCTGCATTGCTTTTTCTTGTATTTTGTTGAAGTCAGAAAGGGAGGGAATTGGTCAGACATTTGGCAATCACACGCTGTCTCCGGATGGTTATGCGGTGCGGGCACTCAAGTAACCCACAAACACGATGTCTGTATCGTCATTACCAGAGATCATTCCTTTTATTTCCCTTTATGTCCTTAATGTCCTTACTGTCCTTACCCTCCAATTCCTTTCCCTTTTTTTCTCTGTGCTTATATTTTGTCAAGTGACTAAATTGACAAAATGTACTGATCATGCCCGACACTACTTTGCAAATCACTTGTCTCCCTTCAGTATTTTCCGTACACTATCATTTTCAGTGAAGTCAATTAACTTGCAGATTTTATGTCCGTGCATGTAGGAAGAATTCCAGATCAAAATGTGCGTAATGCACGTAGATTGATAGCGTGGTATACGGACTCCACGTTTCTAAATGTAATACCCTGCTCCACCTCCTCGCAGCGTTTCAGCAAGCCTGGATTCAAATTTGTATACAGTTTGTATCCTTTTTTGCATACTTGCGAGTTAACAGTTGAGGTACGTGACTTTCAAAGATCATGTTGGAAATTCCAAATTTATCAATAATAAACAAGTTGCGTGGATAGCTTGATCAACACCGGTATTGGACTTTATCTCGCAGGAGGCTAATGCAAGTAAGCATAAATACCTGGTATAGCAAGATGCTACAGGCATCTCATTATCATACACGCATGCACGTAAAAAGTCAGCTACGAAATGCAGCAAGGGCCATTCATTTCCACACCTTGAACGAATCAGGGGGATTGGCTCACCGCTGCTGGAGAAAATTGCTTCCATTTGTTCCACAGGCACTGCAACAAGATAAGGTAGGCTGATTTCCTGCCGTAAGCAGTAAGCAACCTGACATACTAATTTGCTTTTATTTTATTAATAAAACAAAAGCATGCAACCATCAAGCATGCAACGAGCATGCAACCTTCAAGCATGCAACCATCAGGAAAAACTCTGCCCACCTCTTGCTTTGTTAGCTTGGATTTCCTCCTCGTGCTCCTTGCTCAAAGGCTGGTCATGAGGAATGTCATGCTGGCAACCACAATAGCACGCAGCAGAGCGTTTATATTATGCTTTTAGTGTGGCACACTTCTTGCAGCCGTGGGTGCAAGGCTTACCTTGGCGCGTGTCAATGCGGATGCGATGGCTTGGCGCATTGCCTCAATATCAACGCCTCGCACTGGAGCTGCGTCATAATCATACATCCTGGTGAAACATGTTTGAGAAGTAATTACGTGTGTGTGCGTGCAACATTGAATTTTACAGAGGCAGCCGCGCTTTGAATTCGTCTTGGATTGGAAAGTTTAGCCAGGATCTAGCCACGCTGCTTTTGGCTGGTCGTGATTGGGTCACATGAGCTCAACTCGCATTGGAGTCACCTCCAGCACTTATTTTGCCTGCGGACGGACCTTAATGCACCTTTCCTGGTCATGGTCACGTCTCATGTTGTCAACTCACTTAGGAATGGGGCCTCCAGCAGTCGTTTTGCCTGCAGACGGACCTGCCAGGCCACCAGGCCTAGGCACTGGGCCACCGTTACTGTGGTTGCAGTTTTTAACAGGATAGCGTAGTAGACATCAAAGAAGATCATACCTGAGGCCGCTTTGCTTGCATACATGCTTGCTCACAAAGATGCACACACGTTAAAGTATGCAAAAACAAAGGAACGGCAGCAAGCAGGCTTGCTGTTTGTAGTGCGAGTGGCATGAGGAAAATGAGACTTGCACTTTGAAAGCAGTGTCCAAAGCTGCTCATGCATTTTCAATCTCAAAGGTGGACGGTTGAGATAGAGAGATTTCGGCGTGCAAAGGGGTTTGCGTCAACTTGACGAAAAGCTAGGAATTCCATGGGAGGATGCAAATAGACTAGGGCTTTGATTCAAAACTTGACAAGGGAAGGTGTACGACATAAACCAAGTAGGTAAAAAAGCCAGTTGTGCTTGAAGTGAGAGGCAATTGAAAGTGGCATGTCCAACCTTTCAAAGCTGATGCCTTTAACTCAATTCCTAAATGAATCACGTGTTTAAGCCAAGGTAAGCAGTTAGCAGGAGAATCCCAGTCTGAGAGGAGGAGCTGTACCTCATCAGCTCAACGGCAAGACCGTATCACGCATTTGAAATTGATGCTTTATGCCGTTGGGGTGCTTGGTTGAATTCGAATGTAAACAAACATATATAGTTTAAAATAAAGCTATTATCTCACCTCTTCCCGCCAGCGCCCTCGCCTGTTGTGGACAGGCCAGCCGGATCTTGCAGGAGATCCGTCGCAAAGTCACCCCGTTCAAACTGTCGGTTATATACATGAGTGTAATATGGCAGAGCATACATTAAGCTGCCGTGCCACCCAAAAGTTGTCTACCTGGTACACACCTGCGCTGCCACCTTCTCTGCCACCTTCTCTGCGTAGCAATTATAATGGCGTGGCAAGCGAGCAGATTGAGAGAAGGCGGGCAGCAACAGGTAGGCGGCACAAATCTATAACCAAAGAGATTACTCACCTATTAGGCTATGCTCTAGAGTATGCTTCTTAACAAGATCATCAGTGTTGAAAGAACGAGCAAGGGACAAAGCGGGCACAACCGCCGCTCGAGGCCCAGTGTACCGACCCGCTTGCTTAAAAAGGGAGAACGCTGCTCGAACGAACATTTTAACGATTTTGCCGTTTTATAATATCATAGTACGAAAACATTTTCGTTTATCAGCGCTTTTCGCCTCCCCTTAATCCATTCATTTTGAATGTCGACGACTGAATGTGTTTCCATGTTACTTTGTGCGTGTCCCTGAACCGACGGAGACTAATGGCAAGTTTACACGGGTGGCTTGGATGACTGGCATTTTTAACGAGTGCATAAATGGCTGGATTAACTGGGAATATTGGACTAAATATGGGACAAAATTAGCATCCGGCGCAATTCCCAAATCATCCGCTCTTTCAATAGAAGGGCTCCGCCCGCCCATATTTCTACCTGCAAAACGTTTCGCCTTTTTGTGTGTTTGTTTCTGGATATTCCACCAAATCATCCGCTCTTTTAATTTCCTGCAGCCTGATTAATGGTTTAAATTTATTGCTATGCATGCTGCTCGGAGAGAAGGCAGTGAGAGAGGGTGGGCAACGTGGTGAATTTGAGCAAATTCTTTTTTCCTCCTGGCAATTGCAATTCATATCAAGCACACTACATTGCAAACATTTCCGTGCTTGCATCACACCGTGCATGTTACTGGCACTAAGGGGCTCAGGGTAACTCACATGTATGCTCTATGCTGACGACCTGACCCTGACAGCTAATGACCCAGTCCAATTGCAGAAAATGTTGAGACGACTGGAATCGTATGCTGCCAGGAAAGGACTTAAAGTAAATGTGCAGAAATCCTACATAGTTAATTTTAATGCGTACCAAAATTCCGCAGTTCCTGTTTTTCGTCTCTACAATCAGGAGCTCGAAGAGAAAGATTCTTTTACCTACCTGGGAGTGTTATTTGATAAGCACATGAACTTACACCATGCTGCGACCCATGCTTTAAGACCTTTTAATGCAGCTTTACGTAGAGTGAAAGAGTTTGGTATTAAAAAGAGGATTTCTGACAGGCCTCGTGCGATGTTGTGGCTTTTCAAGACATATGCATTGTCAGCTGGCATGTATGCCAGTCAGATTTGGTCTACGCAATTTCTGAAGCATGACAATATGACAATGGTTTCAGCAACCCTTTGCAGGTCGCACACATGGCGTTTTTAAAGAGAATCTTGGGAATTAAATCTACTTCTGCAAACTGGTGTGTGCTTCGAGAATGCGCGCAGGAACCCTTGCAATTTTACTGGTTCAGGTCAGCTATCAAATTTTGGAACAGGATGGTTGATTCAAACAGCAATA
>Ga0307968_1001445_pt1 | contig 19371 bp, 18 predicted proteins | sample OrgLakmetagen650_FD_201834 | JGI IMG/M metagenome (GOLD analysis project Ga0307968, IMG submission 201834) | Saline water microbial communities from Organic Lake, Antarctica - #650 | ecosystem: Environmental > Aquatic > Non-marine Saline and Alkaline > Saline | place: Antarctica: Organic Lake...
ACTCCAACTTCCAAGGTTAGGCCTTTTTTTGTCTGTTCTTCAGACACACTCTTTGCTTGTGCTCTTGCGAGCGTGGGCCAATTTCTCAGACTGGTTTTTCAAGGAGGGTTTTTCTGTTTAGGCAGGATTTTTCCTTTTCCCAGTCTTACAGGTTTTTCCTTCATTCTGTCAGGCCCTTGCTAAGGACCGTGTAACAACCCCCACCCAAAAAAAAAAAAAAAGACCATAAAGTGCTAGCCATCCAGCGCTTGGGGGTTACTTTTTGTGCTATTGTCGACTTAGAAATCAGGGGGGGTTGGTGGCGCTATCTGTCATGTACTTTGACTGATACAGCTGCTGGTGATGACAGCTGTCACGCCTTGCATCTGGCAGAGGTGTATGTCTGGTTCAGGGTAGTTTGGTCGGTTAACGATAGGATACTTTCCCCTGATTGTTACTGGCGCAGCCAATTGTTGTTACAAAGGATTGCGTGAGCGGCTTTCAGCAAGAACAGCGGAGCGAGCGAGCTGTAGTGCACAAGAATGCAGTCAACTCAACCTCTTTTGATGGTGGAGTCCTACATGCTCCTGTTTACCCTTCCTAAAACACTAACAAATGCTGACACGACTACACAAACACTGCTAGACAGGCTGCCGCACCTTGAGGAAGCTTACTTTGCCTCCCCAGAGCTAGGGGAGTCTACTCAGACATGCTGTCTGAGCACAAACTAATACACTGAGAGGGGTCTCCGAAGACGGTCTTCGGTTGTTCTTCTTGTCCAATATCAAGTCCAGAAGCTGGCAATAGCAACAACTGGCTACGCCAGTAGAAATCACGGAAAAAATTCCTATCGTTAATAACCGACTAATCTATTCTGAACCTAACGTACGCCTCTGCCAGACTTAAGGCGTGACAGCATACAGTGTAAACACAGGCAAGGATTAGGAAAGGATGTTATGTGTTCTGCACCACCCAATGGATGCAGAGACACACGACTATGCATTACAGACCAACCTAGGCCTGACGACTGTCCAAAGGTTTCAAGTTGGGCAGCCGAGCCCCAAGTCTCATCCAGCAGTGCCACTATGTTTCACAGCGTTGGCTGCCTGCTCAAAGCCGCCAGCAAAACAAGTCTGAAACAGTTATGTTAGTTTGGCTTATTTACAGAGGATAGGGGTTACAGAATAAGCCATCAGTCAATAAATACGACTGCTAGGCTGCGTATGTAGTGCATTCAATTACAAGTTGTAAACATTGTGAGAAGTGTTTGTAGAAGGGGAAAAAGGCACAACACTGTTTGTGACATTGCAGCACTGAATAAACCAGTAGAATCAATCTGCATCTACCAGGACCAACCGAACGCATTAAATCAAAGAGGTGTTTTGGCACATGAAAACGTGGACGGTCACAATGTTCGGCTCATTTATCAAGGAGAACATGGTGATGATGCGGGAAATGAACTCCAATTCTATAGTAGCCTCAAAGCAAGCGGGTCAAAAGCATTGTTGCTCCAATAGCAATCATCCCCAATCATCCCCTAAGCAAAGGGCACCTAAGCGCCCATGGACTCTGCAACACAGCGTGGGCGTGGGCCTGCTAGAACTCTAGTCTACTCGTGGAAGAGAGTGCGTGTGGCGTGCATTCTTGTGTTTTGTTCAAGCATCAAAACTTCATGGGCTTGTGCCTAGAAAATATGCGCATGCATGAGCGTGTGATTAGGTGGTGAGTCAGACAGTTGGCTTAGCCTGGTCAGCACTGGTGTGCATATTAGAGTGTGCAGCTTTACGTGCTACCTAGAGGCCAAACTCAATTACTTTTAAAGTATGTTGACGTTCATCCCGGCACGTTGATTTTAATTAACATCTTGCTTTAGCAGCGTCATGCAGCCCTCTACGCATTTCTTCAACCCACAAGCAGCAAGCCAAATGCAGTTTAGAAACTAGGATGGAGGACACCGTAGGCTTGCATTTATAAATTGCGCAAGCGTTTACCCTCGCACAGACGTAGAACCGCGCTTCTTCAACTGGATGGAATGGCGGAGGAAAGATCCATTACCCAGCTCGCAGGAGTCCGGCAGCAGCAAGAGCAAACCAAGAAGCAGCAATTGGGACCCAAGCTGGTAACGCCAACATGCATGGATCGTGAATAACTTGTGTTGACCGGGACAGGGGTGTTTGCAAGGTGTTTGGGAGTTGCATATTGGACTTCTGCATGCAAGACGTGCTTAGGACGTCTCGGCACTTGCGCATGCGGCACCATGTGGGGCACGAGGTGGTTGCAGCAGCGCACTTGCATAAGAGTAAAGAATTTGAGCTTTACGTCTACACTCTCTCGCCATTCACCTGCTAGGTAGCACTTGCTTTTGTTACATCCAATTCTACCCATCTCTTGCCCCAGGGGAGAGGGAAAGGAGCCAACGGACTGGACCCAACGGAACAAATTGAACGAGTCAAAAAGGGGCACCTCCTCCAAACAGGAAAGGTTCAGCTCCCTCATCTCAGCTCCATTAACTGCCGCACAGGACAAGCATGAAGATGTAGTGCTTGTGGTGAGTGCGGGCATTCGTGCTGCGCCATGTGCCTGTTCAAAAAGTGGGGTTCTACGTGAGCACGTGCCTCCGCGGCCTCGTCCCTCGTATTACGATGGACGCAATACAAAGCATTACAATACAAACATTAGTGACCCTGTTGCTCCTGAATTTCTGCTAATTGGGGTAGTAGAGCGCCGCATGCTACGCCTATGGGTCTGCCTTTTTGCACGTTCCACCCCAATGCAAATGTGCTACAGAGCTGCATGCTATGCCCTGTGCTTCTGGCTCTTTGCGTATTACCCACCCCAAATGTGCTACGGAGCCTCGTGCTTAATAGCCCTTTGTTGTGGCTTTTCGCACATTAGTCACCCCAATGTTGTGCTTCTGGCTCTTTGCGTATTACCCACCCCAAATGTGCTACGGAGCCTCATGCTTAATAGCCCTTTGTTGTGGCTTTTCGCACATTAGTCACCCCAATGTTGTGCTTCTGGCTCTTTGCGTATTACCCACCCCAAATGTGCTACGGAGCCTCATGCTTTATAGCCCTTTGTTGTGGCTTTTCGCACATTAGCCACCCCACTGTTGTGCTTCTGGCTCTTTGCGTATTACCCAAATGTGCTACGGAGCCTCATGCTTTTTAGCCCTTTGTTGTGGCTTTTCGCACATTAGTCACCCAATGTTGCAGATGCAATTAGTCCCCACAAATGGCATCATTTCTGCTGGTGTTGCTGATTGATGCAAGACCTTGTGAACTTCCTATCCCATGTCACGATGCATGTTGACGCACCAGCTTGTGTCCATGGTATATATTCTGGAGTCGGCCAGAACCATATTCTTATAACATACCGTATAGCATATATATGTAACATACCGTACATTGTGTACATACAGTAATTTTAGCAGGCGAATGTCCATACACCATGCAGTATTATAGCATTATACTGTGTACCTGTATATGAGGTTAAGGTCAAGGTTACATCACTATATATGCCTCAAAGGGCATCTCAGCGGAAGCTTAGAAAAAGCCTGCAACCTGACCTATCTAAACAAAAGGGGAAGCGTCTATGATAGGTAAGCGAAAGAGACGGAATAAAGGTGTACCTGTATATAAGGGTATATGTATGTATAAGGTTGGCCAGAACCGTATATATACACCGTATATGACCGTACATTTGGTGATTTCCCTGCCAAAAATACAGTATATTAACCGTATATATATGGTTCTGGCCAACCCTATGTATGTATATACGGTTCCGGCCAGCCAAAATAGTGTCCCAAGTGTGTCGTGTCATGCGCGCGGAAAAAAGTGGTGCACACTTTGAATATAGGCAGCCTGCATATCCATGCAAGTAGGTTTTGGCTTCAGGGTGGCCTTTGCGATGACACCGTTTTGTCCCGAGTCACAAATGCCACACATTGTCATGCTAAATCAATGGCAGAGACTATATGGCTCATACTTGCAATCCATGCTTAAGCTGGTACCATGATTCGTCGTGACAACATGTTTCTAAAAAGCATGTTTCTAAAAAGCACGGCACAATTTCGCAGTTGGTAAGTAGCCTGCTGCACTGTGCTGGCAAGGCTTCAAGCTGGTGGATTGTTGAGTGTGAACGCCCTGTGTGAATGACACCTGTGCGAATGACACCTGTGCGAATGACCCTGTGCGAATGACACCTGTGCGAATGACACCTTTTGTCCTGAGCCACAATGCCACTAGGTTTTGGCTTCAGGGTGGCCTTAACGATGACACCGTTTTGTCCTGAGCCACAATGCCACACATGTTTCTAAACAACACGGCACAATTTCGCAGTTGGTAAGTAGCCTGCTGCTGTGCTGGCAAGGCTTCAAGCTGATGGATTGTTAAGTGTGAACGCCCTGTGTGAATGACACCTTTTGTCCTGAGCCACAATGCCACACATGTTTCAAACAAGCACGGCACAATTTTGCATTTAGTTAGTAGCCCCCTGCTCTGTGCTGGCCAGGGCTCCAGGTTGACAAATTTATGCAGAAAGCTGGAAGACTCTCTTGCTGTTTTTGTAGTGTGGATTGGCTGCCCGGCTTTGGCTTCCCATACAAACAGTGCAAAAATGGCAATCTTGCATGAACAAGACTCAAGCCCACGGAGCTGCAGTCTTCATCCTTATGCAAAAGCCTTTCGAGTCAGGGCTCCAGAGACGTGCACGTGTGGTTAATATCTAAGAATAAACCTCCAATTGCACAGATTTAAGAATCTTCTCCCACTGCTGAACCCTGCCATGTTGTATCTTCCATGCTCAGATTCATCCCGTCACACTTTTGTGCTGACACACACACACACACACACACACGCACACACACACAAACACACACACGCACACGCACATACACACAGCTCGCGGATATCGCCAAGGGAGAGCTCAAAGGCCTTGCCAAGGAGGTGGCGGAGGAAGCCGCCTTATGCCTACAGAGCTTGTCGTGCGTCTTGCAGTCCACTTCGCGGGACGCAGATCTCCCCTTATCAGGTGACAGAAAATGTATCTGTACGTTGGTCAACTGGAAGGAAAGAAGAGCAGAAGTGAAGGTCTCAGCAGGTGCCATGCGCCTTGCAGTCCACTGCTCAGGACGCAAAACTCCCCCGTCTCAGGTGTCAGAGAGCTCGCTGTGTTTTGGTAGAGTGAAATCAGGTGTCAGAGAGCTCTCTGTGATGTGGTAGAGTGGAAGGAAGAGCAGAAGTGAAGGACTCAGCAGGTGCCATGCGCCTTGAAGTCCACTGCATAGGACGCAGAATCCCCCCGTCTCAGGTGTCAGAGAGCTCGCTGTGTTTTGGTAGGGTGGAAGGAAGAGCAGAAGTGAAGGTCTCGGCAGGTGCCAGGCGCCTTGCAGTCCTCTGCACAAAACAAATAATTCTCCCTCTTTCCCAAACTAGATGTTTTATAGGTAAATGGTACAAAACGAATGTGGGAGGCTTGTGCAGGCCCTTGCCTTTGAAATTGCACACTTTCCCATTTTCAGTGTGGCATATCAAAATTTTTTTTGTTCCTGTTGCTGGCAAATGGCGCTTTGGTTTCACGCTGCCAACATTTAATGAGGGTAGCTTTATTGAATTACATCTGGATACAAGAGGTCAAACCAGGTCTTGGTAAATGGACCATGTTTAGGGTTGGCCAGAACCATGCATATACAGTGTATACGGCTTTTTGGGGGTGGGGGGATATACGGTCATATATGGTGCAAATCTACGGTTCTGGCCAACCCTAACCATATTTATGGTGTTACGTCACTTCGCTGGAAGCGTTCTTATTGGACATCACACAAAATCGAGAGGATGGTCACTTTATAATACTATAAGGTTGTCACTTTATAATACTATACTATACTATGGTCACTTTATAATACTATAATGTTGTCGCCTTGAAAGCCTAGGCCAGGCCGTTAAAAGTCAGGTTTAGAACTCTCCAAAAACGTAACGTGAATACTCAGTTGCCTGGCAGTGGCGGTGTTTGTTTCCCACAGCCGAAGCTTGAGCTACTGTTATCAACCGCAACTTGCGTATACTATTTTCTAATTTTCAACATCTCTATTACATGCGCAAGCAGTTAGCAAATCTCCCTAGTTGGGTGCTTCTTAAGAAGTACCCACCTCCACAATATTGAGCATGATTGATGTTGGGAGGTGTACGTTTTAATATAGAACTACACAAAATCGTCAGTTTTCCGGCGTCCTCTTTTCCCAGCGCTGCATCTAACGACAACGCCACTGGCCAGGAGTCTCTACTCCAATCTAATAATCTACCACCGAATTCTACCACCGAATTCTACCACCGAACTCTACCACCAGATTCTACCACCAGATTCTACCACCAGAGATTCTACCACCAGATTTTACCACCAGATTCTATCACCAGATTCTACCACCAGATTTTACGCCTGGAGGACCCAGATGCGTCTAAAATCTAATGTTTGTAACCCTACTTTTTGAAAGTCCTGCTACTCAGTTGCTGGGACATCAAATTGATTTTCTCTTTTGCGTTTGCAGCACTTCAACTCATGAGAGTGGCGCGCTCCCTGGCTCGCCTGCATGCCGTGCCCGTCCTGGAGAGGCTGGCATGCCAAGTTGGAGATGACATGGCTGCATACATGTGTTTCACACAGGTGTGTGTGTGTGTGTGTGTGTGTGAGTGTTTGTGTGTGTGTTAGCGTGTGCTTTACACCAACATGTGTTCATGTTATACATAAGTGTGTGTGTGTGCATGTCTTGCACAGTTGCGCATGCGTGTTGCACACAAACATGTGAATGTTTTTAAAAGGTGCGTGTGCATGTCTTGTGCATGTCTTGTTCAGGTGTGCGTGCGTGTCGCACACAAACATGTATGTGTGCCTTATACAGGTGCATATTTTTATACAGGTGTACGTGTGAGTGCCTGTCGCTGCTTGGCTTACACCGACATGCCCCTAACTCCTTTGCACTGCATTTGCATTTGCATTGGCATTGGCATTGGCATTGGCATTGGCATTGGCATTGGCATTGGCATTGGCATTGGCATTGGCATTGGCATTGGCATTGGCATTGGCATTGGCACTGGCATTGGCATTGGCATTGGCATTGGCATATTGGCATTGGCATATTGGCATTGGCATGTGCATGTGCATGTGCATGTGCATGTGCATGTGCATGTGCATGTGCATGTGCACGTGCATGTGCATGTGCATGTGCATGGCTGGCTTCAGGAAGGCAAGGCGCAGGCCGGATCGCATGGCTGACAACCCGCCAGATCCTCATCAATCTCTGTTATTTTTCTTTTTTTCGATTTTTGCTTGGGCTCTGGACTTTTACTTTTACATGTGCATTCTGCTAGACCCTTGCTTTAACATTAGGGGTGAAGGTTGTTATAGCAGAGGGCGAGCATGACATTAGGCCAGGTTGTTAAGCGAATTCAATTGCCAACTGGTCTTACATGTGCATTCTGCTAGACCCTTGCTTTGACAATAGGGGTGAAGGTTGTTATAGCAGAGGGCGAGCATGACATTAGGCCAGGTTGTTAAGCGGATTCAATTGCCAACTGGTCTTACATGTGCATTCTGCTAGACCCTTGCTTTGACATTAGGGGTGAAGGTTGTTATAGCAGAGGGCTAGCATGACATTAGGACAGGTTGTTAAGCGGACTTATTTGCCAACTGGTCTATTTGTACTCTACGGGAAAAAATCCTGTAATGAACTGCTAAAACATTGCCTTATAACTTAATAACATTATAATGCATGGCGCATGGCATTCTTTTGGGCAAAGACAGCTTTGTTTGTACGCCCATGCCCCCGAGTCGAGCACAATTACTCATCGTATGACATCGTACAATATTCGTACCTGCACGAACACACGCACACACACACACATTTCTCATGCCAACACCTCTGAGATAATCACCACTATTTCTCTGGATCCAGGCCATGCACCACGCCCGCTTTCAAGTGTGGTCCGGTCTGCGTTTCAGCCTGACCAGCTTGCATGTCAACACCTCTACAATCATCACCACTATTTTTATAAATCCGGGTCATGCACAACGCCCGCTTTCAAGTGTGGTCCGGTCTGCATTTCAGCCTGACCAGCTTGCATGTCAACACCTCTACAATCATCACCACTATTTTTTGCACCCAGGTCATGCACAACGCCCGCTTCCAAGTGTGGTCCGGTCTGCGTTTCAGCCTGACCAGCTTGCATGTCAACACCTCTACAATCATCACCACTATTTTTATGCACCCAGGTCATGCACAACGCCCGCTTCCAAGTGTGGTCCAGTCTGCATTTCAGCCTGACCAGCTTGCATGTCAACACCTCTACAATCTTCACCACTGTTTTTATAAATCCAGGTCATGCGCAACGCCCGCTTCCAAGTGTGGTCCGGCCTGCTGTACGGTCTGATCAGCTTGCATGCCAAAGCGACCGTGGTTAGTGTCTCCCCTTTTCCTAAGCTCATGGCCGTCACGGACATAGGGGTAGAGCAAATACTGAAGCCAGACTGCGTGTGGCTGTGTCCCCCCGGGCACACTGCAAAGACCATCAGCCAGGTGAGGATTGGGGCAAGCACTTTTGGCAAATCCTGATCAAGGCAGTTGATTGTGTTTGGCTCAGGGCAAGCAAGAGGCGTAAAAACACAACAATTTCCTGACAGTCACGTGTAAAATTTGGGCCTCCGCCCCGAAATGACCCCCCCCCCCCAATTCCCTTCATGACCCCCCACACTAATACTAAGGGTGTCAAGCTGCTCAGAATTTAAGCAGCTATCTGTCTGCATAGTTCTCTTGCCAGATAATTACATACCTGAAGAGTTATAGGGCAAAAACTGATCTGCGCACGTTCTTGCACGGACCATCTTTTTAGTGCACAAATCCAGCCAAAGCCTTTGCCAAATCACTTTTTACTGCATTTATGCAACTTTTGCATAATGCAATACGTGAACTGCGAGTTTGGAATCAATTGCTGGTAATTTGCCTGAACATACCCTTGCGCCCTACTTGAGGGCATTCCATGAATTTCTGTGGCCAGGCACCCAGACCCCCCCTATAAATAAATATATCGCCCAACAAGGGTGCCATTCAAACGGGGTTGAGCTGAGAAACCCAAACAAATTATTAAAATTTTGTGAAAGTGGCCCAGTAAAATTCTGGAGCACCCCCCAAAATCTCCCCCAACCCTTCAAATTCGACTCATCTATATGCCAATTGATAGCTTTCGGCGTCAGAATTGCGACTAATATATAATTCAATAGACACGTGACGTTCAAAAGTTATGATTAAGGGTGGGTAATAGGGTGTCTATACTTATCAACGAGGCTCGGCACTCGCTGGAAAGGCCCTAGCTGTTGCATTACGGTTAGATCACTCAAATCTGCACGGATTTAGCCAAAATACTTTCTGCTGTTTGCTTATTTATATTAACGAATAATAGTTCAGGCTGGGAATATGGGCGTGTGAGCCAGGAAAATTTGGTTAGCGGTTACCGCCCCCCTCTGTAGCACACCAACTTTTTACTCTTCCTGGTGTTATATAATAATAAATAAATATTATTAATGAAGATACTTGGTTTAAAAGATGGGCCTGTCAGCCGGTCCAGTCACAAAAAAATCTGGATTGGGAATTTTTGGGGATTTCTGGGGAGATGAGGCTGATTCCGCCCAAAAAGTGGACACCCTCGCTGGCCGACGAGTGTCTTCCACACCGGTAAGGAGGCTCACACTCGGCGAGTCTCGGCGAAGTCATGACCCACCCTTAGTTATGTTCCTTGATGCCTCCTGGGGCAAGATGCAATATAACTGCGGCAGTTAACAACACAGTGAACACTGTTGCTACAGTTCAGATTATACAGTTCCTACAGTACAAGGTACAAGAAGTCAAGGCAGTCAGTAGCGTTTTGTGTGATCAGGCCAAGACCACAGAGCTACCTCAAGTATAACATTTGCTACAGTACAATTAATACGTTATTATAGTACAATTAATGAAGGCAGTCAGCAAAGACTACAGATCCACCTCAAGTAAAACAGTTAATACTGTATGCTACAGTACAATTGATACGTTATAGTACAGTTAATGAAGGCAGTCAGCAAAGACTACAGAGATACCTCAAGTAATACAGTTAATACTGTATGCTGCAGTACAATCAATGAAGGCAGTCAGCAATGTTTTGTTTAGGGTTGACCAGAACTGAATATGTACACCGTATATGTATTGAAAGTTCCCTGCCTTAAATTTCGAGTACCGTACGAAAAGGATATCACCGCCCCCTGACTATTTGTGTTTGGTGGGGGCGGTTATGGGGCGGTGATTCATTATATATTTATTTCTAAAGGGGGCAGTTGTGGGGCGGTAGTGGAAATATAAGTTTTTGAAGGTGCGAGCGATGAGTGGTCAGGAAGCCTTCCCAGCACTCCTTGACCCCCCAGCCCCAGCTCCGCCTGCTCCTGCACCCCTAGTCCCAGCCCCAGCCCCAGCCCCGCCTGCACTCGTTGCACTCGTCGGGAAATTCTTTCGAGGGGGGGCGGTTGCAGTGCAAAACTGTAAAATTTTAACTTTTAGCCATTTTGACTATAAAAGGGTTAAGCCTGTTAAACCTTTGGTTTAAGAGCATACGTCCCATAAAAAGTATAAAGAAGAAGAAAATGTACGCCATAAATAAGGCACGTTACATTTCAGTTCAAAAGCTGAGCGTCCATCGACATTGGCCTGTGTTTACAAAGCTCATGATCTGTCCGTTTGTTCGCATCTTATGACTTTTCATCCAAGCAAAATTAATTGCACTTAGATACTCAGGGTTTCTTACACAAAACATCTCGATCCCAGATTTCATGAATGTGCAAGTTATTTAAACATTTTCTGTTGCTGTTCTGTGGAGCAGCACTTACGGAAGAGGCCTGCATCTTCCCCTTTTCACTTCTGTTGCGTTTCCCTGAAGTTTCTCACCGTCTTGTCCATTGTTTGTTGAATACATGCACTTGTCAATGTAACAAGGACAAGGACAGCCTTTTGCTAGAGTCAAGCTCAACAGGGTCTTCTTTCCCCGCTATTTCTTTTCCAGGCCCGTTCCCCTGGCTGTGGTTTCGCTAAATAGTAGATAGGGACAGTGGGAATCTCGTTAATCCATTTATGCGTATCACTAACAAAGTCACGGTTTCCTTCAATTTGCAGTTGTTTTGGGCCCTAGCAAAGTTGGGCTACAGAGGCCGCCATCTCAGGGATCTGACGGCTTCCTTGGAGCGCAAAGTTTTAGATTCCATTGAAAGAAAATCGCCTCTTATGGAAGGGGCAAATGCACAGGTGTGTGTGTGCGTGTGTGTGTGTGTGCGTGTGTGTGTGTGTGTTGTGTGTGTGTATGTGTGTACTCTCACACAGCACAAAGCATACACACAAGTACACTTACACACATACGTACACACAAGCAACACATGCACAAGCCCCGTTGTACACTCAAACAGCACAAAGCATGCACACAGGTACACACATTGACACGTACACACATACGTACACACAAGCAACACATGCACAAGCCCCGTTGTACACTCAAACAGCACAAAGCATGCACACAGGTACACATATTGACACGTACACAAATACATACACACATGCAACACATGCACAAGCCCCGTTGTACACTCACACAGCACAAAGCATACACACAGGTACACACATTGACACGTACACACATACGTACACACAAGTAACACATGCACAAGCCCCGTTGTACACTCACACAGCACAAAGCATGCACACAGGTGCACATATTGACACGTACACAAATACATACACACATGCAACACACACGTACACACACATGCACAAACACGTACAGACATGCATACGCTCACACAAACACAAACACATACATGCACACACACAGGATTGGGCCATGTTGTGCTGGTCGTTAGCACGCTTGATGCCTGAATGTGGCTACTGTAATTGTATCTGGTCATGCGCACTCCGCCATATGCAATCTGTGCTCGAGGATGAGGGCCGCTTTTTGCCTCAGGTGTGCGCTCTGCTGCTACATTATATTTAGGGTTACATTATATTTAGAGTTTGTGTTGTTTTCATACACAAATACATACACACATGCAACACGCACCTACGTACATACGGTTCATACACGGCAGTGTTTAGCAGGGAGATCGCCGTACGCACAGTCATATACATAGGGTTGGCCAGAACCATAAATAAACACCGTATATGACCGTATATGTGGTGGTTTCCCTGCCAAAAAAAACGTATTCACACTGTATGTATATGGTTCTGGCCAACCCTATACATTATATTTAGGGTTGGCCAAAACCACACACACCTACGTACATACGGTTCATACACGGCAATGTTGAGCAGGGAGATCGCCGTACGCACAGTCATATACTTAGGGTTGGCCAGAACCGTAAATATACACCGAATACGACCGTATATTTGGTGATTTCCCTGCAAAAAACACCGTATATGCACCGTATTTATATATGGTTCTGGCCAACCCTACATATACGCTGTGGGTACATGATTCTGGATGACCCTATTTTATATTGCACAACTCAGAGCTAATTCATTTCGGCCACTCCGTCTTGTTGACGTCGCTTTTAGTGGTTAGCCACTGCTCCGCCACGCGCAGGATGTATTTAGAAGGAGGGGAATAGATAGTGTGCTGTTGTGTGGGTACTAGAAAAGGCAGGCCCTCATGCTGCTGTGTGCAGGCTGGGCCCTTGCTTCTGTGCGCAGGGAGTGATTGAGTTGGACACCCTGCCAACCCCAGCAGCTGCAGCCTCCCAAACAGCCTCCAGCAGGCTCCTCACACACAGCAGCCCAGCCTCCTCCAGTAGACTCCTCACTTGCAGCAACCCAGCCCCATGCACTTCGAACTCGAAGCTGCCCTCATCATCATCCAACAGCATGCATCAAACGAGTGGATTCAAATCTGCTTGCAGAGTACATAGATAGCCAATCAAAAGGCTGGGCCAGCTGGGACCCCTGGCACGTGCCCGACAGGCTCTCTCGTCCAAAGGAATCTTTCTTTTGGCTCTGCCAATGCCCGCAGCCCGGAGGCAAATTTTGATTATTTGCGGGTAGCCCGGGATGAGCAGGAAATTAACTCCGGTTTCCCTGGACCAAGATTTTCAGGCCCTGTGGGCCTGAAAATGTTTGGATCATTAATTGCGGGCCCCGCACGGGGTGGTCCTCACTGCTGTGTGGGCTCTTCCGTGGCTCTCAATAATCTGGCTTGACAAAATTTCAGTGCACTTATACAGGATCTGAGCGACACTGTGTGGACTCTTCCGCGGTTCATGAATACCTGGCTATACAATATTTCAGTGCACGTACACAGGATCTGAGCGACACTGTGTGGGCTTTTCCGCGGTTCATGAATACCTGGCTAAACAATATTTCAGTGCAATTACACAGGATCTGAGCGACACTGTGTGGGCTTTTCCGCGGTTCATGAATACCTGGCTAAACAATATTTCAGTGCACGTATACAGGATCTGAGCGACACTGTGTGGAATTTTCCGCGGTTCATGAATACCTGGCTAAACAATATTTCAGTGCACGTACACAGGATCTGAGCGACACTGTGTGGACTCTTCCGCGGTTCATGAATACCTGGCTAAACAATATTTCAGTGCACGTATACAGGACCTCAGCAACACTGTGTGGGACCTTGCCACGGCTGTAACTAACGGCATGAAGGCTCCGCCTGAGAGTGCACCGTTTTACGAGCAACAGCAACTGCTGTGGGCAATGGGATGCTGGAGAAATATCGATCTGCCACTACTCAGGTGGGTGCTTTCAATCAATTTGCCTCGTAGCTCAGAACAGAACTCGCTTTTGCTGTGACAACCGAGTACTGGAGAGCCCCTGAGCTGCTTCTACTCAAGAAGACGCTGGTAATAGGTTTTAGTCAGATTTTGAGACAGAAGCAACTGGTGTGAGCATTCAAGCTCTTGTGTTCCGGGGTGGGTGAAAAATAAATTGTTCGGTTTGCACCATTTATGAATAGAGGGCTAAGAAGTTCTTAGTTAGTTAAAAGAAACATGCGTAGTTAGTTAAAAGAAACATGCGTAGTTAGTTAAACATGCGTAGTTAAACATGCGTAGTTGGTTAAACATGCGTAGTTAGTTAAAAATGCGTAGTTAGTTAAAAGAGACATGCGTCAGCTACACCATGCTAATGAAATTAAGCTGTAAACAATTGCAAACTCCATGGCAATCTTGAGAGCATTGCAAACTCCATGGGAATCTTGAGAGCATTGAGATACTAAATGCCTCCGTATGACTTTGCTGACGTAAGGAGCAGTTCTCACTGCCTGTGTTCTTTTTCACTGCCTGCGTTCACACTGCGTTTACACTCATTCTTTTTCACTGCCTGCTTTCACACTGCGTTTACACTCGTTCTTTCTCACTGCCTGCGTTCACACTGCGTTTTCACTCGTTCTTTTTCACTGCCTGCTTTCACACTGCCTGCGTTCTTTTTCACTGCCTGCGTTCACACTGCGTTTTCACTTGTTCTTTTTCACTGCCTGCTTTCACACTGCCTGTGTTCTTTTTCACTGCCTGCTTTCACACTGCCTGCGTTTTCACTCGTTATTTTTCACTGCCTGCTTTCACACTGCGTTTTCACTGCCTGCTTTCAAACTACGTTTTCACTCGTTCTTTTTCACTGCCTGCGTTCACACTGCCTGCGTTATTTTTTGGCGAAGCCCCAGTCATGGGGCGCAGCCCCTAGGTTTGGCATGTTTCACGCCTGAGTTCACACCAGGGCGCGCAGGCCCGCCCAGCCCACCCCCCGCCCCCAAAACTTGCAAGGCACCTTAGATTGACTAACCAGGTAGCCCTGCGGTGTCAGGGGGAGGGGAGGGGCAGGGGGTGGTGCTGCTGGGCGCACCTCGGAACGAGTTTTGTAAAAGTTGAGACTCAGGGCCTGGCCAGAGCCACGCAGCCAACGTCCAGGTCTGAAACTTGGCAGGCAGGCCAAGCAAACTCGTTTGTCGGGGCATACAAGTTTTGGTGACCAGGGTGCAGTGAGCAGTGCTGTGGAAAGAAGTGACTCAATGTTTGGTAGCTGGAGGAAGCTGCCTGACGGAGCCCTGAGCCCGTGCACCCCGGACAGCATATGAAAGCACAAGCGTCGACAGGAGACGTTTCTGAGTGTGCCTGCTGGGTCCGGGGCCAGGAGAGGCGCGGACGGAAAGTTCGCTGCTCCAAGGACACGACTGGGTTTACAGATTTCGACAATTCAAGTTGCAAGGGGCTTAATAATTGATGATTAATGACTCGATGACGATGGGAGCGTGTTCTGAGCGGATGCGAGTCTCCATGTTGACTGACAGATGTGAGCAGGTTGAAGGCGTGCAAGCACGCGCACACGCGCACACACACACACACACAAACGCACGCACGCACGCACGCGCGCACACACACATACACACACACACACAAACACGCACGCACGCACATACGCACGCACGCACACACACACACACACACACACACACATACACACACACACACACTTACATGTATAAGCGTGCACAAAGCACACACAAGTTGCCAGTTCACAGCGCGAAAGGCTTCGCCAACTTTTCAGCATCGCTTGCGATGCTTCCCCCTACTTGTCACTGCCTGCGTTCACACTGCGATTCACTTGTTCTTTTTCACTGCCTGCGTTCACACTGCCTGTGTTCTTGTTCACTGCCTGCGTTCACACTGCGTTTTCACTCGTTCTTTTTCACTGCCTGCGTTCTAACTACCTGCATCGCTCTTCTCTGTTCTTTTTCAAAAGCCACTTTAAAATCGAAGAAGGGAAGCTGTCCTCTTCAGCACGTCCGCCCTTTTTTTTGCTGTAAACTGTTTGTTAGCAAACCTCTGAGATTCACCTGCAGGGTGTGTGATGTTGGCACACATCTGCGCTCGCCTTAAACCTTTTTGCCCCAAGACAAGAAATAGGACGCAAATAGTGTAATCGCTACCTGCCTTGAACTTATTACGTTGGTGCCCATCTGAGGTGAAGCAGTGTGTGTCCAGAAATTCACGTAAGGCCTGATTAGGCTAACTTTTAACACCAGCCTGAACAGGCTAAATCTCGACACTTTTGTACGCAGCAATTTGTGTTGAACTAGTAATGTTGGTGCCCATTTGAGGTGAAGCAGTTTGTGTACAGAAAGTACGTTAGGCCTGATCAGGCTTAATTTGAAACACCAGCCTGAACAGGCTGAATCTGAATTTTTTTGTACGCAGCATTTTGTGTTGAACCAAGAACAAAAAGAAACTTGTCTGTACGGCACCTTATTAATCATTACAAACTAGATGTGTGTTGCGTCAAACCAAGATGTGTGTTGCGTCAAACCAAGAAAGGAATAGTAAAGTATACGCTGGAAAACATCAGTGTGAAAGGCCCAGGTGCTCACACTAGCCAGAGCCCCACCAAAAATTAAGAAACCATCTAACTTTTGTCGTTATCATAAGTAGGGTTGGCCAGAACCATATACCATTAATATATATTGTACATACGGTATACATATATATAGTGTATGTACGGTATACATGTAATACCATAAACATATATATACGGTGTACATATATATGTAATTTCCCTGCTAAAATACCGTCTACACACTATATATATATATACATACATGTATATATATATAGTGTGTAGACGGTATTTTAGCAGGGAAATTACCAAATTTACGGTCACATACGTGTATATGCACAATTCTGGCCAACCCTAATAATAAGCAAGGTGTGTCCCGTTAACTAAATCATTAATCGTGCCTGTGCGGTGTGTTGTTAGCAGGGCTGGCTTTGCATATTAAGTCGATGCACATCTGTGCACAGAAGGCGAGTGTAGCAAGAAAATCATTATGCGTGCCTGTGCGGTGTGTTGTTAGCAGGGCTGGCTTTGCATATTAAGTCGATGCACGTCTGTGCACAGAAGGCGAGTGAAGCAAGAAAATCATTAATCGTGCCTGTGCGGTGTGTTGTTAGCAGGGCTGGCTTTGCATATTAAGTCGATGCACGTCTGTGCACAGAAGGCGAGTGTAGCAAGAAAATCATTAATCGTGCCTGTGCGGTGTGTTGTTATCAGGGTTGGCTTTGCATATTAAGTCGATGCACGTCTGTGCACCGAAGGCGAGTGTAGCTAGAACGCTGCCATACATTTAAAACGGTGTAGGCATCCAGTTCAGCCGACTTTCAATGTTAGGGTTGACCAGAACCGTTTACACACGCCGTATATGACCGTATGTATGGTGCAAAAAATACCGTATAAACACCGTGTATACGTATGTACATGTATGGTTCTGGCCAACCCTGTCACTCAATATAGGTGTGATCCGTACATGTCCATGCCAACAGGAATGGTCCAATATGATGTGGGGCTTGGCTAAGCTGAAGGTGCCTGACGTGAAGAACGACCTCAGATTCCTCAAAGCCGTCCTGGAGGGGACACATTCTCGTCTGCACCAGTTGGCACCACAGGTGAGTTGGCAAGTTTGCTGGGACGCGCGCACAGCATAGTCTGTGCTGCGCCTCTTTTACGCCACAGGTGGGTGGGCAAGATTTCTGGGATGCACGCACAGCATAGTCCATGCTGCGCCTCTTTTACGCCACAGGTGAGTGGGCAAGTTTGCTGGGATGCACGCACCGTGTAGTCCATGCTGCGCCTCTTTTACGCCACAGGTGAGTGGGCAAGTTTGCTGGGATGCGCGCACAGTATAGTCCATGCCGCGCCTCTTTTACGCCAAAGGTGAGTTGGTAAATTTGCTGGGATGCGCGCACAGCATAGTCCGTGCTGCGCCTCTTTTACGCCACAGGTGAATTGGCGCCTTTGTTGAGATGCGTATCCAGTATAGTCTATAGTCTGTGCTGCGCTCTCCACGCCACAGATAATTCAGCGCATTCGTTGAGATGTGTATACAGTATACTTCGTGCTGCACTCTCCACGCCACAGATATTTCGGCACATTTGTTGAGATGTGTAAACAGTATAGCCTATAGCCCGTGCTGTGCATCTCGCATGCCACAGATAATTCGGCGCCTTTGTTGAGATGTGTATCCAGTATAGTCTATAATCTGTGCTGCGCTCTCCACGCCACAGATAATTCAGCGCATTTGTTGAGATGTATATCCAGTATACTTCGTGCTGCGCCTTGGAGGGTATACACTATCTTCTGCTCCTACTATGAACTGTTTGTGCTGCAACGCTTTTGGAGCAGCTAGCACTCCATGCAGCACTGACTACATGCTAATTGAGCATACATCACAAATCGATGTGTGATGTACGCTCAATCAGCTGCTTGTGCTGCATTTCGATGCAGCCAACCTTAAGAGTAGCAAAAGCTGTGCTCATGCTTGTGTGTGTGTGCATCTTAGCACAAATCAATGTGTGCTGCATGCATTTGACCAATCAGCTGCTTGTGCTGCATTTCGATGCAGCCAACCTTAAGAGTAGCAAAAGCTGTGCTCATGCTTGTGTGTGTGTGTGTGTGCATCTTAGCACAAGTCAATGTGTGCTGCATGCTCAATCAGCTGCTTGTGCTGTATTACGATGCACAGCCAACCTTACGAGTAGCAAAGCTGTGCTCGTGCTTGTGTGTGTGCATCTTAGCATCAGTGAGCACAGACGCAGTTCTATTCCGAGGGGGAAACCAAACCTCAAAACTCTAAGTAAGTAGGGTTGGCCAGAACCGTATATCTGCACCGTATGTTACCGTATGTATAGTGATTTCCCTGCCAAAAATATCGTAAATCCCCCGTATACCTATAAATGTATGGATCTGGCCAACTTTTTAAGTAAGGTACAAGCATAAAATACATGGTAGTCACGGGACAAGCTGTGACAAGACAGTTCCAATTGACATTCGGTTACACTGGCCTCCAAGAACCAAAGTACTGCATGACGCAGAGCACCTCACAGTTCCTGTTGCATCCTGGGCATGGCAGGCAGTGAATAATGGGCTCATAAGTGCGTTTTGGCCTGTGTGCTGTTGCTGTATATTCATTGGTAGGGTTGACCAGAATCACATGCAGTGAATAATGGGCTCATATGTGCATCTTGGCCTGTGTGCTGTTGCTGTATATTCATTGGTAGGGTTGGCCAGAATCACATGCAGTGAATAATGGGCTCATACGTGCATCTTGGCCTGTGTGCTGTTGCTGTATATTCAATGGTAGGGTTGGCCAGAATTACATAAACGGTGTATATACGGTACTTTTGGCAGGGAAATCGCCAACTGTACGGTCTTATGCGGTGTATATGTACGGTTCTGGCTGGATACTATCAAAATATTATTGTACTATCGTTATGTTATTGTTAGTTTTTAGTGCTCCAAATATTTCAGTGTTGCAGCCTGAGGGCCACTGTTATTTTCGT
>Ga0307968_1001449_pt1 | contig 19357 bp, 12 predicted proteins | sample OrgLakmetagen650_FD_201834 | JGI IMG/M metagenome (GOLD analysis project Ga0307968, IMG submission 201834) | Saline water microbial communities from Organic Lake, Antarctica - #650 | ecosystem: Environmental > Aquatic > Non-marine Saline and Alkaline > Saline | place: Antarctica: Organic Lake...
AGAGGGAGAGGGAGAGGGAGAGGGAGAGGGAGAGGGAGAGGGAGAGAGAGAGAGAGAGGGAGAGGGAGAGAGAGAGAAAGAGAGAGAGAGAGACTTTGCACCACCTTTGAAATTTGTCCATCTTTATCAATCTACTATCACAAAATGGGGATAACATCAATTGCTATTTTCTTTTTTTGTGAGGCAAGATACGTGCGCAGTTGTTGGTATGCAGACAAGACCACTCAAAGGGAATGTGCCAGGCCTCGAATGGGCAGAAGGCGTAAAGAATTTTGCGACTCTCAAGCCCATGAGTTCAATGTGAACTCTTATGATTCGTATGACATCTGCACACCAAGGACAAAAAAGTCTGATGTAGGGGGAAGTTAAGTCAGTTGGGTAACAAGGGGACTACCAGAGGTATCTGACAGGGATTCCTAAAAATAGGAAACCCTTGTCACTCACGTCATCCTGCTGCAGCAGTGTGTAAGTTGCACGAACAAGCACGCAGCCAATGAAGTCTCCCTCCAATCAATTAAAAAGAAATGGGTAACTTGGGTAACGCAACATCAGCAAACGAAAATGGGCAAAATCAACGGGGAGGAGTAAGAGGTCGTGGTGACCCGGAGCAGGCTCAGAAAAAAGTTACAAGAGCATCAGATAGGCGGTTTCTGTGTCAAATAGTCCTTCCTCCCTCCAAAGATTTGTTTCCGTGACGGGATAGGTGTAAAAATGCTGCGGATGCATTTCAGAAGCAATAAATGCTCGATTCAGATTCGAGGAGCCCGGCCTGCTTACACCTGTTAGAGAATAGAACACCGCCACCGAGGCCCCCTGCCCTTTGGGAATTAATTTCTGTCGTGTAACAGTGCATGCGGCATGTAGTGCGTTCTTAACATAAAGGGCAAATGATAAGATTGCTTTGTAATTCCCTCTTGATGAACAAATGTGCGTGCTTGCACGAGGCGAAAGCCCGGCACAAAGGAAGACGCAGGGCAAACGCTGCTACACAAATGTTACGACCTTGGTAGTACAGGTACGATATGACTTGACGCTCTGGAGCTAGACTACAATTTGCACCTGTTTGAGCATCCCTCCTCTGCACCGCCTTACCTCTGGTAAACAATTCCATAATGAGGGTCAGAGGGTTTTAACATGTGAGCCTGCGAGCAGTCAGGTGTCAGGCTATTGCGTGCATTTGATCAAGTGCACATACTACTACAGCAACAACCCACCCCGTAGGCCCCCATTCCAACTGCTGATGCGCCAGAAATGGCAGTAAGAAAGCGGATTGCTGGATACTGCTGCATTTTAATTTGTACAATAAATTTGTTCAAGTTTGAAATTAAAAAAATGACGTCCTCCAGCCAAATTTCCGGGAAAGGCTTGCAGGAGGAGGTGAGGAACAGGGCCCTTCACCATCCACCCAGCTATGAGCAAAGAGCAATCCTGCATAGTCTTCCTGCTGTCACATTTAACTTCCATGCGCATTGCAGCTGGAGGCCATCACTAGACACTGCGGGAAATGCACGCCTTCCATTGTGCCGCATGGGTTTGATGTGGAGGACTTGTGGGGCCTGGCACACACTGAAGGTGCGTTATATCTCATTATCTCTGGAGCATGGCGTTGTTGAATGGCCCCGGCGAAGATGGCTGCTCTAACCCATCCCTCATCCCACCTAAACACAAGCAGGCAAGGCGGAAAGGGAGGCGCTCAAGCACTGCCTGATGGCTGCTGCAAAACAGTCCGCTAGCCGCTGCTGTGTCTGTGAAGCCTCAGGAGAAGCTTGCGTCAGCTCAAGCACGCAGGAGGACGAAGCACACACGCTGCGCTTTACCTCTTTAAGCAAAATAGACTTCTTGAGTAAGACCATCCGACTGTCAAAAGGAGGGGTGAGTGACTTTTCACGCACATTTTGCACAATGAGAAAACAGTTGAACGTCATAACAAATACGCGTGCGTGCGTGTGCCTGCACACAATCACGCATTTAACAAAGATGCACGCACTGTCTTGTGTGCAGTTCAAAGCAACACATGTTGCAGCACATACTCAACAGCGCGCAAACCTAAACAAATGACTGACAGGTGTCGGAGCTGAGCACACAAGATAGACACAATTGGTTCTGCCATCATGAGACAAGACAACTCACGCACCTCGCACACCTGCTTGCTCGTCCTGTTGCAGTTTGCATGTGGCAGCTGTCGGGCTGTCTTAGACCCACAACGCTTCTTGCTCTTTGCCGCACTGAGGCTCAACAAACAGCACCCAGACAGGTAGGCACGATTTCAAGAGATATTACGAGATTAGATAGACACAATGAGGCTGTTACAACAGGGTCCAAGTCTACACGGCTTTTGCTCTGTCATTTCCCTTGGAGGAGGACACATGTATACATATGCAGCTCTATAGCTCGTTTTAAGGTGCTGCTTATCTTTGTAAGGTGGTGCTTATCTTTGTAAGGTGGTGCTTATCTTTGTAAGGTGGTGCTTATCTTTGAAGCACAGAAGCCCGGTTTCCTTTTGAAGCAAACTTAATGCAGAGTTCAGTAGCAAATACCAGATTGTCGATGAAGGGTTGTGAGCACAACAACGTGCCCAGAAATGAAGGATTCAACCAGGACCAAGTGCAAACCGATTTTGCTATATACACACATTTGAGCACCCCGAGTTCCTCTTGACTTTCTCCTCGCAACTGCTCAGAAATGAAAGGGCTCAAGCAGGACCCGTAATTTTGAACCACCAAATTTTGCTTCATAAGTAAACCATTTGAGCACCCTGAGTTCCTCTTCACCTTCTCTTCGTAGTTGCTGGCCTCGTAGCTGGGGTGATTAAGCTAGGGTGTGTGGGGGTGCAGGAGAGAGACGATGTTGTGACTCTGTAAAGTATCCATGAGGGCTAGTCTTGCTACCTTCCATGCCCAATCCCAACGAAGGGTTACAAGGGTTACAAGGGTTACAAGGATGGCCTACAGCCCGAGTCTCTGGCTGATGGCAATTGGCTGGTGAAACAAAATCAACCAGTGACGAAAATTGAAACTAAATCTGACACAAACTTGAGGAGGCACAATCCCAACAAAACTTGACAAAATTTATAAGCGAAACCGTGGGTAACACTGCCTTCTCTTTCGTTTTTACGATACTCCTATATTGTTGGTGTTCATGCCCTTCCTCTGTATCTCTTCCAGGATGGTCCTGGCGCTGGAGTTGTGCGCGCATTTCGCGGTTGTGAACCAGGCTCCTGAGCATGTGCAAGTTAACCCTGACGCGCTGGTGCTGTGGGTTCAAGAGCTGATGTCCAGGGCTTATGCATTGCAAGTCGTGGCCGGGTGAGGGCAGTTGCGGCTCTAGACAGTTCACACACACACACTCACACACATGCACACACACACACTTACACACACACTTACATTGAACACGAGGGGGTTTTCCACCGTTCAACCACGCCTGCCTCTCTGCCACTTCCGTGTGTAGTACCAGAAATACACAGCGGGAAAAGGACCTGGTGCCCTGCCATCCTGCTATTGTGTGCAGGAACATCAACGGGTGGAAGCTTGTAGGTCCTTCAGGAGATGCTGTCAGGCAGGGGGCGAAGGGGACCTCCGTGTTGCTGGCCAAAGCCCTGTTAGCGACAGGGCATGGCCAATCCAGCGGGTGAGAAACTGGCATGCACAGTGTGTATTTGTGTGAGTGTGCATGTATTCATGTGTGTGTTATGTGTGCAAGTTTGTGAATGTGTGTACTTGTGTGTGTGTGTTGTGTGCATGTAAGGTATGTGTGTTTGCATAGCAGCAAGAAGTGCCCCTTGAAGCAAGCACACAAGCTTGGTTAAGACTTCAACACTTCAAAAACTCTTGGGTGTGTGTAATGGCAGGTATGCATCTTGTGCTATCCCTTCTGCTCTACATTTCAGTGTAAAATCATCTGTGTCACCCACTTCCTTAAGTTCTTCAATTGCCTTGCTCAGCACTATTTGCCTGTGTCACTCAATGTCACAGTGTGCCTTATCACTAGGGTTGGTCAGAACCATATATACACGGTGCATATACGGTATTCTTGGCAAGGAAATCACCAAATCTACGCTTTTATAGGTTGTATAAATATGAATATGGCCAATCCTACTCATCACCCAATTGCCTTGCTCAGCACTATCTACCTATGCCACCCACTGTCACAGTGTGCCTCATTTTTCATCACCCAATTGCCTTGCTCAGCACTATCTACCTATGCCACCCACTGTCACAGTGTGCCTCATTTTTCATCACCCAATTGCCTTGCTCAGCACTATCTACCTATGCCACCCACTGTCACAGTGTGCCTCATTTTTCATTACCCAATTGCCTTGCTCAGCACTAACTACCTATGCCACTCACCGTCACAGTGTGCCTCATTTCTCATTTCCCAATTGCCTAGCTCAGCACTATCTACCTATGCCACTCACCGTCACAGTGTGCCTCTTTTCCCAATTGCCTTTCTCAGCAATATCTACCTATGCCACTCACCGTTACAGTGCACCTCAAACCCTCAGCACACCTGCCGAAAAGAAGCGGAGCCACAAACGTGCACGTCAAGCGTCAACAGCAGCAGGGGAGAAGGAAGAGGAGGAGCCATCCACAAGCCAAGCGCGGCATACACTTTCTCAGAAAAAGGGTAAAGTTGAGGTGCAGACACCCAAGCAGCGCCAGCGGCCGCAGCAGCAGCAGCCGCAGGAGGAGGAGGAGGAGGGTGAGGAGGAGGAGGAGGAACGGCAGATGCCCACTCTTGCAAGTAAACAGTTTGGCTTTGCCACTCCAAAGGCCTCCTCAGCCTCAAAAGGAGCCGTGCAAGCCAGTCGCAACGAAGCTAAACTCGATAAAAGCACAGAGGCCAAGCATAAAGTAGCCACACCAGCCAGGACGCAACTAGGCAGTAGTAATAGTAAGGGGGGAGGGGGCCTCAGAGCGCCTGGGCAGCATAGTGTTAGGAAAGGGCAGTTACCGTCCCAGCAGCAGCAGCAGCAGCAGCAGCAGCAAAAGGGGAAAAAGGCGAGAAAAAGTTTGTGAGAGGGCTGAATTGATTGAAAAACTGGGGAGAGCAACGTCTTTTTCATATTCGATGACCGTTGTGTTTTTGTGTGACAGTGTTCAATGAGGACCAACGACCCCATCTACCTTGTACATTGTAGAATGAGAGGCACGATATCTTTCTCACACAAAATGTATTGCCAACAAAGAAGCGACCACCTCCGCAGACGCAAAAGGAAAGGTGAGGTTACATCGCTACATATGCCTCTGGGGGGCATCTGAGCGGAAGCTTGGAAAAAGCTTGTAACCAATCAGGCGCTAGAAATTTAAGGGAAAAAGGCTAGGCATTTAGCCACCAAAGAGGCCACACCATACACATTTGGTTGGTTCAAAAAAGGCCTCAAACGAGACGACGCAAAAGGAAAGGAATCTGAACTCTGTCTGCGAAGCAGTGTCACTTCCGCCATAATGGCTCAAGGCAAGGTGAGGTTACGCCGCTATGTATGCCTCTGGGGGGCATCTGAGCGGAGACAAGACAAGAAAAGAAAAGACTCCGCTGGTAGTGATGACACAGCCAGCATGATTAAGGGAGGGGGCTACATAGGTGCCCGCACCAGACAACCCCCCACCGTGCAAACAATTGAAAAGGATTTAATCTGGGTCAGGGGGTTGCGTGCCGTAGCACCCAGATCCACACCATGACTGTTGTTGCTTAGGTTGTATTACAGTGTAGATGCATCTTGTTTTTATGAGTGCAGCCTGAGATGCATGTCTGATGGAGTGTTCAATGAGTTTGTGTCAGTTTTTTAATCTTGTGGTAATCCAGATTAAGGTCTGCCAGAGGTTTGTATAGTCGTCTTTAATAGATAGTTCCCATAGCTCCAACGAGGATCACGTGAAGCTTGACTTCCCTATGTCCTTGTCTGTTCAGGTTGGCGATAAGCATGCTGCGCTGTGCTTTTGCTTTTCAAAATTGAGTACCAGGCCTAGTGTCTTCACATAATTTAAACTCAATCAGGTGAATCTTTCACTGGTTTGGATTCAGTTTCTTGTCTTAAGCAAGCTGCTGAAAATCTGTATTGCGGGTGGTTACCCTGTGAAGAACACATAGTGCTAAGTAAAATAAGATAGCGTTGGGATGAGAAGAGGCTTTCAAAAGGAATTTGGTAGCAACCAGCAGGGCGGTGTTATGTTGGCAGTGATTCTCAGACCTAAGCCCTGTTTTACTAGAATATCTGCATTGCCTATGTCAGTATAGGCAATTTGGTTGGCACCGCATGGTTCCTTTTGCAGGGCTTGAACTATCTGTACACTTGCCATAATATGACGTTTTATAATCATGTTCCTCATCTTACTGTGTTGGCAACCAGAGAGTATGTGAAGCGCTCTGCCTGGACTGTTTACTCAAGGTGTAAAATATTATGAACGGCAGCGTCAATCAGAAACAGAAGTATTGCAGCAACTCGGCATGACGGCCTTCCCCAATAGGACAGCCAAACCATATTTATATGTGGATGATGAAATTAAAGAAGTCAAGCTTCCTCTGGAAAATTTTTGTGTCTCAGTATAGCATTTAGATATAATCCAGCGTCAGAAGCAATCCTGCCCTGAATGACATACCTCTTCCTTAGCATTTGTTTTCCTTGCGTAGCACTAGCTTAAGGCACCGACAGACCGTAATGACGCAATTAATAATCTCTTCTTAGATAAGGGACTCCAACAGACAGAACAGGACTAATAGGGCTCTCAGGTTCTCCAGCAATGCGAAGGCCTGAGGCACTTTCATGTCGGAAAAAAGAGCTACTCCTGCTGTTCAAGGTGATCTGGCGGCAATTGAGGCTGCTGCTGCTGCTGCTGCTGCTGCTGCTGTGATTCCAGCCTCTGTTGTTCAAGATGATCTGGCGGCAATTGAGGCTGCTGCTGCTGCTGCTGCTGTGATTCCAGCCTCTGTTGTTCAAGATGATCTAGCGGCGACTGAGGCTGTTGCTGTTGCTGCTTCCCCCCTTGTGTGTGTGCCCCCTGCTTCTTCATCTTTTCTCCTCCATCCTGCTCCTGCTCCTGTTGCTGCTGCTGCTCTGTTGTTGTTGATTCCTGGGCCGGGCCTGGCTCTTGCGCCGGTGCTTGTGCTGGCACTTGAAGTGGCACAGGTGGTGGAGCTGCATATTGAGGCGGGTCTTGTGGACCTGTAGCTTTGGCTACCGCTGCTGGCTCTTGTGCTGGTGCTGCTCCTACTGCAGCCGGCTTGGCTGCTGATGGCTCTTGTGATGGTCTTTGTGCTGGTGCCGCTTCTGCTGCAACTAACACTGCTGGTTCTTGCTCTGGTGCTACTCCTGCTGCAGCTGGCGCTGCTGCTGATGATTTTTGTGATGGTCGTTGTGCTGGTGCCGCCTCTGCTGCAATCAGTACTGCTGCTATCGGTTCTTGCGCTGGTGCTACTCCTGCTGCAGCTGGCGCTGCTGCTGATGGTTTTTGTGATGGTCTTTGTGCTGGTGCTGCTTCTGCTGCAGTCGGCACTGCTGCTTCCAGTTCTTGCTCTGGTGTTACTCCTGCTGCAGCTGGCGCTGCTGATGATGGTTCTTGTGATAATATTTGTGCTGGTGCCGCTTCTGCTGCAGCTAACACTGCTGGTTCTTGCTCTGGTGCTACTCCTGCAGCAGCTGGCTCTGCTGCTGATGGCTCTTGTGATGGTCTTTGTGCTGGTGCTGCTTCTGCTGCAGTCGGCACTGCTGCTACCGGTTCTTGCTCTGGTGCTACTCCTGCTGCAGCTGGCTCTGCTGCTGATGGTTCTTGTGAAGCCGGCGCCGCTGCTTTACTTTGCTGAAGTATTGCTGCTGCTGCTGCACTTCGTGCTGCGGGTGGGGGTGCTGCACTTCGCTTAGTTGCTTGTGCTGGCGCGGCCAAGCCTTGTGCTGTGAATGGTGCTGCTGCACTACGTTTGGCTGCTTGCGCTGGCACGGCCACGCCTTGTGCTGCGTTTTGTGCTGCTGCCGTTTGTGCTGCGGGTGGTGCTGCTGCGCTGTGTGCGGCTGGTGCGTCTGCTGCACGATGTGTTGCCGGAGCTGATGCCCTCTGTGCTCTCCTCTCCCCTCTGCTCCCTCTCCCCCCCCTTCTAGCGCCTGAGATGGTACCTGCTGATGGTGCTGCTGCAGGTGCTGGAGGTTGGGCAGCTGAATCTGCTGGTGCCGTTGCTGGCGTTTTGGCCGCTGGTACTGCTGCTCCAACGGCCTTTGCTGTGGGCCCTGTTTTTGCTGCTGCTGCTGCTGCTGGACCTCCAGCTTTTGCGCTTGCTTCAGCTTCTGACATGACCTTCTTCCTGGCGGGCCCCGCTGCTCGTGTTGCTGTCGTAACACCCTCTAACACCCCACGCATCCGCTTTCTCCCACCACCCGCCGTGGGTGCTGGTTTTGAAGATGCTGCTGGTCCTGGTGCTGCTGCTGGTGCTGCTGGTGCAGCCCCTTGGCCGTTCGTAGCTGCAGGGCCTGCTGCCGCCGACAGTGGGGGAAGCAGAGGGGGAGCTGCTGCTGTTCTAGGTGCTGCTGCTCCTGCTGCTGTTCCAGCTGGTCCAGTGGTGGTAGTGGCCGCCACTTGATTAGGGGTCAGTGCAGAGGCTGCTGCTCCTGCTGCTGTTCCGGCTGGTCCAGCAGTGGTAGTGGCCGCCACTTGATTAGGGGTCAGTGCAGAGGCTGCTGCTCCTGCTGCTGTTCCGGCTGGTCCAGCAGTGGTAGTGGCCGCCACTTGATTAGGGGTCAGTGCAGAGGCTGCTGCTCCTGCTGCTGTTCCAGCTGTTCCAGCAGTGGTAGTGGCCGCCACTTGATTAGGGGTCAGTGCAGAGGCTGCTGCTCCTGCTGCCGTTCCGGCTGGTCCAGCAGTGGTAGTGGCCGCCACTTGATTAGGGGTCAGTGCAGAGGCTGCTGCTCCTGCTGCTGTTCCAACTTGTCCAGCAGTGGTAGTGGCCGCCACTTGATTAGGGGTCAGTGCAGAGGCTGCTGCACGAGGCGCTGGTCGTGATGGCGTTCGTGTTCGTGGGGCAGCGTGTGCTGCAGCTGGAGCTGGAGCTCGTGCAGGAGTACCACCACCCATCAGAGCGGCACCAGCACCTGGCTGTTGTTGTTGGGAGGAGGGGGCTGCTGCCCCACTGCCCCTGTGTCGCAGGCCTGCGATTATATTGGGGTTGATCGCACGCGCCAGGCCCCGTGCGTTGATGCGCCTCACGCCTGCAGTGTGTGTGTGTGTGCGCGTGTGTGTGTGTGTGTGTGTGTGCACGCGTTGTTAACAGTACATGTGTGTGAGTGTGCATAGGTGTGTGCGTATGTGCATGTGCATGTTGCCTACTTGCGAGCACACGCCTCACACCTGTCGCCTCTATTCTCTTGGGACGGGCCGGCTGCTGTCCCTGTCCCTGCTGCTGGGGCTTCTGCCTGCGCGCCTGTGTGGACCGTGCTTTACGCTTCGTTGAGCGTGAGCGAGGGGGCAACGAGCCTCCCTCAGAGCCAGAGATGGGGGGAGGAGGAGCACCAGCAGCCACGGCTGCTGCGATTTCTCTCTGCTGCTGCAGACGTGCGCGACGAGCTGCTGCACGTGCGGCCTTGGAGCGCGGGACGGAGGAAGGCGGCCTGGCTGCTGCTGTGTTGGCAGAAGGGCGTGTGACGGTTTGTGCCTCCCCTGCATTGGCTAGCTGCTGCGTCTCCCATGTCGGAGTGGCACCGCCGTCGAGAGCAGCGCCAGCAGTGCCTTGTTGTGCTCCTGGTGCGGTGTGCGCTGCTGGTGCGTGTGCGTGCGCGTGCGAGGAAGCGGAGGAGGGCGCGGCGAGCCTGCAGAAGAAAGGGTGGGGCTTGGAGGGGGCGTGCGCTGGGTGTTGAGTGGTGGTTGTAGTGAGTGCGCTGGGGTCTTGGCCAGCTTCGTGGGCAGTGCGCTTGAGGGGCTGTGATTTTTGGGGGAAGTAGGGGAGGTCGTGGAGGGAGGGGAGGGGGGTGGTGGTGCCGGTGAGAGCGGAACGTCGGCGTGCAGAGGAGCGTGTGGGAGCTGGGCCAGTTGCTGTGCCTGGCACTGGCTTGCCTGTGCGTGTGTTTTGTGTGTGAGGGTTTTGTGTGTGTGTGTGTGTGTGTGTGTCAGAGTGTGTGAGTGTGTGTGCATGTGTGTGTGTGTGCGCGTGTGTATGTGCACGAACGTGTGTGTGTGTGAATTGTAAACAAACTTAGCTTAACTGCGTGTCAAATTAACTGCGTGTCAAAATAACTGCGTGTAAAACATAAAGAAACATGAGTGCTGCTGTACCTGCCGTGCCGACAGCTCCATGTGGTGGAGGCATCGGCCCTGCATGGTGACCAGCACCTAAGATCAACCCCCTGCCCGTGTGTGCCGTGGCACGCGCATTGTTGCTGCGCGCGTTGTTGGTACCCCCACCACCCCCTCTGCTGCCTGCGGCTGCACCTGCTGCATGCTGATGCTGCTGCCGCTTCTGCTGCTGCAGAGCACGCTGCACCACGGCTGTGCCAGTAGTTCCGATGCGTGCTTTTTTGGAGGGGGGCTGCTCAGTGCCTGCTGCTGCTGGCTCGCCTGTGTGTAAACGTAAATGTGTATGTGTATGTTGTGTGTGTGTGTGTGTGTGTGTGTGTGAGAGAGAGAGAGAGAGAGAGAGAGAGAGGGAGAGAGAGAGAGAGCGCGTACGCACACATGCACCAATGTGTATGTCGTGCCTTTGTTTGTGTGCCTGATGCCAAGGATGGGCTGATTGCACTCCCAATGCAAAGGTACAGCTGCTCAAAAACATTGCCTCACCTGACGAGGGTGCAGGACCTCCTGCCTTTGACTTCCTTCGGGGGTTAGTGCTGCGTCTTGCTGCGGGTTCTGTGTATGGGTGTGTAAGTGCTTATGTGTGTGCGTATGTGCTTGAATGGAACACACCTATGTGCCACACCTATGCGCCATACTTATGTGCCACACCTATGTGCAACACCTGCGTGCCACACTTATGTGCCACACTTATGTGCCACACCTATGTGCAACACCTGCGTGCCACACCTATGTGCCACACTTATGTGCCACACCTGCGTGCCACACCTGCGTGCCACACCTGCGTGCCACACTTATGTGCAACACCTGCGTGCCACACCTATGTGCCACACTTATGTGCCACACTTATGTGCCACACCTGCGTGCCACACCTATGTGCCACACTTATGTGCCACACCTATGTGCTTGAATGTGCCACACCTGCGTGCCAAACCTGCGTGCCACACCTGCGTGCCATACTAATGTGCCACACTTATGTGCCACACCTGCGTGCCACACCTGCGTGCCACACCTGCGTGCCACACCTGCGTGCCATACTTATGTGCCAAACCTGCGTGCCACACCTGCGTGCCACACTTATGTGCAACACCTGCGTGCCACACTTATGTGCCACACCTATGTGCCACACCTATGTGCTTGAATGGATCAAACCTATGCTGCCATCCAGGTTCCTGCATCTAGCACATCCACTTATCCACTTGCATGTATCCACCTGCGGCTACAGAACTCAGCCACACCGCCCTCCTAAGCTGCCGTCACGGCTAAATCGAAGGCACATCAATGCTACATTGAAGGCACGTCAATGCTAAATCGAAGGCACGTCAATGCTAAATCGAAGGCACATCATGGCTTAATCGAAGGCACATCATGGCTACATTGAAGGCACGTCATGGCTAAATCGAAGGCACGTCATGGCTAAATCGAAGGCACGTCATGGCTAAATCGAAGGCACGTCATGGCTAAATCGAAGGCACATCATGGCTAAATCGAAGGCACGTCATGGCTAAATCGAAGGCACATCATGGCTAAATCGAAGGCACATCATGGCTACATTGAAGGCACGTCATGGCTAAATCGAAGGCACGTCATGGCTAAATCGAAGGCACGTCAATGCTAAATCGAAGGCACATCATGGCTAAATCGAAGGCACGTCACGGCTACATTGAAGGCACATCATGGCTACATTGAAGGCACGTCATGGCTATGGTGTAGCCGTCCAAAGCACACAAACATGCGCAAACACACACACACAAACATAGCACCTACACCCACACCCACACCCATGCACCCACACCCACACCCCATGCACCCACACTTGCACCCACACCTGCACCCACACCCGCACCCACACCCGCAACCGCACCCACACCCACGCACCCACACCCACACCCGCACCCACACCTGCACCCGCACCCACAACCACACCCACACCCACAAACGCTCCTCACCTGCTGTAGCCCCGTTTGCTGCCATTATGGCTGCACCAGCTCCGCCCCTGCCCCCCCATCCTGACCCACGATCTAGCCACCCCCCTGTCCCCCCTCTACCCCTTGTGCTCCCAACGCTCCCTCTGCCAAAGGAACCTGCTGCTGCTGCTGTGCCTAGCGTACCCCCTCGAGCAACACCTGTGAGGCATTGTGTGTGTGTTTGTGTGTGTTTGTGTGTGTGTTTGTATGTGTGCGTATGTGTGTCTGTGTGTGCGTATGTGTGTGTGTGTGCGCGTGCGTACATGCAAGTAGCATGTACGCTCTCCTGCAGGTTCATACTTCACACTTCACACTTCATACTTCATACTTCATACTTCACACTTCATACTTCAAAATTCATACCAGATAAGAGAGGTAAGACACAACGTGGACCCATGAGTGCAAAAAATTCACCTGCGGGTGCAAGGCCGGCCTGACCCCTTCCTCTTCCCTTCCTCCTGTGCACTTTGCCTCCTGCTGTGTACTCATCCCCACCGCTGTAATCCTCATCTCTGTCGGTGGAGGTGCCCTGCGCATGAAGGAGGTAAGGTGTGTGCGCGGATGTAGTGTGTGTGCGCGTATCTTGTGTCTGTAGTGTTGTGAAGGTCCAAACGTGTATGTGCGTACAGGTGCGTGTGAGTGTGTGCGTGTGTGCGCGTGCGCGTGTGTGTGCGTGTGTGTGCGTGTGCGTGTGTGTGTGTATGCGTGTGTGTGTCTGTGTGTGCGTGCGTGTGTGCATGTATGTGTCTGTGCGTGTGTGTGCGCGGGTGTGTACAGTTGTATGTGTGTGTATGTGTTGTGTATATATAATATATGAATATATGTGTGTAGGTGATCAGCGTTACACTTCACAAGGTGCCGGACAAATCAGATTTTTGTGTTTCCTTGTCAGCAGGTACACCTAGCGAGCTATCAATTCCTGCTGAGTTTAAAGCTATGTTTCTCTAGTCTGAGGGAGCCTTACTCACCAGCTGTACACCTAGCTGCTGTCATTCCCCACTATCTGGGCTATTCGCTGTGGGTGCCTCTCTGGTCTTATACAGCATTACTCAGCAGCTAGAACACCTCACTACCATTCCTTCTGCTGAGTCTGGTCTGAGGGAGCCCTACTCAGCAGCTAGAACACCTCACTACCATTCCTTTTGCTGAGTCTGGTCTGAGGGAGCCCTACTCAGCAGCTAGAACACCTCACTACCATTCCTTCTGCCGAGTCTGGTCTGAGGGAGCCCTACTCAGCAGCTGGTACAGCTCACTACCATTCCTTTTGCTGAGTCTGGTCTGAGGGAGCCCTACTCAGCAGCTAGAACACCTCACTACCATTCCCTGCTGAGTGAGTTTCAGGCTATGTCTTTCTGGTCTGAGGGAGCCCTACTCACCAGCTAATACAGCTCACTACCATTCCTTCTGCTGAGTGAGTTTCAGGCTACGTCTTTTTAGTCTGAGGGAGCCCTTCACAGCAGCTGGTACAGCTCACTACCATTCCCTGCTGAGAGAGTTTCAGGCTACGTTTCTCTAGTCTGAGGGAGCCCTACTCAGCAGCTAGAACACCTCACTACCATTCCCTGCTAAGTGAGTTTCAGGCTGTCTTTCTGGTCTGAGGGAGCCCTACTCACCAGCTGGTACAGCCCACTACCATTCCCTGCTGAGTGAGTATTAGGCTACGTTTCTCTAGTCTGAGGGAGCCCTACTCACCAGCTGGTACAGCCCACTACCATTCCCTGCTAAGTGAGTTTCAGGCTATGTCTTTCTGGTCTGAGGGAGCCCTACTCACCAGCTGGTACAGCCCACTACCTTTCCCTGCTGAGTGAGTTTCAGGCTACGTTTCTCTAGTCTGAGGGAGCCCTACTCACCAGCTGGTACAGCTCATTGCCCTCCCCTCCTGTCATGTGAGCTTCTTCATCCTGCATGGCCTCCCAGGCTTCTTGGAAAGCATGTGCACGCGCGCTGCAAGCAGAGTGAGAGCACGCAGGTCATCACACGCACATACACACACACACGCACACACTCACACACATTCAATTGAATTGGTGTTATTTTGGCACAGGCATCACCTTCTACGTTTTTTGGAAACTGCGCACTGCAGGCACAACGAACACAAGCACGCACAACCAAGCACACACATACATACGCACATACACACACGCTTGCATGCCCAAACACACACACATACATACATGCAGCAACACTCAACCGCACACACACACACACACTCACACACTCACAGTTCATCAGCTGGGAGGTAGCCCTCAGGTGGTAGTGTGGCCCCCACGGCCTTCAGCAGAGGATTGAGGGGCAGTGCACGCGAAGCTGCTGGAAAAACGAGATGGTGCAGTAGGTGCGTGTGTGTATGTACATCAATGCGTGCTTTTGCTTGTGCATGCGTGCATATGTGTCTGCGTGAGAGTTTGCCCATTGCCCCTTGTAGCATGCAGAGGTATAAACTCTGGGCTTGCATGAGAACGACTAGCAAAAGACACGCCGGTATTGTTGTTGCAAGGCTAACCCACATGGTCCCACATCGTAGACTTCTAGGGTTGGCCAGAACCATATACATACGGTGTATATACGGTATTTTTGGCAGGGAAATCACCAGATATACGGTAATATACGGTGCATAAATACGGTTGTGGCCAACTTTAAGGACTTCACACCCGCCCGTACACAACACAAGATGCGCGAAATGCTGCTTGTGCGTGCGTATGTGTCTGTGTGTGGATGTGCGTGCACAGTTGACACACCTGTGTAGACAGACCGCCTTTATTGCTACAGGCAGGCAGACAGCCAGAGTGGCAGTGGCAGTGCCACAAAGTATGAGCTCACCCACACCCACACCCACAACCACACACACATACACACATCCACTCAGCTGCAGGCGCCTGGCATCACTGTACAGATACATCCATGAGGTGCACAACACACAAACACACACTCACACCTACACGCGCAACTGACAATACACACACGTATGTACACACATACACACACACATACACATACCAACATACACATACACACCTACACCCACCCACCCACCCACCTGCGGGCATCTAGCACCAAACCGCAAGCACACACGCGGTATGTCTTTCAAACCCACACCTACCTGCCGGCATTACCACCGTCGTCGGCAGCCTTGCAGGCAGTGGCTGCCCCTCCTGCGGCGGCGAGGCCGAGGTAAGAGGAGGGGGGGCAATAGCAGGTACTGTCAGCGAAACAGGGGTGTACGGGAGGGAAGCAACAGCCCCACGAGGCCTTCCGCGCCCAACACCCCACCCACTCCCACTCAACCCCCCCCCACTTCCTCTTCCACTGCCCCGCCCCCCTACACCACCACCGCGGCCACTGCCGCATTTGCCCCAAGTGCGACCCCCGCTGCTGAGCCCGCCAGGCTTACTGCTGGTATGAGGATCGTGGGAGTTTGGGGGGCCTGCAGGGGCTTGGTTTAGGCCTCCCCATTCTTGGAGCCCTGCCAGGCCGAGGTCCTTCAGGCCGCTGATGCCGGACAGGAGGTCCCCGCCCTGGGCCATGGCGGCCTGTGTGTGTGTGTGTGAGTGTGAGTGTGTGTGTGTGTGCGTGTGTGTGAGTGCTTGCAAGTTTGTGTGTGTGTGTGTACGTGTGTGGATGTGTGTGCGTGTGTGTGGATGTGTGTGTGGATGTGTGTGTGCATGTGTGTGTCGACACGTGTGTGCACGTGTGTGTGTGTGTGTGTGTGTGTGTGTGTGCGCGTGCGTGTGCACATGATCAGTACATTGAGGAGCAACGTAAGATGCGTGCAAAAACACTTCCCTCCCTGGCCTGTACAAGCATGCTTTCTCCTCTTCCCTGTCACATTTAAACAAAGCCTCAGGTATCCCACCCAAAAAAGCAGCAAACCGTCTCACACATGCTCTCTCCCACCGCACTCACAAAGTACATGTGTTGTCCATTGTTGATTTGCTAGCGTGGATCTGAGATGGTCACACACAAACACACAGACAGACACACACACATACACACACGCACACACAACACACACACCTGTAGGCCTTCCCACCCTGGAGGGGGCACCCATCCTGCTGCACTGAGCGTCGGCGGCTGACCTGGCTGGGGGGGAGGTGGCTTCACTTCTGGGTAACCCTCCAAACGCAGCGCATGGGAAGCAGCCTCCATGGCAACAACCTGGAGCAAGTGTGCGTGCGTTTGTGTGTGTGTGCGTGCGTGTGTGTGCGTGTGTGTGTATGCTTGCATATACGTGTGTGTGCATACATGTGCGTGTGTGTGCACGTTCGATCAGAAAAGATGGAAACCTCATCTTGTTTGTTGATCTTGGCTACCTGTCTGTCCATTCCTGTCTGTACCGTCCCCCTTAAGCTTTTCATCATTCTTGTCACTGCATTAACAATTAGTTCCCAGTCAAAACAGACGTGCACGACACACGCACATGCAGCCACGATTAAACCGCAACCTGGCGCTCCACGTACTCCTAAAGAAGCCCTGCAGAGCAAGCAGGGTTAGAAGCGCGCACACGCACAAACACACACACACGCATGCACACACACACACACGCATGCACACGCACATGCACACACACACACACGCACACGCGCATGCACACACGCATGCACACACGCATGCACACACAACAGCAGCCACATGCATCACCTGTCGCTGCTGCTCCACGTACTCCTGCAGGGGCTCTGGAAAGCCATCAGGGTAAATGGACAGCAGCATGGGGGGCGTGCCGCCCACTGAGGTGAACGCATCTCCTTGTTCTGTTCCTACGTTGCGGTACAGCACCTGGGGGGGGGTGTACGCATAAACATGTACGTAGACGCATTCACATGTGCAATTGTACGCTTATGTGTGTGTTTGTGTGTGTGTGTCTATTCTTGAGCCTGCATGTGAGTGCGTTCACATTTGTGCACCGTGCATGTGTGTTTGTATTTGTGCGTGTGCATGCATGTGTGCGTGTTTGTACGCACACTTGTGCGTGTGCATGTCTGCTTGTGTGCGCAGTCACATGCTCATGCGCACAAACAGCATTCTGATCAGGCACTGGGTTGCTGTACAGCACTTGAAGCACGTGTGCCTGTTCGTGTGTGTGTGAATGTGTTAGTGATAGAGTATGTACGCACTGGCGTGCTACTAAACTGTTATTTTGTCGGAACAAAGGACTAGAATGCACACTTTTTCATTGCACAAGTGAGGAGCACACTTCACACGCAGCTTTATCAACTAATCCATAACCCCTTACAAGCACAAGCATTCCTCTCCCCATACACCTACACACACACACACACACCTCACATACCTACGTACACTACAAACACAAATACCCCTCTCCACATGCACCTACATCCTCCCAACACACACACACACACATACAACTCACACAGTCACTACAAACACGAACATCTCTCACCCCATACATTTACATCCTCCCAACACACAAATCACACACATACAAACACGTAAACACACTTGCACGCACCTGTGCACCCACATCCTCCCAACACACAAATCACACACATACAAACACGTACACACACACTTGCGCGCATCTGTGCACCTACATCCTCCCAACACACAAATCACACACATACAAACACGTAAACACACTTGCGCGCACCTGTGCACCTACATCCTCCCAACACACAAATCACACACATACAAACACGTACACACACACACTTGCGTGCACCTGTGCACCTGCATCCTCCCAACACACAAAACACACACATACAAACACGTACACACATACACTTGCGCGCACCTGTGTGCCTGCATCCTCCCAACACACAAATCACACACATACAAACACGTACACACACACGTGCGCACACCTGTGCACCAGGAAAGATGAGCAAACGGAGCTCTGCCTGCGCACACTGCAGCTGCTCAGGGTCCATAAACCTGCATGGGCATTACGCGTAGGTTTGGAGAGGGGGAGGGATGCAAAGGCTTTTCAAATGATTGGGTCCATCAACCTGCATGAGCATTACGCGTAGGTTTGGAGAGGGGGAGGGATGCAAAGGCTTTTCAGGTGATTGGGTCCATAAACCTGCATGAGCATTACGCGTAGGTTTGGAGAGGGGGAGGGATGCAAAGGCTTTTCAGGTGATTGCAAACACTACTCAAAGTCCATGCACCTGCAAAGAACACACACATGCACACACTGCTTTGAGTCCACTTGAGTCCATGCGCTTGCAAAGAACACACATGCACACACTGCTTTGAGTCCACTTGAGTCCATGCGCTTGCAAAGAACACACATGCACACACTGCTCTGAGTCCACTTGAGTCCATGCACTTGCAAAGAACACACACATGTACACATTGCTCTGAGTCTACTTGAGTCCATGCACCTGCAAAGAACACACACATGCACACACCGGCAAAAGCATAAAGCGTAGCACACAGAGTCACATAGGCAGCACGCTGAAAGAGGTGTCACTTTCACACACGCAAGCACTTCAAGCCAGATCATTCGGACAGATACAGAGCACAGAGTAAAGGAGTGTGTGCGCTAATTTTCACAGATACAGAGCACAGAGTAAAGGAGTGTGTACACTAATCTTTACAGATACAGAGCACAGAATAAAGGAGTGTGTACGCTAATCTTTCAGGTGGATGTCTATATGGACCCCCCCCTTTGGGCTTCTGTGTGTCAACAAATGTGTGTGTGCTCAGCACAACATCGCTATCAGGAGGAGCTCAGCTGGATGCAATCAAAGCCTGCCGCAGCAACAATGGCACCGAGAAAGCACAACCCTACCTGAAACTAAAAACCTTCTATCAGCCAAGAATTCGTATGGTAGGGCCATGATATGCACACACACCCACAGCAAGTCGCCAATATTAATATCGAGTGACTGGTCACTATCTAAAGTACTAACATACACACACATACACACACACACATGCACACACACCTGAACCCAAACCCTGTGATCCACGTGAGTGTGGCCTCGTGTGTTGCAGGCATTACCATGATACGTACACACACACACCCTCTGCTAGCCGCCATTACTGTGAGTAACTGGTCACCATCAAAAGTACCTACACACACATGCACACACATGCACACACACCTGAACCCAAACCCTGTGATCCACGTGAGTGTGGCCTCGTGTGTTGCAGGCA